>Ga0351864_10027_pt1 | contig 82442 bp, 90 predicted proteins | sample TotcelHFGM3001L9_FD_206758 | JGI IMG/M metagenome (GOLD analysis project Ga0351864, IMG submission 206758) | Enriched cells from coal bed in the Powder River Basin, Montana, United States - Total cells FGM rep2 HSBNCT.FGM.300.1.L9 ... | reverse complement strand
GGCGGCAATAGCTTTCGCCGATGAACGCGAAGAAAACAACACGGCCTTGGGCAAGCTCGCCCGTCCCAGGCTCGCCGGGCGTGCGATTGCTCGTCCTCGAGATCTGCTACAATTCACCGTGCCGGGGCAAGGACTATAACGTCGGGGGATAAATCAAGACGATGCCGCTGGATTTTACTGGAAACTCGAACGATCAGCGATTTCGCCGCAAACCGCCGCCGGATTATCTGGCTCGGCGGACACAGTACCGGATCTTTGCGCTGGTGGGCAGCTTGTTCCTCGTCTTTTTCTTGATGGAGCAGGCCCGCAAGCCGGAGAACTGGCGCTGGATCTGGACTGCCGGCGGCGTTCAAGCTCCCGTCGAGGTCGATGTGGACACCCGCCTTCGGCCGCCCGGATCGAATGAAGGCGGCGACCGCGTGAGCCCTCTGCTGATCTCGCCCGAGGGCGAAGCGTCACTGCCCGCGGCAACGGAGCCTGATGCCGAGCACGCCGTTCGACCTGCGCCGGCGCGACAAGCGGTCGGCGCACCGAAGCCGGAGACCAGCGAGCCGGTGCGTACCGCGCGGCACGATCTGTGGTCGAGGCTGCTCGAATCGTTGGGTGACGACCAGCGAACCGAGTTTTTGTCCGGGCTGAAAGCCGCGCGGGATAAACAGGCCCTGCCGGCCGCCGCCATCCCGGCCTGGACGCAAATCATCGAGCACTTGGAATCCGGTTGGCAGAGCTACGTTCACAAAGCATTTTTGGCGGTGGGGCAGGATACTGCCGGGCTGACGGACGCCGAGAAGCAGAGTTGGCTGCAAGTGATCGAGACGTTGAAACGCGATTGGCAGGACGACGTGCAGCCGGCTCTGCAAGCGGTGGGGACCGGCCGGCCGCTGGAGCCCCGGCTGCAAATGATCGTCGACGATGTCCAGCGGACGCTCGACCAGGTTTTCCTCGACGCCGTCCGCGATAATACGGTTTTTCGCAACGCCGAAAAGGACGCTTGGTTTCGCATGCTCGAACAACTGGACCAGCGTGATTTGTCCGTGCTGCAACGCCAATCGACCGGCTACGCCGGCTTTCTGCAACTGTACAAACAACCGGCCGCCTACCGCGGAAAACTGGTCACAATCGCCGGGACGATCCGCATGGGCTACTATCGCGAAGCGCCGGAGAATCTGTACGGAATCCGCGGTTATTACGTGTTCTGGCTGAGGCCCGCGGGCGCCAAGTCGCCGATCGTCGTGTATTGCCTGGAGATTCCCGACGGATTTCCCGACGTTGCCAAGCTGGAACGCGACGGGGAGCGGCCGCAGTTGGACGAAGAGGCGGAGTTCACCGGCTTCTTCTTCAAACGGTGGGCCTATCGCGCCCAGGACGATACGCGGCTGGCCCCGCTGGTCTTGGCCAAATCCCCGCGCTGGGAGCGCCCGCCCGATACCGGCGACGCCGCCGATCGGGCAGCGAGCCCCTGGTTCTGGACGGCGGTCTTCGGCGGTACGGGCGCATTTGGAATCGGCTTGGCCGCGATCTTCTTCTGGCTCACCCGGCGGTCCCAACCGCGGGACGTGCCGCTGCAAATCGAAATCCTCGAACGAGCGGACAGCAAGCCATGAGCCGTCTTTCAACGTTGGCAACCAGCGTGTGGATCGCGTTGATCGTCGTATCGTGGTGCGCATCCGTAGCGAGATCCGCGGACAGCGACGCGCGCACGAGTCCGGGGACCGAGTCTTCGCCGGGCGCCGAGCCGGAAGCCGAGCCCGAAACGGGGCCCGTGTTGCCGTGGAACCGGCCCTCGGCGGACGACGTCCAGCCGCCAACGCCCCGGTTGTCCAGCGCTCGCGAGATGCTGGAGCTGTTTTCCATTGATGCCAGCCAGATTCGTCAGTTGGAGGACGGCGTCCCCCTCTCGGGCGGCGAAGAGGAGACCTTGTTCAAGATTCTATATCGCCTGCCGTTCTTCGGGTTGGACAAGCTCGCAGCGTGGTGCCGCAGCGACGTGGATTGGGCGGAGCTGGCCGACCATCCGGCGGACAGCCGCCTGGAGGTCTACCGCGTCCAGGGTCGCGTGACGCAGGTACAACGTCTGGAGGTGCCGCCGGAGACCGCCTCCCGTCTGGAGTTCAGCAGCTATTTTCAAGTCCGGCTGCAGTTGACCGACGCGCCTTACGCCGTGCTCGTGTGCTGCCGGACTGTGCCGCAGGCTTGGGAGTCGGCCGTCTCGTTGGACGAACCGGCCAGTTGTTTCGGGCTATTCCTGAAAACCGGCGGCGCGGAAGACGGGCGTCCCGAGTTGGTCTTTGCCGCCGGACGCGTCGCTTGGCTGCCGCAACGGGCGGAAGCGGCGCTGGGAATAACTCCGGACCTGGTGTATTTGGCAAGTTTGGGCATGGACGCCGGCCTGTTCGACGTGGTCCGCAGTACCAACCGCAGATCGATCACCGCCGACGACCGCGAGTCGTTTTATCAACTGTTGGCCGCGCTGGGGCGCGCCGAGCCGGCGGATGTGTTCGGCCGCGCTGACCCGTCGCCGGACCTGACGCCGATGCTGACGCAGCCGGAGACCCAGCATGGCCGGATCGTTTCGCTGCTGGGCACCGCCAAACGCGTGCAGCGGATCGCCGTCGACGAGCCGGATATTCGACAGCGATTCGGGATCGACCATTACTACCAGATCGACGTCTTCGTTTCCCTGGACAACACGGAGATCCGGTTCGAACAGAAAGATGGCAAAGAAGGGGCCGTGTTTCGGCACAACTATCCGGTCACGTGCTGTGTGCTCGAGCTGCCTGCCGGCTTGCCGGCGCGGGACGACATCGCCGTACCGGTGCGGTTTGCCGGCGCCTATTTCAAGCTGTGGGCCTACAAATCGGAATACGTCGCCACCTTTGACGATCGCCAGCGGCAGGTCAGTCCGCTGTTCATTGCGACCAGGCCGCGGGTGGTCAAGTTCGACAATTCGGCCAGTCAGCTGCTGGGTTGGATCGGAGGGATCGCCTTTGTGGTGCTGATCCTGATGGCCGGATTCTACACGTGGTATCCCCGATCGAGCGACAGACGGATCGAACAGCAGGTGCTCCGGCCACGGCTGGAACTGGGATCGGCCAAGTCGCTGAACGAGTTCGATTTTCTGACCCAAGACAAGCCGGATTTCAGCGGTTTGGCCGACCGCGACGGCGGCCCTCGAAGCGACACAGCGGAACGTTCGCCGGACGGATAGCCGGGGGGTGCCACCTGTCGCGCCGGCAGCTTTCGACGCCCGCCGATATCGTCTCGCCACGCGTTTTGGCCCATCATCCTGCTGCGTTCCGGCAAGAGGGGAAAGTCCTCGGTTGGTTTTACGGGGCTTGCTGGACGATGAATTTGTGGTAGTCTTAGACACGATGTCACTGGCACAAAGAACTGGTATTTCTCAGCCAAGCGCCCGTAGCTCAATTGGATAGAGCATCGGTCTTCGGAACCGAGGGTTGGGGGTTCGAGTCCCTCCGGGCGCGCTTGTTTTTGCCGTGTTTCGACGCTTTCCGCCGTCGTTCGGCACCTCATGGACTAGGTGCTGGACTAGGTCAGACCTGCCGAGTCCAAGTCGTCGGACTTGGCCGATGGCTAGTCCATCGTCTAAGAGCTGGGCCGATTGGCGAGCCGTGGAAAGATCGGCGCCCGTCTCCGCCTTAAAGGATAGGCCAGCTACCTCCGGGTCCGGCCTGATCATCGTCCGCGGCTCAGGAACTTAGTAAACGGGCGCAATCCATGCACAACGTCGCCAGGACGGTGGCTTCGAGCACGGTGACGGTCTCTCGGCCCCGCTGATCCTCGGAAATGACCTCGCGGTGCAGATCAACGCACACGTACTCGGTGCCCTGCTGGATTACGCAGCCGCACTGATCGCAACAATTCACAGTCTGCTCCTTTGTAGCGTTTAGGATATCCGCCCACGTGGCCCCGTCTTGGACTAGGTCAGGCTGGGGCAGTCCAGATCGTCGATCAAGGCTGCCTCGTTGGCCCGAGGCTTGGCGTACTTCATCGTCAGCCGCACATCTGAGTGCCGGGCGAACCGCTGGACTTGGTCGATCGTGAGTCCAGCGTCGAAAAGCTGGCTGACGTAGGTGTTCCGCAAGGCGTGGAAGCACCGGCTTCCCACTTCCGTCTTGAACGGCAGGCCAGCCGCCTCCAAGTCCAACTTAATCACTTTGCGGGTCCGTTTGTCCCGTAACCCCGGAAAAAGTGGTCCCCGGACGTCCGCCAGCCACTTCTGAAGGTCCGGAATCATCGCCTTGTTCAGAGGCAAGACCGCCGTAATCTTGGCCTTGGTGTAGGCGGCTGCGACCGTGACGGTACGGGTCGCCAAATTGAAGGACGACGGTTTTAGGGCCGCGAGTTCGCCACGGCGCAGGCCGGTCATGCTCCCCAACAGGTACAGCCAAGCCCGCGTCTGGCCACAGTAGCCCTCGATGATCCGGGGGGATGCGTAGGCAGTGCGGACTAGAGCCGCCAGTTCGTCCGGTTGCAGCCGGTCACGAGGGCAGCGTTCCTCGACCACCTTCTTCAGCTTCCACTTCCGGAGCGGGTTGTCGTGCCGCCCTTCGTTATCCAGCCACCGGGTGAATTGCTTGATCGCCCTGGCGTAGTGGTGTCGGGACCGCTCGGACAGGAGCGGATAGTCCTCCGGCTTCTTCTTCGGCTTACGCACCGCGCACCGGATTCGGGCAATGGCCGTGCGAACCTTCGCGACGGTGATGTCAGACAGGGCCTTGATCCCGGCCTCGTTGACTACGGACTCGACCCGCTTCCTGACCAGCCCTGCTTGTTTCGGCGTGGCAACCGTCACCATGTCCTGGTAGAAATCCTCGATGTGGTCTGCCAGCGACTTCTGCAGCTGTTGGACCACTCTCGCCGAGTTTCCATTCAGCAGTGCCGCACCGAGGCGGATTCGCTCCGCGTCGATGTTGTTCTGGTCCTTGATGACGCGATAGCGTGGCTTGCCGCTCACGAACCAGCGGAAATGCGGCTTGCCTCGGTGGTTGCAGACGGTGATCTTGGGCAGTTTCTTCATTGGTCGTCTCCTGGCGAATTGTGGGCAGTTTCCACCGCAACCACCGGATCAGGCGCAGAGACGGGAGTTAAGTTTTTCGGTCGCGAATGGCGTGGCCGGAGCGTGCGACGTTGACAGCCGTTTTCGACCCATGCAACGATCTCGGCTCGTCGCCAGAGAGATCGACCGTTGGGGCTGACGGGCTTTGGCATCAGGCCCGCGCTGACCCAGCGCTGGATGGTCCGGGATGACACGCCCACAAGGTCGGCTACGCCCGCGACCGAAATCAGGAGGCTCGTACGGTTTCGTTGTGATGGGTTCCGCACCATCGTCGTCGAATCGTTCATCTTTTGATACCCCTTATGCGGCATTTGTGGCAGGTCAATTGCTCGCGATAACTTCGGCAAAGCTACCGACGATGCCGCGGGTGACGTTCAGTCGGTCGGCACTCAATGGCCATCACCGGCCTCGGTGGGTTAACGGCCAGACATCCCCCGCTGTGCTTCCAGTGCGCAAATGACGCATTTAGTGCTTCTTTTGCGACCGACTCGTCCACCTGGGCGAAAGATCCGTCGGAAGGCTCGAAGCTGAATTCTGACATGGCAGGTTCCTTTCCGTATGGTCACGTTTGTTCCGTGGTACGTGTGCTCTGGACGCGGGGGACGCTGGAGTGGCTCCTGCCGACGTTTTCGCTCTTCACGACGGCAGTAGGCCCGGCTCTGTCGGCCGACGAAATGGCACCAATTTTCGTTGGCCGTCATCGCCTCAGGACTGCGCAGAAACGTCGCAATAACAATGACGCGCGTGTGCGCGTACGCGCGAGAGCCTGCTTGACGTAGCCCCAGAGGTGTTTCCACTTCGGCGACCACCAGCCGTGCCACAGTCTGTTCCACCAGGAACCTGCCGAGTCCAAAGGATCAAGGGGCTTCAAGTCGCCGAACCGCTCACCGGCCTTCGGCTCCACGACGATCGGCACGCGAAATCGGTCAGTCGGTGGTTCGAGCAAGGCCCGCTGCATAGCGTGCGTGAAGTCCCGCGCCCGGGATTTCGGCACCTCGAAGACCAATTCGTCGTGGATCTGCAACAGCAAGCGGGCGTCGAATTGGCGACACACGGACTGGCACCGGATCATCATCGTCTTCGCGATGTCCGCCGTGCCGCCCTGGGCGACGTGATTGAAGAGTTGCCGCCACGTCTTGTCATACCCCTCGTAACGGGCCTCTTCCCGCTTCGTTCGCACCCGCCGGATCATGCGCCACGGGACGTTGCGAACCGGCAGTCGGAAGACAAGGTGGCTGTCCTCGAAGAACTTGTATGGAGCCTGGCTGATCCGCCCGGCCCGATGATGGTAGATCTCCTTCCCCTCATTGCGGCTCCCGTACTTCGCGTCGATCACCCGCAACACCCAGCACGTCAGGGTGAACCTGTTGGGGCGCAAGGGAACCACGCGGAGCCAGAGCTTGTCCGCTCCCTTGTAACTTACGAACAGGTCGACCACTGACCTCGTGACCATCCACCAGTGCGGCGTAATTCGCCGATGGTGTCCGCCGAACGTCCATGACTCGCCGGTGATCGCATAGGCGTGGCGCGTCAGGTCCGTAAATGCATTCACCTCTGGGTACGCCATGGCGAAGGCGGACAGGTAGCCCTTTGCCACCCCCTCGTCCACGTCGAGGCGATTCGCCAATCCCTTGGCGCTCATGCCATTGACGATCCCCAGGATCGTCTGTTTCATGTGGTTCCGTTCCGTCTTGTCCGCTGGTGGACGACCCAGCATGCGCTGCGTGGCGACCGTGTAGAAATCGGTCCCGCCCGTGCGGAAATCGTCGGCGAGGCCACACGGTCGAGCAGGGTCAAAGTCCGGGTATCGCGAGGGGAGCTCCACTGGACCCTGGCAGGTCGGGCAGGAAATCGTGATACCGCCCAGTGCGGCTCGGCGATCGATCATCGCCCAGCAGTGCGGGCACTTCGCCAGCTTCCGGTTCTGCGGCTGAAAGCAGTCCCACATCCGCGAACGGTATTGGTGGACTCGACCGTGCAGTCGACGGAGGCGTCTGTCTTGAAGGCGTTCTAGGTACTCCGCGCCGCGGTATCGAAAAGACTCGACCGCGTGCGCCAGGACCCGGATGTCGGCCTGCGCAATGTCGAAGGCCACCAGTTCGTGACCGGGGCTGGCCACGAGCGAATTTCGACTCTTGATTTCCACGTCCCCGAAGGCTTGGCTCACGAACTCCTTCTTCGCTTTACGAGCAACAAGACCTGCGATCTGCTGGAGGTTGGGCCGCGTGGATGACACTCGCCCCGATGATTGGAAGTCGTTGAACGTGGAGTAGATTCGCGTCGTGTGCCGGTCTACGTGCTTCACCAGAGACCGCAACCGGACCATGAGGCTCTGGGCGAGCTTGTAGTCGTGAATCAGGGCCAGCGACTCCTGCTTTGCAGGATCCCGTTCGTCGCCCTGCAACTCAAGTAGATCCTGGGCTCGCAGGGAAAGCTGCCGCTTCTTACCCGAACAAATCTTTCGGCATCGTAGTCCGCGGTAATACACCCAGCCCCTCAGGTGGTAGTCGCCCACGTCGAGTCGCTGTCCGAACTTGGTCTCGTGCAAGGCGGACGCTTCCGCCATGATACGCAGAAGACGCTCTGTCTCGTCCTGGATGAAAACCGGGTCAGCCTGCACGCCCAGCAAGCACATGCCGACGAGGATCGGCGTGATTGGGGCGATGAGGGCCGCGTTGTACTGCCAGTACCGCCGGCCGAGGCGACGCAGAAGGAAGGCGTACAGCTCCCGAGTCACCATCAGGTCGGATTTTAGATACCGGATCAGCTCGGCCGCATGCAGGGTCGCGGCATGGCCCGGAAAGTCGATCGCCTGCACACTAAGCAGGTGCCGGGTTACGTCCTTTAGTTTGTAGTTCAGACTTTCTTTGTGCCGTCGCTCGTACCGCGGCAAGTTTCCGCCTACGCCGGTGCCGTCATCCTTCTCTCGGCCCCGGTCGCTGTCGTAAAGCTTCAGAAGCTTCATGGTGTCGTGGATGGTGCAGTTCACGGGAATTCCTGCCCGTTCGAGCATGGGCACGTCAAAGATCGCGTTATGAAAAACGGCTATCAGGTCCGGACGGGTAGCCAACGGCGCCAGGGCCAGCTGTAAATCCTCTTGGCTTATCTGAAGGGTTAAGCTGGATAAGTCGAGATGCTCGTCGGTCAGCATGATGTGGGCATCCGGGTCGACGAGGATCCCGGCCGCCACGATGCGATCGTGGCGGCCGAGTCCCGTCGTCTCCAGGTCGACAAAAGCAACGGAGGCCCTCGCAAGTGCTTGAGCACACTGCCGAGGCTCATGATTGGTGTGGCGGATGCGAAACACGGCCTACTCCTCTTCCTCGGCTGGTGTCGCTTCGGCATCGGCGTCGTCCCCGACGTCCAATTGTTCGTCTTCGACTTCCTCGGCAGGCGGCGATTCGGATTCCTCATCCGCTTCATCGTCCGCGTCGATGACCTGCAGCTCGGGTGCCTTCACCTGTGCGAAGTCGGCGGCGGGGCGACCAGCCTCGGCCGCTGCCTTTTGTTCCTCGCGTTCCCGGCGCAGGGACCGAATCCGCCCCCTCTCCATCTCCATCTCCTCCGGCGAAACCTCGGTGCTCTGCTCCACTAGGCGTCGCTGTCGCATTAGCGGCACGAACTGTTCCACTGTGTATTCCAGTTCACCGATCATGGTTTCGAAATCCGCAGCGCTGAGTTCCGTGATCTTCAGCTGCGCCGATGGGATGAGGATGGTTCCCTTGCCCGAATCCACGCGGATGCCGAACCTGAAACCCACATTGTCGTCGAAGCGGCGGCCAGCCTCGATGCACTTCATCCAGTGCTTGACGAGCTTGGTGATTGCATACTTCTTGACGTGTTCCGCCGAGCCGCTCAGCTTCTTCCCGACCTTGGCGAGTTCCTCACGTTCTTGCTCGATGAGAGCCCGGTGTTTAGCGACCCACTTATCGAGGTCCTCCTCGAACTCCTTGACGCGACCTTTCTTCACGGCCGCCTGGATCAACTCGGCTGCGTCGCTCATGCCGATACAATTCTGGACAACATACTTGTGGAGCCACTCCTGTTCAGTGACGGAAACAAAACGCCGGTACTGGGTGTCCGAGATGGCAAGCGCGGAAGCCGCCCGGGGGTCAGGGACCTTGGCCGTTTTGAATCCCTTGACGATTTCCAACTTCTCGGCCATCGTGAAGCTGCGGCGCTGCTCGTTCTCCGCCACGCTGCGGATCAGCAGATCCTTTCGGTACTCGTCTTCGCTTTGGTCTTCGCCGCGGACAACCTCCACCGCATCGATTTCCATGTGCTGGTGAATGCGAGCCGTGTCGAGATTCTGCTTAATTGCCTTCTGCAGGGCGTGGTATCGACGAAAGCCGCCGATCAGGATGTAGACGGGTGATTCGGTCCCATCCTTCTGCCCCGAGTCATGGACGGTCATTGGCGTCTGCTGCCCCTCGGCGACCAAGTTGTCCGCCAGGGACGCCAAGTTGTCTGCATTGAGCGCCTCACCCAAGCGGTGGCAGTAGTCTTCATCCTTATTGAGGCGAACCTGCGAAAGGCGAATGCGGATTGTCCGGGAGGTCGATTTCGCCGAACGGGAAACTGCTTTTTTCGATGTAGTCATTCTTACGTCCTTCCATCAGTGAGAAACGGCGAGAAACGGGGGCAACTCGCAACGTTGCGGCTGCCCAATTTGGAACCTGCTGGCGCAGGGCCCTGCGCCAGCACTTGGAGATATCACGGTCAATCAGGCAGCCAGGCCTGCGCGGTCGATCATCTCGGACAGAACGTCACGGCTTCCAAGGCAATCACCCCGCTGAATCGCTTGAAGCAGTCGCGGGTAGCACTCACGCACGGCTGCGAAATCCGCGGTGAAGTCGGGACATTCGTACGCTCGAAGCCGGACGTACCCGGCCATCACGCGAAGAATCCGGTACGCATTCTTGGCGCTTCGCTCTCGGAGGGCCTGTCCGAGATAGAACACCTCCTGTCGCAGAAGCGACAGTCGTCTCTGCCGGTCAGCCTTCACCGGGAGGACCATGGGCTCGGGATGCGTCGGAGGCGAGGCCTTGCCTATCCGCGAATAGGTTCCGAGTCGACGATGCGGGCCAAGCAATCTTCGACGGGCAATCCCCGGGCGATTTTCCACCAACAATGACACAGGCATCTTGAATCTCCTTCCAATCAAGAGTAGAATCACCGAAATCCATACTGGTACAGATTCGATACGGTATAGACTCCATACCGTGTCGTGGGTTCGGGGTCGACAGGAAAAAAACGAAAAACAGGTTCTTGGACGACAAGGAGGGTTGTGCCCTCCCCTTGCGGGCCGAGTCAGAATGGCGCCGATGACGACGCCACGGGTCTCGATCGCGCAGTTGTGACGTTCAGCCGCGCGGAGTCCGTTTGACTGTTGTGGCTGTCGTTCCCGTCCTCCGGCAAAATCGAACGAACTTAGTCACGCGAAAACTCGTTGCTTTGCTCCGCACGAGAGAGAACGAAAGGCGAGAGATGACGGAAGGAATCGAACGCGAGTCAATGACAACAAGGCTGGACATCAATCCGCAAGTTGTTGCCAAAGCGAAGGTTGCGTACGCTCGCCAGAAGCCCGAAGAAGTCCGGAAGAAGAAGGGCAAGGTCCATTTCCGGGACGTGATGGATCACGCCATTGACGAGTACCTGCCCGAAATCGAGGCGGCCTTGGGCAGGATTGGCCTGGAGCGCAAAGATGTGCAGAACCGCCAGCGGCCCGTTACCCGCCGGACGTGGGAGCGTCTCGATGCCGTTACCAAGAAACTCGACATCAGCAAGGTACAACTGGTGCGTTGCGCCCTAGATATGTTGGGGCGGTCGGCAGACGACGCACCACCAATAAGCACCGATCCTGGGCGATGTGAAGCGTTACCGTCGGCTCCAAATGGCGACGATGGCGGGACCTGATACCAAATGGTCCCGATGGCGGCGGGTATCTCCAAATGGCGACGATGGCGGTTTTCAGTCCTCATCCCCGGGCGACTCTTAGACGGGGTGCATGGCGTTTTGCCTAGGTAAGAGTGCGGTCATTTTATTCACAGTATCGTATGCCGCCGCCGACTTGGTTGTGTCGGTGAAGAAGACGGTTCAGCAATAACGATTGCATGCTTGGGAGAAGATAATGTCTAGATTATTTCGGAGGCCGTGGACCGAGAATGACGTGCGTGGCTTGATCGGTAGTAGTGAAACGATTCGGCTCGAGTTCAAGTCCGGTTCATCGCTTGAGACCGCCGACAAGAATGACAAATGGCTTGGAACAGTTACCGCGGCAATCTCTGCTTTTGCCAATACGGAGGGTGGTGAGTTGGTCCTGGGAATAAGGGAATCCGCGGCGAGAGCGAGGAAGAGCATCGCTGAGGAAATCGATGGTGTCCCGGCGACGATTGATCGTGAATGGTTGCAACGAAAAATCGAAGGGCATATAAGTCCGTACCTTCCCGGAATTCACTTCGAACGTGTAAGGCTTTCGTCTCCCAACGATCGAGTCGTGTTCATCATCCAAATTCCACAGGGCAATACCGCATATCAGGCAAACGACAGGAAGTACTACGGACGTTCCGAAACCGAATGCATACCCTTGCCTGATCATGAAATCCGCCTGAGGATGAATCGGGGTAGAATACCCGAGCCAGAAGTCAGATGTCACGTTTGGTTTGGACGGTCTGCTGCAGAAGGCAAGGACTCGCCTGCCTCGACAATTGACTCTCTGGAATCCTCTCTTGCACTTACGAAAAGCTTGGCAGATCGGTATGATGAGATGAGATTCAAGTTCTTCCTGAAAAATGTTGGTGGAGTTACAATTCGATCTCCCGTGGCACACCTTCGCGAATCGCGCAGAGATGAAATCTTCAACGGCTTCAAAGTCCGCTGCGACAACATAAGGACACGGTCCGAGATGCGAGACCAAGTGATCTACCCAGGGGATGAGAGGCTGATTCAAGAGTGTTCGTGTGAGGTCAAGCCTGGAGTAACCTTGGCTCTGGGCGATTTTGTCGTTGCGTGGACGGTCTTTCTTGATGACTCCCTACCGCGAGACGGAAAGATCGACATCGGCGATGAGATACAGAAGTCCCGCTGCCATGATCATGAAGTCACCTGAGTTGCACCCGATCTCTATTGTGCATGCGCCAACCCCTGCAAGTAAAGAATCGCGTGCGTGCCGCCAAGACGCACGTTGTTCGCCAGCGGAACGATTGTGCGTGAACCCGTAGCGGGTACTGATTTCTTGAAACTCCGGTGAACGGACCGGCATGCGAAGTGGGCATTTATGTTTACCTAAATCCGGGACCATTGCCCAGCCTAATGCCAGACTGCGGCATGAATCCGGTCACGCCCTTCAGTAGCAAAGACTCGATGTACGCGTCGAACGAACTCTGGAACGCTGTGCAGGAAGGCGGAGTCAATTGCTGCAAGCCCATGCACCGGACCGGCGGGGTGGCCTTCCTGCATATCGGCACACTCATGACGACGTGCATGGAAGGTAAGGGGTTTCCTGTAACTAACTAGTTCTTCGGCGGCCAGTCGTCAAATTCACATCCGCAGACGATCTCAAAATACCTTGGAATACGGCCGAAGTCTTCCGGTATCTCTGGGTGTATGTGATCGCGAATCAAGGTTGAGATGGACAGGGCACTACCTTGGGAAGCCGTCCTGATGGCAGTAGACTGAAAAAGCCCTCGGCCATGCACCTGCACTCTCGGTGTTCCATCTTTTCTGTAAATGGCTACGCGCCAGATCCAATCTTTGCCTTTTGACGGTCGCTTCTGTAGCCACTTCTTGATGGCTGGCAAAACGTCAGACGATCGCCGTCCTGCCATTGGGAGTTTGCGGGGTAGCCGGACTCCCTGAGTCTCAAGGAGCTTTCTGAAGCGTTCTAGGTCTTCCGGGACCGTAGGATTGATCTGCATGTCAACGTGTCCATAGAGGATCAACTTGCCAACTTGCGAATTGCCGACCAAGTCGATGCAAAGGGTACCGCCGTGGAAAGACACAACCAGTCGGGAAGAACCCAATTTTAGTTTCGTGATACCGTCCCGGCCCTTTGATTTCCGCGTGTCCAGCCAATATTTAAGTGCCTCAATCATGGGCTAGCCTCTTGAAGACATGCGTCAGCTTGCCGTTATCGCGGGCGATTCTGTTGGTGGAGCAGAGGTCTTCAGACGGAACCGGCGCCCATCCAACCTGGGGTCGTTATACGAGAAAGCCTTGCTCGCAGCAAGGCTGCGGCACGCTTGCGTACCGCTGGTGCACCACCTGCGGCTGAGTTGGTCTGGCGAAAGCAACGGAAGACGTGGGCGAGGATGGCGATGCGACTCCGCCATCCGGTGGGATACATTATAGCCGTCCCGATAGTGGCAAGACAGCTTTTGCGGTAACAGGGAACCGTGGACCTTGGGGCCGTGGCGGTGACACAGTTGGCCAGTGGAACGAGGACGCGGGAGAGCGGGCGGCCGCTGAACAACGATTTGCCCAGCCCGTTTCGAGGCGACCACTCCGCTTGAATCGAATTCGTTTGTTTTGAAGACCAACCGTGTCATGGCCCGCGGCGATAATTCCGTTGTCAGCTAACGATTGCGGGAGGCCAACCATGCGTCAACTGATCTACCGAGCCATGCACCAATCCGACGATCTGGTCGTCACGTTCGTGTACTGCGACGCCAAGGGGGCCAAAACCCACCGGGTCGTCAGCCCGATTCGCTTCCTGGGCAAGGACCGCTTTCTGGCCTTGTGCCTAAGCCGCGAGAAACCGCGGCAGTTCTACCTGGATCGCTGCCGAAACGCTCGGCTGGCACGGGCGGCGGGTTTTTTGATGCCGGTGGCGATGGCGGGATAGATACTGAACGCGGGGTAATCTTCCTCATTTCACGTGCCCCCCCGGTGTTTCACGCCCACATAATTTAACAGTCCGATTACAAACCGCACTGCTGCGTCGACTGGCTGGGAAATCCAACCCTCGGCTTCGGAATCCTCTGGCGGCCCCTCAGCGGGAAGCAGTCGAAGCATACCCTTGATTGACTCATCTCGTGCGCAGTTTGGCCCATCCATGGTCCACTTCAACGACGGGTCGCGCATGACGATGTCCTCGTCTCCGAACGACGGATGAATGAGCCACAACTGGCGCACCACTTGCCGACGAGTGGAAGTCGCACGAATCTCAAGGTATTTATCTGTACCTTCCCAGTGGTGCTCCCGAATCGCGGGAGCGTACTTCGCATCAAGCACAACCGCGTAGTCAACATCTGCGGGGCCGCCAGGCGTTGCCTCTCCGCTGAGGAACTCGATCAGAATGTCGGGGCTCCAGGCTGCCTGGCCTGTTCTTCCCCTATAAACGGTATCATGAACTTGCTGCGCAGCGGCCTCTGGGAGAATCCAAGGTTCGTACCGAAGGCTTACCGACTTATTGTCGTCAGAGACGAAGGTGACGCGGGCGCCTCGGTCAAAATCAAGCGTGAAGCGAAACCTCCTCGTAGTGTGGAGCAAGCCCTGCCGGTTCACACATCGCAAGCCAACATGGCGAAAAGCTGCAGCAAGTTGTAGGAAGGACCATTGCTCATACATCCGGCTTGTCGACTTTACTCGATCGTCTGTGCCCTCATCCAGGATCAATAGCCCGGCATTTAGGTATCGGTCAATCTCGTGCCGGATGCGGTGGTATGGGCCAACATTCTGAAAGACGGGGGTGTTGACTATTCGGAAGTCCGGACGTACCCCGCGCAGCGGCGCGATGTGTCGTGACCGACGTATTTGCTCTCGCAATCGGACAGCACGCTCCTGCTGGACCTCCAGGCGACGCACGCGAGGCATATCCTCAGTCTCATAAAGGCTCCGTCCAACCACCGAAGCGTGCTGCCGGAGAGGGCGATCTCTCTCGATCGCTTGAATTTGCCGGCGAATGTTATCTTGACAGTCCTCTAGCCGCTGTTCCAAGAACGCCAAGTACCCGGCGATCACGCGATGCTCCACCGTGTCGTTTGATTCCGCGACTCGCTCCACCGAAGCCGGAAACGGCACAATTACCCCAGGCCGGCGAGGGTCAAGGCCAAGGCCTGCCAGTCGCACAACTGTGCGTGGGCTGAAACGCTCGCTGCCCCAGCAATTGCGCAGTTCCCGCACAATCTTGAGGCCCTTAACAGGCTCCGCGGCGAGCGCATCAAGCGCATTGGCCAGCGGCGGCCACGATCGCTCCAGCAGACGGAGTTCCATGAGGTTGGAACGTACTGACGGTCTACCGGCTGCCTGCGAAAGATTAATTGAACGGAACGACTTCGAAACCAAGTCCAGAACTAAACCACAGGCCAACCCCTGCAGTTCCTCGTACATGGTGCGGAAACGGGCTTCAGACAGTTTCGTCGATGTTACGACGAGCGGCAACAAAACGCGATCCCGCCAAGATTCGGAAGATCCGGCGCTACGGCTAGCCAGCCGTACCCAGACAATTCCGCGGGCTCCCTCGAAATGAGCGGCATCATCCCAGAAAACGGATCGCCCGCGTCCGAATCCCACCACCGTGCCATGAGAATCTCTTGTCGAGCCCTGCGCCGTCTCGGCGGCAATGTCGCCGATCCACACACCATATTCAGTTTCGGCCTCACGGCTGTTGACCTCGAACCCATAGAACTGCGATTCGTTCACATCAACGAGTTGCTCAGCCCGGGTCAACGACGCGCCAAATTCTACTGTCTGAATAGGCGTACCGTTGCGAGTCAAACTGAAGGAAAGTTCTTGATTCATGCTGATGTTCCCTCATCGAAAAGTGCGCTAGGGTACTCACTGTTTCGCACGTCCTCCAGTACACGCAGCGACTCGGGAAATGTAAATCGGTGGTTTTCTAGAGTCTTGCGTATGCCGTCCATTGCCTCTCTCGCACCCGGCCGGAAGAGGCCACGCATCTGTGGCAGAATGCGCTGCGCAATCTGTAGATCTAAAGCCTGTTCAGGGCTGCCCAATTGTGGTGGAACACTTGCGATGAACTTTCGAATCGCGCTAAAACGCCTTGGGTTCATCGGGCAGCCGAGCACGGTTAAGTGGTCTCTAAGCGCGTCGATCAATTCACCCAGCGATGGGTCGAACTGCGCAGTGGTACTGGTCCAATCGCGGAACGTACGAAGCGTAATCGGAGAACCTTGGGGCTTAACAGGAAGTGCTTCTTTCAGTTGCAGCGGCAACGAATCCGAAGGAAGACGGATTAAATTAGCACGATCTAACAATCGTTGGCTTAGCTGCCGTGTCGTCTCGTCGAAGTTGACCGTGCCCACAAATCTCAGCGTCCTTGGCAGATTGACCGCCGGCCATTTCGCGAAAGTGCTCGCCGGGGATACCGCGTCTGGCGCGAAACATCGCAGCGTCCTGACCGATTCGGTGCTTTCCAGGACTTGAAGAAACCCACTGAAATAGTGTTCCACATGAGCTAGGTTCATCTCGTCAAGGCAGATCACGTACATTCCCGACTCTTGTCCACGCTGTGCTTCCTCTTCCTGCGCCCACAAAATCTGTTCGTACAAATGCGATTCAGCTGGCTGAAAACACCTATCCAGCGCATTTATGTGTCCCAGTAGATCACGCATGTCTAACCAGGAGGGACTTACGTTGATTTGCAGGTAGCGCTGCCGACACATGTCATAATCGTCGCCGACGAGCACCTCTGCATAAAGACGCGGTAACGAGGACTTGCCAGTGCCTGGAAGGCCGCCCAGGATGGTGAGATCGCCGCACTTAACACTTACGTGGAAACTGAGCAGGTCGATGTCACGATACTGGAAACCGGCGTCTTGAACATGTCGGCACAACCGTTCAAAGAAGGCCGTCTCCTGGACTTGCGGCGACTCTTGAAGCATGGGACGGGTGATGAAGGCAGGCAACAAGAACTCCGGGCAGGCGAGGGGCGGTGGCGGAGTTGATCCCGTGGATGAAGGTTCTGAAGCCTGTTTGGCTCCAGGAAGCAGGCCAAACTGTTGAAGCAGAGGCGAAATCGCCAGGAACTGATTAACCACCTCGTCACGGTTCACGCCCAAGTCGTGAGCGACCTTAGTCAAGTTCTCACTCAGGACATGTCTTTGGCGGCTAAGCTCTTGGATTTGTTTGTCCAACCGCTGCCTTTCCTCGGCGCACTCCCTTGAGCAAGCCTCGCGCAGAGCATTCAATTCGACATCAAGTTCTCGTGTTTGCTTGCGTTTAAGGACATCGAAGGCATTCTTCAGTGACTCGATCTTCTTCTCCCACTCCTCGCATTCGCCCCTAAGCGTTCCGATCTCTCGATTGATTTCGGTCTGGAGGCGTGCCGCATTCTCTGCAATATGTTCCTTTGTCTTGCGTTCGATGGCATCGCTGATCCTGGCGTCCAGAATTCCCATTTCGAGAACTGCAGCTGCCAATCTTTGACTGTACGCATCCTCACTGCGAACCAGTTCCGCCAACTGAGTAAGTGGCTCCACTTCTTCGCGACGGAGTTCCTCACCCGACGCGGCTATCTTTTCCTGAAGCTCGGTCATCAGCGACAAGAACTCCCTGCGCTGCGCACGACTCAAGAAACGTTTTGCTACGCGTTGGATGATTAGGTCGTCAGTTTGGAAGACGACACGTTTCGCGTCGTGCGGAATCGCAGTCTGGAACTCCCTGGCTGAGATCAAATGATATTGACAAGTGTGCAGCCATGCGCTCTCGACCGGTGCTCGACTGTCCAGCGAAACTCGGACGGCCAATCGGTGCTCGGCACCTGGCGGCAGATGTCGCAGGACCTCGTCGGACATCTCTAAGACGGTGTTGTCTGCCTGCACAGGCAAGAATCTAACTCGCCATTGGCCGTCTTGCGTGCTAACAGGTTCACTTCGGGTGCGCAATGGCCCGTAGAGCCGACCATGCCATCTCACGAACACCTCATCTTGAGGGACGTGGTCGAGGTCGATCTGAGTTTTTCGAGCGACCAGTTGCCTTGGTTCCCCGATGCTCTCCGTCGCTACATCAAGGATCTCGACGTAATCCCGTGCCCGCAGCGCCTCGACCGAATCGACAACAACTTGGTAATGAGCCTTGGTTGGGTCACCCGAATATAGCGATTCCTCCAGAATACCGATCAGCAACCGCCCCGGCTCGGCCAGCCCGCGACTTCCCGGCCGCAACATCCACCAGACATCACCCTTTGCCGGGAATTCGTCGGGGTTGGCGGGCACCCCTTCCTCGTCCAATAATGGCAACAACGTGCAGAACTGGTGGAGGATCCCACTTCCTGACGTTAGTGGCTCAAACGGCTTTTGCGCAACAGCCAGAACCACACGTCCTCCAATATGCTCTAGCATGGGCCTTCGTTCTCCTTACGAACTGGTTCTTCTACGATAATCTTCTGGTGGCGACTGCCGGGCGAGCATGTCGCTGTCGGCGAACAGAGTGGATTGCCCGCTCGCACCTGCCTGAACTTGCACGCGAGGCGTCAGGGCAGCGATGTGGCCCACCGGCTTGAGCACCACCTTGACCTTGCGGGCCTTGGCCGGCCACGTAGCCACCACCACCGGGATAATCAGTTCCTGCAGCGTGGTACCGCCGTGAAAGAACTCCAAACCGCCATAGGTCTTGAAGGAGTTCATGCCACGGGGCACCATGACTTCCAGTTCGGAGCAGGGAACCTTCAAATGTAGCGCATGGGGATGCGATAGATTACGCCCGACCATCGCCCGCCGGGAAAGCCATAGCAGTTCGCCGCTGGGCTTCTCTTCGATCTCATGCTCCTCCGGGTCCCAGTGGAAGAAACCGTGGTCGGTGGTCACGATCACGCGGCTGTATCCGTAGTCGCGAAGCCGGCGGATTGCCTGCACGTAGCGTTCGAGGTGGTCCTCCGCGCCGGTCAGTTGCAGTTCGCCATCGTGCCGGTCGAAATCCGCACCATGGACGGCGATCATTCTTCTGGCTTTTGTCGGCCGCTTCAGGGATTCCCCGTCCAACACCTCATCAATGCCAAGATGGTCTTTGACCCCCAGTTGCTCCTCCATAACGGCCACCTTTCATCAAAGGATACCAACCAGTGGAAGGCGAGCAGTCTACCTCCCAATAACGACGATAGAGCCGGCCGTTGTCAACCGCGGAAAGGCCAAGTGACACAACCGCAAAGTTGGAGACACTCGGATAACGGCTATACTTCTCCAGCAGGCCAGATGGAAACCAGTACGCGAATGCGCAATTTGGCAGCCGCGAGAACAAGCTCTGTTCCACGAATAAGCAGTGCTCTCGTTTGTGTAGCGCGTTTGGCTTGTCGGACTCGTGATCGCACCGTATAACGCAAACACGTTGATTCGAGGCGGGCGGCATAACCTGGGCAATCGTCAACAAGCCGTTTACGTGATCGCGCATTTCTTGAAACGCGTATGTACCGATGTGTGCAAGGACCTGGATAGTTGTCCGCTCCAGAAGTAGTTCTCTCAATCGCGCGAAAGGAGGCAGGCAACTGTAGCCGTACATGGTGACGAAGGCGATGCAGCCCCCAGCTCTGGCCAATGTCGTGCTGCGCTCTAGGAACGCCGCATAGAGATCCTCATTGCTTGCCTTGTACTGAGTAGACAGCCATTTTCGGACTATGTCGCTTTGCTTGCGTTTGCCCATGTAAGGAGGGTTGGCGGCCACGACATCGTATCTTTTTCCAAGCACATCGAACCACCGCAGTCCCGCCGCGGCCTCCTGAGCAATTAGCCGGCCTGGATGTCGCCCTGCCCGTTGGGCTGCCTCTGTGAACGCGTCCATTGCTGTGCGAGCACGGTAGAGTAGTCGATCACCGAATTCATCATCCGAGATCTCGTGAAATGGCAACTGGCCGCCGAGTGCATCTTCAGCCATCTCCGCAAACAAGTAATTGGCTTCCTTCTTCTGCCGTACCTGTCGCTCCCAGGTGGCGTGTTCCTCGTGGATGATGGCTCGGAGTTCTTCCTCGGGTCGAGCAAGACTTCCCAGTTCCTCGATATGCTCCATCGCTTGACCGAACTTGCGCAGCACGCGGGGAACGGAAGGTTCGCGATCGAAGCTGGCGAGGAACTCCTCCCATAGGGGGCCTTTCAGGTGGCTGGCCGCGGCGGCGACAAGGTTGATGGGAAATCCGGAGAATCCGAAAGCTCGCTCAGCCGCCTTCATCCAAAGGGCCGCTTCGGCTATCTGCACGGAGCGTGCGTCGATATCGATGCCGTAGAGATTGTGCTCCAGGATTGCGCGGCAGATGGCCTCAGGCTCAGCGATCTGGCCTTCCTCAAGGTACATGTCGTAGAACAGGTCGAAGGCTTCCAGCAGGAAGTGGCCCGAACCACAAGCCGGGTCGAGGAAGGTGATCTCTGCGACGGATCTTTTCTCCACCGTTGTGCGGTCGGCCTCGCGGACGTAGTACTCCCACTTCTTGCTCAGCTTCGACTCGGGGTGCATGTCCATCCAAGTCGCGCCCAGGGAGTTCTGCACCAGAAACTTGACCATGTAAGGCTCAGTGTAGAGCTGTGTAGCAGGGATGATGTCCGCTCCCTGGATTCTTGCCCCCTTCTGAGTGCGGACCTTCTCGAAAATACGGTCCTTCTCCTCAGCGTTCCAGAACTGGTAGGCCCAACCGAACGCGTCTGGTGCTTTGAAGATTTCGGTAGTGGCCGGATCCTGCGTAGCGACCACTTGGGTTCCGGAGAGTAGCGCCATGCAATGCTTGACCGCCGCCGCCGATGGACTTAGTGCCACCCCTGGGGCCTCGGGGTCAAAGAGCATGGGCAAGTGCAGGGATTGCTCGGTAAAGACTTTGTACAGCATGGCAAGGAGCCCATCATCCTCGCCCGCGCACAACTCCGGTTGCCGTTGGGCCAAGCGGTAATGCTCCAGCGACCGGCCACCGTAGGCCGGCTTCTGAAGGATAACCTCGTCGATCAGTTCCCGTGCTTCCATGCAACGAAGGGCCAAGAGTCGGTTCGCCCACGTGTATGCCGTCTCGCGGACAAACTCGGCCACCGCCTCTTCCCGAGCGATGCCGGCTTCGACACGGAGTTGGAGATAAGCATCGACCACCTCTCGCGCCTTCCGGTCCGCTGTCGCAAGGTGAGGCAGGTCGTCGGCTTTCACGGAATCGCGATCTCGACGTACTCCGATGGCTGCCAGCCGCTGCTCCAGGTCGCCAGGATGCCAGTGTCCGACACCGTCGTAGGAACCTTCCAGCAAGTGCCGCAATTCCAGGCTGACGGCCTTAAGGATCTTCTTGTGCTGTGCTTCCATCAGGTCAACTCCACGTCAAAACCTTCGTCAAGCAATTGCCGGACTCGCTGATCTAACTTGGCTCGCAGCGTCTCCCATTCAGGGCCGCTGGTCACTCGCGTAACCGTGGCCACGTCGCTGGGCCGGACTTGCCGAACCTGCTTCTTGGGGGTGGCGGTGGGAACTGGCTTGCCGGCGTTCTCTTTCTTCCTCACCTCCTCCGCGATTCGAACACCGAGCGCGCGGATCAACTGGCCGGCCCGATCGGGGAACGCCGCCACACGGACTGGCAAGTTTGTCGCGTCCAGCCCTGCCAGCAAGTCGTTCAGCGGCTTGGCAAGGTCCGCTTCCAATGCGGAGTCAAGCCCGCGGTCGGCCAAGTCCGACGGCAGACGCTGAATGGCTTCGACGAGGCGTTTCCGGGCCTCGTTGCGCCAGCGGTCCAGAAGCGAGGTCAACTCCAACGCGGCTTGGGCCTTGCACCCTTGGAGCCGTTTCCAGACCTCTTTGTCGGCGAAGCACGCCGACGTCTGCGCCGTGCGGTATTCCTGCAAGAAAGACGGAATACAGTCCGCGGTGTCACAAAGATGCTCAATCGCCGTCAACTGGTCGATAGTCGCCGTTAATTCGGTGAACGGGGTGCCACTCTGTTCCTGAAACGTCGCGTGGCCCTCGATGGCCTCGTGACCGCCAGCGAGCGTGTCTCTCGTCGTGTGGACTTCGCGGACTCGGTGAACGGGGTTGGTAAAGTCCTGCACTTGACGCCAAGCATCTTCGCCATCGGTAAACGCCTTGGGCAGCGGCATGCGGGAACCATTGGCCCAAAGGTGGACGTTGTCGGCCTTGGCCAGGATGGTCGTCGCCACGTTGCCTGCTGTTTCGCTCAGCGCGGCGGGGGTTTCGTCGATCTTGCGGCTGCGGGTCAAGCGGATGAGAAACTCGCGGACCTCGGTCAGGACGATTGGGTCGATGTCCTCGTCCTCCAGGACGAGTTCGGCCTTGTCGAATTGCCGGCTGACGCGTAGGCAATCGACCAGTTCCCGGTCGTTGGGGTTGGTGTACGTCTTCCCGCCGATAACCACGCGAACCGCGGCTGAGCGGACCAATGCGGCCACTCCGACACGGACGGTGTTAGGGTCCCAGCCGTACGGCGGAGCGGCAAACATCTCCAATAAGTCCTTGCCCAACACACGGCGACCATCACGCTGCTGAGTAGCCAGGTGGACGCGAATGGAATCCAACAGGGGGCAGTGGCGGTTGATCTTTCCCGCCTTGTCGTACAGCTTGAGTTCCTGGATGTCTTTGGTGGTGCTGGTGGCTCCGGCCAATACATCCTGGATGGCCCGCTGGTCGTTGGTGATTTTGACGGGAACCTTGTCAAACTTCGGATAGAGCGTCGGCCAACAGGAACCCATCTCCGTGCGCAGGGCATCTCCGGGGGTCTGGTTCGGTTTGATGGTCGGCTGACGGGTCGAGCCGCGGAAGACCAAGTGCCCGGTGCGGAGGCCCTCTTTAAGGCCGTCGATGACTTTGCGGTGAAGCTTGGGTAAGTCCTGTTCATCCCGCTCCTGTGCGAGCTTGCGAGCCTCTTCGGACTTGTGCGGGTCGCTTGCCCAATTGCCGATGACTTCCTTCATGGACAGGTATCGCGTCAGGTCACGGTCAAAGCCTGGAACTCGCCCGCAGAGGAACAGGAGGGTGGCTTGCTCATCAGGACGCAGGCTCAGGTTTTCGAGGTCGGCCAAGGCAACGCGGCCGAAGCTGAGCGGCGTGTACAGCTTGAGCGTGACGTCGCCCTTGCAGCCGGGCACCGCCGTGTCGTCAATCCGCAGCTTGAAGCCGAAATCCTGGTCGTGGTAGCTGACTACGTCGGAACCAAACCAGATCCGCCAGTGGGCCTTGCCGGCGTCATGGACAAACTGCTGGGCCAGGCCCCGCTCCTTGTCCTGTTGCCGGTACTGCTGCTCAACGGTGGTGACCTCCTCCTCGAAGCTCCGCCGCTCCCCGGTGAGGAACTCGTATTCTTCGCCAATCTGCGCGACAAGGCCGGCGGCGATCAGACGGTCCAATTCCGGCTGCACTCGGGCTAGGATGGTAGGCAAGTCTTCGTCGGCGTTCTCGACCATCAGCCGGGCGATGTTGTCGCGGGTGCGTGGAATGAAGGGAAGTTCGCGAATCAGGTAGAGCACCTCGGCAACTCGCGGCGTCAGCGGCGTCGCGCCGGGCACTGTTTCTTTCAATCGGGAAAGCTCCGTGCGAACGTCGGGGCTGATCTCGCCCTCGCCGGCCAGATTGCAGTAGAGTTCGTCAAAGCTGACCAGTGCGCCAAGACCTTCGTCCAGATACCGTCGCCGACCTGCTCGGAGAATGTCCTGGGTGATTGCCAACAACGTACGAGTGGACCCGGACATTTGCTCGCCGCGACCGCCTTTGGACCGCAGAGTCTTGACGATTTCCGGGATAAGGTGGATCTGGTACGGGAAGAAGGGGTAGTAGACCGAGAACTTTTCCTGGCTGCACGGGGGCAGGATGCGACTGGTGTTGGCGAGTTCACCCAGGCCGCGAAGGACGCCGGCGCGGGAGTCGTAGAGCCCATCGATGGCCTGCGTGCCGGAGAGCTTCTTCTTGAACAGACGTCCCTCCAAGACGAGTTCGATGTTCTCCGTGGTCAGAGCGGCCCGGAAGCGGAACCGGTTCTCGATCTTTTTCATGTCCCCTTCGAGCGCCCGGGCTTCCTTGTAGATTGAGCCCATGTCGCCGTGCGTCGTGACGATGAGCCACAGCTTGCCCTGGCCGCGAATGGCGGCTTCCTCAACCAGGGCCTGCAACTGCGACAGTCGGTTGGCGTCGTTCTCAATCCACTGGCCCGATTCGTCGAGCACCAACAGGATTCGCTGCGGCTTCTTGGTCTCGGCCTCCCGTTTCTTCAACCCCGTGAGCATGGTATCCACGAGGAACGCGACATTGTGGAGTTCACCTTTCTGGGATTCCTTGAGGGCCTGATCAACATCCTGAGGGGACGAGAAAACATCGGGAGCGACCTCGCAGGCGGCTGCGTAGAGGTGGTTTCGATAGAAGGCCAGGTTTTGCTGGATTTCGACCCAGGGCTTCTTTGCCCGGGTCTCGACCGCCGCATGAAGGGCCGGCAGCTTGCCTTGCGTGTCTAATTCAGCCTCAATGACGCGGGCGTAGATCAGGTTGCCGCTGTAGCCGCAGGAAAGGTAATACTGTGACAAGAGCAGGCTGGCCAGCGGGCGGGTCCGGCTGTCGGACAGGGTGTTCAGGTTGAAAGCCAGCACTTGCGTGGCGCACTGGTCCATTCGGCTGAGACTGCGGACAATCGAAGACCGTCGTGGAGCGTCAATCGGAAGCCGGGCCTCGAATCGCTTGCAGGCTGGGATGCCTTCCAGCGTAAGGTTTTCGACCAACAGGGCGATGATCTTGGCGAAGTGCGACTTGCCAGAGCCAAAGTAGCCGGAGATCCAGGCCCCGATCTCCGTGGTCTTCGCGAGGAAGGTGTCGGTGAAGTGTTCGAGGATGTCATCCAGGTACTGCTCGATCATCGGAGTGACGACGTAGCTACCGATTTCGCCGGCCAGTTTGTGCTGATCACCAGTCTCGCCGACCTTGATGACGGGCTCGATCCGCTCCTCAACTGGAGTGTCGAAAAGTTCTGCGATTCTCATGATCGTCTTTCCTTCCCGGTGTTTCAGAGCAGATCGCCCCGATACATGAACTCGTCGTGCTTGCCGACGAAACTGAACGTCCGCGGCCCGACAACATGCCCTGGGATGAGCACGACCACAGGACCATCGAGTGTGGATTGGTTGCTGTCCCAAAGGCGCTGCATTACGTCGCGTGGGCCGGCTGCTGGATAGAGAGCCGCTAGGCGTTGAAGGCTTGCCACTGGTCTGCCCATGCCAGACTTCGACAGGGTGGCCTGCACGGCTTCGGCCACAGACTTGACCCAGAGTTGGCCGAGTTCTGACTGCGGGTCGGAGCCCGGCATTGGGTCGTCGAGCGACGCGACGACATTATCGGCACCGATGTCGGACAGGACTTTCTGGGTAACGTCCAGGGCGTCGATTTTGCGCACGTCGAATTCAGGGCGAAGGGCGCTGGCCTGGGTTTGCCACTCCTTAAGGGCGGCGATTTCAACATCGGGTGGATAAACCAGGGCGAGAAACGGCGCGCCCGTCTTGCGGCCGATATAGTCGTATCGCGTGCGAATACGTTCGATCGCCTCGCCAATTTTCCAGCGCCAGTCGTGGCTGCTCACGGCACGCCCTCCCAGTGTTTCGGCGTTTGAAGGACCACGGTGGTCCCGACCTTTTCAAAGTGAATTTCGCCTTCCCTAGCCAGATTTGCCAACGTGGCTGCGACCTCCTGCTCGGACAGCAGGAACAGACGCCAGGTCGAGTCCTCTAGAACCTGCCGACCGCGATTTCCCTCGGCGGTGAGTATGCGAAGCAGGTGTGCGGCCGTACTCAAGGGCAATGCGGGACGGACGAGGAACTTCCTTTGAATGCCTTCGAGGACGCCGAAGTCGCGGAGCGCAGAAAGCATGTTGCCCGCAAGCTTGACCCGAGAACTCTCCCTCCAACGCGCGATTTCGAGATGGTTCGGTGCCTTCGCGTCGAGCAGGTCGAGCACCGCGTTTCGAGCCACGAGCGGTCGGGTCTGGTAGCCCGTGTGCCAGAGAACTTCAGTCACGAAGTCATACGTCAGCCGGTCGCGTAACGCATAATGGAGGTAAAGCAGAGAAATGAATTCAGGAGCGTGGGCGCCATTCTTGAATGCGTCGATCAGCGACGACATCACCCAGTCCAGTCGGTGCGTCAGGTAGCGGTAATGAATCCGGTCCCAAATCCCCTTGCGGCTGTTGACCGACCGTTGTGTCAGGAGGCTTCCGCTGAGCACGGCATCGCGGACTTGATCGACGGTCATTCCGCGGGCCAGCGCCGCTACCACCTGCCCGACCTCGGTGAGCAACGCGCCTTTCGCGGTGTTACGCGTGCTGTATGGCCCGACGTCGCGAATCGCGGGGGGAGACGGGCCTAGACAGCGAGTGTTCTGGTCTTTGTTCACGGTTTGGCGGTCGTTCTTTGCTTGACGGTAAACTTACCTCGGTTGCCGGGGCAAGCGACCGGTGTCGGCCTTGTTGACCACTTGTTCAGTGCTCCGCAGCAGTTGGTCGAGGTCGCTCGCCTTAAACAGTCGGTAATTGTTGACTGGGTGTCGGTATTCGGGGATCTTGCCTTGACGGCACCAGTTGCGGAGCGTGTTGCGGCAGACGCCCAGGTAGTCTGCGGCCTCGTTGATCCTCATGAACTCGTCCAATTTCAGCATGGTCGGCACCCTTCGGCAGGATCGCTCGGGTCTTGTGTCAGGGGTGTAGTTACCTTACCAAACTGGGGTAACGCACGAAAGTACCCCCAGCAGAAACCCTGAACAACGGGAAGCCTGACGCCCCGTGCAGCATCGCTTCGCGTGAGCAGCGTGGGCAGGATTTGCGACGTGGGCACGGCCACACGCTCACCGCCGACGTGCCCGGCAGCCGCCTGACCACGATCCCGTAGGTGATGGCCGCCGCCACGCGACCCGCCGTTCACCCGTGTCGCGTTCACGGGCGGAACTCGCGGTTTCGGCTCGGCGTCGCGACGTAGACGCCTGGCCGCGATCCGGCAGATGATGCCCCCATCGCCACATATGCGGCCCCAACAGCCAGCAGTCAATCCGGCCGACGCTGCTTCGGTCCGAGGGCCAACTCCGGCAAGCGGTTTTCGCCGGACCTGCTCCAAACCTTGTTGTTAACCGAGGACTGTAGCGATTTGGCCCAGCCATCAAGACGCGGATTTCTGCCTGGAATTTGTCGCGACGGAACAGCCCAGCGTGTTGAGCAGTTGCTCGATCTGCGGCCACGCGACGGTTTGACGCACGGAGTCAAAGTCGGCGTCCGTAGTCAGCTCCGTAACGAACGTAAGCAGCGAGTCGCGCAGACGGCGTTCACCACCGGTCAGCAGGCTGTCGAATCGACGGCCGACAAGCAGATGCGCCATAGTGCGTGTTTTCATGCTCAAATAGTCCAGGAAGATTTCCAGACGCCGAGCTGCCTCTGGGAGCGGAAATCCGTCGCCCGTCGGTTGGTCGAGCATTCGCACGCGATGCAGATCATGCTCCCACAGCGACTCCACCAAGCCGCCATCCCCCAGCGACAACACGGTACCCAGACGAGAGTTGCCCGGTACCTCGGAACGCATGCGGCGCACCGCGTCAACAATCCTATGGAAATTGTCGTCCGTCAGCGAGAAGCCGACGAATAGCATGTGCCGGGTTACCAGAAAAGCCTGGACAATCCCCTCCAATGCGGGCAGATACTCGTTGTAACGGGTGTAACTGTCGCGGGTCAGAACAAGGCGATCTGGCTGCGAGAGGCAGCCGTGCATCTTAAGTAACCAGTGCGGCGTGTCCGCCAACATCTTGTTGGGCAAGATTGAAATGCCTCGCGGCACGTTATTGCTCCACGCCGCTTCGAAGAGTTGGTCGTAGTTGGTAGTGATCACCTCGTGGATCGGCAGCGCCGCCAGGAGGGCATGGGTAAGGGCGTAGTGCCGCCCGCGCTCGAAGATGCGTTGGAGGGCTGCGCCGAGCGTATCGCTGCGGTCCTTCAGGCGTCTTTCGACGATGGTGGCCTGATCCAGGGAGCTGCGGACCTTGGTCAACGCCTTGCATTCTGGATCTGAGAACCCGGCTTGAACCGCCAGATCCTGCAGCATCTTGCCCCAATCAGGCAAGCCGGCGGCTGTGCCGACGCCAGCCCCAAGGAACAGCGCCAGTTCACCTTTGACCGCTCTGTCGGCCAGCCCCTCCGCCGCTTTCTGCAAGGCCGGCGTTAGTTCGTCAGGCCACGTATTTCGCCCGGCCCGCTCCGCCTGAGCCGCTGCATACGAGGAAGTATTCTTCAGAACCAAGGCGATGTCCACATCGCGTTGCTTGGCCTGTCGTTCAAGTTCGGGCAACAGTTCGTGGATTACCTCGCCGGCCCGCTCTGCGGCGCCACCGGCTCCGGTCCCAATCAGCGGCATCGCGATCAGGCGTTTGGCCCGTAGAAACCTGGGCGGCCCGCTTGCGGAACGGTGGACAGCGTCAAAGAACTCCCGCACTCCGTTCAGGTACCAGGAAAGGTCCAATTGCTCGAAGCCGCCCACGTCGACCAACCATGGCGTCGGGCTGTCATCCGGCCAGCCGGGCAGCCGCTGGACTCGCTGACCGTCAGGAAACGAATCCGCGTGGCATGGTCCGGAGTAATCACATGGGAACCAGCCCGCGCCCGGACGAGCTTTGTAATCACACGGCATGAGCCAAGCGTCGCACGCCAGTTTGCGGATGTCACCACGAACGACGAATACATGCCCGGCCATGTCGAACTCCTCGGCTCTGATGTTGCCTATCGCGTGAATGCGTGAAGTGGATCGCCCTCCGATCCAAAGTGGTTCCAAGATTCTACCCGCCGGGCAGAAACTACATCACTCCCTGGAGCTAATTACGGCCAACGCGACGGGACAACCAAACAGCCTCGCGCGATCGCACGCCAAAACACTCTCCCAAAAGGGTCAAAAAACATCCCTCCTCGTGGAATCGTCAAGCCCGATTTTGAGCCTCTGCGCTCGCGCCTTTGGCTGTTAACCCACACGCACGGCGAACGATCGACTGGCGAAAGGTTTGGATGCCGAAAAACGTGCTCGGAACTGGTTGCCGAGTAAGGACTTACGCGATGGCGTTCTTGATTCCACCAACAAGGTGTCCCTCAAACCGCTCTCGACCCGTTTTCCCCTCTTTTGTGCCTGTTAACCCCCGGGTCGCCTGTTAACCGAGAGCGAGAGAGTTTCCGCGAAAAATATTAGCACCCCGAGCCAAACCCCTGGGTTTGGTCCGGGGTGCTAATTTCTGATTTGCGGAAAGAGAGCGCGGCTGCAATCGCGGTCGTCGTCGCAAATCCCTTTACGCCATAGGGATATACGAAAAAAGCCGAGAGGTACAACTCTCGGCCTGGCTCGTTAACCCGCGGGTCGCGGGATTCCGTATTTCTAGATTCTAGCTCCCCGAATGGAACTCGAAACGGCGACTCGGAGGTTAACGGCGGACTCTCACCCGCAACACACGGCGGGGGAGTATTCCTGCAGAATTCTTTTGCGCCAGTTGGCTTCGTGCTCCCCTGGGTGTGGTTTCCGATCCAACACCACCCCACTATAGGAGAACGTGCTCATGACCACCGCCAACTTGACTTATCGCGTGATTCGGCTTCCCGACGTGCTGCGCACCGCAATCCGAGCCACGCGCGACGCGAACAAATTCACCAACGCGGAATTCGTGGGCAGGGCCATCGAACAGGAACTTCCCAAGCTCATCGCCAGCCTGCAATCCCTTGGCTTCGCCGGTCCTCGCGGCCAGACGCGACCGATGCGACTGCCATTTCCGGATGATGGTAGCCTTGATTTGCTGCGCGAAGCCAGCGAGACGGTTGGCCTTCCTGCGACACAGTTGTTGGCCCTGTGTTTCGTGGCCGCAACCAAGGACACACCAACGGCTTCGGACGCCGCCCACGACGAAAGCCCGAAGGCGGCCAAGCGGCGGTCGCCCCGACGATTGCCCAAGGGGGAGCCGAAACGAACGAGGGTACGGCGGGCCAAGGGGCAGGGCGACCAACCCTAGCGTCTGTCGCTAGGCGGGCCGTTCTGTAAGTGGCCCCCGTCGGTGGGGCGGCAAAAGGCCCTTAGGGGAACTTCCCATAAGGCCCGTTTGCCGCCCCGCCGCAGAAACCGCCCTCGCGCCCGCCCAAACGCAACGGCAAAGCAGCGAGTTACCACCCAATTCTGCCACTGCAACAATCGGGCGAAACTGGCGCTCGCAATTGCGTCACAGTCAAAACTGAGCCGCACGGCAGCCATGATCGCAGGATATTCCGCCCGATCGGCGTTAGACTGTTAGCGGTGGTTGACGATTGCCCCAGAGAAGACAAGCACGCTCATGCACGGATTCACGAAGCAAATCTTTCTGGCATCCCGCGACTGCCTGCGGCAAGGCTGGTACCTCCAGCATGGGGAGTCTACCGAACCGACCTCGGACGCCGACGAGTTCCGGATGGAGCAGGGACAATTGATCGGCGAACAAGCTCGCCTGCTCTGCCCCGGCGGAGTCCTGGTGGACCAACGACGCCCAAGCGATGCCGCAAGGCTAACGGCCAGGCTGCTCGCCGACCCCGAAGTGCCAGCCATTTTCGAGGCCGCGTTCCAAGGGGATGGCTGCACCACCAGAGCCGACATGCTTGTTCGTGGGAATGGCGGATGGACCGTAAAGGAAGTCAAATCCGCCCTGGTAACCAGCGAGCCGCCAGTCGAACTCGTCGACGACGTGAGCTACACCGTCATGGTCGCCCGGAAAGCCGGACTGCCGGTCGCGCGATCCAGCCTCTTTCTGATTTCCCGGGATTATCGACTGGGCATGCCGCCGCAGAATCTGTTCGTCGAAATCGACGTTACGGAGGCGGTCGAGGCACGGCTACCGGAATTTGCAGCCAAGCTGGAGCAGATCCAGGCCATACTCAGCCAGCCCGAACCGCCACCGGCCAGCCTGATTCCTGCCTGCCGCAGTTGCGAATTCTTCGCGACGGAATGCCTTGGCCACAACCTGGAGCACCCGATCACCGAAATCCCCCGTCTCCACCGGAATCGGTTGGCAGCATTGGCGGAACAGGGAATCTTTGAAATCTTGTCGGTGCCGGACGCCTTCCCGCTTTCGGACGCCCAGCGGATCGCCGTCGCCAGCATCCAGACCGGTCGCGAATACGTCGGACCGTCATTGTCCGGCGATCTTACCAACGTCGATTTTCCCGCCGCGTACCTGGACTTTGAGACCGTGGCGACGGCCATTCCTTTATATCCTGGCGTCGCTCCATACGAACAGGTCACGACGCAGTTTTCTGTTCATATTTGCGACCAACCCGGCCACGTCGTCGCCCATCATGAATTCCTGGCCGACCCGTCGCGGGATTGTCGTCGCGAATTGGCGGAGAACCTGCTGGCAATTCTCGGCAACCATGGTAGCGTCATCGTGTACCACGCCGCGTTTGAACGCGGTCAGCTTGCCAGGCTTGCTGAGTTGTTCCCTGATCTCGCACCAGGACTAAACGTCGTGATCGCCCGGCTCGTCGACTTGGAAGTGGTGATAAGACGTGGCTACTACGCCCCGGCGTTCCGAGGCAGTTTTTCCATCAAGCGGGTACTGCCCGTGCTGGTCCAGAATCTCAGCTACAAGGGCTTGCCGATCGGCGATGGCGACACAGCAGTCGCCAAGTTCGCCCGGATGTCACTCGGGCAGTACGACAGCGATCAGGCCGCGGAAATCCGCAGCCAGTTGCTCCGCTACTGCCGCTTGGATACCCTAGCGATGGTCGAATTGCACGGCAAGCTGTTGGAAATCGCGGCTGCCCAACCGTAGGCGACGCGGGGGAGTGATGCTCTGCCGGTTCGACGTATTTACGGGAAGGGCCGTGGTGCAACACACTGGCACGGCAATCGGCAGGAGCGGCGTCAAAACCCAATGAGCTGCGTCGCGATTGTGGACTCCGACGCCGCGACAGTCGCGGCCTGATTTGCACAGCCCTTTCTCACCGTCAGCGGAACGCTCGGCAATCATCGTTTGGAGATCGCACATGTCCCGTTTGGTAACGCCACGCGAACTGTCCCGCCAAGCCCTTGTCGAAATCGTGTCCGGAGTTCAAGCTCTGCTCTACCTCGACGTGAAGGGCGAACGCGAGTTCTGGAATCCGGCCAAGGAATGGAGCGGCGCGGACGCGTGCTTCGCGATCCACGACCTTCTGCACCAGCACGGCCTGGTACCCGGTGACGAAGAGCCAAGCGATGGCGGCCCACGTCCCGATGTTCGGCAACTGGTGGACTGGGCCAAATCCCAGGACATCCAACCCGATGATCTGGATGACGCCGTCCACGACAACGCCAGCGCACTCGCCTCGGGGATCAACAACGGCGGTCTGGGCGAACAGATCGAGTTTCTCGTGGACCAACTCGGCGTCCCAGACACGCAGACGCTGCTGACCGGAATCGCCGATGACAAAGCAAGGGTTTGAAGCAGCACCCGCGAAATGCCGGAGATCATCCATGACTTCTGCCACCGAAACAACCGCAAACGTGTGGGTCGTCTGTCACCGCCACTTCGACGCCGGGCAGGTCGGTCATTACGCATTTTCCAGTCAGGAAAAGGCGTACCTCCACGCCACTCGCCTGATCGCCGAGGAGCTGCCCGTGCTGTTGGAGTTGGACGAACGGGCGACATCGCAGCTGATCGATGCCCTGCAGTCTGGAAACTACCAGGGAGCCGTCCGGCTGTACCATGAGGTCGAAGGCAATCTAGACTTAATCAACGTCGACTTGCTCCTGGTCGACCAATGCCACAAGGACGGTCCCCTGGCAATTCCCTCGCCGACGAGAGAAACGTGTCGAAATGCCCAACCGCCACACCGCAGATGATCGAGGCTACGACCTGATCGAAGCCTGTGCCGAAGCCGCCGCCGAGTCCGGCGAATCCGGCCAAGGCGACTGGGAGCAGCGATTCGAGGACCAGGGCTCCCTGCCGATTCCAGAAGCCGTGGACGTGGAACAGTTCGAGCCGAAACGTACGGAATGCGACCAGCAAATCATCCGGTGTGAGCATACCGGGAAGACCGGCAGCTTCGAGGTCGCCTGGACAATGATCCCGAAGCACACCGACATCTACATTACGACCAAGGCTGTCCCGGTCGAGCGGTTGGCGGAATTCACCCAGTAGGAAATCCTCAGCGGTTTGGGACATCCTTGAAACCGAATGGTAATCCGTGTGGCCCTGGCAGCGCGGCTCGCCGCGCACACTGACGGACAGAAGGACTGCGTGTAGACCCGCCGATTTGTCGTCAGATTGATGGCGCGATTGGTTGGTGCTGCGTCCGAGCGAAAGTGCTCAGGTGGATGTGACCTGAGCGCGCAAGTCGGATGCACTTCGAGGCGTCGCTGGAGGCGACCTACGCCCGCCGGGAGCTGGGAACGAGCGTTTTCGATGGCTCCAGGCCCCAGGAGGTTCAGCCCCATGCCCGTTCCCAAATGGGTCGTTTCGTCGAGCACGGTGAGGATTCTTCAAAATCGGATATGCTTATCAACCGCTTGTCATCTGGGGCCACGCGTGCCGATCTACCAGCCCGGCGTTCGGTCAGCTCTCGACACAGCGGGGGCGACTCGGCGATCCCCGGCCAGATGTCCAGTGGTCGAGTGCCAAAACCGGTGGTATTTTGAGACGTCTCGCAATACGCATGAGTTGATGCGACCACAGCCACGAACGACCAAACTGACCCGACCGCCGCCAATCAGCGTGACCTTGCAATTCCTACCGGATCGGCGGCTCCGGACCAGCGTCTAGTTCGGATCACTTACTACACCCGCTCATTCCTTTCCGTAGTTCGCCTGAATCGCTCATGTCGGTTTATGGGTGATTCATGCGTCTCCATGCTGCAGCAGATCGTGATAAGCCTTCTCATCTCCCGCCAGCCATGCGTCGACTAGCAAGGTGCCTTATTCTCCCCAGGCCTGGTCTCTTCTAGAAACCGACTGACGAGTTCTTCTACCTGCTTCCTGTCACGACAGAACGTCAAAGCAAGTTCGTACCTGTCTGGTATCAGCAAGTACTTCTGGTCCTGCAATAATGCCCGAAACTTTACTATCAATCCGTAAAGAGCCGCAGCGCCGGCCAAGTTGGGCGCAGCCACCCACAGCACCGCTTGCTGGTAGATGGCTAGTCCCACAGAGGCCGCAAAGCCGACTACCAGCACTGAGAATGCCGCAATTACTACCTTGTTTACCGGGCCATAAATCTGCGCCATCACCTCATTGAAATTTTTGCGGATGCGATCGAAGGTGTCTCTCACGCGACGGATATACTCCTCGTCCGCAGCTTCCGTAGATGGTGCGGCCTCCGCGGCAGCCAGTACCCCGGGCAACCCCTGTTCCATCAGTTCCCAATCAATCAATCGTGCCGTGCTGCGTGAGACTTCCCTAGACATTCCTATTACCTCCTAGACCCTGCGGCTTTTTTATTACGCACCGAGTACGCTAGCGACAAGTGTAAGCTTGGGTCTCCGTAGAGTACCAGAGAGTCGATCGACTTGTTCCAATCGTCCGTCTGTAGTCCGCCCGCTTGCAGACGCTCGTAATACGCTCGGCATTCCACAGAAGCCTCGCGGACGGCAGCCGCAACCTCCCTTCCCATGCTCCCGCGGCGTGGAAGGAAGGCGCGGTAAAACGGCCCGAAAAATCGGGGGCATACGTTATCCGAGATTTCCTCCGTTGCTGCTAACACATTGACCCCGCGTTTGGTTAGCCCGACCACAAGCGCCTCATGACCTTCGGTGAATGGGTCTCCCAGTCGGCAGCCGCGTAGCACCAGAAGGCGGCAGCGCACCTTCAGTCCTTCCAGATGTTGGCAGGTGAATTGGCCATTCTGTAAGTCGATCCAGTCTGGGCTTGCATGGGCGGTGACATGGACGATGTCCGCACTCGTTAGGCATCGCTGAAGGTTTTCAACGGTTGCCTGGCCAGGCAGCTGGAAGCGTAGCAACTCTGCCCTCACACTGCGGAGATGCCGTGTAATTTCAATCACTTCATCCTGAGTGGTCCGGAAGGGCGCGAGCCCGGACGTCGGCCGGTCGTTAACTACTAGGCCGAAGATGATACGCTTGCTCATGGGTGGGCGTCGACTAGGCTCTGTCCATGCACTAGTTACCTGGCCAGCCACAATAGACGCCCGATCGCTACCCCATCGCGCCCCTACAAAGAGGGACCAGGGTCGGTCGAACAGAGTTTCCTCCACATCCACTCGGACCATCTCGAGTGGCCGGAATGCCGCCCGGAGGCGTCTGAACTCAGGTAAGTCCTCTGGGAAGGGCCGTTGGAGGTCTGAAGGGAGTTCAAATGTCGGTGGGTTTGAGACTGGATTCTCACGGGAACGTAGCTCCAACTCGATGCGGTTGCCCAGCCGACGCACGAATACTTCGTGTTCACATTCCCGAATCTCCAGCGCCCAGCGCTGTCCCAGTCGAACCTGGATCCACCGCCTGATCGACGGCATGAACGCGCCGACTAATACAAGTCCCAACAACAATAGGCTGCTACCCAGCAGAAGATTTCTTCGCCAGAGACTCCGTCCCGCTTCCACCGCGGAGACGGCTCGACGCACCGGCTGAACGACCCCTTCTTCAAAGACCTTGCGATCAAGGTTCGGCCAATCTTCTTTGTACAGCAGTTTGAGGGCAGTTACCAGATGATCATAATATTCAATGCCGATGTCGGCTTGGACTCCTGGGGTCACCTTGCCCAAAGCTACCGCTGCACCATCTCTGACGGTTGCGTAGCGAGGATCGTCTCGATTCGGGTCTTGAGGGATAGGGCGATCATCTTTGAGGGCCTTGACCAAGCACGGGATAGCTGCAGTCGCCTGGGGCCCTGCCTCGGCGATGGCTTCGCAGATATTGGACCGAGCAAAAGGCGGCAGGCTCGTGTTCGCAAGTTCTTCCACAAGGTCCGGAACGGCAGGTGTTCCGATTCGCCCTATCGCCTCGGCTATGGGGCGACGCCCGTACGTAGACTGCTTCAGCAATTCAACCAAATCAGAGGTCGAATCCTTTGCTGCCGGGCCAAGGCGTCCGAGCGCCTGCACGGCCACTTCGGGAACTCGCACAAGACGCTTGGATTTCAATTCATCACGAAGCTTGGTGACAAACCGCTGCTTGTCGATCTGTTCGAGATCTAGCTTAACCAACGTCTGAATCGCGGCGGCACGAGTGTAACTGAAGTAGGTCGCCGTTTGCTCACGTTCCAGGAAGTCGAATAGAGCGTCCACTACTTTCTGTTTGGATGAAGGCGGGATAGGGACTTCACCTAATAGCGTGGCGACTTGAGTAGAAACATTGGGAAACTCGTCTGGGCTGCCGATCACATCGACTAGGTCTGGAAGAGCCACGGCGACAAGCTCCCTGAACAGCGGAAGTGCTGCAATCGCATCAGCACGCACGGCGGCATCGTACTCTTGATTGTGGATAATGGGCAGGAGATCCTTCATCTGGTCCATGCCCAGATGTCCTTCCATCCCCCGAAGTGCTGGTTTTACTAGGACACGGACCTGACTCTCCTGGTCCAATAGGGCGCAAACCAGTGCCCCGGCAACTGCTTCGGACGGGCCGAAGGACTTCAAGGCTGAGACAGCTGCCTGCCGAGTGACCCAGTCAGGATGAGTGCGAAGGGTATCGATTATCGCTGACGTGACACGGGGATCAGCATCGCCTACGGCGGTAAGTACCTTCACTGCGGCTAAACTCACTTGTTGGTCCGGGCGCTTCGCCGCAACGATCAACCTCGGAACCATGTCCGCGTCAGTCCTCGCAATCTTGGCGAGGGCCTTTTCAACTTCCGGCGCGACCATGGGGTTGTAGATGCGCATTTTGTCGAGTAGTTCCGCAATCGCCCGCACCGCGGCTGAACTCACTTGCTGGTCCGGCCGCTTTGTTGCATCGATCAACACTTGCACCACATTGGGGGCATGTACGCCGATTTCACCAAGGGCTCTCACGGCCTCCGAAGCGACCGCGGGAGTGCGGTTCGCGGCCGCGGTGATCAGCTCCTGAACTACTTGCGGGCCCCCACTCCCCAACGCACCCAGTGTCTGTGCAACCGCCCAGCTTACATCTTCATTAGAAGAGCGGAGGGCAGCGAGCAATGCTTGCGTAACCTCCTCAATATCAACGTCGCGGCGCATTTCCTTGCCGTGGAATATGGCGAACGACCGCCAGGAACGGGCCGCCTCTTGCTGGACCAAGGGATCATCATCCTGTAGTGCTTTCAATAGTGAACTGTGCGTTTTCTTCGAGAGATGAGCGACGTTCCCCAATGCCTCGATGGCACCCTGCCTGACGGCAACATGACGGTCCTCAGCCGCCGCCGTTAGCGCCTCGATTGAGGCAGGCCGTAGGTCACTACGACCAAAGCCTTGAACTGCTGCATTGAACGCAACTTTAGCCAAGGCCCGAGCCGCCGCAGCCCGGAGTGGTGGAGGGTTCTCGGTGCTTGCGAGAGTATCGAGCAACGCGAACACCGCTGTGTGGGTATAAGGCCCAAGCTGTTCTAGAGTGCCTATCGCCTTCTGTTGAAGTAATGGATCTTCACTGTGGAGACACGTAACCCAATAGGACACTGACTTTGCCTCGAACGGGTAGGCCGGCTTCGCTTGGACCGGTTCACCGGAACAGAGGCTACTGGTGACGAGGCATAGAAAACAACAACCGTTCATCATTTCTCAGGCCTCCACCTGCAACGCGAGTACCACCGTCCCCGCATGAGGCTACCGACCGTCCGCCACCCAGCCGCTGCTACGCATCTAGCACAGCCAAGACACGCGGGCTGCGGCCGAAGGTGGCACGATCGTCTCCCCACCCTGCAGTCTCGGACGACGACCGGCAGCCGTTCATTGTTAGCCTTCACGCCCAGCCGGCAACCGCGGATCTCGTTTGAACTGGCATGTCCATCGATCGGATGACATTGGGGACGCGGTGCCGACGGGGCTGGGCCCACGCTCGCAAGTTACCCAGCAAGTCCTTGCGGTGGATCGTCTGGGCCGACAATGAGAAGTGCGATCGGCTGCGTTGGTTTCACGAGCACGGACCTGGCTGGCCCCGCCACGACAGCAGTCCATACCTTGGACTCGCTACATGCAATCCTCAAACCGGCTCTTCATCTACCAGACAAACAGGATTAGCGCTCAACGACCGCAAACTCATTCACGGTTTCGGGGGGTCTTGTTCGTCTGGCAGACAGTTCAGTGGACTGCACCAATCGGGTGAACACGACATAGCACCCTCCCCGTCCTTCTTCGCAACACGGTCCGAGTTTGCTACTCCCCAGTTCTCCGTCGCGCCAACATCAACGCGCGTAATTTCGGGTTCGCCTTCTTGTCCGTTCAACTCTGCCTTTTCCGCCATTGCATCTCTCCTATTAAGCAACACCCGCCGGTGCGCGTACGGCAGCCTCAGGAAGTAATTCCACCGCTGCGCCTTCAGTGGAAATCTAATTGCACCAAGAGCTCTGCCGGAGAGCACCATTTCCCGGTGTAAGGGTCATAAGTGCACCTCGGATTGCTACCATAGAGATCGCCGAAAGCAGCCTCCGACAGTGGTCGGCAGTCCTGGCACGCATAGCGATACTCGCAGTCCCTGCAGACAGCCACACTATCCTTAGTTATTCCCCACAACTCAACGACCTTTTGGCCCTTAAGAACATCGGAAAGGCTTTGCGTTCGAACATTCCCGACGATTTGGTCCCTTGAAAATATGCAAGGTATCACATCACCGTTCGCACAAACCGCAATCCGGCCCGACCAACAGTTGTTCGCGGTGATAGACATGGCAAATGCTGCGAATGATGTCTTAAAAGCCGGCCTTGTTGCGAATTCGTAGATACTGCGAGTTTCAATGCTGGGAACCAGCGAGTTGCGATTCCCGCGTCCATTCCTCCGAAGGACGTCAACTCGGCATCTCAAGCCTAGCTTCTGAACGAATGTTGCTGTTTCGGTGCAAGTCCGCTCGTTAAGACTCATTACAATCAACCCGATTCGTGTCGGTACTCGGTGCCAACGGAGCAACTCGATGCCATTCATGGTTCGACAGTAACTACCCGGCACTCCGGTAATGGCATCATGGGTCTCGGGATCAAAGGAGTAGAGCGAGACTGCGGCCCTGTACTTATACCTTTCGAGCAAAGCAGCTAGTTCGCCCGTGAGCAACGTTGCGTTCGTGAAAACTTCAACACCGTCAAATTTCAGTGTGTGGATAAACTCGAGCAGGTCGGCAGAACCCGGATACAAAAAAAACTCTCCGCCTGTAAGCTGGATTCGCCGACATCCGAGATCCTTGGCTTGACGAAGGATCGATGTCCAATCCTCAAGGTGGAGGACATTTGACGAACAGGAGGTTGCGCCGAAGGAGCCGTAGCAGTGCCTGCAGTGCAGATTGCATTTTGAGGTAATCTCTAGCCACATGAACGTGAGTTGATACGATCGTGTATCGGGGACCTCCGATGATTTTTGACGTGTTGAGGCAGCGTCCGCTAGGAGGCCGAGCCCTCGGAGCTTTTCGATGAATAGCGGATTCTGCCTATTGCCGCGGACCACTTCACAGGCGGATTCATTGATGGAGTAGACGTTTCCGGTCGCGAGATCGTAGATCGCTCCACGTAGCGCCCCGTACACCGCGCGACAGTTGCCGTTCAGCTCAACCCCGGCATTTGAGCAAAGCGAGTCACGATTATCTGTCGTCATAGGGTTCATTGGGTCACCAGCCATGGAATGGCCGTGACAGACAAAGGGTAGGCGGCGGCCGAGCGACAACGGCCGGAACAGCGGCGTCAGGCCGGGGCGGGGCCAACGATTCGCGAACCTCCCCGCCTGACTCCTCGTCGGAAGGTTGTGCGTGGTTTGCCAAAACACGTTTTTTTTTTCGCTTTACGTCCACCGAAACTCCGCCGCTTCGCGAATCCCCGGACAACCCACTTCCAAAAACTCATCTCACAATTCAAAACGCCAAGAAGTCGTCAGGGAACTGGTTTTTGGCACAGCACCTTCTTCCCCCCAAACACTCGGCAGACTAGCATAAGTACGTGTGGATTTCAAGCTGTGCAAGGCACAATTTGGAAACTCACAAGTGGGCCGCGCAGCCGGCTACTGGGAGCCTAGCACGGCTACCGAGGCTCGCGCGCATCCCCTGCGGCCAAGTCCGGATATTGGTGTCCGGATTTCGGGTTTATGCAAGGTAAACGCTGATCGCCCCGTGGTTCCCGCGCCTAGCGATCGACCATCGGGGCGTCGCCTTTGACGTGCCGATTCGGCTGCCACTGCCGACAGAAGGCATCGTTCAGTCAAAGCCGGCCGCGGGGGATGTGGCGGCAGTCACCATCCACTTGCCACGGCAGCGACGACCATTCTGCCGAGTGCCCGGCGATGCACACCGATGCAGATTCTGCCAAGTTCTTGCGCGCACAGGTCTGACAGACCCAAGCAGGTTGGTGTGTGTCTCGAATCGGATTGGCCAGATCGGGTGGACTTCATCGCGGAGCGCAGTCAAAACGACGACAGACGCGACTGAGCTTGCGGCTGACGGAGACTGCGACCTTGGCCGCATCCCGACGGGATTGGGTCATCCCGTCACCAACGCACCGCCGCGCTCCAGGGTAGTCCCCAGGCCACGAGTCAGAAGGCGGGGGACGGCAGCCTGCCCACTCGTCATCAGCCCCATGGGCCAGAACCAGGAATCATGACTTCCACGCTGTTCGCCGAGATCAAATCGCCAATATCGTGGCGTCCAATGGCAGGCTCCCGGTCGAATTCACCCATCTTGAAGTGAGGTTCCAGCCGACAGGCCTGGGGCGTGACGAGGTTCGTTTCGCTGGATGGTCGAGACCGGGCAGCGGCTATCGTTGCGTGAGCCGAAGCGAACAAGGGCACGAAAGACCAAAGAGGCGGGGCAGACAGCCGAGTAGCCAGGACGAGGCTCTTTCTTGGTAGCCCCTGCGAGAGGGGTAGCAAAAGAGCCTTTAGGAAAAGTTTCCCACAAGGCTCTCTTGCCGCCCTGGTGCCCCAGCGGGACGCCAAAACAGCAACTCCATCACAGCAACTCCATCACAGCGACCCCACCCCAGCAACCTCCGGAAGTCGCCATTAACCCTGGCTTCGGCCCTGTAACACACTTCGGGACACCCATTGAAACCCTGTAACGGAGCCCCGAAGTGACGCCAAAACCCGCCAAAAGCAGGAATTTCGTCGCCTATTACCGCGTCTCCACCGACCGACAAGGGCGATCCGGCCTCGGCCTGGAAGCCCAGCAGGCCGCCGTCCGCCAATACGTCCACGGACACGGCCAACTCGCCGCCGAATACACCGAAATCGAGACCGGCAAACGCAGCGACCGCCCCAACCTGACCAAAGCCCTAGCCCACGCCCGCCGCCAAGGAGCCACCCTGGTTATCGCCAAACTCGACCGTTTGGCCCGCAACATGGCCTTTACCGCCACCCTCATGGAATCCGGCGCCGACTTCGTCGCCTGCGACATTCCGAACGCCAACCGGCTGACCATCCACATCCTGGCCGCCGTCGCCGAGGACGAGGCTCGCAGAATCTCCGAGCGGACGAAAGCCGCCCTGGAAGCCTACAAAGCCCGTGGCGGCCTGCTCGGCGCCAACCATCCGAAATGCCGCGAGATCAGCCGGGCCGCAGCCAAGAAAGGCGGTCCGGTCGGGGCGGCCCAAGTGGCAGAGCAGGCCCGCAAGTCCTACGCGGACATCCTGCCAATCATGCAGCAACTCCGTGATGCCGGTCAGTCCCTCCGGCAAATCGCCGCCTACCTGAATGAAAGCGGCCACGTGACCAGGATGGGACGCGACTGGAATCCGACCCAGGTGAAGCGGGTCCTGGATAGGCGGAACCGCTGAAGTGGGGACACGAAAGCCAACCCGGCGACGGTCGGAAGCGCAAGAATCAGGTACTCGTCCCGCAAGTTCCGTCGCTCCGATCAGATGGCCGCGCCGTCCCCAAACGCAATGACATCTTCAGCAGTTCCAGTCATAGCGAAGCCCCTTGCCTTTCCACCCCTTGCATCAACAATCCGCTTTCGTTAGCCTCGCTCCTACGGGATAATTGACCCATCTGCCGCCTTGATATGCATTCGACCTGATGGACACTCCCACACACGGACGTGGTGGCTGAAAAACTGAACGAAGCAACCGACGGTGTTTCTGCGGAATTGAATATTTTAGGGGTAGACCGGCATGAGTGGCACTAGCGACACCGACACGCGGACGAACGGGGCACCACGAGTGTTCGTTTCCTACACACACGAGAGTCCAGATCACAAACGCTGGGTGAGCGATCTAGCTCGAGAACTGCGTGATAAAGGCGTCAATATCGTTCTTGACCAATGGGACCTGGGGCTTGGAGGTGATGTAACTCTCTTTATGGAAAAGGGAATTCGCGACGCGGAGCGAGTATTGCTCGTGTGCACGCCAGCCTACTGTCGCAAGGCAAATGAAGGCATGGGTGGCGTTGGATACGAACGGCTCGTCGTTACCTCTGAGATCGCGTCGAAGATCGACACGAACAAATTCATCTGCGTCTTACGAGCTGGAACGAAGGAGGATTCGATTCCAGCGTTCGCAAAGACGCGCATTTACGTCGACTTCACAGGCACTGCCGACTTCGAATTGGCATTCGACGCCTTATTGAGGGACATCCATCAGGTGCCCGCCAACCCTAAGCCGCCGCTTGGCCCTAACCCGTTCAAGTCAGGGCTTGCTCAAATTCCGGGTTGTGACGAGCCTATCGCCGAGTCCACGGAAACGGCACCAATTGCAGATATTGAAACCGTGTATGCGCAGTCTGTTCGGCTTCTCCGCATGGATGACATGTTGGGATGGAAACATTTAGTGCGCCAGCTGCGCCGAAATGTGCCTGTTCATTTGGCTCAATGGCGGGACAACGTGGAAAAAATCGCGGGAAGGAGAAACGATGACGAGTGGCGTGAAGACTTGTATCGGGCGATCTCAACGGCTTCACCCCTGATTTGCGCCGCATTGGTTGCTGTTGAATCAGATCGAGAAACCGTCGCAAATCAAACCGGAATCCTAGATGATTTCCTTCAGTTGTCCAATTGGAACCGAGCCGGTTATCGGCGGGTCGTGGAAACGCCGCTTTTGATTGCACATTTCTTTCACCACGTCATGGGTGCCATTTTTATTAACGAGCGCGAGCATCATCGCGCCATCTCACTGCTGTCCAGTACCGTCCAAGCAGAGACGCGGCTGGAGCCGGGACCACTCTGGGCCAGCCACGAACTTATGTTCGCATCGGAAGCACTAACGACTTCTGTCACGGAAATGTGGCGGTTCCTACTCGGTCTTTATCCGAAGCTAACGTGGTTATCACATTTCTTCGTCAACGAGCGAGAATATGTCGAAGGCGTCCGAGCCTACCGAACAGTCGCTTCTCTAATCGAGCTTGGGAAACAACTTGTTTCTGGGCAGGATGTCAGGGAACGTCCAGAGTTTTTCCCCAACGTTGCACCGGTTTTTCTCGCTAACCCGCTCGACCTTCGCGAATTACCCTCCGCAGCCGCTCTGATTTCCAAAGCCTTGCCAACGGTCGAGGTGCTGAACGATATCTGCACGGCAACCGGATGCAATCGGGGTCAAGTCTACAAGGCTTGGCCCGACTGGTTTGGAGTCTTGGTTCGCGGCTTTTTCGAGCTTTACAAGAATACGATTGCAGGCCGGTCCGCAACGTCGCAGTGGACAACTGTGCCACCACTACCGTGCTAACAGGGCGAGCGCACTATGCTAGCACCGGTTTTCCAGTGTTTTAGGCTATCTATTCGTTGAGGGGTCCCCGCGCAGTGACACGATTAAGCACCTGATGCCGAAAAAGCCCGAAAAGTACGGGGTTTCGATGTGCTAGCATAGTGCGCTCGCCCTGACCGTGCTAAGTGGAGGTTCCCGACTGAAATGGCGTCACGAAGCACAAGAGAAAGACCACCATCTCCTGGTGACGAATGTTGCATCGGTTTCTTGACGAGGGATTTTGGTGGTTGACGTCGGGGACCCAAGAAGTGTCGCCAAGACTTGTGCCACTGACCTGCACTCGCCTTGCGAGTGCCTTTTCCCTACAGCGGCTTTTTCCGCCGCGAAGACGGTCACCGACGGTCTAATGCGTTGCGAGACGCAACCTGTTCGTCCACGAATCCGCCGATGTCCACCCCGCGTGGGCGACAGTCCCAGCAGACCGGAAACGGTCCGATCGTCTTGATCACTTCGCCTTCGATGAACGGCTCGATCGGGTCCACGTTCCGCGTATCCACGAAGCCGATCTCAGACGAGTCCGGAATCCTGCCTTTCAGATCAAGGTCGAAACCGTGCCCAGTGACGGAGACAAAGCAAAGCGGTCGAAACAGGACCTTGCAGTCCTTGGCCGTGACGATCTCCTCGTAGGAGGCAAAGCTACCGACCTTGAAGCAGGCAATGGACCGATTGACGTTGGGAAAAAGAATCGCCAGGTACCGCCCCATCTGTTCTGTGAAACAGAGGGTAAACCACTCACCCGGTTTCCCTTCCGCCCATTCGCACAAGTGGTCCGCGATGGCGTGGGCCTGATCCATCATGAAGATGGGCATCACTTCGCCCCAGGTCATCGACCGACTCGGCAGCCACAGGCAGCCCTCGACGTGTCCACGTGGGCAGTTGTCCGCTCGCCGCAACAGTTCCGCGATCCCTGGATCGTCGGCGGAGACGGTGCGACCAGGCTCGCCGGTCAAAAGCGGGACGTAGGACACGACGATTGCCGTTTCCGGGTTCGGCCTTCCGCGCGGCTCGTTGGGTCTCGCTGACATTCGAGCGACTCCGTTGGTCGGGTTACGATCAAGGTGCTACGTCGTCCGGGGCGGTCGCCGGATCGAACAGGTCATCCACGATACTGCCGATGTCAAAGCCGAAGGGCTTGCCGTCCCAGCACACCTGGAACGGACCCAACATCTTGACGCGATCAGAATCGGTACCGCACGGATTCTGGCGGTCAACATCCGCGGTATCCACGAAGCCCAGCATGGTCCAGTCTTGAATCCTCGACCGAACCTCCCCGAACAGATGCCCAGGATTGGAAATGAAGTGGATGTGCCGGAAAATGATGTTGCAGCATTCCGGGGTGACGACTTCCTCGAAGCGATCGAGCCAGCCAATCTGGAAGCGACGGAACGACTTGTTTAGATTCGGAAAAAGGACTGCCGCGTAACGATCACCCCGCTCGACGAAGCACAGGGCGAACCACTCTTCGGGCTTCTGCTCGGCCCAGGTCAGCAGATGATCGGCGATGGCCAGAGCCTTGTCCATGATGAAGACCGGCACGACGGCGTCGCCTTCCGCAAGCCAAAGACACCCGTCTACGTGCCCGTCCGGGCAACGATCCACTTCCCGCAGCCGATCCATCAGTTCCGGATTGTCACAATCTGACACCGTACAGGCGAAGAAGGCGTCCGACTGGAGGAGCGGGACGTACGACACGACAATGGCCGTTCCCTGCTTCTGTTCCCCGCCTGATTTTTTGGATTTGGCAGGCACGCAATCGCCTCCACGGTGTTTTACGGGTCCGCTACTGGTATGTTGCAGCCAACACATCCGCAGTAAACTCGGCGGATCGACCTGTCACAGCAAGGAATCCCCGAAAGGGCAACGTGCGGAAGGGGTATCGAAGCCAGGGTGGGGCCCCACCCAATAGGTTCCATAATACTGTGTGGGTCCGACCAATACTTAGGTTCGGTGCCCCACGGTTAACCAACGCGACCGTCAGAACGGAAAACAGGCATGCAACTTGACGACGCTATCCAGGCAGTCCGGACTTTCCACGAAAAGACGGCCTCGCCGATCGCGGACCACCCGCGACTACTCCCCGGCGGGAAAGACCGGGCCGAAGCCCTCGCCCGGCAACTGCTGGCGATTAAGGCGGAAATCCGAGCCGATGGCGACGATCTGCTGCTGCAACGGGCCGCGATGGTAATCGAGGAATTGGCCGAGTGGCTCCAGGCCCATGCGGATGGGGAACTCGTTGCCGCCGCCGATGCCTGGGCGGATCGAGCGTACGTCCTGTTCGGCGACGCGGTGGCTGCCGGTCTGCCAGCCGCTGCCCTGTTCGCGGAAGTCCACCGGAGCAACATGACCAAGGAGCCGGTCGCCGGAGGATCAGGGAAGGCACGGAAAGGCCCCGGATACCTCCCGCCAGACCTGGGAACGATCTTGGTCGCGGATGCCCACGCCTGATGCATTAGCGAACGCGCGGCACCCGGAGATCCGTGCCCAATGCGTCCGGTAGCGGGAGAGCGAGCAACCAGGCTCCGTGCATGACGAAACTGCGTCGGTGTGTCGGACCTAGGCGCGCAGCACAACCCAGCCCCTTCAGCATTCTTGCGACTAGCTGGAGTCGCTGGTTTGAGTCATCCGCGACCATTACAATCGACAGTTCTGAGTGCAAGGCACAGCTTGAGAACCACTTCGAGGGAGGTCAACATGTCCAAGATCTGGAAGATTGCTCCTGGCGAACATGCCGAGGACTGGAGAGTTTTCCATCAGGCGGGGTGCATCGGCTTGGGGTGGCTGACAAACGACAACTATCAGAGCTTCGCAACCGAGGACGAGGTGCTCCGGGAACTGGAGCAACAGCACGGCAAGAATACTCGGGGTTACGGGCGCGGGGCAGCCCAGATGATCTGGCGTTTCGTTCATGATGTTAAACACAACCACGTCGTCGTCGCCAATGACCGCTACAACAGGGTCGTCGGAATCGGGTTGGTAAAGAGCGGGTATCTCCCGCCGACGTCTCCTGAGAACCCGATGCGGGACGACGAAACCACCCACCGCCACCACGTCCGGCGAGTCAAGTGGATCATCGACGATCCGGTCGATCTCACTGGCGATCGTTTTTTCGTTCAGTCCACGCTCGGCCATTGAAACCCTATGACGTGGACAGAATTAGGCAGGCTTATCTGGATGCCTATCCGAGTGACGCGGAGATCCGCACAGCTCTCGTGCGGTTATTCGAGGCGGCCCCTGACGGCGAAGACGAGGCGATAAGTCAATCGCTGGCCGAGGCAGAACAGCAGCTCGAAGAAGCGAACGCTTTTGACCCGACAGGGATCGACGATGCGCGCGAGCGGGTACTGTCGTCGATCGTGCGTCGGCGGGGGCAATCCGGCTTTCGCAACGCCTTGCTAGCAATATACCTGGGCAGGTGCGCCGTCACCGGCTGTGCGGTCGAGGATGTGCTGGAAGCGGCCCACGTCACCCCCTATAAAGGGACTCAGACGAACCATGTTGGCAACGGACTGCTCCTGCGTTGCGACTGGCACACCCTCTTTGACCTCCGGCTGGTGACTGTGGATCCGGAGACGATGCGTCTGTTGGTATCTCCAAAGCTCGCTGGCACCGACTACCATGAATCCCACGGCGAGCTGCTCAGGCTTCCGGAAGACCCTGAAAACTGGCCGAGTAAGGAGGCGCTCAAAGAACATCAACAGGAGAGCGGACTTCGTTGGTGAATGTCGGAGGGAAAACGCGTGTCCGTCGGCCACATCGACCGCGGTGTGTCGGACCCAAACGCACAGCGGATCACCAGACGTACTCTGTTGCTAATCGGAATCATGACACCCGGGCCGACCGAAAAGCGAAACGGCCGAGCCGCGTCACTACGTATTGTGAGAACCTTCTGGTGGTGATTTGTTGTCTAGGTCGGTAAACTGCTGGTTCGGAGCGTATGATGGGAACTACCGAGAAACAAGAACCAACGACGCGACGGGAGCAGGCGGACTATATCGTCGAGCGTCTGACGGCGTTTGGTGTGCGGATCAACCCGTCGTCGCGGATCGGGCGAACACAGCGTGTTCTTCACCGACCCGACGTCATCCAACCCGACGATCCCGACTATCAGATCGTTCTGGAATCGATCCGCGACAATTACCAACTGCGTCTCATTGTGGACACGATGGACGCACACCGGGAGAGCAAAGCGTTCAATGACGCGGCCTACCTCTTGCGGAAAGATTTGGCACTACCTCAGGACGAGTTGAGGGATACCCCAGGTCGAAACTACCAGTTCCAACTCTATGTTGCCGCTCTCTGCACCAATGCCGGTCTTCCAACGAGACACGAGGAACCCGACATCACATGTGACGTGGATGGAACGACGTATGGAGTCGCGGCCAAACGCCTCAAAACGATTGATTCGCTGGAAGCCAACGTCAAAGAGGCGGCGGTCCAGATTGCTGGCGCTGGGTTTCCGGGGATCATCGCCCTTGACTTGACGATCGCTCAGAATCCCACTAATCGCCGTGTGATGTCGGCTATAGAAAGCCGGTGGTACTCGTATCTCTCAGACGCTCGTGCGCGAGAGCTTTTTAAGAAGCACGGTAACCGCATTCGAGAACTGGTCGACAGCAAGAACGTCTTAGGCATTTGGACTTACGTTTCGACGTTGCGGCTGATGCCCGACCTGACGTGGAGCCACGATTGCTGGTCGTTCTGGTTCGACACAACGCATAACTCGCAGGAACACGCGTTGTTTGAGCAGTTTCAGAAGGGGTTTTTGAAAGGCGTTGCCAATCTCAATGATCTGACGTAGAAGGCCATGTCAGTCGAAGGTCGATCCGAAGGAGGACCTCAGCGTATGCCCGCCTGACCTTCACGTGGTCCATCCGCCGATTCGCCAACGCTCTTGAGTCCACCCGCGTTGCCCGCGTCGGTCACATCGACCGATGTTCAAGACAGGCGGACCGATGGCAAGTTAGCCGCCGCGAACTGAAGCTGCTGGTTCCGGCTTTGACTATTCCCAAAGGCTGAAAACTGGCCCGGTATTCTCGGAGGTTCGTCGCCGCCACCATCAGGACACGGGGGCGACAGGTATTCCGGCGGTTTCTACTGCCCGATTCCCAAGCGGTCCCTTGGGAATACAAGAAACGGTTCCGCTCAAAGCCGCGTGGTTTGAGATGTTCTCGTTTTACCGCCGGTAATAGACCACCTTCAGCCGAACTCAACTCCGCGTTGGCCGGAGCGATCAACGCAAACACCTGCAACGACCGACTCCTGAGGGTCAACTGTCCGATCGCAAACAAATGAACATCCATTTTTCCAAAAAATTCTTCTATTATTTTCTTGAAAGACTGGCTTTTTTTGAGCGCGACCCGGTCCTGCGTACGGGGCATCGAGAAGACCAATCTGCATTTATAGAGCAAACCCCCAGTGGCCCTACCGAGCCAATCCGAAGACGGATGCCTACCTGAATCTCAGAAAAGTCATGAAAATCGACGTAAGTCGTTTTCATTAAACGACTTACGGCCATTGACGATCTCCCTTGGCAGCTGATAATGCAGCCATCTCACCAGAACCATCATCCGGTAGCTTTCAAGGGAGGTCCGTCGAAGATGTGTAAGTCTGCTTTTACAGAGGAGCATGCACTCGCTTGCCTCCACCGCGTGGAACAAGCCGCGGATGTCAGGACCGCAGAGACGTGCTTGGAACGTTTGATCCCTGAGACTCTGCCGAACGAACCCGAACAAGTCCGGCTCGAAATCGAGAGCCGACTCGCCCAAAGGCAGGAAATCCCGGCGCGTCAACAGCTGGAATACGCGAGCCGCGCTTGGTTACTCGACTGAAAATCAGATGGAACAGTGCCTGGACCGGTCGCCCGTGATTTTCCATGTCGATCACAGGCCCCATGTTCTCAATAAGATGAGCCGTCTGGCTACTGGAAGCACCAGTTGAACTTGCGGCGGTGCTTCATTACCGTCGCGAACACGTCCGTCTGCATGGCCGCGAACGATTCGTCGTGGTAGCGGAAGCCTAAACCGCCGTGGACGAACTCGTGGGCGGCGATGGCGATCAGGCGATCCCGCTCCGTCAGTCGGAACCGCTTTCGGAAGGACCGGCTACCGCTGGATTTCTGCTCCACCACGACGACCGGGTTCAAGAAGTAGACCTTCCCGTACCGCCCCTCCTCGAACTGGGCCTCCTCGTCCGAATTGAAAAGGAAGCCGATCGCAAATTCCGCCTCGTGCTCGAAAATCCGATGCAGGGTCAGCAGAATCCGACCCCAGGCCCGAACCAGCTTGCGGCTGTACGGGCTGAACTCGCCGGTGTCCGGCAGGAAGTATCGGGGAATCTCCAGCCCCGTCTCGTTCTTGATCAGGAATTCCTGGCCGATGCTGGCCGTGGGACGCTTCGGATCGTGCCGAGCGGGAGCAAGAGCAGCAACACGAACCGCACCTGGAACGGATGCACCGTCGTAGTTGGGCGGCTCCGTCGCGGGAACGGCGCCGTCTGGCCCTGCTACCAAGTCGCGGACATCGACCGACCGCTGGTTGCAGTGCCGCAGCCGGTCGCCCGCGTAGTACCGGTAATCAGGGTCCCGACTCTTCAGAGCCGAGCGTTTGTCGACCGCCAATTCCGTGACAAACGCCGATAGCTGGCTGCTGTATGGCCGTACCAGACCATCGCGGTTTGCCGTCAAGACTTCGTTCGACTTGCCCTTCAGCTCGACGATGACGCCGCGATCAACGCTAACGTACTCCGTGAACATCGGGATGCCGCCGATCCGGACGACCATCGTGTGTGGATGCGTCCGGTTTGTGTAGACCATGCCAAAGCCCAGGTCCCGACGCGGCTTGCCCTTTTTCAGATTGGGCTTGTGCGACACTCCGTCCAGGATGATTTCACAGTCCAGTTGGGCGTAGGCGATGAAATCCCGGACCGCCCCGCGGAGAGCGGCAACCTGGTCACCCTTCATCAGCACCTCGGTTCGGGTACCGTGGAAGAAATCCCGTTGCTCGACCTCGAAATCGCCGCCGGAGCCCACAACCCGGCAGCAACCCGTGTCGATCCGGTAGGATTTGTGGGCGAGAGCGATGACAACCTTTGCGACCCCGAAGCCGCCCACCGAATCGCCAGCCTGTTTTGTCGTCCCGCCCAGACAAAGAAACTTGTTCAGCAGCGTCTCCTCGTCCATTGGCGGTCCGTCATTCTCGGCGACGGCAAGAGTGTCGCCATCCGGCGTCCTACTGAACTCGAATTTGATCGTCGACGCGCCGCAGTCGCGCGAGTTCTGCCCTGTTTCACGTACCCAGGCATCCCGCCAGGACGCATAGTCCTGCAGTCCCTTCTCGAAGAACTCATGGCTAATCCCAACTCGCATCTGCCGTTCCTCCGTTTTGGTGTCCTTGCCTTCGGATGTGTGGCAGACGAAAGCCCCCTGGTAGATAGAGCAGATGCCCAGATGCCCAATCCACCGATAGGACGGACCGATGTCCAAGCTGCTCGACCTAACAGGACAACGCTTCGGCAAGCTGCTGGTGTTGAACCATGCACAGAACGTCAACGGACGGACCACTTGGCTCTGCCGATGCGACTGCGGAGCCGAAGTCGTGAAAATCACCAAGTACCTGCGGAACGGCGAAACGACGAGTTGCGGATGTGCTGGAATGCACGTTTGCGAGACGAAGCATGGACGATCGAACAAAATCCCGGAATACGCTGTCTGGAAGCAACTCCGCAGACGCTGCAACAGCCCGACAGCCAAGGATTACGACCGCTACGGCGGACGAGGCATCAAAGTCTGCCCGCATTGGGATTCCTTCGCAAACTTCCTGACCGACATGGGACGAAGGCCGTCACCAAACCACTCTATCGAACGCCAGGATAACAACGGCGGCTACAGCCCGGAGAACTGCGTCTGGGCCACTGACGCGGAACAGCGGCGAAACAAGCGGACCAGCGTCGTGCTCACCCGCCCGCGAGACGGCAAGACGATGAACATCAAAGACTGGGCCAGAGAACTTGGTGTTGCCACGGGCACCATAAACCGCAGATTGCGGAACGGCTGGAGTCTAGACGATACCCTTGATCCCGCGATCAAGAATCCGCACTTGAGGTACCTGACCTTCAACGGCAAAACGCAGACCATGTCTGAATGGGCAAAGGAATTGGGCGTCCGAGTGCAGGTCCTGAAAAACAGACTCGATTACTGCAACTGGCCGCTAGAACGGGCACTGACGACGCCAGGGCGAATTATGCAGCCGGATCACTCGTCGTCAGGGATTTCGAGTTCCACGCCCCTATCATAGGGGCTGAAGACCGGCCCCACTTCTTGTTCCAAGTACGATCCATCGACGCCCACCATCGGCCCCGTTTCCAGCTTGCGGACCTCAACCGACACATCACCGCCGCTATCGGGATCAACGACCGTAACGGTCTGGACGTACTTCGTCTTGATCGCCTCGGCCACTTCCACCCGTCCGCCCGTCGGATCCCGCTCAAGCATGTACTTCTGCCCCGCGTCATCGACCAGGACGGCCTCGATGTCGTCTACTTCCAAGACCGTCAGAATATCACCGACCTTCATTGGATGGCTCCGAAATGTTTGGATCTGACTCGCATTCATGGTTACCAGGATCGTCCGGCAAGGCGAGAATGAAGGCCCGCCCGGCAATTTCTGTGGCCCGGATGACGGCCAGTATTCGGCTCGGAAAACTGCTCAATCGCCGTCATCGCGTCGCGCATCGCCTGTTCGTTCGTCCTGCCACCGGGCAGAATCGGTTCGTCGGACGGACCACACTTGACGCGGCAGATTTCCAGCAATTCCCTGCAACTATCCAGAATCGTCATGTTCCCTCCGGCGTGAATCGCCAGATTTCCGGTTTGGCCGGTCCCAAGTCAGTCCCCTGTGGCACGGAGCGAGGCCGCGTCAAATGGACGCGACCGTCGCCGACGCCGCGTCGGTCAGGTCGAAGTCCTCGAAGATGTAGATGTCACCGGCCAACGAATGAATCGCCAGATCCAGACCGAGCCGACCGACCTCGTGACCGGCAGCATCCTGGAACGCCACCCCCAGGCAATCCAGATTTCGGCCCCGTGGCGGCTGTCCCGCAAGGCGCCGAGTTCTGTTTCCCGCGTCCATTTCGCAGAGCTGCGATCCGATTTCTTCCAGCAAGGCCAGACGCCTGTCCTTATCCATGCGATTCTCCGGTTGAAGTGCGATAACCCTCTGTGGCGAGGAAGACCGGAGCATTAACCTGGTATTGGGACCGGTACAGAAAAAGGGAGCCGCTTTCGGCAGGGAAGCGGGGACCTGGAGGCGGTTGCAGGATGATGGGGGCGTAGAATTTCCCTATGGCACTAAGAGACTGGCCGTAAATTCGGACCATTTATGTGTTTCCAAGAATCCGCCTGTAGAATACCCAGCATCAACAGATCGTAATCTTCCTGGAGGCTCCGCAGCATCAAGAGTGCCTGGTCGTCCCTCCTGTGGTACTCCTCCTCCAGCGTTCTTATGATCGCCTCCAGGACAAGAAGATTCTCTTCCGGTCTGTAAGCGTATACTTGAAACTCTCTTCCGTAAACGACGACCGGAATTCTTGGAGGGTTCCTGAAGTACTTTTCCCGGTACAACGCTGCCGCCTTCTTCCCCGCCTTGCTCAACCAGACTTTCTTGGGCAGGCTGATACCCATCCCGTTCATCACGCCCTGAATGTCCCGTAGCGTTGGCGTCATTTTTTGTCTCCTTGATTACCTGTAACAGAAACTCAGATGGCCTATATACGGAAGGCTTGCCCGGCGTCCCGCATTGCTGCCTGATGAAGAGTTCCTTCTCAGTTGCTTTGAAGCCCTTCTCTGTGGAGAAATACTTACGCTTGAAGTCCATCAATTTGTGGTCATCAAGACCACCGCCAGTCTGCTGCTTGTAGCCATCAGATAATTGTTTGTTTGTGACGGTCAAAGATAACAACATCAACACACACACATCCAACGTTGGGTGTGTGTGTGTGATTGTGTTGGTTTTCTTCCCATCTAGGAACCATTCCTTCATTACGACCTTCAGGAACACAATATCGTCATCAGAATCTGCCAGTTTGTGGATGACGTGCAAAATCTCGACAGGAATTTCTATATCATCTGGATTGGGGTGGTGAGGTTTGAACGTTTTACTTTCCCTCGTCTGTTCGACGCAGATATGAAGTGCTGCAAGGGAATCCTCGAAGGATAGGCCGTACTGTCCCTCATACGCACGGAGCCAGCGGGTACCGATGTCTATTATTTGTTGTTCTGTGAGGGTCTTGCAGCATAAGGAGGCAACCATCCTGACCATGGGATCATGCCGACAGCCGCGACTTGCTGGAAACCGATCAATCATTTGTTGGGTGAGAGCTTCAAGTCGGTAGGTCTCCGGCTCTGGAATGTCTGTGGGTGTTGGTGTGCTTAATCTGGGGGTCGTCTTGCACAGTGCGACGAGCCAGGCCGGTGCGTCCTTTATCGCGTCGGGTCCAATGTCCTCGATGTAGGGCTTGCCTGTCTTGTGTATTGATCCAGGAGCCAGAACTTGGCCCGACATGCCGCGTACGTCAAGCTTTGGCCCTAATCGGCCTTGGCTGTTGCGTACATCGGCGGATGATGGCCCACGGAAGATGAGATGGTAGTGAGTGGGGTCATGCGAGGAGACGGTTCGCATGGTACAGGGGAGCTTGTCGTACTGCTCTTCTAATTTCTGTAGTGACTCGATACCGGTTTGGCCGTCAACATCAATGACAAGTAATCCCGTGGTGCAGATGCCAACGTTGTGGTCGGGGAATTTCTTAGCCCACTTCTCGATCTTGGCGGGATTCTTGGTCGCTTGATACTGCCAATACTTGATTGCTGGTCGTTTGCCTATTGGTTCTTTGGAATTATCCCACGGGACGATTGGGAAGACCCGAAGGCCAGCATTAGCGTAGCGGGTGGCGACAGAGATAAAGTCGCAAGAATGGAGAGTTTCCATTGCCTTATCCTGCTTTCGTGATGGATAAGGCACGACCCATGGGGGACGCCCAAAAGCAAAACGCCCCCCATGGGCCTAAAAGAGTTGTCTCTTCTGATTGTTAAAATACATGCGACCATGCCTTTGAATTCCAACCAGTGCTGGTGCCTTGTGTCAACAACGGGTCAGTCACGTTTATATACACAACGGCATTGACCTGGAAAAATGAAGGTTTACGGGTAGCGGCAACGCGAAGGTCGCGAGAAAGGGAGAGCAGCGGCGGGAACGCGCCCCCGCCGCCATGTTGCTCATCAAGTCGTAGACCGCCTACTCGCCAAGGGGGCCACTTCGCAGGAATCCAGGTCGCGGGACCTGGCCGTCAATCGAGTTCATTCATCCAGGCCGCCAGGAATTGACGCACGACTTCGGGATCGGCATCTGAGGGGATCGCCGTTTCGACGAACACGGCGATTTGGGCATCGCTCTCCGGCGGAAAACCGCCGCTCCATGTTAAGAAGTCCTCGCGGACGGAATCACTGTCTGGACACGAGCCTTTCCCGGCTTCCGTTGCGGGGTCTTGGATGTCCGGATCTTCCTCGCCGTCCTCGTCCTCGTAGAAGCCCGGATCGTGCTCGCTGATCGCCTCCACGCCGTAGTGCCCCTCGAGTCGTTCGAGGATGACTTCCACATCGGGCTGTATTCCGTACCGCGTACAGTACGTCGCCGTGCCATCTTCGGTATCGAACCAGAGGCCGCCCTCGTAGTCCGGCGCGGCTTCTTTCAGCTGGATAAAGCGGTTCGTCTCGGTGGTATCGGCCGTTTGTCGTTCTCGAAGACCGGCGTCCCGGAGGCCATCCAGGAACGCCTGCCAGGGCAAATTCGGTTGCAGGCGGTAGCAGGTGCTCATGTTCTTTCCTGGTTCAGCGGTGTGGTGGATGGCGGCTGGTCACGCGTAGTCGCCGTGCAGGTCCATCAGTTCCTCACTGTCCCGCAGCAGCGCGACCACCATCTCGGCCTGTTCGGCGGTCATGTTGCCCATTAGGTGTTGGACCTCTAGCTTGGCCAGTCGCTTCCGCTCCAGCTTCTTGCTGTGCTCCGCGTCGGTGGTGACCTCGACCTCGTCTAAACGCATGCCGCCCTTAACCGCGTTACAGAATCCCAGGAAGTCCATCTCGCTGGTGCCGTCGTGGCTGGTGATGAACAACCGGGTTTTGGCCGTCAGCAGCATCAGTTTCTCCCTGGTTTCAGGTTCTGGCTCGGGAATCGGTCTGGAGGATGTTGCGAGTCAACCCTCGCCGTTTAATGGGGCAGGTCGAACTCGTCTAGCAGAGCTTCCAACGAGCCGAACTCGTAGGTGCTGTTTTCGGGATCGACCAGCTCCTGCATGATCTCGGCGAGTGCCTCGTCCACCGTGTAGGCGGTGAATCCCCGGCAGCCGACCTGTGCCCAATCGGCCAGTAAATCGACCAGTTCGCTTCGCTTGTACTCGCCGATACTACGAACGAAGCTCGCCATCAGGATCGAGGTCAGTTCGCGGACGTGCGAGTTGGGCTTGGTTTCATCGACGTAATCGGAACGATCAGCGTCCCACCGACGTTCCGTGTAGGTCGGCTCCTGTTCGACACGTCGCTTGGCCCATTCCAGCAGGTTTTCACGGGTAAGTGTCGTCACTGTTCGACCCTCTGGTGAATTGGGATTTGACCGCCATCATCCCCATAGTGTGGCAGGGAGCGATCAGGCATTAACAGACTTCGTCGAACGCCCGGCGCGGACCATACGGGCTGGCTGCGTGGTGGTGACCGTTAGCGACGATGTACACGAATCGCTCGTCGTCCTTGCCGTCGTCCGGTGTCCAGCCACACTCCGGGCATTCGCCTTCTGTCAGCGAACGACCGCACTCGCCACAGTGTCCCATCGGCTCGTCTTCGGGTGTCCATACTCCGCCGACCGTTTCTTGCAGCGGGTAGCGAGGCTGATGGACAACCATGACCTCGGTGTCGCCGCGCCCCGCGTCCGCAAGTTCCTGCAGTCGTTCGATCAATTCGCGGACGATCATCACCCGTCTCCTAGTGGTGGTCGGAAAACTCCAAACTCTGCCCATGACCGAGTTTGCCCCAATGCTAATTCCGTGTGGCAACCTTGCTGGCACCGGAAAACCGGCCGCGAAGTTGCTTCGATTCTCGGCAGAAATGCTCGCGAAGATCCGCCGCTCAGATCGTCTGCCGCAGGATCTCGGTGCCGCCGCGACCCTCCTTGCCAATCACGTCCACGGCCACCAGGCCGGTTTCCCGGTTTAGAGAGAACTGAACGGCTCGGCCATCGGGCAGCTTGGCACCGGCGTAGAAGACTTCCGGCGGCGGCAAGTCGCCTGCCGTCGCCACGGCGTAGGACGCCCAAACGCCATGCTTGGCGTTGAACACGGTGGCCCCGCCTTTGGCTGTGACGGCGTTGATTGTCATCCCGTTCCCAGCGATGTTCTTGTCGGCCATGTCGTTTCCTCCATGACCTTGTGGCAGACCCACGCGGCTCGTTCACTGCGCCAAAGCCGACCCCCCCCCCCGCGCAACAAATGGCTCGCCAACGTACCTGAATGAAAACAACCGCGCTGCCACACTGAAGAGTTGGCTTTCCCTGTTCTTCCTTCAGGAGAAATCGATGGCAATTCTGACCGTCTTCACCGCTACGAACGAACGGTCCAATTCCTTCTGGAACGAGCACGGCGTCGGCGTCGTCGACAAACTTGGGGAGGTATGGCGCACGTGCGGTGACATCCTCGACTTCATCGAAAGCAGCAGTAGCGACATGAACCAAGTCCGTATCGAAATCAAGGACGGGGAGGGCTGGTGCTCCGGGGACGAAGAGTCGACGCGCGATGTCGATATCGTGATCTCCGCACCCTACGACGATCTGGTGAAACTGCTGGCCAACAACGAGTTCCGGCACGAATACTTCGACGTTGACCTCGATGAGGCGCTCGAACTGATCGCCAAAACCGAATAGCCGCGGCTTCAAGCACGGGAAACGCGGTGGTGACGGAAAGGCCAACAGCAGGTCAATGCTGGGTCATCCTTTCCAGCAATTCATCGACGCTGGCATCCGGCAGCAGAAACGCGTCGGTAACAGTAGCCAAGCCCGCGCCGGCCTGATCAAGAATCCCCAGCAACTGCGGGCTGGCCCCCGACTGCCGCTCGATCTGCTGGATAACTTGGCGGCGCCGGACGGTCAGCGCCAGGGCTTCGCGGACCAACATCCTCGGCGGCAGCCAGTCCGCCGGGAAGCCGAAGAACCCCACCAGCCGATCGGCCAGTCGGTGGATTCGCGGCAGGCAATCAGCCGCACCCCGCGACGGCGCGAGCGATTCCAGCAGCAAAGCGTTCATGGCCACTACCGCGAAACCGCCCTTGCCGCAGGCCATCACCAGCGATCGGACCGGCACGATCCCCCGCTGCCGCAGCACGTCCTCCATCCTGCCGACAAGGCTCCGGCGGTCCGTCCGCTCCGTGATTAGCCGAAAGGCGGCGTCCATGTCCGAGTCACTTTCAAGGTGGAACTGCGGGAAGAATAGAGGTTCGATTTGGGACATGGCCATCGCCCTTCGGTATGAAAATGCACGGTCGCTGAATACTGCTGTTTGTGGCACGCCACACTCGCCCAACTCCCTGGAGCCATTTCCTACTGGGCGAGCCAGCAATTCACGGCCACAAAGAAACGCCGCACAACTTCGCCGGTCTCCGGATCAGAAAGCTCGACCACTGGGGTATCAGTCCACTCATCGACGATCAACGTCGCGTCGTACACTTGGCCAGTTCGGCTAGTCACCGACCATTTCGTCGTCTGTGCCTTCTGATCCGCCGCTTCGACCAGCAAGTACTCACACCGCTGGGCGATTTTCTCCATGAATGTCGAACCGCCAATCCTTCGCCAAAACATACCCCCTCCAGTCTTGATCGTAATTGCACAGGCGTCCGGGTCGCCACAGACCCGGACGCCAACGCCCCGCCCCCGCCACTACGCAGTAACCTGTTGCAAATCCAAGGAAATTTCGCCGTTCAGCTTGCGATCCAGGAAGAAGTCTTGGAAATCATCGAAGTCGCCGACGGAGTTTTCGAGATCGTACTCGCTGCTGATGAGCGTGCCCAACCAGCCCTGAGCCGCCCGAGCGCCCTGCTCGTCCAAGTGGTGAGTGGCCAATTCGCTGGCGAAGTTCACCAAATCGAGCACCTTGGCCTTGACCGGGAGCGTCCGCTGTCGCTTGACCGAAAGCGCGTCCATGTTGGCCAACCCGTACAGCTGGGACACGTCGCCCGTCATGCGATGGAATGCGGAGATAATCGGGCTGCCCGATTCCACGACCTCAGTGGACAACGAAAGATCCGACTGATCCGCCGGAAGTCCCGCCACACCAGAGGCGTCAGCCATCGCGGCACCATCCCAGCCCATTTTCCTGCGGGCCAGCATCCGAACCAGATGCCGATAGAGCGACTGAGCCTCGTAAACGCTCGCCCACGACACAGCTGCTGCCTCAAAACGCTGCCGCAAAGCGGCGTACCCCTCGTCGTTCCCGAACCCGTCCAGCGCCCGAACCATCGAGAACATGACATCATCCTCGCCGCGCCCCAGAGCTAGGGTGCTGCGAAACGCCGGAGCGAAGCCGATCATCCCATTGCTGCAGATCTGCCGCAGCAGGGACAGGAAGATGCTGGGCTGCCCGTAGCCGTCGATGGGCGACGAGATTACGAAGCGGTTCGCGAATTCATCGCCGCCGATCTGAAACGCGTTAGCGCCGGCACGTGGGATGTGCGTGGACTGGACCACGCCATCGCAGTAGCGGATCTTCTGGCCCTCGTACCGTCCCAGCATGTCGACCAGGGCGTCGTGACGGACGACCGGCTTCGCCGGATTCGAACACGCCAGCAATCGCGACTCGCCGCTCTTGGCGTCCCGCTCGATGCACAGCCGCAGCCGATCACGCGGTTCGACGGTCGAAATCCGCTGGAAGACCTCTTCGTGCCCGAAGAACTTGAAGATGTTGCCGCCAAAACCAAACCGGCTATAAAGGCTCTGCCAGAAGCGGTCTGTCGACTTGACCGGCTCGTCATGCACCAACACTTGGTCGACGATGGTCCGCCCGGACTTCGGATCGGTAACCGTCTTCACGGCCAGATCGCCAACGGTAGCGAACCTGTAATCAATCTGTTTGCTTGCCACCATCGCATTTCCCCTTATTTTGATTGTCCCGTGAAACTGCGATCCTCTGTGGCAGAAAACTGGGCGGCGATAAATCCCCCAGAGTCTCCCCCTACCGCCGTGGCACCCGTAGCGGTCGGCGGCTAACCGTCCTGGTCAAGAACTTCGGGAGCGTGACGATTGTTTGGGCGATGGACCGCTGGACGTTCTGGTTGCAGAGATTTAGCTTGGGGTTCACATTAAGCGACCGCCACTCGCCGGACTGCCAGAGGTAAGACTGCAGCGGTGTGGCTGTCTTCTGGAACGGGTGCCGCGTATCCCGGCACTGGACGATTTGTTTCGATTGGTCGCCGTACTTACGGAGGACGCGACCGGCCATCTGAACCGTTGGCCCTCGTCCGGAAGGTCGCACCCAGACCGTGCGGAGCGTGGGATCGTCGAACCCCTCAGTCAGCACGCAGCAATTGATGAGCGTCCGAATCTGGCCGTTGCGGAAGGCGTCAAGCTGCCGATCACGGTCACTGCTCCCCGTCACCACATCCGAGACCACACCCCGATTCCGCAGGATCGCATTCAGGGCAAAACACTCCTCCAGGGAATGGAAGAAGAAGATGGACTTGCCCCAGCGGTCCGGCTCTCCGCAGTAGAAATCGGCCAACTGCGACACGTCCCATTTCGGAACCGTGTAGTGCTCGAACTGGCTCAGGTACCCGTCGTGAATAAGCTGATGGATTCCCGCGTCCCTTATCACCTTGTCGAAACACAGTTTCACGCAATCGGTCCGGTAGGGCGTAGCCGTAAGACCGAGAATCCATTTGGGCCGGATGATGTTGTGGAGGTGAGCACAGGAACTGGCCGCGTCATGCTGGGCTTCGTCGATTACCAGCAGGTCGATGTTGGTCGGCGGAGCCTTGTCGAACATGCTGATCGTCTGCAGCTTGACGCCGATCTGGCGCCGTTCGTTTTCGCAGCGGACCTGCTCCAGGAGATTTCGACGCATCGCAACCCATCCGACCCTAACGCCTTCGTGCCGCTGCAATACTCTGGCGATCGACAGGCCCATAACCGTTTTCCCGCTACCAGTGGGCGATTCGATCATGACGGAACGAGCGGCAGGCTCGATTTCGCCCGCACCGTTGCGGTAGTCACCGAGAAACATGTCCAGGGTCTTGCCCACGATGCGGGTCTGGTAAGGACGAGGCTCGACGCGGGATTGGCGGAGGATTTCGCCAACGAGGGATTGGGTATTCATGCGGTTCCTTGCACTTGATTCGATTGAACGAGCGTCTGCCGGTTTTTGTGGCAAGGAGCAGCAGCAAGGAAAACGGATATGACCCGCCTCAGATGCTCAGAATAGCCACCTTTGTTCCTTCGCAAGCGATTGCCCCAGGGAGGCGTCAACCGCCGACGTTTCTGCAGCTAAAGCGATGTCATCATCGTCCCGATCGAGTGAGGAAAGCGGCGGGATCACGGTCAATTCGGTCAGGATTTCGGCAAGCGATCTTCTGGTCCGATCCTGATTCGCAAGCATTTCCGTCATCATGGCCCGCGTTTGCTCGAACATCATGCCAACGGCGATGTGGAGCAACTCGGTGCAGGGTAATCCCGTCATGTTGCCCATGATTCGGAGCCGCCGCATGTCGTCGGCAGTAAGGCGAGTTCCGGGCCAGCGGTAGCCCATGCTGCCACTGTCATCAGGGGCGGACATGGGGAGCCAGAAACCGCGAAGCTTTGCCCGGTTTTCGTCGGAAGGGCGTTCTGCGGCAGTCGGTCGGGCGTACAGCATCGGCAGCCGCTCGATGATTCTGCGGCAGACGAGCACGACCCATTTGGTACGTTTCATCGGCTGGACGTACACCTCAAATGTTTCCCTGATGCTCGACACAATCGGTTACGCATCGGTCTCGGTTTTCCATGCGATCACTGCCCGCCTTACACGCGGAACCGTTGCCGCGGCCAGCAAGCCGTTGCCCGCAATTCTGCCGGACGGAGGCAATCCTGCTTCCTTGTTTCAGGTCGGTGCCGGGCGTAAATGTCCCGCATCTGGACGATGAAGGCATGCCATTTTCCTACGCGGAAACCGGAGATCACGAAACGGCTTCCGGAACGAGGGCAGATGGCGGCAGATGTTCTTCCGGTCTATTCCGATCGGCTTGGGGGGTCCTGGCAATGGCAACGGTTCGGATCGCCGGTCACCGGATTTCCTCGCTGGAAAGGTCTGCGAGGAGCGAATCACCATCGGGGAAGAGTTGCGGCGAAACCACGCCCACAAGAATGCCGTCCCAAATCCAGGTTCCTTTTTGGTTGCATGTCACGTCGTCCATACGTGGGAACATGTGTGGACCGAATCCCCCCTTGAACGTAAGGCACTCGCAAGTCAGACTGTGTTTGTCATCGTTTTGACGGCGCGCCGCGACGCGGTCCAGCGTACCCCGCGAGTCCGATTGGCGACACACCGCAGCGCGCGGATGTCAGACCCAAGCACGCAAGCAAGCGAGTAGCTCGTTGACTAGTTGCGGTTAATATGGTGCATTGCATGATTCTCCGAAGGATTAATATGCAAGAAAGTTTGAGATAGTGGGACCGGAGCGTCGAATACCTCAGTCCACATGTGTCGATCCAGATCCTGCTTCATAACCTCAAGGTCCCAGATTCGAATCCTGCCCCCGCAACTGAGCCCCGAAATCAAAACTCTCGACCGACCAATGGGTTAACGAACAAATCCGAGGCCACAAGCAGCGCCGAGGCCGTCGCGCTCAGGCCATACTTGCTCGCCAGTGACGCAGCGGTGCTCCACAGCACATCGGGAAAGGGGGTGCCCCGTTCGTCGTGCCGGTGGTGGCCCCAGACTGCAATTTTGTGATGCATTCCTATTCCCTGACGCGTTCGGGCAGCCGTCGTTCCTGGCGTTGGTGGCCCCCAGCGTTGCTTTTCCGCCCGGGCGGGATGTGCTAAGCTATGCCGACGCATGTGACCCTTGGGACTCGTGAGAGATACCTCCCGGCCGCACTGCTTAACCCTCCCAGGACTGGACAAGTCGATATCATGTCTACCATCAAATTGCACGCCAATGAACAGCAATTTCTGGAATCTGAGTGGCTTCGACGAGCGGAGCGCCCGGAAGCGGAGGCTCGCGTCCGCTCAGACTACCAGCGCTGGGTAAGTCGCGTTGGCAACTCGCAGTTGGTCTCGCGAGCCGGCAAGCTGTGGGGGCTGTTGACCTCTGGAAAAATCGCCGGCAAAGAGAAACTTGCGGTCCTGGCGGCCCTGCTGTACCTGATTTGCCCGCTGGATCTCGTCCCCGACTACATCCCGGTCGTTGGCTGGCTGGATGACCTCGGAATCGCCGCCTGCGTGTTGGCGTACGTGCTGCGAAAAGCGGACGATTTTCCGGCCGGCGCGACGAGTCGCGAAACCTCCGACCAGTGCACGCTGCAAATCGATGCCGCAAGTCTCCCAGACAGTGGCGTCTTGGCTTCAGACCAGGAAGACCTTCGTTTCCTGCGGGACCTCAAACGCGTGTGTGCGCTGCTCCGCGCGGAGGCCCTTTTGCCCGCGGTGGAAGAGATCGAACTCCGCTGCCAACGGCCGCTGTTTCGCGTCATGTTCGTCGGTCGTTACAATACGGGAAAATCGACCCTCATCAATCGGTTGCTGGGCGCGGACTACTTGGCCGTAGGACCCTTGCCCACGACCAAAGCCATCACCTTCATGCTGCCGGCCACCAAGCCGCAAGTTTTCGTCGAAGGGTCTGACGGAACGATTCAGGCCCACAAGGACATCGGCATCTTGCAGGATAAGTCCCATCCGGCGCTGCTGGAGGCCGCCCGAGTTTCCCTGATGCTACCGTCCGAAATCCTCCGGCGATCGATCTGCTTCATCGATACGCCGGGTTTGGAGGATCCAGATCTCGACACGACGGCCCTGCTCCGCGAGTACGTGTCCGAAGCTGATGCCCTGGTTTTCGTGCTCGACACGTCCTACACGCTAGGCGATCCGGAGCGGCAGTTCATCCAACGGCTGCTAGCGGACGACCGCCACCGCAAACTGTTCTTCGTCGCGAACAAGATCGACAAGATTGCGCCGGCGGAACTGCCGATGGCCCTGGACAGCATCCGTCAGGAATTGGAGGCTCTCGACGTAACCCCACAAATTTACCCGCTGGTGGCGGATTGCCATCGCGATCAAGGAACTACGGTTGGGTTCCGCCAGTTTCGGGAAAGTCTGTTGATGTTTCTCGACGAGGGGCGCACCGCCGAGCAGAAACGCATCATCCGGCGTGAGATCGGCAATTTGACGAATCAACTAGAGGAGGTTTCCGCCGCGCAAAGGCAGTTCGCCGCTGCGGAGGAGACAGAACGCAGGAGGCGAGTCCGTGAGCTCCAAGAGCAACAGTACGCCGCCCAGGAGACGGTGCAGCGAGCTCAGGCCGAACTTACCAAGCGGATCGCGATCTTGCAGTCGGGGCTCCTGGCCGATATCGACGAATTCTCGGCAGACCTCGCGACCGTCACGTGCCGCAGGATCGATGAGGCGTCCCTGGAAGAACTACGCAAGACCGACGTGTTGGAACGTTCGATCCGTGAGCTGACCAAAAGTTTCCTCGAACCGCGTTTGACCCGTATTCGGGAACAATTGGGCGAGTTGACCAGCGACACAATCCGGCAAATGACGAATGACTTGCGGCGTCTGCCGTTTTCTATCGAGGTGCTCCGCAGCAGGAGTCTGCTGGAGGAGAGCCCCCAGATCGTGACTGCCGGTATCTTGGTCGTGGCCTTTCCTTTTCTCAGTCTGTTCTCGTTCCTGTACGTGTTGGTCGGTGTTCTGCTGGGCCGAAATGTGCTGGAGGACCTCGTCAGGAATCTCATGGGCCGCTGCGCGCTGAACAAACTGCGGGCGGAACTGAAGTCGGCAGTGCGTAGCCAGTTGGAGGAGTACGCGCGACAACTGACCGAGCGGCTCAACGTTCAGTTTCGGGAAGTCGAAGCCGTTCTCAAAGGCCAGTTGTCGACAGTCGCCGACCAGGTCTTGGCCCCTGTCACGGCGGTGCTGGAGACGGGCACCGGTGGCACATCGCCGACCGTGGCTCCCGCGCAACTCTCCGAAGCGCTGAGCATCCTGCATACCGTACGGCACGAGTCGCAACAAGGCAGCCAAGGAGGTGGAGATGTTTGATCGATTTGCCCGTTTCCGGACAGAAGCGTTACGTCACTTGGACGGGATCTGCGATTTTGCGCGCACGCACAAGTACGAAGCCTTTGCCAGGAACACTCAGGCCTTCCAGGATTCCCTGCGGCAGGCGAAATACAACATCGCCGTGATCGGGCACATGAAACGTGGCAAGTCGACCCTGATTAACGCGCTGCTGGGACGCCAGGACGACTTGATTTCGCCGATCGACGTCAAGGTCTGCACCGCCGGAATCGTGCAGTACTTTGACGTCGGCCACGAGGCCGGCGGCGAATACTGCCACGTCTATTTTCATGAGTCGAGCGAGCCCACGAAGATTACGTTCTCGCAACTGGCCGACTTCGTCCGCGAGGAGCGCAATCCCCGTAACCGGAAGAATGTCAGACTGGTTGAGGTCTTTGGGCGTTTTCCCCTGTTGAACGCAGCGGTGACGCTGGTGGATACACCGGGGCGCGGTGCCACCAAGAAAGACCACGAAGCCTTGGTGGACGAGTTTCTGCCCAATGCCGATGCGATCATCCTGCCCATCTCCGCGGATCTGCCCATCGAGCGGGCGGAACGCGACTTCCTGGAGACGATTCGAGAGTACGACAAGGACCGCATCTTCTTCGTGCTCACCAAATGCGATGAAGTTGATCGCGAGAGTCTTGTGGAGGTCGAGGAGTATGTACAGAGACAGGCGACCGAAGCCGGACTGGTGTGCCGGCGGTTACACAAGGTCTCAGCCCGCGAGCTGTACGAGGCGCGCGCGCGGAGGTGTCCGGCAGACCAGGTCGAGGCCATCCGGGAACGCTGTGGCATGCAACAACTCGAACGCGATCTGGAGGACTTCATCCTTGCGACTTCGCAGAACAACGACGTGCTGCAGCGCAAGGCGCGCCCTGTCATCGAAGGCATCTACGCCTTCTGCCGCCACGAACTGGCACGCTTGGACGGCGAGATTGAAGGGTTCAGCCGCGATGTCCTGAGCTTGGAAGCCGAACTGCGTGAGGTCCAGTCTGCCGCGGCGCGCCTGCGAACGGAACGAGACAAGGCCCTCAAGACGTTCACACGGCGCTGGCAACAGGAAGTCGTGCGGTTTCAGCAGGGACTGGTACGGAGAGCGGATCAAATCAGCGACGGCATCATCAGTCGTTTGCGAGATCGGGGGATTGTGCAGACCGTCACCAGCAGCGTCCGCATGGGGCAGGTCGTCGCCCAGCGTGTCGACGCCGAAGTGATGCCCCTCGTACTCGAACTCGAAGAAAAGCTGTCCGAGGCGATTCACCGTCTGAACGAGGAAGTCAACGGGGAGCTTTCTACTTATCTGCGGCGGAGTCGTGTGGGCAACTGGGGTGGATCCGTGGGGGCCCTCATGGGTGTCGGCGCAGTGCTCGGCGTTGGGACCGCCGGCGCGTCTACGGTCTTGGGCGTCTGGGGTTCGGCGGCTGCCGCTTGGGCCGCCTATGGTTCCCAGGTTTCTGTCGCCGGCCAAGCTGCGGCGAACGTGGGCGTACTGCAAGGCTTTTGGGCGTGGTTGCTCGGTGCCGGAGCCACAAATGTGACGGCCGGGGCCGCCGCAGCACAGGCCGCACAGGCGGCGGCGTTTTCGTCCGCCATGGCTGCGACCGTGGGCAGTATTGCGACAGGCGGAGCCGCGATAGCGGCGATTTGGATCACCAAATATATCGCTCACTGGGGCTTGACGGCGCTGCAGGAGGATCGGGTTCCGGCTCTGGTCACCGCGGCACTGACGCAGGTAGGCGAGAAGGTCGGTGAAAAACTGGAGCAACGGCGAATGACTCTGGTGGCGGACTATACACAACTCGTCGACGAGATGATGGCCACACAGGAGGGGCGGAGGGTCGACATCCTGGATGCGATCAAGAGCAACGATCCCGCGTTCCGCGCCACCCTGTTCCACCAGAAAGAGAAGTTCGAGAAGTTTCTCAGCGACAACTCGATCCTCGAACGGCAGTTGTCGGCACTTCCACAACCTGTTCAATGACGGTGAGGGTGAGGCCATGGGATTGGACAACTTCCTCCCTGCAGAGTTGTTGCACGTTATCGTACAGCGGACCAAAGAACGCGCTGCCCTGGCTGCGGCCTGTGATGGCTTGAGGGACAATTTGGATATCATCTGGCGTAAGCTGCGCAGAATCCGCAGTTTCAAAGGTGAAAATCGCGCCCGACGCATCGGGGTTTTCGGACCTCCCAAGAGGGGCAAGTCGACGTTATTGAATGAACTATTGGGCGTTTCCATCATGCCCACCTCGCCCATTCCTATGAGCCGGACGGTGGTCGAGGCTCAGCAGGAGGACTATGGCGGCCGATGGTCGATTACCGTCACCCATGATGACGGCTTTGTGGAGAACTTCGACCGCAGCGAACCGCGCGAGGCCCTAGAGATCATCGAACTCTACGGCTCCCATCGAAGCCTTGAGCCCGCGGCGGCTCGCATTGAGGTGCGATCCGATTTCTCACGTTCCCGGATCCTGTCGCAACGCGGGATCTTGATCGACACGCCGGGCGCGGAGATTGCCTTTGAAGCGGAAGCGAGTGAGGCCGGAGAGGACACTCGCCGGGCGCTGGCCATGTTGCACCACGTACATGTAGTCTTGTTCTGTGTGCGCGCGGACCAGATAGACTCGGAAACCGAGAGCCTGTTTTACAAGAAATACATGAAGCCGCTGGAGCCGCTGACCATCATCAATTTCAAGGACAAGACGGCGGATTCCGATGCGTTGCTCCGCGACGCGTTCAGGAAATACAAATTCGACCGGAAGCGAACCGTACTCGTCTCAGCGCGAGAAGCACAGCGTGCGACCTGCGAAGAAGAACGGCAGGCCAGCGGAATCCTCGCCTTGGAGGAGGGGATTTTGCGGGAGGTGCAGGAACTGAATCCGCGCGAAGGTGTCGTGGCCTGCGCCGTCAACTACGTTCACGTCTTGGAGCGGCAGCCACGCGCAGCCGATTTTCTGCCCGAACGCATCCACCTCGATCAATTCCTCGACAGCCTCACGAGAACGTGGAGCGATGACGGTGCCGACTTTGGCAAGGTGGAAGATAATCTCCGTTCCTTGTACTCCCAGTAGGCGGAATTCAAATGTCCTCTCGGAAAATGATCGTCAGGTGTTGTGCGGCGGCATGGAAGGCTGTCCCCAAACCCTCTACACCCAAGCAGATTGTGTTCGTCGGGCCGCCCCAATCCGGCAAGACGGTCTTCTTCGCTGCGATGATCGACCGATTGATAAGGCAGTCTACCGAAGGCCGATCACCGCTTTTGCTGCATGCCGCGAACAGGGAATCGTGCAACTTCGTTACTGACGTCATGGTCGGCCTTGCCAAGCAGGTGTGGCCGCGGGAAGGGGGAGCGAAGGAGACGCATGGCACGCTGGAATACCACCTGCAGCGAAAGATATGCGGGATAAGGACATCCAGGATATTGCGGTGCTGTGACTATGCCGGGGAGGCATTTCAGGGTGCCTTTGGCGATCCTAAGCACAGAACGGTGGACGTGAGTGCGGACTTGGTCGCGAAGTTGCGCGAGGACATAAACTCGGCGTCGGGAGTCTTTTACGTAATGGATGCCGTCCAGTTGCATGATGGCGGGTGCCGCGTGACTCAGGACTGCTTGTTCGGACTTACGGATGAACTGCTAAGGCAACGCAAGAAGGTGGGCATCATCTTTACCAAGCGAGATGTCTTTGATGGTACGAGATTCACTCCCAGAGAAAAACTGCGTGAGGAATACCCGGATGCCTGGACGAAATTGACAGCGATGCGAGCTCGTTGCTTCTTCGTGTCCAGCGTAGGGGCCACCGAAGTGAATGATGCCGGCGTGCAGGTTCCGCGGAAGGGCTGCAAGAGTCGCGATGCCAAGTGGTTGCTGCAACCTATCAACTGGATGCTTGGAATCGGAGGCAAGGACAGTGACCAGGATTGAAGTTGAGCTGAGTTGCATGTTGTACGGCGGCTCGCCGCGGCAGATCCTCCACTGCTCGGCCGATGTTTCACACGATGAAAAGGAGAGCATGCTGCAGTGGACGGATGAGCTGAGAGGGTCGGCGGAGTTCGCTGACTTCTTGGCCGACGGGGGCAAGTGTTGGATCGATATGCCCCTATCCACCGGACGACGACTCTTGCTGCGAGCCTTCTCTAGCCGGGAAGCAGGGCGAGGGCTGTGGTTCTTCTGGGGACTGTTCCTTTCGTCGGGCGACTTCGCTGTCGTTCGCAACTATGAAGGATTGCTGGAATTCGTCGAGTCGCAAACCGTGGAGAACATTCGCAGTTGGCAATTCCCTTCGGCCGGTGCGCGGCTGATCGTACCGTTGCGCGATCCGGGATGCACGCGTCCTGGCGACAGTCCTCCCCTGTTCTCCAGGGAACAGGCAGCGGAGTGGCTCACTGCCGACTGGGTGGTCCGCCGGACGCGTTACCGGCACGAGATCGTCGGCCCACAGTTGTTCATCGCCTTCAATCCGCCCAAAACGCATCCGCAATTCACCGCCCTCCTGCTGTCACAGGACTTTCCGTATCCGGGACTGCGTCTGGACGAGCCGACAGACGGTGACGACACCCGCGGCGAGGTGACACAAAAAAAAAAGCAACCCAGGAACCTCCGCGTCCGAGCAGCCGTTTTGATCGGGACGTTGCTGCTGGTGGGAACGATTCTCGCGGCGGCCTTCCATGGCTCCGCGACGAACTCACACGGATTCTCGCTGCTCCTCGTGGATCAAGGAGACTCCCCGACACCAGCCCCGATACTGAGGATTCCGCGCCGGCCGGACAACCGTCTTTGGGTGCTGATCCAAAATTCCGCGACGGACGGAATCGAGATCAGAGCGGAGGCGACAAGTGATGCGCTGCACCTGGGCTCAGGTCATTGCGTGGAGCAAGGCAAGTACCTGATTCCCGTGAACTTGGCCGCGAGTTCCGACCCGAATGATCCCGTCCCGTTGGAGATCTTGGTTTCCTGTCAGCGGTACCGTGTAGCTGCCGAAGTCATACGGGTTCCTGCCGTGCTTGAATCGGCGGATATTTCGCTGCAGGAAGAGCTGAGTCTGCAGCTCAGTGGCGACGACCACGCGGCCGCGCGGTCCCTGACGCTGGCGGGTGTGGCCGCCGCCCGCTACGGGATCGCCGAGGTGCGGATCGACGGTAGCCGGGCCACGTTGACGAAGACGGCCAACGGGAAGGCCGGGTATTGGCAAGCGGCGTGGGGCGATTCGCGCGGTTTGGGACGGGGCAGCGTCCAGGTAGAGGTCACCGATCTGTTTGGCAACTCAGCCAGTTTTGAGCGGAGCCTCCCCACCTCGCCGACGTGGCCTCGTGACGGCGGACGCCCATAGATCTTCCTTCATGGCAAGAAAACCATTCGACTTCCCGCCCATGAACGCGGCATCAGCGAGCGTAGCGCCACGAAGGCGGCGGGCCGGCTACGCTCACAATCAGGCACATCGGCGGCGATCGTGTGACTGACCAGCTGCATTGGGACCGCGTGGGCGGCGATGTCGTGGTGGCGATCCCTGTGGCCATCACCTGCCGGATCGAGGCCAGTCGCCCCCGTCGCCACGCCGGGTCCACAGGCCACAACGCCCGTGATCGCGGTACGGGCGAACGGCGGTCGTGGGGGCGGGAATGGCGGCGATGTGGACCGGCACCTGCCGGATCGCGGCTACGTCGCCCACGTCGCGACACCGGGTCCACAGGCCACAACGCCCGTGAACGCGGCACGGGTGAACGTCGGGACGCGGGGGCGGGAATTGCGTGGTCGCGATCCTGTGGCCAGCACCTGCCGGATCGCGGCCAAGCGGTTACGCCACACAGCCAAGCACATCGGCGGCGATCGTGTGGCTGAAGCCATGGGAATGAGCGGAGCCTGAGAAACGCTGCTTGGATGCAGGCTGTCACTGGGCAACGAAACTGGGCGGCTTCTTCATCACCTGCTGGATCGGCGGCCACGCCCCCGTGCCCACGTCTAGACACGGCGACCACCCGCGACACAGTCGCCACTTTCATCCGTGAACGCGACACGGGCGAACGGCGGGGGCGGGGCCGGGAATGGCGGCACCTGTCGGATCGCGTCAGGCCGGCTACGTCAATGCCTACGCCCCGACCCTGGGGCCGCTGGCAACAGACGCGGCCTGCGCTCTTGAACGCGACCAGGGGCGAACGGCGGGTCACATCCACCTGTGCACTTTCGCGCGGGAGCAGCACCGACCAGCCGCGCCATCATTCTGACGACAACCCGCCAGGACCTACACGCCGTCATCCTATGCGCGATCGGTCACCAAACGGATGGCAGCGTCTGTCCGAAATCCCGACCTCGCAAAGAACGACGGCAGTATCGACCATTCCACCAGCGAGGATTTCGCAACGCAACGATTGTTCACCATCCGGCTCGCCTGATCCACTCGCTCCTTCCCGAACCGAAGGAGCCAAGAGTGAAACAACGCTACCCCAAGCTGCCCATTAAGGTGGGAAAGGCCCGCATGCGGCTACTGACCGCGATCATCACCGGCGACAACGATCTTGCGAACTGGGTCCGGGCCGCCGTCGACCAGGGACAGGTAATCGGCAGCCCCGCCGCGATCCGCGAACTGAAGCATCGGCTGGACGAAGTGCTGGAACCGGAGCCGCAGGCGACTGACGCTACCGCAACCGCGTCGTCTGCAGGACCGTGACGGCGTCGCCGTACTGTGTTCGGACCAGCAACCGGGCATGGGCCGCGTCCCGTGCCTCCACCGTGACGTACGACACACGGCCCGCCAGACGGATCTTGACTTCAAACGTGTACATCAGCGATCTCCTCGAAAATGTGTACCGAGCGTTACCAGCGAATGCCGCACTGATTTGATCCGGCGAAGCCGGGTGACTTGGACCCACGATATCCACGACGCTTGACGGGACGGATCATCGTCCACCTCCCGGCATCACGAGTGCGGACCGCCGTGGATACGTGATGTCCACGACGGTCAGTCCGGCTCGTGCTGCGAACGGAAAAACCGAGTGATTTTGACCTGCCATATCCACAGTGCCGGGTTGGGAAGACCATCGATCTTGCGTATCCATGGTGACGTCCGGTTGATGCTCTTTCACCCGGCGATTTGTTTGGTATGGAGCTATCACGCGGCAATTCTTTGCCCCAGCACCGCCAGCGGCGTATCCAAAACGGCAAGTCGGACTTTGTGGCAGACCATCCGGACCACTGACACCGCACCATCGACTGGCGGCTCAGGCTTCGCCGCCGCTCTTCTTGGCCACGACCTTTTGGGCCGCTTCCAAGAAGCCCTGCTCGTCCAGGTTCTTAGACCAAGTTGCCGAGAATCGCTGAAGGTCTCGGACGAGTTTGGGTCGGGCCATCACCCGTCCGGTCTTGTTATCCACGAAGACGGCCTCTTGCATCAGCCCGATGGAATCCTGGCGGTAGGAAATGGGGTGCCATTTTCCCTGGCCGTCGATTTCATACTCGATCTGTGGATCTCGCATCAGGTCGTTATTCTGCTCGTAATGATGCATGACGGACACCACCGGCAAATCGCGGGGGCCGTACCCGACAAACTCGATCGACAAGGGCATGTACCCTTCGGATTCCAGCTTGATCGGCTTGTCCCGGAGTACGTGCAACCCACCGAACAAGTCAATGATTTTCTGCACTGTCTTCATTCAATACTTCCTTTCTGGAAAATCCTCCGGATGGTCGTGGCATCACGCGATCGCGCACAGCCAAATCGCGTATCCAGGAAACTGCTGTGGCATGGGGTGCGTCAATGATTGCGGAGAAGTATCCCCGTCCCAGGCAGTGGGCCGCGGGATCACGAGGTTTGGTGCGCGTCTGTGTCGTCCAGGGGTAGCAACTGGGAGAGGGGAAATGCGTGGTCCACTTTGGCATTCGACTGGTTTGCAGGATTGTGACGACATCTCCCTACTGGGCCCGGACCAGTGCCCGAGCGTGAGCCGAATCGCCGGCTTCCACGACGACGTAGGAAACGCGGCCAGTCAGACGGAATTTGACCTCAAACATGCACACGGACTGTCTCCTTTGCACGACGGAAATGCCTTTGTCGGTGCCGGATTTCCTAAATGGAAATCCGACAATGTTCTGTGGCGAAAAGGTGGGTTTCCGTAAAATGCCGGTCGCGTTGTGATCGGTTGCGATGGGGTCTGGGGAGTATCTGGGAGGGCTGCCTGGCCCGTGGATGAGGGAGGTTCACGCTCGCCGTCGCTGTCTTGCCGCATCAGAATCGTTGGCGATCTTTCGCCGGGGGTAATCCTGCCTCCGGCGATCTGTTACGGACAGGCGAAGTCCGCCACCTCGGAGAAGAGAATGAGTTGGGGTCTTGCCCTTTGGGAATCAGCTTTTCTACATGCCTCGTCTGTAGCGGACCGCCCGCCTCGCCCGCAACTCAATTCCAGGTACTGCGGTCGCGTGGACCGTGGCGTCGCAGAGTTTCTCGGTGTGTTGGATCGACGCACACACTCACGCGCAGAAGGACTGCGTGTCCACCCTGCCGAGTTGTCGTCAAATTGATGTCGCGCCTGGTCGGTCCTGCTCCCGACCGAAAAGTGCTCAGGTGGATGTGACCTACGCGCGCTAATTGGACCGCCACCGCTCCGAGAAATCGCTGGTTTGATGGAATTCTCAGAAGACGTATGGCCACGGGCGCTACGCTGGCGGGCAGTGTCGCAACGCAGTGTCTGGTTAGTCACCGACGCCTGTCACCAGCCGATCAGCAACTGGTCCAAGTCGCCCCGCTCGCCTTTGGCGCGCAATGGCAGGTCATGGGTCCGATGGCCAGGACCAAGGGATTATGAGAAAGAGGTTCGCCTAATTCCGTATCTCCTTGTCAATTTTCGACTGCGACATTATCCTCAATCCAGCCAACGACTTAATTCGCCTTGAAATTTGTCGAAACGGGCAAAGTGCAAACGGCTGGAACGTCGGAAACAAGGCTTTTCGTGCGAATTCGCATACGCTCAAATCGCCCATCAGCGTAGCCGCCCCTGCACCGGGAATCACCCTGTGCCCAAACCACCCTCCCACGCGACCCATGCGTGAGGCAGCAGCCCATCGAAACGGAATACCCGCTCCGCACCTTGCGCACATACCGGGAGATTTCCTGATGTTCCAAGAATATTCTGACTAACGCTACACGTAGCCGATTGACGCCTTTGTCGCCTTATGATAATGTAGCGTTATCTGGTGCTTTAGCGTGCTTCTTCAAACACAGGAGAGCTGAGTCATGTATCCCACCCGGCGAACGGTTCCCGTCGATGGTGACACGGAGTTCCTGTCACTGACGGACAAGATCAATAACTTGCTCTCGCTTGGCGGGTTTCAGCGGCGGCAGCACGAAGGGTCCGCCAGTTGGCTTGGCCTCGCCAAGACGAAATGGCACAAGGAGACGGTCTTCAAACTGTGCTTCTACGGAGAGGGCGACATGGCCTTTGGCGTCCGGCGAGACTTCGTGGAACAAAATGGACCCAAGCTTGCCGAGGTGAAATGGCCGCTAAAGTTCGGCGTGCCGCCGAAGACGTACGTTGAGTTCCGGGGATTCCAGGTGCGAGACGACGACTCGTCAATGAAGCGGATTGACCGTGTAATCCAAGGTATGGGCATCCTTCTCGATTCAGGGCATCACCCGTCAGGGGATTACCAGATCCGCGAGAAGCAGTTCGACGAGGGATTGAATTCATTAGGGTTGTAGCTCTTGAGTAGTTCTTTCAGTGGAGGACGACCAATGTTGCACGTACTTGATAGTAGTGGCAGAATCACTCCAGCGCGCCACCAAGTTCCGAGAGCACTCCATTGGAATCTCTACCGCACGGGGGTCGCAAGAACACCGCAGTTGGTGACAGATATGTACGGCACCGTCCAAGGGATTGTCCAGGGCGGTAAGTACCTCGACGACACGGGGCGGTACCGCAACTCCACCTGGGTAGGAAAGGAAATTCTGTCGAGTTGGAGCCGTGCAGGAGACTTGAACCATTACACCGCTGACGAAGCCACAAGCAGCGCACTCTTTGGGCAGATAATGTGGACGGTAATGTACGACCAGTCCGACGATTGGATCACGACCCTGACCCCCAACGGAAACCCTGGACGCGAGGAGCGGGTTAACTGGTGTAAGAACTAACCCGCTGCATCCGCGTGCTACGAAGCTTCGACTCCGGATTCGCTTTTTGGAAGTCGAAGCTGATGGAATTGACACGCGAGAAGTACGAGTCCGAGAGTGCCAACGACCGAGGGCGGGTCAATGAACTTGGAATCCCCTTAAAGGACGAATGTTGATTTCTTGCGTTATATCGGCAGCTGAGCGTGCGACGACAGTGAACGGCATCCGACTAATTTGTCCTTCTTCCCAAGAAAGGATCGCTACAAATGGAATCCCAATCGCTGATTGATCTGGTCAAGAGCCACTGTGACGAGATTCGAGAGCCCTATGTGCTGACTGAGGATGTGATCTGGCCTTCTAGTCCCAATCTCGATCCAGCGGTTCCCCCGGTTACTGACCTCGGAGGTTATTACGTCATCCGCAAGTACCTGGGTCCCATTCTCACTAGGACACCGAGCACGGCCCGAAAGGAGTACGTGATCCGCGAATTGCATGAAGGTTGGCGTGCTTTCGCTCGCATCAAAGGTCGGCACCACGAACCGGTTCGGGAATATGGGCGAATGTCGATAGGGTGCTCAGTCCATCTTCTCTGGACGAGCAAGGCCGACATGAGCGGAAATGCGATTGACTTTGTCACATTCAAGGACAAGGCGAACAAGGAAATCAAGCCCGGCTTGGTTACCGTGGCGGACAGCATCGTTCGTGTGAGCCGGTGGTTCCAAACCAGACGTGGCGAATACACATTCCCACAGAAATGGGTGGACGAGTACATTCGTTGGATGTATGGCGACATCGAAGATCTCATTCGGACCAAGGGCATCTCGTGTCAGTGGAAGGACGAGCCGATTCGTACCAGGGAACCTGCGCGGTGCCCAAACTGCCGTCGCCAAGTTGACTATAAGGGGCGGCTGCACGATTTTTGCCGTGTCTGCAGCCCTAAGAATAATCAGTGACCGGAGGCGGCATAGCCCCGGCCAATAGGTCCCACTTGGAACTTCTGTAGCCCACAGTCTCAGACGGACAGATCGCATCGGACACTCGGCCTGCCAACGAAGTGGTATCTAGGGGCGCGTAGGTCGGTATGGGTGGGCACCGTGCGTTCCCGCACGGGAAACCGCAGGTTCGAGACGCGAAGCTCCAAGGAGACCCAATCATGGCCCACAATCTGACACAGACGAAAGGAACGAATGAGGTGACGCCTGAATCCTTGGATGCGGTTGACGCCACGCCGCGACCTCGCACAATTGCCGTGGGCGATATTCACGGTCACATGGCAGCGCTCGATGCCATCCTTACAGCCGTCGAGCCCCAGCCGGAAGACACACTGATCTTCCTCGGCGATTACGTGGATCACGGCCCGGACAGCCGCGGCGTGCTCGCTCGGCTGATCGCCCTGCGCGAACAATGCCAGATCGTGGCTCTGGAAGGCAACCACGACAATCTCATGCGCTCGGTGCTCGAAGGCCGAAATGATCTCGTAGCGTGGATGCACCCGCAATGGGGAGGCGGTGCCACCTTAGACTCCTACGAAACCATCGATCTGAGCGAAATTCCGGACGAGCACGTGGCTTTCCTGAAGGGCCTGGTGCCGTTCCACGAGACCGATACACATCTATTCTTCCACGCCAACTACGCTCCGAACCGGCGACCGCAGGACCAGGATTTCTATACGCGGACATTCCTTCCCGTGGATCAGACGCATGTGCCGGGGCCACATTACTCCGCCAGGACCGTCGTCGTCGGACACACACCGCAAGAATACGGTCGCGTGCTGGATCTGGGCCACCTGATATGCATCGACACCGGTTGCGGTTACGGAGGCTACCTGACCGCACTTGACGTGGGCACCGGTAGAATATGGCAGGTGTCCGAACAAGGCAACTGAGCAGGCTCTGACGGCGGACACCCTCGCTCCCCCACTTCCACAGCCCCATAACTCCCTATTCCTCTTCGGGGCAATTACAGCTGGTAACTTAGGGCCGGTGCCGGCCCTGACGACGGGCTGCTGTGCCGCAACGATCAGACGGACGGATCGGACTGCGTAACGGGCCTGCTAACGCCGGCGGGCTTGCTTCGGTGTAGATCGCGAGTCGCGAGCAGAGTGGCGGGTGGGTGGGATGTCAGTTCGCGGCAGAGCCGCGAGCAGGGTCTGCTGTCGCATGGCTCTGCTCGCAGCAGGGCTGCGAGTGGAACCTGCTCGGCAGAACCCTTCGTGATGAAATCACAGAAGGGGACTGCGACAGCATTTCAGAAAAGTCTGTTTGGCGAAGCTTGCCGCGACAAAAAGACTTTTCTAAAAACTTGGATGTCGTTCGCGACACCACATATGGTGTCGCGCACGACACCATCAAACGGCTTTTCGCGACATCATCTGCGGTATCGCGGCCAGCCCTACGAGAACTTTCTGGCAGTGCCGTTGATGCGCGGTGGAAGATAGCCGTCCGTGATACCCCTGGATAAGCGATATCCACGGTCCCCAGCCTCCGTCACGGTTTCCTCGCAGGAAAATCGCGGCAGTCCGCGGACCTCGCGTATCCAGGACGATGGCCGCTGAGCCGGATCGGACGATAGGCGACTTGTCGTCTTGGCGTTGCGTCGCTTTTTCATCCTTTCGGTGATTTCGCCCCACAGGCGATCAACATCATTTGGAAGAAACTTTGCTTTGTCCCACAGCGGGTGCTCCGAGTTGACCTCAAAGAGCGTCGGAGCCTGGGCAGTGCAACGATCCAGCCGAATCGTGGCCCCGTACTTGTCGCGGCAGTACTTCTCGGCCTCGTCGGGCGTGAACCGGAGGCACTTGAAGATGCGGAGCGCCCTGACGACCTGCAGGTGCCATTGAATCGTCCGCCTGCTTCGTCCCGTCCGCCTGGCGATGGTGTCCGCCGATGGCCAAGCGAGATTGTACGCGGTCTTGAAACCGAGCAGGTCGACGATGGCCTGGACGGTGGCCTTGATTTCGAGGGGGAGGTGCTTGCTTGCTCGGATCTTCCGGAGGGCCCGATTGCGGCGTGCCGCGTTTTCTTTTGACATGTTGCTCTATCCCATTTGCGGATAGAGCACGGGGCTGGCGGCCCGTGTACGGCTACGGTCCGCCAGCCCCTCGTTGATCCGTTCTGTGGAACGGTTTGTTGCTTATTCCAGATATGTACGCCATCGCCGTCCTCCCAGTCTACCCCGCGTGCTCAGAACGGGGCAGATGGTTCGTCTACCCGTAGATTTGCACCGAGGGTTCGACATTCACAGCGTCTGCCCCAGACGCTCGTTCTTGACACCCAGCAGGTCACGGAGCCGGGCACGCGTCAGCACCGTGCCATCGGCCAGGAGCAAGAGGACTTGCTCCAGGAGGCTGGCGGGCTGGTGGTCGTGGGGTTCCGCGACGACTTCCAGATGGGTGGTCTGGGTGTTGGTCGCTACGAGTTCCAGGTACACCGGCGGCGAAGCGGGCGCCGGCGCGGTGCTCGCTGGACAACAGCATCCGATCCTTGTAGCGTTTCAGGTATAGGTTTGAGTCGCCGAAGGCGTGCAGGTCACTGGATCCGCGGGGGGTCTGACCGGCGGCAAAAACAGGGGACATTTCTAATGGCGCCCGACAATTTCTAGCAAAGTACATCCACCCGCCGTCGTAACAAGTTGTACGACGCCACCGAACCTGACTCGCCCCCACCCAGCGCCCCGGTTCGCAACGCCCCTGTCGCCAGTCGCCCCGCGAAGTTCTTCGAATGGGCTAAGGAAAGTGACCAAAGCGCGTGGACTAGGTTGTGGACTAGGTTCGTGTGTCCCCGAATGTCTTGGAGTGGCTGGCTGTGGCGCCGACCCGACGATTTTCCCGATGTGTCGGACCACGTTCTTGTCGCAGTCTGGCGCATCGTGGCTGGTTTCGTCGCAAAATGGCTTCCACCCATCGGAACGGGCTTCGGAACCGAGGGTTGGGGGTTCGAGTCCCTCCGGGCGCGCTGAACGTAAATCCCGCCGAACGCTTGACTTAGCGTACCTGCCTGCGTTGGGCAGTGCGGCCTGAAGATCGAAAGGAAAGGGGTAGAACTACCCCTTCGATCGAAAGGAGCACTGTCCATGTCTGTTCGAGTACCGAAGTACCGTCTTCACAAAGGCAGCGGCCAAGCCCTGGTTCAGATCAACGGCCAGCGTATTTACTTGGGCGTCTACGAATCGGCTGAGAGCAAGGAAAAATATCGTCGGATCGTCGCCGATGGCTGGAATCGCCGCAGGCACCGGCCGTCTCCGGCGGAAGCAACAAACCCAGCGACAGCATCTCGATAAACGAATGCTGCTTTCTTACTGGCAATTCGCCGAGACCTATTACTGCAAAGACGGCGAGCCCACCAAAGAGCTGGAGTGCGTGAAGGAGGCGATCTGGCCGCTTCGCCAGCTGTACGGCTCGATTAAGGTCGGGGACTTCGGTCCGCAGGCCCTCAAGGCAGTTCGCCAGCACAAGATTAGCGAGCAAAAACTCTGCCGCAACGTCGTCAAACGACGGATCGGCAGAATTAAGCGGGTCTTCAAATGGCCGGTCGCTGAAGAGCTGGTAACGCCAACCGCTGCCGCAGGAACTTGTCCGCGTGCTGGGCGAGAGTCCGCAAGCTTTCTTAGACGTTTAAGAAAGCTCACGCATACGCTGATCGTCGGGCCGGAACACCCCTTGGCTGCTCCCCTCCGTTGTATCCTGTACAATGCAGGGCGAGACGATCACGCCGATGCTGAACAAGGACAAGAAGTGGCGGGTGTCCGGATACTTCATCAGGTGACGAAGCCGGGTACCGATGCGGGCGTCAGCCGCCCCCACCGGCATCAAGGGGACGGGCCATGCAAAAACAGCCGTTGCGATCTGGGTTCTCCCGCTGGGAACTGCTCGCCGTCGTCACGATCATTGGTTTCCTGGTGGCTCTGACCTTGCCCGCAATCCAAGCCGCACGGGAGGCCGCGCGCCGTACGCAGTGTAATAACAACCTGAAGAATATGGGGCTTGGCCTGCAAAACTACCACGATACGTACCAGATGTTCCCAATGGGGGCCATGCACTCGGGGCCGAATCCTGGCGGTGATCCGCCCATTCGTGCTGGGTTGGGACCTTCATGGTGGTACGGTACGGGACCCTTTATGGAATGTCGCAATTGGTACGATCGCGTGCAGTCGACGCAGAGGTCTGGCGGACCTGCCAGGCTCGAATTCTGTGCAAACGATATGGCCCCCGTTTTCATCGGGAAAGTGCGGGATATTGAGGCAGCTTCAGTCTCCCTAAACAACCTCATTCCAGACTACATGCGTTGCCCGTCGAGTCTCCTCCCGGACTTGGAGACTTCGACCGGGCCGATCTGCTTGCCCTCCTACGTCGGCATCGCGGGCGGCTGCGACATCGACCCCAAGTCCCAAGATTACCAGACTGCACTCGTCGCACCGACGACGAGCCGTCTGTACCAAAACGAGGCGAAAGGCACGGGCGTCGCGGCAGGCGGCATCGTGACGTCCAGCGGCATGCTGCCTCCGTGCGAGCAGGTGAGTATGGCCGGCTGCCTGGACGGCACAGCGTACACGATGATTGTGGGCGAGCAGTCCGATTGGCTGCTGGACCAGAACCAAGCTCAATCCCGGAAGTACCACGGTGATGCCGGCTGGACGATGGGCGGCACGGGGCCGGGGGGCGGTTGGCTGTCAGGCACGACGCGGGTTGATCCCGTGCCGAAGCTGAGCACGCCGGGCGGCCCACCTGCGGCCTGGGGTGCCGACTGTTGGAACATCACCACTGTCCGGTATCCGCCAAATCTCAAGCGGGTGATGGGGGCCAAGCCCCTGCCTGGCTGCAGCGAGAACCACGGGATCAACAATCCGCTGCAGTCACCGCACCCTGGCGGCCTGCTGGTCGGCTTTGTTGACGGGTCCGTGCAGTTCATTTCGGGGACGACGGACTTGGCTGTCTTGCTCCGGCTGGCAATTCGGGATGACGGTCAGAGCGTGCGGTTGAATTAACGTGCTCGCAGCAATCACGATCCGATGCTTGAACGAACCAGATAGTGCGGAGCGTGGCCTTTGCTTCTGACGATCTTGGCGTCGCTTGCCGCAGCCCCAGCCTTCACGCCGACAGCCCCGGCGGCCGATGCCGCCCCGCAGGCGATCCTCCCGGGTCTGCCTGCTTTCCGGCACGAGGGCGTCGTGCTGAAGTATCAGAACCTGATGTTCGGGTTGCGAAGTATCTGCAGGCCCGAATCAAAAACCTCGTTACGGATTACTTGGCGCGTGCTCGGCGTGAGCAATGTCCGCCCAAACGCCGGTGCATCGTGACCCGGCACGTGGCCACAATAGAAAAAAGCCTCGCCAAGCTGAATCTCATATTCGACAAAAAACCGCAGCTTTCGGCTAAACACCAAAAGAAGCTCGGCCGGGTTCACAAAAGCATGGACGAGCTGATCCAGAAAACGATACCGTCGAATGACCAGTAACGAAGCTGGAAATTTTTTCCAGCTCGGGGCAGAGATTCTCCGGACAGTCCGGAGGATCTCTGTTTTTTTTGCAGTCAGATTGACTGCAGTGCAGAGCTGCTGAAGGTACCTATGTTGCAGGGTCTGGTTCGTGACTTCCCGTCGTCCCCATTTGCGGAGCTTGCTTCCCTCGTCCCCATTTGCAGTTCTCGCTCCGCACCGTCCCCATTTGCAGCTCGTGTTCCGCACCGTCTCCATTTGCGGCGCTTGCTCCGCACCGTCCCCTTTTGCGGCGCTTGTTCCGCACGGTTCGCATTTGCAGCTCGTTCCCCATCATCCCCATTTGCAGTTCTGCGCCGCGCCGTCCCCATTGCTCGGCATCGCCCCCATTTGCGGATCCTGTTCCGCATCGTCCCATTTACCTGCGTTTTTCGCTGATGTTGGCTGACGCGGCCGGCCGATCCGGCAGTATCCAACTTCAACAACGGCCAAGATAATCCCCAAAAAAGGTAAAAAAAGCCTGCAATTGGCGTTCGGAATCCTATAAGCTGCTCCATTATCGTCAGGCAGTATTGGTCGAAATCCGCCCGATAACACAGAAGGCGCGAGGGAGAGGCTGGCAGAATAATTACAGGTTACGTGTCGGACAAGGCGACGTTGGCTTCACCACCATGCGGTGACAAAGGCGACTCCGTGATGCGTCTGATTAGCTCAAATCCTCTATCTGACCGAAAGCGGCTGCGACGACGCGAGGTTCTGTTTTTCGCGGTACTTGGCGCGTCCGCAGCAGCTTGGCTGGCTTGGGCGGCACTG
>Ga0351864_10008_pt2 | contig 107695 bp, 93 predicted proteins | sample TotcelHFGM3001L9_FD_206758 | JGI IMG/M metagenome (GOLD analysis project Ga0351864, IMG submission 206758) | Enriched cells from coal bed in the Powder River Basin, Montana, United States - Total cells FGM rep2 HSBNCT.FGM.300.1.L9 ... | reverse complement strand
ATAGCCGTTGACATGACCGAGGCCATGCTTGACAAGGCACGACGAAATACAGCGGCCGTTGGCATTTCCAACATCGAGTGGCACCTCGCCGATGCGGAAAACCTGCCGGTGGCCGATGGTACGGTGGACGTGGTGATCACCAACGGCGTCCTCAACCTGTGCCAAGACAAACCCAAGGTACTGGCAGAGCTACACCGTGTGCTTTGCCCAGGTGGTCGTCTGCAACTGGCGGACATCCTGCTCCACGAAGACGTGACGGCAGAAAACGTGGCCAAGCTTGGCACTTGGTCGGACTGAATACTCGGTGCCGTAAAGGAGCGGTCGCTCCTTGAGATACTGCGGGCTGCTGGGTTCGTGGAGGCTGAGTTCCACGGCAGGACGGGCTATCGGACATCAAACTTCACCGCAGGTACGTTGTTGACGGCCTGGAAACGAAAGTAGCTCACGTCGGAACGATGATTCGACGTGGGCTTCACAGCACTCGGCATCGGCTGCTTCACCATGACGACTGGCGGGAAACACCATGGGCATCTTCGACTGGTTGAAGAAACCGAAAACGAATGTGGACCTGCAGGACGATGTGATCTGGCTGACCAAGCAGGCCAAGTTGGCAGGGATCTCGGCATCCATAGGTCGTTGCCTCGCCGAACCGGCCCGACCGTTTGCCGTGCTGCTGGTGGCCCACTTCCGGGACTGTCTGGAGCAACTCCAAGCCATCGTTGAACAAGGCGGCTTTGACCCACAATCCGTGATCGTAGCCACGGCGGAAATCTTGACGGGCCGATCCACACCGAGGCTTGGTTCCGACGAGTCGCAGACCGTTGTCATCATCGTCGCCGAGCGGCATCCGCTCCAGGCCCACGACGCAGCCGTCACTGAATTCGCACAAAGCCTGCCGTGTCGCTGCCGCTTTGGTTCACCACGTGTCATTGGAAGATCCCCTTCTGAAGGCTTTCGCTGGCGAGTGGGTCCAGAACGTCCTGCAACGGCTGGGCATGAACGAAAACGAAGCCATCGAAAGCCGGATGGTGACAAGACGGATTCAAGCGGCGGCACAGAAGATTGAAAGTCAGGCCGTGAGTGACTTGCCCGCCGATTCCGCCGACGAATGGCTGCAACGGAATTGCCCGGACATGTGGCGGAAGGTGCAACAGTAAGGAAGCCAGCATGCCCTCGGACGAACCAACCACCGGCACAACGAACCCCCGGATTCTCTGGCTGGTCTTGGCCCACGTCGTCGTCGGGCTGATGGGGGCTTTTGTGGCGTATCCTTGTCGTTCTCCCACACTGCGGACAGGAGTTTTTCTCGGCCTTGTGTTCAGTCAAACAAGTCTGCTGGGAATCTGGGGCGGTCTCGGATCAGGTCCGTGGTGGAAGCGTGTAGTCGGCGTTATTGTCGGGGTCGGCTATCTCGGAACGCTGTTGAGTTTCAGCATCTACGGACCCGTTTCGGCAAACTACTTCGTCGTGTCTCTCAGCACGCTGTTGATTGTCGGTGTGCTGCTGGTGTTCAGGTTCTTCAGAGTCCAAGTTTGCACGGCGATAAATGCTCCGGCGGCAGCCTGCCGAATGCAGTTCACCGTTCGGCAGTTACTGGTGTTGACCTTTGTTGTCGCCTGTCTAATGTCACTTGGAAAACGGCTGGCACCGCACCTGATGGACGTAGGCCAACCGTTCTACATGACCCTGATCGGACTGGTCTTTGCCACAATTGGCACGCTGTCGGTCTGGCTACTGGGAGCGAGGCACCCGATCCTGCCCAGCCTGATCCTGATCGTCGTAGCAGCAGGTGTTGGATTCTGTCTTGCCCAATTTCTTCCGGGTCCTCCGGGCGACATGGCGAGCTTTTGGATGACCATAACCTCCGTCGAGGCCCTATCGCTGGTGCCTTCGCTGCTTGTCGTCCGGTCCTGCGGATACCGGCTGGTGCGTTTGCCGTCACGTCGCCAAGAGGAGCGGTAGTCTGAGATGCGTTTTTCCATCCTGATCCCCGCCCGAAACGAAGAAAAGTGCCTCCCCGGCTGCCTGGAGTCGATCCAGGCCGCTGCCGCCCCGTTTCCCGATCAGGTGGAGTCATCGTCGCCATCAACCGCTGCACCGACCGCACGGAGGAAATCGCCCGGACGCATGGTGCCAAGGTGGTTCATGACGACAGCCGGAACCTAGCCAAGCTCCGCAATGCCGCAGCACGGGCGGCCATGGGCGAAGTGATCGTCACCATCGACGCCGACAGCCGCATGTCCACCAACATGCTGACGGAAATCGACCGGCTGTTAATGACAGGCAGGTACATCGGCGGTGGCGTAGCAGTCTGGCCGGAACGATGGTCGCTGGGAATTGTGGCAACCGCTCTGCTGCTCGGAGTCATCCTGCTGCGGCACCGGGTGTCGGGTGGACTGTTCTGGTGCCTGCGGGGAGACTTCGAGGCGATTGGCGGGTTCAACGAGACCTGGGTGAGCGTCGAGGATCTGGATTTCGCCAAGCGGCTCAAGGCTCACGGTCGGAGCCAAGGGAAGCGATTCAAGACCGTCACCAAGGGGCACATCGTCACGTCATGCCGGAAGTTCGACACGTTCGGCGACTGGTACTTGATCCGGAATCCTGGCTTTGTCTGGCGGATCTTCACCGGCAAGTCCCAGAAGGACGCCGACGCCTTTTACTATGACGTGAAACGGTAGGGCTGTTGCCATGTCTTCGAGCGAACCGATTTTGCCACCGATGAATCCCCGCAGCAGGATGCTCTGGCTGGTGGTGGTGCAGATCGTGGTCGGGCTAATCGGGGCTCTTGCGGCTTATCTTCCGAGCCCTGATTTTCTACGGGTAGCCTTTGTCGGCATCGTGTTCAGTCAAACGAGTCTGTTGGGAATTTGGGGCGGCCTCGGAACGAATCCCTGGTGGAAAAGACTGGTAGGCGTTGTTGTCGGCGTTGGTTATCTCGGCATCCAGTTGGGAGTCAGCTTTCACGAACTCGACCGCACCACATTCCTGTGGGTGGTCGCAGCCACGGCGATTTCGGCTCTGCCGTTGCTCCTTGTCCGTCTTTTCAGAGTAGCCATTCGCCTGGTTTCTTTAGCGGCTGGTTCGGTGGAACGATTTCAGTTCTCCATCGGTCACTTGCTGACCCTGACCTTCGTCGTTGCCTGTTTGATTAGCATCAGGAACTGCGTGGAGCCGTATGCTATCGAGCTTATTGAGACCCCGGATGGAGTGGTCATCGATTATTTTGACGAGGCTGTCCGTTATTGGCTCTTTCCTGCCGCCGTGGTTGGCGTGCTTGGCATCCTGCCCGTCTGGTTCCTGCTAGCCACGAAACAGCTTGTGCTGTCCTGCATCGGTCTGTTGGCCGCAGGAGTCTGTGCCGGTTACTGGCTTGGGCGTTTCCACGACGATCCCCCAAGCCTTTGGATGACCGTCACAATCACGGAGGTGGTGGCGGTGGTTGCTTCGCTGCTTGTCGTCCGGTCATGTGGATACCGGCTCGTGCGATTGCCAGCAAGGCGAGTCAGCGTGGACCCCGACCGTCAAGATCGGTCGGGCAGCGAAGAGAAGCCAGTTTGATGCAGGCGGGGCTACTGACACGGCCGCTTGCCTGTAGCCGACCATGCTACGAAGTGTCACTTACCCCGGATCACCATGCCGACGCCTGCCGTTTGATCCTGGTCTTGGCGTTGAGCGTTTTGGGCTTTGACGGCGGCGTGAAGTTCCCGCAACTGTTGTCGCAGACCTTCTGTGTCGGCAACGATAGTGGGCAGACCGTCCAGGCTTTTCCGCTCCATCAGTTCGCTCCCCGGTGACGTTCTTGGTGACCGGAAGATAGATCGGCAGGCATGTCGCTGGACTTGTCGGGCCGAAAGTCGGGGTAGCACGGTTCACGGATTCGTCCCAGCCTTCCTGACCGGACTTGGCAAGCTAATCCGGTGATGTGGACGGGACGAGGCCAGCAGACCAAATCTTCGCCAGTGATCGTCACAGATTGCCTGCTAGTGGTGACTGAAACGACTGTCCCGGCCGGAAACGCTGCAAGGCGGCACCGTCGCTGGCCGATGTTTTTCACCACAAACCGTCACCGACTTGCACAAGGAGATCCGCATGGACGACGAGATCGACATCCAAGACTTGGAAGCTTACGAGATCCGGGAATTGCTGCTGGACCAAGGCAGTGAAGTGGACGAGGAGCAAGCCGCCGCCATCAAACAGTTCATCGAGGACATCGGAGGATTGGAAAATGCCCTCGCCGCCGTTGACATGCTGGACGGGCTCGAAAGGGCAGCGTGAGCAGGGCTTGCCGACGTTGCCCGCCACCCTGTTCTTTAGCGTGGCGGTTGTGATCTTTCCGGTGTGACCTCAGTCCAGTAGTTGGGCTAAGGCGTTCAGGGCGGCCTTGGCCTCCTGCACGCCACCCAACTCCTTCACCAGCTTCTTTGCCTTGACCAGCAAACCAATCGACACGGCGTCCTTGGCAACCACGGGACCGGCTTCCGGTTCGGGGGCTGGGGCGGCAACTTTCTTCGCCTTCTTCTTGCCCTTCAGGTTGGTCTTGATCGTGGACACGTAGCCCGGCGAGGCATCCACGCCCTGAGCCTTCAGCATCTCGGAAATCTCCTTCGGCGTGCTCTTGGAATTCGCTGCCAGGGCGGCCTTGATCGCCTCGGTCTTGCTGCCCCTGGGTACTTCGGGTGCGGCTTCAACTGGCGTGGCTTCGGTGGTCTTCGGTTTTCTTGGCATGTTTTGGTCTCGCTAACGTGGTGAAGAAATTTACGTAGGAAGTATAGGTGAATGGAGGATGGGTGTCTATTGGCCGTTCAGGGTGTGAACGGCCCGCCGCTCATCGTCATGTATCCTGCGTGCCACCGGTTGATTCGGCTGACGTTCCGTGCGGTTCCCTGGTCAAAACATAGGCAATGATCCCGCCTCCAATGGCACCGAACAGATGACCATCCCACGAAACGTGCGATCCGAACCGAGCATAACACCCGTAGCAAGGTGCCGCCATACAAGAAGCCCACGATCATGGACGATGCTGAAGATTGGCGTGGAGAAACGGCGTGGCGGGAATGCCCACCAGCCCAACCAGCGTCCGGGGTGTCAGCCCCAGTTTGTTGATGTCGAAAGGCAAGAGGCAGTCCAGGATGAAGACGCCCCAGATCACCGCCACGAAAGCGATGACGCCGTGCAGTTCCTGCTGGATCGTGTGCTTCACGGCGTCGGGCCTCCTGGTTCTTGGGATACTTGGCGTTCCAGGTCGTTCAGTCACTCGTCCCGTACAAATCCTGCAACGACGCCGAAGCTGGCCCACCCATCATTTGTTCTGGTTTTCGATCCACTTCGCAACATCTTCAAGGACCGCAACCGCCACGTTGCCCGGCGAAGAGTATTCCTGCGGCGTACTCTTGCCCTGCCCCTCGATGAAAAGGTGGTTCAATTGCGGGTAGGAAATCAGTTTCACATCATGCCTTTCCGCCAGGGCATCCTTCCATTTTGCGAAGTCCTCCATCGTCACTTGGTAGTCCCGTTCCCCGTGCAACACGAGGATGGGCGTCCTGACGGTCTTGGCTTCTTTCGCAGGGTCGTAGCCCCGCAGGTCTAGCCAGTAGGAGGCCGGGGCTCCCAGCGGTAGATCCTTCGCAGGTGTCGAGGCGGCTAAGTCCGGGGACTTGACTTGGGCAACCTGTCGTTCAAGCTCCTGGAGCTTTGTCTTTTCGTCCTCCGTCAGTTCACCGTCCAAGGACAAGATGTACTTCGTCTGCTCCAGCACGTGGTCCTCCAACGGTCTTGACGATCCGGCCAGACAGATGAATCCCGCAATCCCGGCTTCTGCTGCGGCAATTCTCGGAATCAACATGCCGCCGAGGCTGTGGCCCAAGACGAAGATGCGGTTCGTGTCGATCTTGTTGTGGGTTCGAACAACCTTGACGGCAGCCACGGCATCGTCGATGGTCTCTTCCTTCACCGTGATACTGCTTTTCATGAGCGACATCAGGATTGGGTGTTCCTTGGTCCGCTTTTCGTACCGCAGGACGGCAATTCCCCGTGACGACAAACCGTGTGCAAGATCACGGAACGGTTTGTTGGGGCCGATTGTTTCGTCTCGGTCATTCGGCCCCGAACCGTGGACGAGCACGACCGCCGGAAAGGGGCCGTTCTCCAGTGGCAGCGACAGCGTGCCGGGCAGACGCATCATGCCTTCGCCGATGGTGACCTCCACTTCTTCGAACTTGGCCGGATCGACGTAGCTGGGACGTTGGTACTGACCGGATGGAACGAAGAACAGGCCGCCGATCTCGCCCTTGCTGTTGAAAACGACCTTGGCGTCGAGCTTTCCTCGCTCGAACTGGCAGGTGACGAAGACCAGGGTGTACTGTTGGACCTTCTCGGTCCTTGTGTCCGTGGCTTGACGCAGTGGCCCGTACTGTTTGACAAGCCCACTCCAGATCTCGTTCAACTTGGCCGCAGGCAGCACACGCCCCATCGTGGCGTCAAACGTTTCGACGGCCTTGTCAAACTCGCCTGCTGCCATCTGGAACACGAAGTGCTTTGCCTCCTGCTGATGGTCGTCCGTTTGGTTGCCAAGGGCGACTGGGTACGACAACACGGCAACGCACAAGCCCGGCACGACTCGGATCAGGAAACGCAGGACGGGATCTTTCGGCAACATGGAAATCACTCGTAATCTTGATGTCGAAGATGCGGCTGAGGGGCCACTTTCTCAGCACGCTTCGTTGTGTCAAATGAACGTCTGCCAGATCGCAAATAAGACGATGACTACGGCAAGGAAGATCAACGCCACCCGCCATCGTCGTTTCACGAACCGGCTTGCGGCATCTTCGTCCATGTAGAACCGGCCCTCGTCCGTCTCGACGAACACGCCTCTTGCCACCATTCGGCGGAAGATCCACGAATTCCGGCAGTCGATTTCTGCGAGCGTTCTGGCAGACTTCGGGTCCGTTGCCTTGGCATCTTGGAACCGCTGCATCAGCCGGTTCTGATACACGACCACGGCTCCGCTCATGGCCCTGCCCTTTGCTCATCGGGAAATCGTCAACTTGCTCAACGGATACCAGCCATCCTCGGATCGGCCCTTGATGCCAAGCTGCACGACCGGCTTGGTATCTTCCTGGCCGACGACCGCCAGCGACAAGGTGTAGGTTCCTGGCAACAAGTCATCGGACAAGCTGATGGTGTCGGCAACGGCATGAACGTCACCGGGCGGCAAGTCCTTGGGTTCTTTGAAGAACTCGTCCGTGAATAGTTCAACCGAGCCGGGAAGCCACTTGTTCACAGCCACCGTTCCCACAAAGACCTTTCCGTAGCCCTGGTCGTTCGATAGCCTGTAGGCTACTCGGTACGGCTTGTAGCACGGAGCGGAGCCGACGTTTTGCCACTTCATCGCCAACTGGATCTTGGCCCCCGGCTGCGACTTGGAGGGATGGCTCAGTTCCGTCAACACAAGCCGGTAGCCAAGCCGCCGCAGGAACCGCTCCAGTTCTTGCCGAAAATGTTCGTCATCGGGCAACTTTCCAGACTTGCCGCTGAACAGGCTGCCGTGGCAGGCCAAGGCGTAGTTGAAGATCCACCGTAGCGGCCACTGCTTCTCGACGAATTCCGCAACGGCAGCCGGTGGCTCGTAGGCAATTGGGCCAGTCTTCCAAGCGTCCTGCACCTTCGCCTCACGTATCAATGCGGGGTAGGCGTTGTGCATGTGGTTCCATGTCGGCGAGAAACTGCCCAGGTCGCCCATGGAATCCGCCCGCCAGCCTGTGCCATGCTGGGTGGCATAGGCCGTGCATTCTTTCCCGTTGATTAGCATGACCAGCGGCGTCTTCTTGAAGGCGGCCAAGTAGGCGTCCACCACCTTCATCCGGTTCTCCAGGGTCGGCAGCTTGCAGTTCTTCGAGCCACTCAAGTGCCACTCGCCCCACCAGCCGATTGACCCAAGATCAAGATTGTCGATGTCGGGATGACCGTCATATCGTTCGCCCAGCCGGTTGATGAAATCGAGGTGGCGATCCAGGATTGCCGGATCGTCCATGTCGGGAATCGGCAGCGGCTCAACTCCCTTGTGATCGGCGATAAGTATCCTGCCGCCAATTTCTTGAAGCCAATCGGGATGATACAGACGGCCCTTGTACGGCGAGCAGCACATGACTCGGAATGCCAACTTCTGGCCGGATTCATGCGTTTCTTTCAGCACCTTGTCCAGGAAAGCGTAGTCGATCTTGCCCGGTTGCGGTTCCAATTCACGCCAACCCCACCGGGCGTAATGCACGGTGGACGGAATCCAGGGTGGCAGGTTCTTGTCCTGCTTGCTGGTCCGGTGGAAGGTCTGCCAGCCCATGCCTGGGTTGGCAAGGATTTCGTCAGTTTCTTCTGGGGTGACGAAGACCTGCTGGCCGTGGACGTGGCAAGGAATCAACAGGATGGAAGCGGTCAACAGCGTGTTGCGAAACATGGTTACTCCTTGGGCAGCACTTGGAACACGGCCTCGGCAATGATCTTCGCACCCCGGTCATTCGGATGCAACTCGTCACCAAAATGTTCGTCCCGCAATAGGCAGCAAATGTCGGCCAAGGGGATGCCGTGTTCGTCGCAGAACGATTTCAGTTGTGGGTTGTGGTAGTCCCGCTTGCCGTGGACTTCCCTTGCCATGCGGGGCGGGAACATCTGCTCGTTCACGTGCGGTACGTTGAAGAGGATCGGCTGCTTGCCTCGGTCCCGCACCATCTGAACCATGCGGCCCAGGTTGCCGATGATCCGTCTGCTCGCCGCCTCCGTATCGGGCCATGTCCCGAGGTCGTTGGTCCCCATCCCGATGATGAAGTAACGAACATTGGGAAACAGGTCAAGGTAGTCACGGACCTGCTGCGGGCCGTTGTCGCTGATTTCACCCGCAATGCCGCCGTTGGCGACCCGCAGGCCCAGCGGAACGCAAAGCTCCTGGAGGAAGTCCGGGTACGTCCGATATGGCCAATCCCCGGCAGGACCGAAGTTGTTCCAGCCGGTCAAACTATCACCGGCACACACGATGTCCACGACGGTCCTGGCGGCCTCAAAGGCAGCGGTGTCACGTTTGACGACGTACAGCACGTCCATGATGGGGGCGTCGTTCTGGTTCATGGCTTCATCGGATGCCGCTGGAAGAACTCCCACATCAGGTCGTTGGCCGAAATGTTCTGGGTGGACTTGCCAAGGAATCGCACCCGTGGATCTCGCCCCGGCCAAGTATGGCCGCCACCGTTGACGACAAACAGCACCACTTCGGCACCAGCCTTACCCGGCCCGTAGGTCTTGCGTTGGACCGTTGTGCCATCGTCGGTCTTCTTCGGCTCATCCGTGGCGACGGGTGTTTCCGGGCAACCGTTGGCCTTCACCCAGGCCGTGACGCTGTGCTCCACGGAATAGAACTCAGTCTGCGTGCGGCTCCGGGTTCCCGTGCCGCCCTCGAACGGCAGGTACTCGTCGTCAGTGCCATGGAAGTGGATCACCGACACCGGACGTTTGGGATTGCACGTTGCGGCCCCCATCGTCCCAGCAACCGGAGCAATGGCGGCGATGCGGTCCGATAGTTCGGAAGCCAGTCGGTAGCACATGATGCCGCCGTTGGAAATCCCGGTGGCGAAGACCCGCTTGGTGTCAACGTTGGTGACTAATGCCAGATCGTCGAGCAGGGATCGTGTGAAGCCCACATCGTCCACATCGTTCCGCATGGCGTATCCGCAGCAGTTACCGCCATTCCACGTGAGCATCCGCTCCACCCGCCCCGTGCCGCTGGGGTAGACGGCGATGAACGCCTCCCTGTCGGCTTTCTCGTTCAGACCACAGAACCGAACCATTTGGTCGGCGTTGTTGCCGCCGCCGTGGAAAGCCAGGACCACTGGCATCGGCTGCTTGGGATCGTACTTCGGCGGCACGTGGACGAGGTAGGTCCGGGTGCGTCCGCCATGTTCTAGGGTGCGGGTGTGGTCACCAGGACCAAGGGGATCGGCGGCAAGGATTGCGGCTAACATCAGTGGCAAAAAGTGCATGGAATGGCTCTGGGCTCAATTGATCGTGTGCGTTACGTCCTTCAAGTACCCAATCGACACCAGGAATTCATCCATCCGTTGCGTCGTTTTCTCCTGCCACGGGGACCGGTTAAAGAACCCGTGCGGCTGCCCCTCGGCAGTGAACAGCTCGGCTCGATGCTCCAGTTCCTTCGACTTCTTCATGAACTCGTCGCCCATGGCGGCCAACCGGTCGGCGGTCCCGAAAAAGATCAAGGTCGGCAGGCTTTCCTTGGTCAAGTGCAAGGTGGGCGAAATGGCTTTGCCCACGGTTTCATCGTTGTCGATTCGTTCCATCAACTGCGGGATACCAGTGAATTGGAGCACCGGGTTGAACAAGACCAAGGCATTTGGCTTCGACGACGTTTTGGCGTCTTCATCGTCCGCATCCAGGCCGGGGGTGAAGGCCGTACAGGCGGCGATGTGACCGCCCGCAGATCCACCGGCCGCCACGATCCGTTCAGGATCGACGCCAAGCTTGGCAGCATTGGCCCGCATCCACCGCACGGCACTCTTGGCGTCCTCGACGCATTCCTTGGGTGTCACCCCGTGCCGGGATTTCACCCGGTAATCTGCCCGTGCCGCCACCATGCCACGGCGGGCCAAGTGGCTTGCTTGCGGTTCAAACTGCTCCAGCTTGCCGCCAGTCCAGCCACCGCCGAAGAAGAACACGATGGCGGGCCGCTTGTCGGTTTCCTTCCAACCGGGCGGAAAATGGACGATCAATTCCAGGTCGGCCTGCTTGGTTTTCTTGTACACAAAGGATTTCGTGTCCTGCTGCTCCGCAGCTTGAGCAGAGGCCAAGCCCAACAGCAGACCGCAAAGAAGCAAGGCCGAAGTCCTGATTGTTATCCGCATGGTCCATCCCTTTCAGACTCGAAAGAAGTTGCCGTCCAAGTTACTTCCTGTTCAAGATCATCTCCAATTCGTCGATCAGCCCGACCCGTGCCGCCTTGACTTTCCTTCGAGCGGTGTCCAGGTCGAAAAACTCAGCCCGGTCAATCTCCGGGAACGTCTGCTGCTGGCCCGACTTCGGCGGCCATTCCATCGTGAACGTGTTGCTGTGGATGACAGTGGGATCGCAGTCGCCCTCGAAGGCCCAAGCGTGAACGACCTTGCCGCCCTTCTGTTTCACCGCCTGCAAGGGGATGAACGGCCCGGCGGGTTTCCGGCCGGTTTCTTCCTCGAATTCCCGCTGGGCGGTGAGCAACAGGTCTTCGCCCGGCCCAGGTTCGCCCTTGGGAATCGACCACGATTCGTCGTCTTTTTTGGCGAAGTATGGACCGCCAGGATGGGCCAACAAGACCTGGATGGCACCGTCCGTGATCCGGTACATCAGCAATCCGGCACTTAGTCTGGGCATGACTTCATCCGATGTCGAAGATCCGTTGGACCACGGGATTCCCGTATTCCGCCCCTCCGGTCAAGACCTGGAGGTTTTCCAAGATCTGGACTTCGCTGCTGCCGTGCGTGTGTCCGCACAGGACGAGTAGCCGGGATTGCGGGTTCGCCTCCATGACTTTCCGCATGACATCACCGACTGCCTTGCACGAAAAGTGAGGAAGGTAGTTGTCGTCCGAGTGCCTGCCATTGTACCAAGCGGCCTCCTTGAAGGGCGGAACATGGGTCACGGTGATTACCGCTGGGTACTGGGCAACCGCCTCATGGAGGACGTGTTCCAAGTGCCGGGCAGCCTCGTCGCCAAGGACGTTCAGGGCTTCCCGGAGGGCAGGCTTGTCGAGGGCGAAATCGCCCTTCCACTTGCGGAGTTCCTGGATCGCCACGTAGTCGTTGAGGAACACATCGGATCGTCCGAAATCGCCCAGCCGAGCATCGGCCCAGCCATCGTGGCCGACGAGTCCGGTTTGCGGTGACAGTTCCACAATACCGGTTGCTGTCAGGTATGTCAGGAACTGCCGATCTTCGGCCAAATTGGCGACTTCAACACGGGTCCGCCCAATCGAACCCCGGTAGAAATCGTGATTTCCCAGGACAAAGTAGACCGGTTTCTGCCAAACGTCCGCCATCTCCGTCAAAACGCCGACAATGCTGGGACTTTCGGCGATGTCCCCACTGATGACAAAGGCATCGGCCTGATCCCGTACTGTTTCCAGAAACCGTCGTCGGTCGGCGGCTTCAAGAAAGTTCAGATGAATGTCCGTCATCCACGCAAGTCGCATCGTTGTCAAATCTCCGATGGTCTGCACCATGATGGCGTTTCCGTCGCCCGCCTACTTTGCTGCCCGCTTTTGCTGCAACAGCCACTCGTACAGTTCAGGGTTGTTGTAGGCTTCCGTCCACGAGTCGTGGCCAGCCTCCGGGTACACCGTGAACTTGACGTTGGCCTCGACCTTCTTCAACGCCTCCACCATCTGCTCCGACCGTTCCAGCGGCACGGCGGTGTCTTTGGCACCGTGGAAGACCCAGACGGGCACGTGAGCGAATCGTCGAACGGTGTTCGGGTCGCCGCCGCCGCAGATGGGCACCAGAGCGGCGAACCGGTCGGGCGAGAAGGCGGCCAGGGACCACGTGCCGTAACCGCCCATGCTCAGCCCGGTGACGAAAATCCGGTCCTTGTCCACCTTGTACTTTTCCGTGATGTCGTCCAGGAGAGCCGACAATTCATGAGCCTGCCAACCCCGGTTGCCGGTCGGACACTGTGGCGACACGACGATGAAGGGGAAGTCCTTGCCCGCTTCAATCAGCTTCGGCGGCCCGTGCATTTTCACCAGATCGAGATTGTCTCCCCGCTCGCCCGCCCCATGCAGGAACAGGAGCAGCGGCCAGGATTCCTTCTGGTCGTAGTCCTTCGGCAGAGCCAGCAGGTACTTCATTTGGACCTTGATGGTGAGGTCCAGTTCACAGGGCTTCTGGCCGGTCGTCGGTTCTGCGGCCGAAGCCATGAACGGCACCAGGACAGCAGCACCGACCAACAGGATTGCGGTCTTCAACGTCAGTTTCTTCATGGCGGTTACTCCCTCAAAGCGTTTGGCTGATCGTGGTGTAGGTTCCAATTCGAGGCGGACTTTCTCCGCAGATCAAGGCGGCCCCGATTCTATCAGCCGGAATCGTCGGCTGGTAGAATGTCCGGCAACTGTTCCCCTGACCAACGGAGACTGCGATGATGAAGACTGTGCTGCCAATCCTGGTGCTCGGACTGCTGGCTGGTTTTGCGAAGGCCGCTGATTCCGACGATCAACTCCCGCCCCCACCGAGCGGCAAGGCTTGGAAACTGGTCTGGAACGACGAGTTCGACGGCGACAAGCTGGACGACTCAAAATGGGACGTGCCGGATCACAAGCGGCGGGATGGATGGTGGTCGCCCGAGGCCGTCGCCCTGGACGGGGGCAACCTGGCGATCAGCACGTTGAAGGACGGCGACCGGTATTTGGACGCTTGCGTGCGGACACGAGGCAAGTTCGAACACGCCTTCGGCTATTACGTGGCCCGAATCAAATTGCAGAACCAGCCGGGCCATTGGTCGGCGTTCTGGTTGTACAACTCCAGCGTCGGCAAGATCGGCGACGAAGGCCGGGACGGAACGGAAATCGACATCATGGAAAAGCCGTGGCGGAACGACCGAGTTCAGCACGCACTGCACTGGGACGGTTACGGCAAGGAACACAGGTCCGAGGGCAAGGTCGCCAGCGTTCCCGGCGTCATGGAGGGTTGGCACACCTTCAGCCTGCTTTGGTTGCCGGACGAGTACGTTTTCTTCGTGGACGGCAAGGAAACGTGGCGAACCAAAGCCGGGGGCGTCTGCCAAGTGCCGTTGTACATCAAGCTGAGCGACGAAATTGGCGACTGGGGCGGCGATATCGCCCAGGCGAAACTGCCGGACAAGTTCCTGGTGGATTATGTGCGGGTGTACGATGCGGTGGACGCAAAGTAGCCATCGGTTCGTCGAAAGGTCGAGAAGTGATCAAGTCGTGCATTGTGCGGGTGAAATCCTCCGAAAATTCTCTGCTGACAGGCTTGCCGGGTCGAAGCGGCTCCCTAGAATTCTAATGTGGTGTGAATGAAGAAGTGATACGCTGAATCTGAGACGAATTCGGAAACGAATTGGCTCATAGGATTTGACGTACCAGTTCTGAAACTGCACCGCATGGGAAACCCGCTTCGCAAGAGGCGGGCTTCTTCGTTTCTTGGGCTGTGCGAGCGAGTGCATAGGCTTGCTGCAAGCGACCACCGAGTGATTTTTCACTTCTCGGTGTCGGACAGCCGTCAGTCGTCACCGGCGGGGCTTTCCATCCGCCACACCGGATTTGACCCAAATCCTGCCTCGGTGATTCGACAGGGTGAGGACAGTGCCGTCGTTGAGAACTTCCAAGGCATTCCAGTTCGCTGGATCGTCCGGGCCACCGAGCAGATGAACCGGAGCCGTCCACGACTTGCCCTGATCGACACTGGTTACGCAGGCAAAATGTGTGTGCCAGAGGTAGTCGTACTTCGAATGCGTGGGATCTCGACGGCGATCACCGGCGACAAATGCGTTGTTCTCGTCGCTCTGAAAGGAGACCATCAGCCGACCGTCAGGCAGCCGGATGATCGAAGGGGCACCGGCCGCCCAGGGGGCAGCGACCAGATGATTCGGACGATAGATCAACTGTCGGGTGGCCGACCACGTTCGGCCCAGGTCGGAGGATCGCACGCCCCGGATCACGAATCGGAACGGCGGCTCATCCTGAGCCTCGAAAACCACCAGTAGCTCCTGTTCGCCGAGTCGCACCATGCCCGGCATTCCGTCCCTGGAGCCCTTCTTTTCGGCGACCGTCATCGGCGTCCCCCAGGACATGCCGCCGTCCGTCGATGTCCGCATTTCGATTCGCTGGTCCGGGTAACAACCTTCTTCGCTGGCGTAGTACGCCTGAACCGTACCATCGGGCAACGGCAGCAGGAACGGTTCCCAGATTCCCTGTGTCCCGGTGGCGATGGTGGATCGGACGGCCCACTGGTTCCCGTCCCTGCTCGACGAAACTTCGATGCGGAAAATGTGACCTTTGCGGTCGTGACGACGGTATGCTACCAGCACGGTCCCATCTGCCAGTTGCAGGGGAAACGCATTGTCGAGATCCACCGGCGTGGGATGCTCGCAGATGCGTCGGTAACCGGCCCACGTCTTGCCGCCGTCGCCGCTGACGACGCAGGCGATGGCCTTTCCCACGGACGTTGGGTGGGCAAATGCCACCATTACACGACCGTCCGACAACGCCGTGGCACGGGGATACGAGGCCGCCTCCGGGTAGATCGGTCGGAATTCCTTGTTCCAGGTGACCATGCTGACGACAGGACCGGCGTCGGCTGTGGTTGCTTCAGCCGCCAAAATGGAAAGGCAGCTGAAGTAGACACCGAGGATGGCGATCAATTTGAGCATCGTTCAGCAAACCACGGTTTGGCGTCCTACATTTCCAGCGACACGCCGACATTGTAAACTCGCTGCCAGCAAAACGACGCAGTACAAGGAAACCACCGTGATCCAGATGACTCGACGCCGAATCCTGGGGCTTTTGATCGCCTCAGTCGTCCTCCTGATTGTCCAGGCCCCGGCTTTCGGCCAGGAGACGCCCCCGGTACCGCTCAAGGTGCTGTTCGTCGGCAACAGCTACACGTCGGTCAACGATCTGCCATCCATGGTCGCCGGACTGGCCGAAGCCGCTGGTGGGCGAAAGATCGACGTGGACCGGCACCTTGTGGGCGGCTGCACCTTGGAGAAGCATGTCAAGGACCAGAAAGCCATCGACAAGATCCGTGCGGAAAAATGGGACGTGGTGGTGTTGCAGGAGCAAAGCCTACGTCCCGTCATCGACCGGCAGTCCATGCACGAGTACGCCCGGCTCCTGGATGCCGAGGTCAAAAAGCAGGGGGCCAAGACCATTTTCTATTTGACATGGGCTCGGCAGCACGTCCCCGACATGCAGGAAGGGGCCGACCCTACCAAGTCGCCCGAATACGCCAAGGTGATGTACGGGATCAGCGGCGTATCCAAGACCACCGACTTCGAAACGTGGTGTCAGCAACAAAACGCTGGCTTGAATGGCGGGCTGAACGGGGCCTACCTGGACATTGCCAAGGAACTGGGGGCGGGGGTCGCACCGGTCGGGATCGCCTGGAAAGCTGCACTGGCGGCCGACCCGCCGTTTGTCCTGCACAGCCAGGACAAGAGCCACCCGAATCCCACCGGCACGTACTTGGCCGCCTGCGTGTTCTACGCCACGCTGCTGGATGCCAGTCCGGTGGGATTGCCCGGCAAGATCCAGCAAGGCGACAAGGTGCTGGCCGACATCCCAGATGATCAGGCAAAGCGGCTTCAAGAGATTGCGTGGGCGGCGGTGAAGGGCGTAGGGTTCAAGACCGTCCACGCCTCCGACCCTCAACCCGTCCGTCTGATTTTCGACACCGACATGATGGGCGACGTGGATGATGTCGGCACGGCTGCGGTCCTCCACGCCCTGGCCGATCAGGGCGAGGTGAAGATCCTGGCGATGGGGGTCTGTGTCAAAAACCCCTGGTCTCCGCTCTGCCTGGACGCTCTAAACACGTACTTCCGCCGCCCGGACATCCCTTTGGGCGTCGTCAAAGGCCCGGCACATGACCGGGCATCAAAGTATGCTCAAGGGATCGCCGAGGAATTCCCCCACGCCCTGAAGTCGGCTGAGGATGCTCCCGACGCCGCCTTGGTTTACCGGCAGGTACTTGCCGGGCAGCCCGATGCCAGCGTGGTCATGGTCAGCGTGGGGCAATTGACGAACTTCCGTAACCTCCTGAAAACCGGGCCGGACGACCACAGCAACCTTGGTGGCACCGAACTGGTCAAACGCAAGGTCCGGGTATGGGTCTGCATGGGCGGCAAGATCCCAGAGGGGCGGGAGGCGAATCTGATCAACGATGGGCCAGCCGCCGCCTATGCCATCGAACACTGGCCGACACCGATTGTGTTCAGCGGTTGGGAAATCGGCCAAGAGATCATGACCGGGGCCGGGCTGCGGAAGGCACCGGAAGGAACGCCAGTGCGGCGGGCCTACGAGCTATACAACGGCCTGAACGACCGCCAAAGCTGGGATCAGACAGCGGTCTTGTACGCTGTGCGGAGCTTGGACGGTGGGCTGGCTGACTATTGGGACGTGGTGACGGAGGGCTACCTCCACGTCAACAATGACGGCTCCAACGCATGGCGGACGACGCCCGACAAGGACCACACCTACCTCGTTCGGAAAATGGACCCGAAGAAGATCGCTGCGGTCATTGAGGAACTGATGTTGCAGCAGCCATAACGCCTTTCCCAGACCTGACACGACGACCCTGAGCAAAGGAGATTGCCCGAATGAACCTCCGACGCCTGCTCGCTTTAACCACGATTCTGTTGCTTCCGCCGCCGTCCGCCGTCCGTGCCCGTGACTACGAATTCGACGGCAAGATCGGTCGGGATGTCCTGGAAAATTACCTGTCCCGTTCGATCACGACGCTCGATCTGCTGACCGGACACGGGAACGTGGATGACAACATCCGAATGCTGAAGAACATCGGAGCGAAGTTCGCCGGAAGGACGATCTACCCGTGGGGCCAAGAAAGCCAATTGCTCACGAGGCTCGCAGCGGCCCGGCGGAACGCACCCAAGATCCATGCAGCCGATCCGCAGATGATCCTGCAAGCCTGCGTCTTCGAGATCGTGTCCAAGGACGTTGACAAGCTCCCGATTCCTGCCTGGGCATTCGAAGCGTTCGGCCAGTCGCCGGAGAAGCGGAACTTTCGTTACGAGGCCATGCTTTACCCAGGCGGTCGTGGGCACAACCACTGGCGACAAGGATCGTCCATCCCGGACATCAGCCAGCAAGAGACCAAGCTGTGGTTCTACTTTCTGGCCGCTTCCTACATCGACGTAGGCTGCGAAGCGATTCACTTCGGACAGGCCGAGATCATGGACGGCAATGATCCCGAACATCGGCATTGGAGCGAGTTGCTCAGCAAGGTCCGTGAGTACGCCGCACTCCATGCCCGGCGTCACTTGGTCTTGTGCGATGCACATGTCCCTGGCGGTGGCCTGTTGTTCGGTGACCGCCTGCTGCTCGACTTCCATTCCTTCCCGCTGCGAATCGTGGAAGTGCCGGAACGGCCGCAGGAAGGTGTGCTGAAGGTGGGGGCCATGGACAGCATTTACGGACGAAGCAAGGGCGGCATTGCACCAAGTGGCTGGCGATGTGAGCACCTGCCATATCTGGTCGAACTTGGGTGCGGGAGCACGACCGAAACGGCTTCTTCCAGATGCCCGGCAGCCGAGTTCTCCACGCACCGGTGGGCAACCAGCACTGGTACTACGCCAACAGCCGAAGCGATGCGATGCCGCAAGGATTCGGCCAGGAAGAAACCATCCAGGCGATTTGGTCGGGCAACATGAACAAGGAAGCGACTCCGCAGCCGTAGTTCTGCGGGGGCCAGAACCGGAGACCACCTGATGTCCGAGCCAAGCTACCACCACACGCAGAAAGCTCCCTGGTTTTTGTTGCTGTTTGCCTTTGCCGCCCTGTTCTTCACCGTCGCCTGGGTTGCGAGGGCCGAACCAGTCCTGCCCGCCATCTTGCTCGTGTCGGGCCTGCTGATGGCGATGCTGGGGTATTCGATGCAGCACTTGACCGTCAGCGACGAGGGGGACCGGCTGGCGATCAGTTTCGGTCCATTGCCGCTGTTCAGAAAACGGATTCGGTACGATGACATTATTGGCGTCGAGATTGGGCACACGACGCTCCTGGATCGCTGGGGCATCCAGTAGTTCCCCTGGGGTGGCTGGGGCATCCACTGGAGTCCGTGGGGCGGCTGGCTCTGGAGCCTTTCGGCCGGAAAATGCGTGGTCATTCGGCGACGACGAGGCGTCATCAAGGTCGGCACGGACGATGCCGAGCGGCTGGTTGAATTCCTAGAGAGCCGGAAACCACGTGCGGAAGGTGACCAATGAAATCACGGCGACCTACAAGGCGTCTGTTCCCAGAGGTTCTGGAAACCGCTTTCCACGACCCGGAGAATTGCCCGATTGATCCGGTGGTGAAACTGACGCTCAGCGACGATCCTCAGACGTATGGTGCGGCCTTGCGGCTGCTACGCAACATGGCCGAGTTCAAGCGGGACGAGGCGGCAGTGTTCCTGATCGGCCTTTTGATGACCTGCGGCGACGATTGGGAAAAACGCATCACCATCGTCGGGTATCTCCACGCCGTGGAGACCGAAGCCTGCGTCGATGTCCTGCTTGGCGAAGTGCGGAGGGTGAAAAGCACGAACCAGACACGCCCGTACTTGCTGGAAGTGATCCGCACTTTGTCCGGTATGCCGCCAGAACTGGTCCGCTCAAAACTCCAAGCACTGGCCGAGGACGAGTCTTTGACGCCCTGGGTGCGGACCAGAATTGAGGCGGCGATGGACGATCTTTCGGAGAGACCCTCTCTTGACCGTTGTCGCCCAACCGTCCGACCTGCAAAACGCCGGCAATCTTCCTCGCCTCAGTGACGGAGCAGAATTGATGCGACTGGGCCTCATTGCCGACATCCACGAACAGGTCGAATTCCTGCGGGCGGCTTTGAACCGGTTCCGCCAAGAGCAGGTGGATCGGGTCGTCGTCCTCGGTGACGTGTTCGAGACCGGCGAGCGGATCGAGGAAACCTGCTGGTTGTTGGCCGAGGCCCAGGCTGTGGGCGTCTGGGGGAACCATGACTTCGGCCTGTGCGACAATCCGTCAGACAAGATTCGGGCAAAGTATCCGGCATCGGTGACCGAATTCATGACGACCCTGCGGCCCCGACTGGAACTGGCTGGTTGTTACTTCGCCCACGTGGAGCCGTGGCTCGATCCAGAGGACATCCAAGATCTCTGGTTCTTTGAAGGCCCGCCTGACAGCGACGGACGACTCCAACAAATCTTCGACGCCGTACCCAACCGGCTGATGTTTGCGGGTCACTATCACCGGTGGCTGCTTGCCAGACCTGATGGAATCGCCGTGTGGCATGGCGAATGCCCGGTTCGGCTCCACAATGGCCGTTACTTCGTGGTCGTCGGTGGTTTGCTGGAAGGGCGGTACGCCATGTTCGACTCGGAAACGTCGGAATTGGTGCCGTGTGAAGTGGAAGTCTGCGGAGAACGTCGATGCTAACAACCGTCGCTTGGATACTCGGCTTTGTGCTTGGCATCGTCGGGCTATTCGTACTCATTTGCCTGCCGCACAACGTCCGAATTTGGCGGGTGCGGCGGGTATACAAATCCCTGCCCACCGAAGTCGTGGATCAAGTCCTTGAGTTCATCGAGCAGGCGGCAGCCCGTGGCCCCTCGGTGACATTTCTGCGGCTTGCCGAAGACGTTGCCTATGATGACGCCGTGCTGGTCCAGTCCCACGTCGGCGGCGTCCCCTATGCGGAATCCGGCGACGAGTGGCCCCACGGAACGCCAGAGGGAAATCCAGCCAAGTTCCTGCTCCAAGTGCGGCTTGATGAACCGAGCCTGGGCGACCAGTGGCAAGGTCGCCTGATCGTCGTCTTCCTGGTGTTCGACGCCGAGCAGGCCGTCCGAAGCTATGCCGCCCCGTACATCGACAAATACATCCCATTTGGGCAACCACCACGACCATGTAACCGATTGCAGTCCGTGCGGATGCCTGCGGAAGGCAGTGAGCATGGAAAACTGCCGTTGCTGCCTGACCGGCTCTGCAACGACTTCCCGGAGATCACCGTGCCGTTGGAACCGTACACCAGCGACTTTGCCGGGGTCTTGGCCCAAATCCTTCGACCGAATGTCTACGGCTACGACCTCGATGCACCCGGCATCGCCTACGTCGGCGGCGATCCGATGCTGATCCAGAACCCCCACGATCCGGTCTGCGATCAGTGCGGCAAACCGATGCGATTTCTGTTCCAGTTTGGGGAGGTTGTTCCCGGCGTCCAGATGGCCGATGATGGCGTGTGCTACGTTTACGGCTGCGACGACCACCCCGACCGCTGCAAGGGCTTTGTGGATTCGCATTAGCAGGGATTCGGGGCGTCGTCCTGAACCTCCGACCAATCCCCGCTGTCCTTGCGGGTGTACCACTGCGTCCAAACCCAGACAGGAGGTGCCCCATGCGACACAACCACAACGACCAACCATTTTTTTCGAGACGATGAGCAAGCGACGGAAAGGCTTCCCCTCCGAAACCAACGTCAGGCGAGGCGTCCGCATCGTCCACGCCGACAAACTGCTGACAGAGAAGCTAGGCCGTAACGACCTTTGCCCGTGCGGCAGCTGCAAGCGGTTCAAGAAATGCTGCCTGCCGAAAAGCCGGTTTTGACGGCGTGAACCGGGAAGGGTACTTTTAGGGACTGACCAGAAATGCAGCCGCCCGCCAGACAAGGCGGGCGGTTCTGCCTTAAACCGTGGGGATTCTTGCATGAACAGCCGCCAACTTCAGAAACTCGGCGTTCCCGAAGCTTGCGTCAAGAGCGCCATTGCGGCGATCCAGATCGCCATGAAGGCAGGGGACCGGAAGGGGAAGCAGATCAAGCAGTTGATCAAGTCCGCACTGGAACGCCCCGAAGACTACACCGGCGACGAACACTTCGGCCAGTTTGCCAAAGATGTGATCGCCGACCGTGAATTCGTGCGGCCTGAGCCCATTGCTTACCGGACTTGGGGAAACGAAATCGACGAGGCATCTCATGCCCAGATGCGGCAGGCGTGCGGTGTGCCGATGGCCGCTGGTGCCGCCCTGATGCCCGACGCCCACGTCGGCTACGGGTTGCCGATTGGCGGTGTTCTGGCATTGGAAGGTGCGGTCATCCCGTATGCCGTGGGCGTGGACATCGCCTGCCGGATGAAACTGTCCGTGCTGGATCTGCCGCCATCGACACTGGACGACAAGTTCAATCTGTACCGGGAAGCTCTGGACGGCGGAACTCGGTTCGGCATCGGCTCGGCTCACGAGAAGCCCCAAGATCATCCCGTCATGGATCAGGATTGGTCGATCACCCGCATCACCAGGGAAAAAAAGGACTTGGCCTGGTCCCAACTGGGAACCTCCGGTTCGGGCAACCATTTCGTGAATTTCGGCGTTCTGGAATTGCCGGTGCGGGACGATGAACTTGGCCTCGACGCCGGTCAGTACGTCGCCATGATGAGCCACAGCGGCAGCCGTGGGACCGGTTCGGCCGTTTGCTCGACCTACAGCGGCATCGCCCGATCCCAACTTCCCGCCAAGTACGACGACTTGGCCTACCTTGCCTGGCTGTCATTGGACAGCGAAGCCGGTCAGGAGTATTGGGCAGCAATGAACCTGATGGGCGACTACGCCGCAGCCAACCACGACGTGATTCATCGGCTGGTCTCCAAGCTGCTGGGGGCCAGGATCATCGCTGGCGTCGAGAACCATCACAACTTCGCCTGGAAGGAAGTCCACGGCGGTCGGGAACTGATTGTCCATCGGAAGGGAGCCACCCCGGCAGGCGACGGCGTTCTTGGCGTGATCCCCGGCTCGATGGCTTCCCCGGCCTTCGTCGTCCGTGGCCGGGGAAATGCCGACAGCTTGAACTCAGCATCGCACGGTGCCGGACGCAGGATGTCCAGAAAGAAGGCCAAGGACAAGTATAACTGGAAGGCAGTCCAGAAAGACCTGGAAAAGAAGGGAGTGAAGGTGCTGTCGGCGGGAGCCGACGAGGTTCCCGGTGTGTACAAGGACATCGAGGACGTGATGCGGGAGCAGGCCAACCTCGTTGCCATCGTTGCCCGATTCGATCCGAGAATTGTCAAGATGTGCAGCGACGGGAGTCAGGCAGAGGATTGAAGTGGACGGAAGAAGCCCGGTCTTGTAGTCTTCGGCTTCCAGCAGCCCAACAAGTTCGCCAAGTCGGAGCGTCCAAGTATGGTTCATCGTGTGCATGTCCATCCCAGACGCCGGGACGATGCCACCGACGGCAAGCTTCCTGCAAGTGCCGATTGGGGCAACGGCAGGATTCGCCAAGATCTGCTGCCACATGTCGGGTGTGATGTCGAGCAACGCCATGGCCGACATCAGCCGACAGTCATCAGCGGCCCCGGCTTATGCACCTACTCTGCGGCTGGCAATTGGCAGTTCGCCATCGAGTAGCCAACTGTCCTGATGGCCGTCTTTGAACTGGAATCCGATGTGTCCCGCATGAAGGCCGGTAGTGATCCGACAGAACCGGAAGACCTTTTCACGCTCTTGCTCAATCCCGGCCACCAACGCACACAGTTCTTCGGGGGCCAGTTCCCGGTACGCACCTCCCTCGGAGGTTTCGACCTTTTTGATTTGTTGCACCGACACGCCGCCGAAGACAACCAATGCCGCCGTTCATAGGATGGATCAAGGGCTTTTACCCATCCGCTCTTCATCCGGTACTTCTTTTGGACTTGTCGGAATGAAGTCAGTTTGTCGCTGGGGATCTCGACGGTCAGGCGGATCTTCGTCTTGTTTGTAGCACCCCGGCACCAGCACCTTTGATCGGCGGGGTTAGGATTCGCAGTCAGGTTCGGTGCATTCAACTGGGCAATCGATGTGTAGGGGGTCACAGGCACCTCGCCCCGCAGGATGCCCTCACGGAGGATGGCGGGGAGGTTCATCAGGTTGGTGACGTGATAAAGCTTGACGATGGTGGTCTGGTTCATGCTCGTTCCCTTACAAGTTGGGGTGTTGAATCGCAATCACAACGAGCGGCAAGTGTGGTGTCCGTTCACTGCTGACTAACGGGCTCGTAAAGTTGCGCTCCAATGGTGAGCTTTAGTAGAACTGATCGCATTCTGGCAAACAATCCGGGGAAACCCACCTACCCACGGCGGTACCGGTCGAAAAACCGCCGCCCCCCGTCAGCTATGGTCTGGGTGAAAAGTTGAGGCAATTGAAATCGAAGAAGGCGGCGGAAGGTTCATCCACACCCCCCAGTGAAAGCGGCTGACGAGTCGCCCGTTGTTCCGCCAAGGGAGCCGGGCAACGACTAATTTCATCAAAAACCGGGACGAACGCCGAGTGAACATGGGGCAGGGCAGATGCGTCATCGCCACTCGGCTACTGAGTCGGATGAAGAAACGGACGGAGAAATAGGCCGATGGAATTCACGAAAATTGAGAATGCGGGAGCGGCTTCAATCCCAAGCCCAAGATACGAGCCAATCCTCCGGCTCCCGCCCTTGTCGGACGACGAGCTTCAAGGGCTCCGGGACAGCATTTCGATCCACGGCGTGCTGGTCCCGATCCTCGTCGATGGCGATGGCCCGGTGCGGCGAATCATCGACGGCAACTACCGGAAGCAGATCGCCGACGACTTGGGATACACCTGCCCCAAAATCATCCAGGAGGGGCTGGACGAAGACGAAATGCGGACCCTGGCCCGTGCCCTCAACCTCGCTCGGCGGCACCTGAACACCAAGCAGCGGCGGGAGCTAATCGCCGAACAACTTCGGGAAACGCCCGAACGGACCAATCGGTGGGTCGCCAAGCAACTGGGCGTGCATCATGCGACGGTCGCCAGCGTCCGGCTGGAGTTGGAAAGCAGTGGTCAAATTATCCACTGCCCCAACCGTCTCGGTTCCGATGGCCGGATTCAACCAGCCCGGAAGACCGTGGCCCCGATGCTCCTGGGGGCCGAAGACCGGCAGAAGCGAATGGAAGCGACGGCCTTGATTCACGGGGACTGCCGGGAGGAACTGCCGAAACTCCCGGCCGCCAGCGTCGATGCGGTCATCACCGATCCGATTTACCCGGAAATCGAGCGTGAGTACGGCCGGATCTCTGAGCCGGAGTGGCACGACCTGATGCACGTCGTTGTCCGGGAATGCCGCCGCATCCTAAAGCCGCATGGCTCTGCTCTGTTCATTCTCCAGCCCAACTACGAACACGTCGGCCAGATGCGGTTGTGGCTGTGGGAATTCCTGGTGTGGGCAGCTAAGGAATGGAATCTGGTTCAGGACGTTTATTCCTGGACCACGGACGCCTTGCCGTTGACGGGAACCAGACGCACGCAAGGGCTGCTGCGACAATCGGTCAAGACTTGTGTCTGGCTGGGGCCGAAGGACTGCTACCGGAACCAGGACAACGTGCTCCGCACACCATCGGAGAAGACCTCGAACCGGCCGTTCTCCGAGAACGAGGTGCGTCCGGGGATCGGGAAATGGCCGTGTCGGAACGGCCCCATGGCAAGTGCCGCCGCCGAACGTGGCGGCACGACGCCGTTCAACCTGCTGTCGATCTCCAACAGTGGGGCACGAGGCGACCATCCTGCCACGACGCCCTACCGCTTGGCTGCGTGGTGGTGCCGCTACCTGCTGCCCGATGGCGGCGTCCTGCTCGACCCGTTTGCAGGCGGCGGAACGATCTTGGCAGCCGGGCTGGACTGTGGAGCGTCCAGGGTGGTGGGGATCGAGCGGGTGGAAAAGTACGTCGAGATGGCTTGGCAGCGGATTGGGTGATGGGACCGTCCGGCATCGGCGGCAGGTCGGGAATCAACGTCGCAAATGCGATGTTGATTGGTTGGGCTGGCGGCTCTTCCAGGTCTCCAGGTTTTTGAAACCTGGAAAGTTGGAATTCGGAGGCCCAGTGTCGTGGCGGAGAACGTCTGGATCGCATCCACTTGCGGGCTTCCTGAACTCGATATCCGTAGATTCTGCTACGGACGTATTCGCTGATTGGATCGTCGCTCTCAGTAGCGGGGGGCTGACGATGGGAGGCTGGCCCTTGGCCAATTGCCGGGCGATTTCGAGGGCGGTGGAGTGCCAGTCAGAGTCCGGGGACGAAGGTGAACAGGCCGCCTGTCTGTTGAACAGGTCTCGGACGGCCTCCAGACGACGCCTGGCTTCCCCCTCCGAAACCTCATTCTTGTGTCCAACAATGAAGCGTACACCACCAACCTCTGGGCGGTAGTAACCTCGTCGGTCTGGCTTTGGCATTCCGCCCTGATACGCACGCTTTGCCATGATTATTCTCCCACCGAAAAAGTCGCTTTCGATGAGGGTAATCTTACCAAACAAATCCGACACAATCCGACACAAAATCCGACACAAAATCCGACACCGACACAGCAAGCCACGCCAACGGCCAATGGCAGGAAAGACGCAAGTGCAATGAAATAAAGCACTTAGTGCAAAAAGAAAGCCGCCTAAAAGGCGGCTGTGAGTCGGAAAGAGTACCCCCTAGGGGAGTCGAACCCCTGTTGCCGGACTGAGAACCCGGAGTCCTAGGCCACTAGACGAAGGGGGCGTGGTGGACAATCATCGGCATTTGCCGGTGAGGGTGGTTAATTTCCGATACCGGCGTGGTTTTGTCAATCCCTCTTCTGATCGTTGAAAATCACGTGGAAGATCTGCCGATCGACGAGGTTCTGCCCCAGTTGGTGACGTGTTTGCGCGGTCATGCCGCGGTGGTTTTGCGCGCTCCCACCGGCGCCGGAAAGACGACGCGGGTGCCGCCGGCTTTGATGCGGGCCGGACTGGGCGGTGACAAACGGATTGTGGTTCTCCAGCCCCGGCGAGTCGCGGCGCGCGCGACGGCAGCTTGGATGGCCGCCGAAAACGGCTGGACGCTCGGCGGCGAGGTGGGCTACCAGGTGCGATTCGAGGACCGGATCGGCGAGCGAACTCGGATCGCCGTCGTTACCGAAGGCGTATTGCTCCGGAGGCTGCACGAGGATCCGTTTCTCGAAGAAGCGGGCATCGTCGTCTTCGACGAGTTTCACGAGCGCAATTTGAACAGCGATCTCGCGCTGGGAATGGTGCGGCAGATCCAGCAGAGCGTGCGGCCGGATCTGAAAATCGTCGTCATGTCTGCGACGCTGGCCGTAGCGCCGATCGCCGAATACCTGGACGGCTGCCCAGCGATCGAGTGCGCCGGGCGGACTTATCCGGTCCAGATCTCGTATCTCAATCCGGCCCTCCGGCAGCCGTCGGCCGAACTAGCGGCCCACGCCGTGCGGCAGCTGTTGGCGCAGACGGACGGAGATGTGCTGGTGTTCCTGCCGGGGCTGCGCGAGATTCGCCAAACCAAGCGGCTGCTGACGGCGCCGGCCGAAGCGGAGGGCTGCGAACTGTTGGAACTGTACGGCGATTTGCCGCTGGAACGTCAGCATGCGGTGCTGCAGCCGGGACGGCGGCGCAAGATCGTCTTGGCGACGAACGTGGCGGAAACGTCGCTGACGATTCCCGGGGTGACGGCCGTGGTCGACAGCGGCTGGGCGCGAACGCTGCGGTACGACCCGCGCGTGGGATTGAATCGGCTGGAATTGACACCGATCTCGCAAGCGGCGGCCGACCAGCGGGCCGGGCGGGCGGGACGCACTCGGCCGGGTGTCTGTCTTCGCTTGTGGGACGAACGCGGCCAGCGCGCTCGGCCGGCATTCGAGGAGCCGGAAGTTCGCCGCGTCGATCTGTCCGGTGCGGTGCTGCAGTTGCTGTGCTGGATCGAGCCGGACGTGGATGGGTTCGCGTGGTTCGAGCGTCCGCGAGCCGATGCGCTGGCGGCCGCCCGCACGCTGTTAACGCAGCTGGGGGCGGCGGACGAGCAGGGCGTCACGAAACGGGGCCGGCGGATTGCCGGACTGCCGGTGCATCCGCGGCTGGGGCGATTGTTGACCGAAGCCGAACGCCGCGGGTGTGCGGCGCGGGCGGCCTTGGCGGCGGCATTGCTGTCCGAGCGGAGTCCGTTCGGACGGGCGGACGGCCCGACGCGGCGGCGGAATCCGGATTATCACTCGCACAGCGATCTGGTGGACCAGGTCGCGGCGCTGGAAGTTTACGAAGCGACGGGCCGCACCGACTCGGCGTGGGGACCGATCATGCGTCCGGCTGCGAAATCGCTGTTCCAGATTCGCGACCAGCTGATCCGCCGACTGGGACATCATCGCCAGCGGCCGGTGGCCGGTGATCCCGACCAGGCGCTGCTGCGATCGCTGCTGGCCGCGTTTCCGGATCGGCTGGCCAAACGCCGCGAGCCGGGTTCGCGCCGCGGCGTGATGGTCGGCGGGCGGGGCGTGCGCCTGGCGGACGAAAGCATGGTGCTGGACGGCGATCTGTTCCTGTGCCTGGACGTAGATGGGGCGGGCGCCGAAGCGCGGGTTCGCATGGCGTCGCTGGTCGAGCGTGGCTGGCTGCCCGCACATCGGGTGCGCGAGGCCACGGAAGTGGCGTTTGATTTCGCCTCGGAGCGGGTGACGGCGCGGCGAAGGTTCTACTGGGAGGATCTCCTTTTGGAGGAAGCGACGGCGGCGATTCCGGATGCCGCAGACGCCGCCGAATTGCTGGCTCAATCCGCGCTGGCCCTATGGGATCGCGTGTTTCCGCCGTCGGACGAGGCGGTGGCCGGGTTCGTGCGGCGGGCGCGGTGGCTGGGCGAGCAACTGCCCGAGGCGGATTTGCCGATATTGGACCAGGCGGCTTTACAGACGCTGTTGCCGGCCCTGTGCCAGGGACGCCGGTCGTTTGCCGAGCTGCGCGCGGCGCCTTGGCTGGCGGCGGTCCGCGGGCGGTTCCGTTTTGACCAGTTACAGACGCTCGACCGGGAAGCGCCGGAGCGGCTGACGGTTCCCAGCGGGCGGAGCGTGCCGTTGCGGTATGAACCGGGCAAGCCGCCGGTGTTAGCGGTCGGCATCCAAGAGCTGTTCGGCTGGTCCCAGACACCGAGAATCGCTCGCGGACGGGCGGCCGTGCTGTTACACTTGTTGGCGCCGAACATGCGGCCGCAGCAGATTACGGACGATCTGGAAAGCTTTTGGAGTAACGGATATCAGGTGGTGCGGAAGGAACTGCGGCGAAGATACCCCAAACATCCGTGGCCCGAGGATCCGTGGTCGGCCGAGGCGAAGCGGAAATAAGCTGAACGACGTTCAACTCAAAATGCTCGGCATTTCGTAGTTCGAGTTGAGGCAAGGCGCGTCTACGGGAGACGTTTTCCCCTTGACCGCCCTTGCTTTCTTTGTGGTATTGGGTAAAATTCGAGGTTTCGCCGCGGTACTTTGACGGCGTGGTAGCGAGTTTAAGTCTAAGCCCGTATTGAGGTTGAGTCAACAAATGCGACCGATGCAAAAAGGCAAGCCGGTGAAGTCCCGAAAGCGGATGAAGACCCGCGTCCGGACCAAGAAGAAAGATCCGTTGTTTGTGGACGGCAAACGGCCCCGTCCGATGTACGTCGATTATAAGGACGTCGAACTGCTGAAGAAGCTCGTCAACCGTCATGGCCGCATCGTCAGCCGCCGCAAGACAGGTTGCACGGCGGCGAGTCAGCACGCGGTGACCGAGGCGATCAAACGCGCCCGCTTCATGGCGTTACTTCCCTATGTCGGTGAATGAGTCGGGTCTGCCGGGCACCTCCCCCAGCCTCCCAACGCCAGGCCTGCCAACGCCCGGCTTTCAAACGCCCTGCTTTCAAACACAACGTCGCGTCGAATTCCGCGACACCGACGCCGCCGGGATTGTCCATTTCTCGGCGTTTTTCGTTTACATGGAGCAGGCCGAGCACGAGATGCTGCGATCGCTGGGGCTGAGCGTCGCCGCGCGCGACGAGCAAGGCGAGATCGGTTGGCCGCGCATTGCGGCCGCCTGTGAATTCCTTCGTCCCGCTCGCTTCGAGGAAATCCTGGACGTCGAAATCGCCATCGGGCGTCTGGGCCGCAAGAGCGTTACCTACGATGTCCGCTTCGCCTGCGGCGGAACCGCGGTCGCACGGGGAACAATGACGTCCGTGTGCTGCCGAATCCGGCCGGGCCAGCCCCCGGAAGCGATCGAAATCCCTGAGGCATTCGCGCACAAGCTGCGGAGCTTGGGACGCGCCGATGAAGCCGTCTTTGTCGTTTAACGGCAAGCCGCAGGTGGCGGCGAGGGGTAAATACGAAGTCGATTACGGCTAGCCGTTAACCAACGCGGCTTTCGACCGCAACCAAGACGGATTTGCGTTCATCAGCGTCGGTGAGCGGTTTTGCTACTCCAACCCAAAGGCCCCGACGGGCGGAATGGGCACGCCGCCGGTCGACGACAGGCGGCCGGGCAAGAACCGCGGCTCGACGGCGACGAACGCCCCGACGTTGTCGCGGCTGTGGTCCACATTGACGCCGACCCGCACCAAAAGCGATTCGCCGATCCGCGTGACCCCAATCCGCTGGCCAATACTGCCGGTTTCGCCGAAGTCGATCACCCCGCCCGCGTTCAAGATCCATTTCTCGCTCATGCGATAGTTGACGGCGGCGTTCAACAAGCGGGCCGAGAACGGGCCTTCGACGGCGCGAAAGCCCACGTAGACCTCGCCGCGCAGCGGCCGCGTCAGCATCGTGCCCACCGAGGCGGTCTGCAGACCATCGGTGAAAAAGTCGAAGAACCCATCGGACAGCACGGAGAAGCGGTCTCCCACGTGCCAGCTGAAGTCGTAGTTGACCAACCCCAGCGGTTCCCCGAAATTGTCGCGATCCTGCTTGGGGAAAAACGAACCTTCGATATCGAGCGAAATCCAGTCGATGATCCGCTCCTGGCCGGGCAGTCCGCGTTTCGTTTGCCAGCGCTGGCGGAGCCCGATTTGGGCGATCGCCAGATCGTCGGCGATTTCGGTCACCGGCGCGGTGATCTGATTTTGCAGCCCGCTGCGCAGGGCGTAGTGCTGGGCCGAGAAAGTCAGGGGCAGACCCGCCGTACCGCCGTACAGATCCTGAATAAATCGCCGCTGAAAATGCTCGGTGGAATCATCGTCCAGCGGGCTGTACAGCGGCAGTTGTGTGAATTCCTGATTTGCATCCGCCCAGAAGAAGTCCGCGTCGAGCACGATTTTGTGGGCCAGTCCGTTCAAGTTCCACAGCGGGCTCTGCACTTGGGAATCCACCGACCAGAACGGCAGGCTGCCCCGAATTCCCGCCTGGCCATAGGCCCGCGTGACTTCGGCCGCATTGACGTCCTGGTGCCAGTACGCCAATTCGCCCAATACGTAAGGGGCCAGTTTGACCGGCCCCAGCGGCAGCGGCACGCTCAACTCTTGACGCGTGGCCGCGACGATGCCTTCGCGTTTGTCGTACGGCGTCACTCCGTCCCACTCCCACGGCAATGGCGCCTGGGGCGGCTCGTTCGGCGGCGGCGGTAACTCCGCCGTTCGCAACCGCTCGTAACCGACGTTCGAATGGGCGTGCCAGGTGAACAAGTTGAAAACGTCCTGCCCGATTAAGAAATGGTCGAATCGAGGCAGCCGTTCGGTTTGAGTAAAGAAGTCGTTCAAGCGGACGTCGGCCGTGATACTCCAGCTGCTGTTGGCCAGATAACGTTTCAATTCCAGACCCGTGATCTGGTCCTTGCCCTCGTCCCACTCCTGTTCGTAATACTGCTCCAAGAAGTTGTTGTCGCTGATCCAGCCCGTCTCGACCGTCAATTGATAGCCCGCGGGCAACTCGTGCCGATGCTGCCAGAATACCCGGCCGCGATTCTCCGTGGTCGGTACGAGATCGAGCCGGTCGCGCCCCAAATCGTCATCGCCGCGATCGTGAATGCCCCACGCATCGAAGTCGCCGCGGACGTGCCCGGGAACCGCCAGACAGCCGTCGCGGTCGTAACGGAGGGCGGTGCCCAGCGCGGGGCCTCGCTGGCTGAGGTAATCCGTAGACAACGTCCACTCCGTGCCTTCCGGCGGCGACTGGATGCCCAGCAGTTGGTACAAGTCCCAGTCGGCCATGACTTGAGTTCCGAACACCCTGTCGTGCTTCAGCCGCAGGCTGTCCAGATAGTAGTTCGGCTTGACCAGATCGGTCGCCATCACGGGCCAATACAAAACGGGCAGCCCGCTCAGGAACAGAAAGTTGTTACGGCTGGTCGCCCGATACCGATGTTCCACCGCCGGCTCTCCGGTTTCCGGGTCGACGGCAAACTGGCCGGTCAGCGGATCGCGGCGCGGAATCTGGATGTCTTGAAACGAGACCTCGCCGGCCTGCAGCCAATAGCGGGGGACGCCGATGCGACTGGAGGTGACCGCCCCATTGACGGCGCGGAAATTATACGGGTCCAGTTGCTGGAGAACCTCGGCTTTCAAGCGGATCAGCCCTTGGTAGCCCGGCGCCGGCGTCAGGATTTCTGCGTTCAGCACGATTCCCTGCTGTTGCCGCACGTTGTAGTACATCCGCTCGGCATAGATCACCCGGTCGCCTTGGCGAAAAACGATGTTGCCTTCGAGGTAGAATTCCAGCGGCGCATCTTTGGGCTGCTGCTTCTCGCCGGACGATTGGCCGCTCAGATCCAGCGCGTCCAGCCGCGACGTCCAGATGACGATCCGGTCGGTTTCGATGTCGATCTTGCCGTCCCCCAAGCCGGGCACGTTCTGAATTCCGGAAACGACCACGTTGACGCCCGACGTGATCACGGCCACCGTCTCGCTGCCGTCCGGGCTGGGAAAGACCTTGCCCTGCATCCGCACGTTGCTGCGCGAGCGGATTGCAATTCGCCGCATCGCGGCCGCATCGTCGGGCAGCGGCGGGGGAAGGGCTTCATAGGGCGAAGCGGGAAACGAGGGGACGCTCGCTCCTGGCGACGGCCACGGCGCGGCGACGGGCGGCGACCAAGGACCGCCGGGAGGCGTGGGCGGAGTCGGCGGCACCCAACCCGGCAGACGCGGCGAGTACTGGGCTTGCTGAACCACCCCGCGTCCTTCTGCTTCGTGCGTCTGCCGTCCCCGTTCATAAATCGCCGGCTTGACGGCCGGCTCAAAAGCCGTGCTGGGGGCGTGGACGTGAATCTCCGTGGAAGTGAAGAATCGGCCGAACCAGCGATTGGCTCGGACCGCGTCGGGGCTGCGGTTCGGAGGACGATGCGCGGATCCGGCGTAGCGGGACTCTACTGTCACGTCGCCTTCCAAATACGCGAGCACGAAACCGACGTGATTATTCCAAGCGTCCGGTCGCTTGACCCACACAACGGCTTCTTCGCTACGGGCGGTCAAGTTCGCTTGCGCTACTTGACACTCACCCCGAAGCACCCAGACTTGGTACTCACCCTCTTGCCACCAGTTCGCCTGTCCGGCCCGTACCGTGATTTCTGCACTTTCTTGCGGCATGGGCAGCGCGATCTCGGCGGCGGCGTTGTGGGCGACCAATGCGAAACCCAGCGAGATGACGGCCGCCAACGCGACGGCCGGACATGACGTCCCGCGCGCACGCCGAGCGCCCGCGCAGAACCATGTCCTTGCGCCCGCAAGCAACCGGTGAATAAAACGGACGGGCGGCTTCAGTGTCAGGGCATCCTTGCCTGTTTCCAAAACCCATGCGGCCGGCCATGTCTCGCCGCATTCGACGAGGCATCGCGAAAAGATTTCAACCGCGAAAAGACGAGACACAACTTCCGTCGGGGCGGATTATAGGCGTCGGCAAGGTCGGGAACAAGCCGGATTAGCGGACACGTGAGGACTTAAAGATCGGAAGATCAGTGTTCGTGAGTATTGATATAGTCCTCGATCCAGCGTTCTAACTCCTCGTAATCAACCGGCGGCAGCACACTGAGGTCCGGCCGCAGCCGTTTTGCGTCCTTCAAGTAGGGGTGGATAATCTCTTTCTGCGTTTTGGAGGTGTTCCAATGGATCAGAAGGCGGATGCACCGTTGCAAGGAGCCCGGCACATGGATCTCGTAGCTGCACATCAGCGGGACGTCCAACCAGCCCAGCTGACGGGCGGCAAACGCGGGAAATTCCGCATCCAAGTCCCGGGTTACGGTGAACAGGGCACACGCGACATCCTCCGGCTGGACGTCGTTCAAGCGAATCATCAGCCCCAACAACTGCCGCGTGGCGGACAAGATCTCGTCTCTCGAATTGGTTTCCACCGTGGTCGCCCCACGAATTCCTCGGCACGCCATGTGAATCGACTCCCCGCCTGATGGGCGCTGACAGACTTGATGATTCAATACCATAGCTTAAAAGGCGGGAAAGATGTAGAGGATTTGGCGTATGCGACTAGCCAAGCGCAGGGCGTTGCGGATATAAGAGTCACTTGCAGCGGCGGCCAGAGTTCGATTTCATCGTGTTTTCGGGATTTGGCTGTGCAGAGGTGCCAGGAGGTGAACGATTGAGTGACGGACATGATGAATCTTTGACGGCGGCTTTGGTTCGGTACGAGCTGGCGCTGCCAGCGGCCCAGGTGGTCTTGATCGAGCGATATTGCCAGGGGCTCTGGGACTGGAACGCCAAGCTCAACCTGACCCGGCATACGGATTACGACAAGTTCGTCAGCCGGGACTTGATCGACAGCCTGGAAATCAGCCGCTTGTTGGAATCGGGCCAGAGCGTTCTGGACGTGGGCACAGGCGGGGGTGTGCCCGGGGTCCTGCTAGCAATTCTGCGCCCCGACTTGCGAGTTTCGCTGTGCGAATCCGTGGGCAAAAAGGTGCATGCGGTCGAGGACATTCTGCGGGCGGTCGAGCTGGCCGTTCCGATCCATCACGCGCGAGCCGAACATATCGTCGAGCGGACGCGGTATGACGTCCTGGTGGCCCGCGCCGTGGGTCCGCTGTGGAAAATCTGCAAGTGGTTTCAGCCGCATTGGCATGCCTTCGGCTGTTTGCTGGCAATCAAGGGTCCGCGGTGGGTCGAGGAACGCGGCGAGGCGCGCCATCGAGGCCTGCTGCGGGCGATCGAATTGCGCAAAGCGGCCAGTTATCGGATGCCTGGGACCGAATCGGAGAGCGTCATTCTTCGACTGAGGGCGAAAGACGAGGCATCGGAGCCTTGACGCGAAGCTTTTGCTTTCACAGCAAGGCCATAGAATCCCATAATTCTTAATCTTGCACTTAATTTCTGTTCCAGTCATTTCTGCGCGATCATTAGACGAGGCTTCGCTTGCAAGACCGTTATCTGCTCTTGTATCTGGCCGCCGTCCCTGTGTTGGGAATCACGGCACAATGGCTGGCCTGGCGATCCCGTGTGCCTTCGATTTTGCTTCTGCTGGCGTTTGGAATCGGTCTAGGATATTTCGTGCGACCCGACGAAGCGCTGGCCGAACTGACCGGCGGCGACCTTTCGATCGGCCCCCGGCTGCTGTTTCCGCCGGTCTCGCTGGCGGTCGGGCTGATTATGTTCGAGGGCGGTCTGACGCTGCGTTTCCGCGAGTTGAAGACCGGGGGCCGCGGCCTGTTTCGGTTGGTCACCGCCGGTGCGTTCGTCGCGTGGGGCATCAACACCTTGGCGGCGTGGTGGCTGCTGCAATTCGACCTGCGGCTGGCGTGTTTGCTGGGCGCGATCCTCGTGGTGACCGGTCCGACCGTGGTGGGACCGTTATTGCGTTTCATCCGGCCGCAGCGCCGCATCGGTTCGATCGCCAAGTGGGAAGGGATTGTAATCGACCCCATCGGGGCCGTACTGGCTGTCTTGGTCTTCGAGGTATTGTTCACGCCGAGCGGTCCGGCGACCTTAGGCTATGCCATGACCACCTTATTGAAGACCGCCTTGATTGGCGGAGGCTTTGGCATGGCGACCGCGTCGTTCCTCGCCCGCTGCGTACGACGCTACTGGATTCCCGACTATTTGCAAGGTATGGCCTTTTTGGCTGTGGCCGGCGGGGTCTTTGCGTTGTCCAACACATTGCAGTCGGAATCGGGATTAGTGACCGTGACGGTGCTCGGGATCGCCTTGGCGAATCGCAAGGATATCTCCATTCGGCTCGTGAACGAGTTGGCCGAGCACGTGGTCGTGTTATTGATCTCCTGCCTGTTCATCGTGCTGGGGTCGCGGCTGGAACTGGGCGTCTTGGCGGAACTCCATTGGCGGGGCATTGCGTTTGTGGCGGCCCTGATTTTGGTGGCTCGTCCGCTGTCCGTGTTTGTCAGCCTGTGGCGCAGCTCGCTCAACTGGAGGGAACGTGTGTTTTTGGCGTGCCTTGCCCCCCGCGGGATTGTGGCCGCCGCGGTTTCGTCGGTGTTCGGTCTGAGCGCCACCGCTCTGCTGACATCCGACGGGGCACCCGAGTTGTTGATCGCCCAAGCTCAACAACTGGCGCCGGTAACGTTCTTAGTGATCCTGACCACGGTCGCCTGTTACGGCTTGGCGGCGGCGCCGGTGGCCCGCGCGTTGCGGCTGGCGGACGCCAATCCGCAAGGCGTCCTATTCGCCGGTGCCGACGCCTGGGTGCGCGATCTGGGATTGATCGTGAGAAGCTGCGGATTCCCCGTGGTGCTGGTCGACACCAACGTGCGGAATGTCTCGGAGGCTCGGATGGCGGGGCTGACGGCGGAGTGTGCGAGCATCCTGTCGGAACACGTCCAGGAGGAACTCGACCTGGGCGGCATCGGACGGCTGATCGCGTTGACGCCCAACGATGAAGTCAACGCATTGGCGGTCCGCGAGTTGGCGCACGTGTTCGGCCGCGCCCAGGTATATCAGTTGGCCCCGCGGAACGTGGATTCCCGGCGCCGGCAATCGGTGCCTGCCCGACTGCGCGGCCGGCTGGCGTTTGATCGGGCGGTCAATCGCGACGAACTGCTGGTGCGGCTGGCCGGCGGCGCCAAGGTCAAGAAAACGCAGCTGACGGACAAGTATACTTGGGACGACTATCATACCGCCTACGGCGAGTCGGCGGCCGTGCTGTTTGTCGTGGATCCGGCCAAACGGCTGATCGTATGTTCGGACGAGTCACAGCTCAAGGCTCGTTCGGGTTCGGTGCTGATCGCCCTTGTGTCACCGGCTCGCCCCGGCGCCGAGCCGGGCGTACCGCCCGGCCCGCTGGACACGCGGAATGGGACGTCGTAATCGCAGGCCGCCCATGCGTATCTTGCGGGCTGTCGTTTTAAAAATGCTTCTCAGCGAACGTCCAGCGCGAGCACGGTGGCGATCGGATCCGGGGCGGCCGCGGGGACGGTGACGGTCAGTTGACCGTCTGCGACCGTGGTGTCCAGCGGCCGGCTCCCGGCCAACAGGAAGGCCCGATCCGGTTTGTCGGCTAGGCCCGGGACAACCAGTTTGCCGTTTGCCGGCCAATCGAACACGTGCAGATACAGGCGCGTCTTGCCGTCAGCCAGTTGCTTCCGGGTGCAGCGGCCCCAGTCCAATTTCTCGAACCCACTGGCCGTGGTCCCGTAGATCGACTCGCCGTTGACTTTCATCCAGGCCCCGATCGCTTGCAGCGACCGCGCGCTCTGCTGCGGCACCGTGCCATCTCCCTTGGGGCCGATGTTCAGCAGATAATTGCCGCCCTTGCTGGCGATGTCGATTAGATTGCGGATCAGCGTTTCGTCCGATTTCCACTCATGGTCGTGGTCGCTGTAGCCCCACGTCGTGTTCATCGTCATGCAGGTCTCCCAATCCACGCCGGGCATGCCGGTCGCCGGGATGTGCTGTTCGGGCGTGATGAAATCGCCGTATTTCGGTTCCAGTTGCGGGGCGATTGCAGCCGTTCCCATGCCGGTAAAACCGGCTTCGGGGATGCGGAACAGCCGGTTGTTCATGACGATTGCCGGCTGTTTGGTCCGCACCAGGTTCATCAGGTCGAAGGCCCGCCACGCTTGGTCGCCCTGGAAATCCTGCGAACTGTAGTCCCACCACAAGACGTCGACCGCGCCGTAGTTGGAAACCAACTCGTCGACCTGCGCGTGCAGATAAGCGACGTACTTGGCATGGTCCCGTGTGCCGTTGGGGTACGGCTGGCCGCGGAGCGGGTGCGGCAGTTGTTTCGACAGCTCGTAGGCATACTGGTCATGGTGCCAGTCGATGACGGAGTGGTAGAAGCCGACGCGCAGGCCCTCGGCGCGCACGGCGTCGACGATCTCTTTGACCAAATCGCGTTGCAGCACCGCTCCGGCGTGGTAGTCGCCCGCCTTGGAATCGTGGAGCGAAAAACCGTCGTGGTGTTTCGAGGTGAACACGACGTAGCGGCAGCCCGCCAGCTTGGCCAGTTGCGCCCACTGGCGAGCGAAGTCCGCCGTCGGTTTAAACTTTGGAATCGCATGCTTGGCATAGGTGTCCGTGTCGGCCTTGACCCGCTGCTGGATCCACTCCATCCCGCCTCGCGTGCCGACCGGCTTGCCGTCCCACGTCCCGGCCAATCCGGAGTACAATCCCCAGTGAACGAACATGCCGAACCGCGCTTCGCGCCACCACTGCATCCGCTCGTCGCGCTGCTGGGCGGTTTCCCCCGGCGCGGCGCCCGGTTCGGCGGCGCGGGAGGAGCGCCAGCCGGTCGTGCAGCACAACGCGGCCAGCAGAACAGCAAGGTATTTCAAGCGAAGTCGTCGACGTGTCATGGTGATGCTTTCTTCTGTCGAATTCTGGGGTGTATGGACGTTCAGTCGTTGGGCAGCGCGTCCTTGTCGCGGGCCGAGATTTCAGCCAGTCGCCGCTTCATGTCGGCGAGCACCTCGGGCTTGTCCGCAGCGAGGTTCGTGATTTCGCTGAGATCGGCCGCCAGATCGAACAGTTCTTCGCTGGGGCCTTTCTTTCCGCCGGCTTGGGTGACCACGAGCTTCCAATCTCCGTGGCGGACCATTTGGGCGCGGAAACCGCCTGCGGCGCTGTACAGCGTGCGGGGCGGCAGGCTGTCGAGCTGTCCCGCCAGCACGGGCCAGATGTTGGTACCGTCCCATTTCGAGTCCTGCGCGGGGTTGGCGCCGGCCAGCGCACACAGGGTGGGCATCCAGTCCACGGCGTGCAGCGGCGTGTGGATCTCGCGCGGTTCAAGCCGGCTCGGCCAGCGGACGACGCCCGGCGTGCGAATCCCGCCTTCGTAGACTTGCGTCTTGTGCCCGCGCAAGGGCCGGTTGTGGTTGCCGACCTTCAGCCGGGCGTACTCGCCGGGATACGGACCGCCTTGGTTGTCGCTGGGCGGATGGGCGCCGTTGTCGCTGAGGAAAATCACGAGCGTGTTATCGCGGAGCTGTTTGCGATCCAATTCGGCCAGCACCTGGCCGATGACGTCGTCCATGTGCGAGGCGCACGCGGCTCGCAGCCGCTGGGCGGGGTCGGTCAGATGCGCATTCAACTCCTGCCACGACTCCGGCTCGTCGATCGGCACATGGATCGCCGTGAACGGGACGTACAGAAAGAACGGCTTGTCGCCGCGTTCCCGGAGCCACTCCAGCGCCTCGCGGGCGATCAGGTCGGTGACGTGGCCCTGCTCGTCGATCAATTGACCTTGGCGATGCCACGTGCGGGTGAACTCGCCCATCTTGTAGCGATGATCGTACGGTCCGCAGCCGCCGGCCAGCGAGCCGTAGCCGTGATCGAAGCCGAACCGTTGCGGTCCCCAATCGGGATGCGAGCCCAGGTGCCATTTGCCGGTGATCGCCGTCTCGTATCCGGCGGATTTCAAGGCCGCCGCCAGCGTTACGGTGTCGAATGGCAAGGCGCGATTATTTTGAGCTGCGGTGACGCCGAAACGGCTGGCGTACCGGCCGGTCATCAGCGCCGCCCGCGTCGGCGAACACATGGGGTGAACGTAGTGCGCTTCCAGCCGCACGCCCTCGGCCGCCAGACGTTCCAGGTGCGGCAGCTTGTCGGTCGAACCGTGCCAGGGCACATCGGCCCAGCCCAGATCGTCAGCCATGAACAATACGATATTGGGCCGTTCGCCGGCCGCAGAGGCTTGGCCGCAGAGAACGACGATTAACGCCGAGACGGTCAGAAGTGGTCGCATGGCTGATCTCCCGTAATTCCAAGGGGCGTGTCTTTGTAAGATATCAATCCAGCGACGGAGAGGGAACACCGGGGCGTGCCATTGGCTTGTCACCGGTTGGGATTGGCTCGTAATTCTTCCGCGCCTCTTGATGGCAATGATCGGGCCGAGCAGGATAGGAGGGGCGTGGGGTGTTCAGTTTACATCAAAACAGTGTGCCCCCGTGCGGGTACCTCGAGTCGGTCGCAGTCACGGCGGGCACGGAAAAGCGGTTCCTGAGCCGCACCTCGCCGTCCGGCGAGAAAACTTTCGCGATTCTTGAGTTTTCTGCGGAGATTACCGCTGCTGGGAAAACCACTGCAGCAGTTCCTCCGGCCGATCGATCATCGCCCGGGCGCCGCCGGCAAGCAATTCCGACCGCGGCCGGAATCCCCAGGAGACGCCGACCGGGAACATCCCGGCGGCGTTGGCGGTTTGCATGTCCACGGCCGTATCGCCTACGTACAGAATTTGGTCCGGCGCCAAGTCCATCAGCGCGGCGATCTCCACGGCTCCGGCGGGATCGGGTTTCCGCGGGATTCCTTCCCGCTGGCCCAGCACCGCCTCGAACGGGAATTTTGGGAAATACTCGCCGACGCACGCCTTGGTGAATACGTCCGGCTTGTTGGACAGGACCGCCAGGCGGATGTCGCGCGCGACGAGTGCCGACAACAGATCGTCGATCCCGTCGTAGGGCCGAGTTTGCACGTTCCAGCATTGGGCGTACGCATCGCGAAAGTCCTCGGCACAGGCGGCCACCAGCGCGTCGGTACAGCCCATTTGCGCCAGCGATCGCTCGAACAAGACCCGCACGCCCTCGCCGACGAACTGGCGATAGGCGTGGATCGGATGCGCGGACAAGCCGCGCTGAACCAGGACGCGGTTCGCGGCATGGGCAATGTCGATCAGCGTGTCGAGCAAGGTTCCGTCCAGGTCGAAAACGATCGCGGCGTATGGCATGGGTTGACTTCTTTGCGGGGGATCTACCGTGACGTAGCAATGGTGGCTGAAATAGGTTTTCGACGTTCGACGCTCCCCGCCGAGCTTGCTCGGTGGAAGCGATGATTCTGCACTAATCCGCCCCAAAATTGAATTCTGTGCGTTCGCGCCTTATGATACTCCACATACCGGCAACGCAAAATACGTGGACTGTCCGGGAATTGGATTGGTTTGTTGGTGGCGAGGAAACCAGATGCCTGCTCACGCTGGCCGCGGCCGGAACCGCGGCGCGGACGACATTTCCGAAACGCAATTTCGTGCGGTCGCCGACTGTACCTACGACTGGGAGAGTTGGCACGGCCGCGACGGTCGCTTGATCTGGGTCAACCCCGGCGTCGAACGGTTGACCGGCTATGCGGTCGCGGATTGTGACGCCATGCCCGATTATCCGCAGCCGATCATTCTGCCGGAGGACCGTGGCCTGATCGCCGGGATTCTCGCCTCCGCCCGAGAGGGGTCCAGCGGAAACGATACGGAGTTCCGCATTCTCCATCGGGACGGAGCGATGAAATGGGCCGCCATCTCCTGGCAGCCCATGTCCACGCTTCAGCAGGGGCACCTCGGCTTTCGGACCAGCGTCCGCGACATCACCGAACGCCGTAAGCTGCGGGAACAGCTGCGACTGCATGCCGAACACCTGGAGCAACTGGTGCAAGAGCGCACCAGTCGCATCCAGCAGTTGGAGCGGCATCGGCGGCAGATCGAGAAACTGGCGGCGCTGGGCCAGCTGGCGGCCGGGGTGGCGCACGAAATCAACAATCCCTTGGCGGGACTGCGGAATGCGTTCGAGCTGATCAAAGCGGACCTGACGGCGCAGCATCCGCATTTCGAATTGCTGGAACTGATCGACCGCGAGATCGAACGCGTCGGCGCGATCACCCACCAGATGTATCAGCTGTACGGCCGCGCTCCGCAGATTCCCACGGAATTGAATCTCTCGCAGACCGTGCGCGAGGTCGTGGATTTGCTCAGTCGCGTGGCACGCAAACGGGGCGTGTCGCTACGGCAGGAGGCGGCGGACGCGCTGCCGCCGGCGCGATTGCCCGAGAGCGAAGTGAAGCAGGTCCTGTACAATCTGCTCCAGAACGCCATCCAGGCCTCGCCGGACGGAGAAACCGTTACGATCCGCATCGCGGCGGAGCAGGACGAGATCGGAGTGATTGTCGAAGACCGGGGGCCGGGGATTGCGGACGACGTGTTGCCCCGGATTTTCGACCCCTTCTTCAGCACGAAAACGGGCGAATTGCCCGCCGGCATGGGACTGGGACTGTCGGTTTCACAAAGCGTGATCGAGGCGTTGGGGGGCCGCATCGAGGTCGCGCGCCGCGCGCCGCACGGCAGCACGTTCGTGGCCGTCTTTCCGATTTGCAGCGAGGCTGCGCAGGAACAAACGGGCAATGCCGACACCGCCGGCTAGAATTCTGATTGCTGACGACGAGCCGTTGTTTCTCAAGACCACCGGCGAGTTGCTGACGAAGGCCGGTTACGAGTGCCGTTGCGTCGCCGATGCGCCGGCCGCGCTGCAGCTCCTGGCGCGAGAACACGTTGACCTGATCCTGTCCGATCTGAACATGCCGGGCAACCTGGGGCTCGAACTGCTTCACGAGGGACGCTCGAAATGGCCCGAGGTTCCTTTGATCGTGATCACGGGCGTGCCTTCGCTGCCGACGGCCGTCGAGAGTCTGCGGTTGGGGATCGCCGACTATCTGCTCAAGCCCGTGAGCTATCGGGACCTGTTGTCCGCTGTCCGCCGGGCGCTGGGGGAGTATCCTGGACGGCCGCGTGGCGAAGCAGCCGAGAGCGATTCGTCGAGGGAATCGGCGGCACGCTTTCCGGAGATCGTGGGCGAATGTGCGCAGCTGAGCGAACTGGGCGAGATCATCGAGCGGGTCTCGCGGATCGACACAAATATTTTGATTACCGGAGAAAGCGGGACCGGCAAAGAGATCGTGGCTCGCGCGATCCATCGGCACAGCCGGCGCGCGGCGCTGCGGTTTCAGGTCATCGACTGTACGACCATTCCGGAGAATCTGTTCGAGTCCGTGCTGTTCGGCCACGCGCAAGGCTCCTTTACGGGCGCGTTGCGCGACGCGCCGGGACTGTTGCGGCAAGTCGACGGCGGAACGGCATTTTTTGATGAGATCGGCGAGTTGCCCGTCGCGCTGCAGGCCAAGCTGTTGCGGGTCGTGCAGGATCAGACGTTTACTCCGGTCGGCAAGCAAGACGCGGTGCGGCTCGACGTGCGGTTCATCTGCGCCACCAATCGCGACCTGGAATTCGAAGTGAACGCCGGCCGTTTTCGCCGCGACCTGTTCTACCGCCTGGCCGTGCTGCATCTGGATCTCCCGCCGCTTCGCGATCGAGGCGACGACGTCCAACTGCTGGCCGATCACTTTCTGAGGGTCTTGCGGGCCACGAACCCTCGCGTCTCGGCGCTGGCCGACGAGGTGCGGACATGTTTCCGCCGTTATCAATGGCCGGGCAACATTCGCGAACTGCGGAACGTGATCGAGCGGGCTTTGGCCCTCGCTCGTTCGACGTGTATCGAGCTGTCCGACCTTCCGGCAGCACTACAAAAAGCCGCAGACGCGGCTCCGGCCGCCGAGTCGGCTGCCGCTCCCGGCGCGTCGCACGGCCAGGCCTTGGACGCCGCCGAGCGCGCGTATCTGGTTTCCCTGCTGCGGCACCACCAGGGCAATGTCAGCCGCGCGGCCAAACAAGCCGGCTTGTCGCGGCAAGGCCTGCACCGCTTGCTGAACAAGCACGGCATCGCGGCCGATGACTTTCGGCGGTAAGGACCGGCGAAGCATTAAGTGTCGCCAGGATTGTAGTCGTCACGCTCCGCCGTGACGACAATGTCATCACGGCGGAGCGTGATGACCACATTGAAAACCCGACCATTATCTCCTTGCCGATCCTGGACCGGCGAAGCGTTCGTGAGCGGATCACCTGACGGTTGCTTCTCGAACGGCGCTAACTCGCTCGATTCCGCATTTTGCAACTTGGTGACAACAGGCGGCGACGGTGTCGCATTCCGTGGACACCTCACAGATGCTCGGGCCGAGACCACCGGCCGATAGTTGAAAATGCGCATCGGGGCGATGGCCTACGTCAGGAGTTCTGACAGGCATCGTCGGATTTTCGCACCTGTGCAAGCGTTGGTCCGGGAGTTGCTGTCGCTCGGAGGTCTGGCACCAGGCAGGTTTTCTTCCGAGGGAGCCGGCGCCGATCGACTGGGCTCAAACGTTGAACAGCCTGCCCGCGCGTGGTGCATTCCGTTTGGACGCAGAACCTGAACAGCAAAGGTGAACTCGATGCGGCGACGCAGGATTCACATCACCCAAAACGATCTGAAACGATTATGCCATGTCGTCGCCGCGGAACTGGAATTGAACGACGGTTCCGACCGGCGGCTTACCGACCTAATTGCCGAATTGGAAAGGGCAGAGGTGGTGCTGTCCGACGAGATTCCCAACGACGTGGTGACGATGAACTCGACGGTCGTGCTGCGCGACGTGGATACGGGCGAGACGGAGACCTATACCCTGGTGTATCCCGACCACGCGAACATCGCCCGCAATCGGTTGTCGGTGTTGGCGCCCGTGGGAACGGCGATCCTTGGCTATCGCGTGGGGGACGTGGTGCGGTGGCGGGTTGCCTCCGGACTTCGCCGATTGCGTGTCGAGGAAGTCGTCTTTCAGCCGGAACGTGTGGGAGCATTCCATTTGTAGGTATCGCTCGCATATTCGTCAACGTCAGGTCAAAGCCCTTTTAGTTTCAAAGCCCATTCTTTCGTGCCCGTTTTCTTCCTGGGGGAGTCAAGGAATGCTTACTTCAGTGTTCGCGGCGGTTCTGCTCGGTGTATCGAGTCTTGGCGTCGCAATCCCGAAAGCCGATATTGAGCAGCAGAACGCGGTCTTTCAACGTCTCTGGGGCACGGACTTTGTGTGGAAGTTTGAAGATCTGCCGGCCAAGGGCGGGGCGTCGGAAGAGCGGATCCCGTACTCGGGAGCGATCTACTTGGACAAGCACGGCGGCACCGTATCGGCGCTGCGCAAATACGACCGGGCCTTTCACGGCGGACGGCCGCTGGCTACCGCGTGGGAGCAATGGGACACGACGGCCTATCAGCAACCCGTCTCGCAACCCGGGGGTTTGTTCGGTCGCCGGCAAGTGACTCGGATCGGCACGCCCAATTGGCACGGGCACTGCAACGGCTGGACGGCCGCCGCGATTCGTCATGCGGAACCGCAGCAGAGCGTCACGCGCAACGGTGTCGTGTTCACGCCCGCGGATATCAAGGGGCTGTTGGCGGACTTGTACATCTATAATCATGTCGAGGACTTGTCCGGTTCGAGTGGGATCATCCAGGCGGGTCTCTTTCACGCGGTGGTCGCGAATTGGATGGGCCGCGGCGCGCATCCGTTGGGCATGGAGGCGGATCCGGGCCCGGAGAAATGGAACTATCCCGCGTTCTCGTTCAACAGTACTTCGGCCAAGCGATCCGAACGGCAGGTGGAGGTGAAACTGAACTTGGCCTACGCCAAGGAGAGCCAAGGCGAGTACCAAAAGAGCCCCCGCATCCAGCGCACCAAGTACTTCCACTATCGGCTCGATCTGAACGCCGCCGGCGAAATCATCGGCGGCCAGTTCTATGGAGACAGCTCGCGCATCGACATGCTGTGGGTGCCGTTGCTGCCCAAACCCTCGAAGCAACCCGGTCACGAGCGCGGCAATCCCCACATCAACGTCGCCAGAATTCTCTCGATCTGGCGAGATTCGGTGCCGGAGGAAACTCGCAAGTTGTGGCTGGTCGCCGACCCGGCTCCGGAAGACCGCATCTTGGATGCGGTGGCGACGCGATTCCTGGTGCCCATCCATCATTCCAGCTCCGTTGCGTCCGATTCGCCCTCGGCCGACACGGCAGCCGCCGCGCCGCCGGTGGACGGCCCCGTCGCCCCGGAACGACCGGCGGCCACGACCGCGCCCGCTGCGCTGGCCGACATTTGACGTCCCAGCCGAAATTGCGGGCCGTTCCGAATGAAACCAGGCGAGGGCGAGCGGGGCCATGGGTGAATTACGGACGGCCGGCTCTTTTGCGGCGCAGGCTTGAACCCGTGCAGGCCGGCAACGGGATGGCATCGTCCGGGGACTAGACCGGGTGTCTAGCGTCCCGGGACTATCGCCTGCTTCCGTTTTCGGTTAACTTGAACTGGCAGGAATTGCATAGTGCATTCCTGTCACCCGTTAGATCTTACGGGGGATTTGGGGTCGGGCGTTCAAAATTCCATTTTGGCCGATCGAGAGTCCAATCATCGAGCCGAGCCGTGTTCGGCCAAAATTGAATTTTGAACGCCCGACCCCCTAAACAGCTTTCCCCTGTTTTCTCTCTCCATCCGGCGGCTTGGGCCGCAAAGTTATGATGACCCGTTCCGACGAACCGGCCGCGACTCCGCCAGGGGCAGACATCGGGACGCTCGGCGGCGCGTCCCCCACGCGTCTGGTGCGGGAGTGGGGAAACGCGGGCGTCGTCTGGTCGACGGGCCTGCCTGCCTTGGACAAGGTGCTCGACGGCATCCGGTCCGGGGACAACGTCGTCTGGCAGTTCGAGGCGGTGGCCGATTATCAAGCGTTGGCTGGGCCGTTCGTCCGCGCGGGGCTCGCGGCGGGCCGCCAGGTAGTTTATTTCCGGTTCGCCTCTCACGAACCGCTGCTCCCGGACGACGACCGTATGCGGATCGAACGGCCGAATCCGACCGCCGGCTTCGAGGCGTTTGTGACCCACGTTCACCGGGTCATCGACGCGACCGGCGCGGGCGGCGTGTTCGTCTTCGATTGTTTGTCGGAGCTGGCTTCTCTCTGGTCGGCCGACCAGATGCTGGGCAACTTTTTTCTGCTCACCTGTCCCCGGTTGCTCGAATTCGGCAGCGTGGGATATTTCGGTTTGACGCGGAATTATCATGCCTCCTTTGCGCTGCGTCCGGTGACGGAGACCGCCGAATATCTGGTGGACGTGTTCCGGCACGAACAGCAACGCTACGTGCGCCCGATCAAGCTCCAGCACCGTTCGCCGACGGCCCGCAGTGCGGTCCATCGCTGGGAGGGCGATGAATTCCATCCCGTGACCGACAGCGCGAAACTCGCCGACTTGATGGCCTTTAGCGGCTGGCCGGGCTTGCGCGCCGACACGCAAGTCGGCTTCTGGCGACGGATCTTCCATGAAGCCCAGCAGACGCACGATGACGTGCTCGCCGGGCGGTGTCCGCCGGAATGCGAACGCGAAGTCTTTGAACGGCTGAGCCGGATGGTGCTGTCGCGCGACGCCGCGATGCTACGCCTCGTCCATCACTATCTCGGCTTGGACGACATTCTCGCGATCCGGGACCGCATGGTCGGCATCGGCCTGATCGGTGGTAAAGCATTGGGCATGCTGCTGGGCCGGGCGATCCTCAAACGCGATCATCCGCGGCTGAACGATCTGCTGGAGACGCACGATTCGTTCTACATCGGATCGGACGTGTTCTACACGTTTCTGATCCGCAACGGGATTTGGTGGCTGCGGCAATCGCAGCGCGACCCGGACACGTTCCTGGAAGGGGTGCAAGAGGCTCGCGAACAGTTCCAGCAGGGCGGATTTCCCGATTACACGATGGACCAATTCGCGGCGATGCTGGACTATTTCGGCGAGTCGCCTTATATCGTGCGGTCCAGTTCGCTGCTGGAGGACACCTATGGGAACGCCTTCGCCGGTAAATACGACAGCGTGTTTTGTGCCAACCGGGGCACGCGGAAACAGCGGATGGAAGCACTGCTGGACTGCGTGCGGAAGGTCTACGCCAGCGCGATGAGCGAAAAGGCGCTGCGTTATCGGGTCAGCCGCGGACTGCTGGAACAGGACGAGCAGATGGCCCTGCTGGTGATGCGGGTCTCGGGCTCGCAACACGGCGACAAGTACTTTCCGCACCTGGCGGGCGTCGGATTTTCCTTCAACCCGTACGTTTGGCACAAGGAAATCGATCCTCGGGCGGGCGTCATCCGGCTGGTCTTCGGATTGGGCACGCGGGCGGTCGATCGCTCGGACGATGACTATACGCGATTGGTTGCTCTGAACGCGCCCACGCGGCGGCCGGAAAGCAATTTTGACGAGGTCTGCGAGTACTCCCAGCGGCGGCTGGATTACCTGGACCTGACCGCCAATCGCTTGGCGTCCAGCCATGTTCTGGATCTCGTACGAGAGGGCCTGCAACTGCCTTGGGATCTGGTGGCCACTGCGCGAAATGCCGCCGGTTCGCCCGCAACGCCTCCGCAGTATACGCTCACCTTCGACGGCCTGTTAACCAATACGCCGTTTGTCGAGGACATGTACGAGATTCTAAGGACGCTGGACGAGGCGTACCGGAATCCGGTGGACATCGAGTTCGCCGTCAATCTCCGCGATGACGGGGGCTACCGGATTCACCTGCTGCAGTGCCGCCCGCTCCAGGCTCAGGGTGCCGAACAGGTTTGTCTGCCGGAGGTGCACATCGACGAAGGGCAACGCCTGCTGCTGGCGCGAGGCGCGGTGATCGGCCCCAGCCGCATCGCGCGCATCCACCGCTTCATCTACATCGTCCCTTCGCGCTACGCGGAACTCGCGTGGCCGCAGCGATATGAGATCGCCCGTCTGCTGGGCCGCATCAACCAGACCGTGCATCCCGACGACGAGACGGTCATGCTGCTGGGGCCGGGCCGCTGGGGAACCGAGAGCCCGGATCTGGGCGTCCCGGTGCACTTCGCCGAAATCAACCGGGTGTCGATCCTGTGCGAAATCGTGACGATGCGGGAGAATCTGGTGCCGGACGTGTCGCTGGGCACCCACTTTTTGAACGAGTTGATCGAGATGAACATGCTGTACCTGGCCCTCTTTCCCCGCCAACGCCAAAACGAATTGCACGAACAGTTTTTCCTGGAATCGCCCAATCGGCTGCTGGACGCGGTTCCCCGCGCCGGACGTTGGCAAGACGTCGTGCGCGTCGTCGACCCCCGGGACGTGCTGGCCGCCGATCGCGTCGCCATCCTGCTGGCCGACGCCGGCAAGCAGGAAGCCACGGTCTTCTTCGGAGACGGACGCTGGAGCCTGCCGTAACGCCGTCGGGCGGAGGCGTTCGGTCCGCGCTATGGAGTGCGGGGACTTGTCACCGTTTCGGCCTTTGCTCCGGAGGGTCTGGCGGATGCGGATGGCCCAAAGCGGTAACCGGTTACGTCACCGGCCTCCCAGCGGGCCGGTGCGGCCTAGCAGCTGCAGAAGGCCGTCCAAAATCGTCAGCGGATGAGGCGGGCAGCCGGGTACATACAGGTCGACGGGGACAACCGAATCGGCGCCGTTGTGCTGTTCGGGATGCCCCAGGTACGGCCCGCCGGAAATCGCACAAGCGCCCACGGCGATCACAATCTTGGGCGCGGGTACGGCCTGGTACGTCTTGTCCAATGCCAAACGCATGTTCGCCGTCACCGGGCCGGTGATCAGCAGGCCGTCGGCATGACGCGGCGCGGCGACGAACTGGATGCCGAACCGGCCCAGGTCCCAGCCGATGGTGTTCAGCACGTTGGTGTCCGCCTCGCAGGCATTGCAGCCGCCCGCACTGACCTGGCGCAGCCGCAGGGACCGCCCCAGCACGCGTCGCAGAACGCCGTCCATCTCGACGGCCGCCGCCGGTCGGCCTTCGTGGACGACGAGCTGTTCGCTTCGCGAGGCGGCCAGGCGAAACTCGCGGCCGAAGACAATCCCGCCCGGGCCGCAGGCCTGCTCGCACTCGCGGCAGAACAAGCAGCGGCCCGTATCCAGCGCCAACCGGCCCGTGGCCTCGTTCCGCCGGATGGCCTGCGTGGGACACGCGTCGGCACACCGGCGGCAATCGGCCGTGCATCGGCCGCTGTCCAGCTGCGGACGGCCGGCGAAGTGCGCCGGCAATTCGGGCGGCGGCCCCTCGGGATACGCAACGGTTCGGTAGCCCTGCTGCCACCTGGCTTGAAGCACCTTGAACATCACCGCCTCGTTGAATGTTAGCTTGGATGATCCCTTATTCGACACCGATCCCGCTTACAGATCGTGCCCGCAGTACGATAGATTGAAGCTCTTGTTGCACAACGGAAAATCGGAAATCTGCTGGTTTCGCAGCGCCAAGGCCAATCCGAACCAATTGTGAAACGACGGGTCGACCACTTTGTAACAGGCAAACCGGCCCCGCGCGTCCGTCGTCGCCACGTGACAGATTTCGCCCCGCCAGCCTTCGGTCAGCGAAACCACGGTCCAGTCGGGCCGCAGCGGATGAGGGGTTGTCCGAATCGGACTTGCCGGAAGCGATTCCAATTGCTCCGCGACGAAAGTCAACGAGCGTTGGATCTCCAGCCACCGCACGTAGGCCCGCGCAAACACGTCGCCGGAACGGCACGTCGCTTCGGGAATGTGAACGAAGCGATAAATGCCCCCGGGAAAATCCCGCCGCACGTCGCGCGCCACGCCGCAAGCCCGCGCTGCGACTCCGACCAAGCCGAGCTGTTGGCACCCGTCTCGCGTGATGACCCCCGTGCCTTCGAATCGCGCCATTACCGACGGTGTGCTCCACAGCAATTCAATCGCCACCCGCGCATCCCGAGCGACCGCCGCGAGGCGGCGTTTCATTTCCGCCACCGTGGCGGCATCCAGGTCGAACGCGACGCCGCCGGGACGAATCAGGCCGCGCGCGAAACGGTTTCCGCACAGCATGGCGGTCAGGTTGAGCACGTCGCCGCGAATCCGCCCACAGTAGGACATCGTCGGCAGGAACCCGACGTCGCCGGCCAAAGCCCCGAGATCGCCGATGTGGTTCGCCAGCCGTTCCAATTCCAAGGCGATCCCGCGCAGCGCTTGGGCGCGCGGGGGGACACGGGTCTGCGACAAGGCCTCGACGGCCCAGCAGTACGCAAGTGTATGACCCGCGGTCGTGTCTCCCGCCAAGGTCTCGATGTAGTGGATCGTCCGCGGGTTCGGACCGCCTCGCAAGCCGCGTTCGACGCCTCGATGCTGGTAGCCCAGAGAAATCTCCAGGTGATACACCGTTTCGCCGTGACATTGAAAACGGAAATGCCCCGGTTCGATGATCCCCGCATGAACGGGGCCGACCGCCACCTCGTGGACTTCTTCCCCCGCCATCTGAAAAAAATCCGTCACGCCGCAGTCGGCCGCCGCCGGGCGGACACCTGCGGCGTCACGTTGCGCAGGGGCGGTGAATCGGATCGGCTTGAGCCACGGATGACCGGCGGGAAGCAGTCCCTGCTGCTCGAAGACCTCGCGCTCGAACCAATGCAGCTGGGCACACTCCGGCGTCAGCGACGGGTACGTGTGCTCGGCCATCGTGGAAAAGACGCGCAGCGAGGACTCGGCGTCGGCGGCCATCACCGCCGTCAGGACGGACCGAGAACCCCGTTCTCCCTCGCCCGTTTCGCGGCGTGCAAAAAACGCGGCGACTCGACTTCCGCGCGCTACGGAGTCGATGACTTCGCGGCGGAAACGTTCCAGCGGCAGCGGCGCCGCGGCGGCGAACGCTTCTCCGTTGCGGACGGACGGAATCGAATCGGCAAGCATCACTCAACTCCCACTACGCTGGCGGCGCGGTGCAACAGGTCGCTCAAACCGGGCGGCAAATACACGCCTAAGACCAAGGCGATCAGGCCGAGCACCAGCGGCGGCAGCAGCGACCACCACGGTTCCCGCAGCGGCCGTTCGTGCGGTTCCTGGGGCGGTTCGCAAGCGGCGCCGTGCCGCGGCTCGTCGCGCGGCGTCCCGCTCGTGTCCGCCGTGCCGTACACCAGCGGCAGGATCACCGCGGACATTCCCGCAAAGACGATCGCCAATGCCGCCAGATAGTACCCCGCGATTGCCCATCGCCCGGTGTCCAACAACCCTTTCAACACCGCGAACTCGCTTAAAAACGTGCCAAACGGCGGACAGCCGGTAATCGCCAGCAAACCGGCGACCCACAGCAATCCGGTGACCGGCAGGACCCGCAACATGCCGCGGACGTGAAGGGTCGATTTGGTGTGAAAATAGGCGAGCGTGTTGCCGGCCGCCAGGAACAGCATCGCCTTGACGAGCGAGTGATTGAGGACGTGAAACATGCTGCCAAAGCCCGCCGCGCCGCCGATACCCGCGCCCAAGACCAGGATGCCCATGTGCTCGACACTGGAGTAGGCCAGCAACCGCTTGTAGTCCAACTGGCCGATGACGAACATCGCCGCCACGCCCATCGAAACCAGGCCGAACAACACCAACAACTCGCGGCTGAAGTCGCCCAGCCCCGCCTTGACCAACAGGCAGTGTCCGCGCAGGATGGCCAGGAAGGCGCCGTTCAGCAACACGCCCGACAGCAGGGCCGAGACCAGCGAGGGCGCCTCGCTGTGCGCGTCCGGCAACCAGGTGTGCAGCGGAGCCAATCCCATCTTGGTGCCGTAGCCGACCAGCAGCAGGACGAAGGCGGCCTTCAGCCAGCGCGGATCCAGCTGCCCCGCATGAAGTTCCAAGTCCGAAATGACCAGATGCAGCGGGGCGGCCGAACCGATCCGGGCGGACATGGCCAGAAAGAAGTTGCCCAGCAACGCCAAGGCGATTCCCACCGAGCAGATCACCAGGTATTTCCAAGTCGCCTCCAAAGATCGCGGATATCGGTGATAGTAGATCAGCGGGGCGCTGACCAGCGTGGTGGCTTCGACGGCGACCCACAGCAGACCCCAATGGCGGCTGAGTACGACCAGCGTCATGGCGGCGAGGAAGAACAGCAGACAGCCCGTGAACACCGCCTCGGGAAAATTCACGAACGGCACTTCCTCCGCAAGGTCCGATTCCACGGGGACGGCGGCCAGCCGCCCTTCGCGAGCCAGATACCCCACCGCGTACAGAGCCGCCGCCAGGAAGATGATACTAGTGACGGCGAGGAACAAGAACGACGCAGCGTCCAAGCCGATCCAGCCGTACAGCACCGGCGCGGAAAAATCGGGGCCGGGATAGGAGGCCGCGACGAGCCCCGCATGGATCGCCGCCACCGTCACCAACAGCGCTCGACGGCCGAGGTTCCACGGCACGGCAAAAGCCAGCCCGCCGGCCGCTGCAGGAACGAGAATCAACAGCCACAGCATAAGTCTAGTCCTTCAACGCCGACAGTTCGTCCGTTTCGATGCTGTCGAACTCGCGATTGAGATGGTGAATCGTGATCCCCATCACAAACACGGCGACCAGGACGTCCAACAGGATGCCCATTTCCACCAGCAGCGGTTCTTCGATCGCCAGCGCCCAACCAAACGTGTAGATGCCGTTCTCCAGCGTCAGGTAGCCGATTACCTGCATGACGGCCGTATTCCGGCTGACCAACAACAGCAATCCGCACAACACCGTGAAGATGGCGGCCGGCACCAGCAGCGACGAGACGCCCAGCGATTCGACCGGCAGCCGGCCGGCCAGATGCGTCGCCGTCAACCACAGCCCTCCGCCCACCAGCAGCGACGTCGTAAAGCCGAGCAGCGGATCGACCTCGTTTTGCACGTTGGCCTCCCGCACGGCACGCCGCAACAGGGCCGGCAGCACCAGCGCCTTGAGGATCAGGCTCAGCGCCGCGACGGCCCCCAAGTGAATGCTCAACTGGGGCCACTTGGCCAGCAGCGGAATCAGCCCCAGCAGCACGCCCTGGAACGCGACCGCTTGAATACAAGCCTGCAAGCGGCTGGAACCCAGCAGCCACAGGCCCGTCAGGACCAACAAGATCAACACGGTATCCAACCACATACGCCTTACCTCACGACCAAGACCAGGGCCAGTGTCGCCAGAATCGAAGCGGCGATCAGGAATTGGGGGACGCGCAACAAACGCAGGCGAGCCATCCCGGACTCGATGCAGCCGGTCAGGACCGCCAGCAGCACCATGCCCGCCAAGCCGGCGGCCAGATCTCCCGCCAAGCTCCCGCTTCGCACGGGCGTCAAGACGCCGACCAGCAGCGAACCCAGCACCCACAGCTTCAAACTGGCCCCATATTGGATCAACGCCAAATCCGGTCCGCTGTGGTCCAGGACCATGACTTCGTGAATCATCGTCAGTTCCAAATGGGTTGTCGGATCATCCACGGGAATCCGCGCGTTCTCCGCCAGGAACACGATCATCAGGGCGGCGGCCGCCAGCAGCAGGGCCGGAGCCGCCGCCGAAACCAGCACGCCGTGTCCGAGGCCGGCCATGATCTGGGTCAGCGACAACTGGTGGGTCAGCGCGACGAGCGACGTCAACGCCAGCAACAAGGCCGGTTCGGCCAGCGCCGAAAAACAAACTTCGCGACTCGCGCCCATGCCCTCGAAACTCGAGCCCGTATCCAAGGCCGACGTTACCGTGCAAAACCTCGCAAGTCCCAGCAGATATGCCGCCAGCACAAAGTCACCGGGAAAGGAAATAAACGCCGGCACGCCGGCCAGCGGCAAAAAGAACAAGGCCAGCAGAGGCGCGGTACAGCCGACGATCGGCCCCAGCACGAACAGCGGCGTCGTGGTATGACTGTACACCGCCGACTTCCGCAACAGTTTGCCCAGTTCCCAGTAGGGCTGCAGCCACGGCTGACCGCGCCGGCCGGCAAACGCCGCTTTGGTGCGATGGATGATGCTCAACAGCAAGGGCGCCAGCAGAATCGCCAAGGCCGCGTGAATAAGTCCCGAAAACGCTAACATCGCTCAACCCAGCTTCCAGATCAACAACGAGAGAACCGTCACGGCGATGTACAACACGTACAACTGAATCCGGCCCTGTTGCATCCATCGCAGCTTGGCGGAGCCCCACATCACCGCCAGAAACACGGGCCGCAAGACGTGATCGCGAAATACGTCCGGAACTTCCGATCGATAACCCGCTTCCGTGGGGAACAGCCCGGCGGGCTGCTGCAGGCGAATCCGCGGCCGGAGCAACATGCGGAACAGGGCCAACAGCGGATCGACGTACGAGGACGCCGAATACTGCATGCGGCTGCCGGGAGCGGCATAGCCGCAGTCCCACGTCGGTCCGGCCGTCACGGCGCGTCCGGCCAACAGCCGGCGGCGGAACCAGGCCACGAGTCCCGCGATTCCCCACAGGGCCCAGCACGATGCGCACGCGACGGCCAGCGGTACGGCCGCTTGGCGGACGGCTGCAGCCACCGGTTGCGGAGCAAGTGCCGGCGTCAATACCGCCACGGCCGAGCCTAAAACGAACGGCCACACAGGCGCGGCCAAGGCGGCCAGAACACAGCCGCCGGCCAGGACCAGCATGGCGCCGCGCATCCTCGCGCCGACTTCGCGCCCGCGCTCGGCGTCCTCGCTGCGCGGCATGCCCAGGAACACGCTGCCGAACGCCTTGGTGAACGCCACGACCGCCAAACCGCCGATCAGCGCCAAGCCGCCCAGCACCAGCACGCACAACAAGGCCCACTCCACGTCGCCGGCGCGTCCTGCATCGGCAACCCCCGACAACGACGCAAGGTAAATCAACAACTCGCCCATGAAGCCGTTCAGCGGCGGCAACCCACAAATCGCACAGGCTCCCAGGAAAAAAGCCGCCCCCGTGACCGGCATCCGCTTCAACAGACCACCCAACCGATGCAAGTCCCGCGTTCCCGTGGCATGCTGGATCGCACCGGCGCCCAAGAACAGCAGGCTCTTGAACAACGCATGATTCAGAACGTGCAGCAGCGCACCGAGATACCCCAACGCCGCCATCGCGGGCAGGCGATAGCAGACGCCGAGCAAACCGACTCCCAGTCCCAACGTAATGATCCCGATGTTCTCGACGCTGGAATACGCCAGCAATCGTTTCAAGTCGTGCTGGGCCAGCGCGAACAGCACGCCGAGCACGCCCGACGAGAAACCGATTCCAACCAGCGTCCAGCCCCACCACGGCGATGGCTCGCCCAAGAACGTCAAGACGCGAACCAGCCCGTAAATCCCCATCTTGATCATGACCCCGCTCATCACCGCCGAGACGTGCGACGGCGCGGCCGGATGGGCCTCGGGCAGCCACACATGAATGGGGATGAAACCCGCTTTGGTGCCGAAGCCCACAACGGCCAGCACGAACAGCACGCCCGCCAGCGCGGGCTCGGCCGCGTATCGATCGAAATCCAAACTGCCCCAACGCTGTCCCAACAGCAGGAACAGGACCAGCAGACAGGAGGTCCCCAGATGCGCAGCCACCAAATACGTCCAGCCCGCACGCCGGACGGATTCGTGCTGATGATCGCTCATGACCAAGAAGAACGAGGCCAGCGACATCGCTTCCCAGGCCATCAGGAACAGCAACCCGTTGCGGGCCGCGACCACCATCAGCATTGCGGCCGCCAACGTGTTGAAACCGAGCCACGAGGGTCCGATCCGACTCGGGCCGTGCGGGCCATGCAAGTATTGCGTGCCATATACCGCCGCCACGGCCACCACCAGGCCGATCGGCAGAACGAACACCGCCGACAACGGGTCCAGCCCCAAAGACAAACGGCCAAACGGCACATGCCAAGGCACCGCGAAATCCGCCGACCGTCCTTCGACCAATACGGCGACCGCATTGGCCAGCGCCAACAGGCTGCCCGTCACCGCGCTCGCACCGCCGATAGCAGACGCCCACGCTCGGCGCGGGCCGGCCGCAACCGCCAGCACGCCCCCGCCGATCAGCACCCCGATTCCTGCCGCAAACAACTCCATGATCGCCGCTCCTCTACGCGCCACTCAACGGCGTCGCACTCGACGGCGCCGGGATCTCGCATTCCACCGCTTCGCACGCTGCGATGATCTCCTCGCGCGAGCCTTGACGCTGGATCACTCCCGCAAACGCCGGCTGCTGGAGGGAAAACGAGATTCGGGCCAAAGTGTGCAGGTGCGCGCGGACCGTGGGACTCAGCAGCGTGAACAAGGTGTGGACCGGCCGGCCGTCCAAAGCATCAAAATCGATCGGCCGTTCGAGGAAACACAACGTCACCATCGGCCGTTGCACATGCATCACCACAGGGTTCCGCACGTGCGGCAAAGCGATCCCGTTCCCGACGGCGGTGGAACCCAGCGACTCGCGGGCCAGCAAGACCTGCAGCAAGAACTCGCGGTCGACCATTTCCGGCAGCGGCATCAAGTCGACCACGCAGCGCAGAACGTCCGTTTTGGCGGCACCGCCAATTCGATAGTAGATCCCGCCCGCACGAAGCGCCTCGCTCAACCGTGTCGCCCCGCCGCTTCCCGCCGGTTCGACAAAAATCTCCGGCGAGACGTTGATCCGCTGGGACGTGGCCCATTCCAGCAACTCGGCTCGGTTGAACCGGTACTGCTCGTTCACCCGATACGCAGGCAGCTTTCCCTGCTGTACCCACCGGTAGATCGTTTTCTCCGAGACCTTGAGCAGGCGGGCAGAATCGCGAACGTTCAAGTCCATAGCTTGCCTAGTCCAGTCATTTTAACTTCCTTGTGTGGACATCTTTGGACACAGGAAAGATCGTATCCATCCGAGTCCTGGACTGCAATAGCTGTCTATTGTTGACTACATTGATTAACATTCGTATGATTCGGTCCGAAACCAACAAAATTCACTCTTGGCCCGAAATCTCATGTCGTCGGACGAACAACAGGAAAACCGCACCCCGGTCGAGCAACTGCAACCGACTCCGGAACTGCTCGAAGAATTGCGACTGCGCAGCGAAGCATTCGAAACGGCGACGCCGCAGCAGATTCTGCGTTGGGCCGTGGACCGTTTTGCGCCACGATTCACCATGGCCACGGCTTTCGGCCCCGAGGGCATGGTCATTTTGCACATGCTGGCGGAAATCGCGCCGGACACGCCGATCTTTAACTTGGATACCGGATACCAATTTCCGGAAACTCTGGAACTGCGCGAGCGGGTCAAGCAGCGTTACGGAATGGAAGTCGAGTTCAAACGCTCGGAACTGAGCGTCGATCAGTACGAGCGGCTGCATGGGGGACCTTTGTACGAGAGTCGGCCCGACCAATGCTGTGGCGATCGCAAGATTCGCGTGTTGCACGAGGCGATTCGGGGCATGCACGCGTGGGCCAGCGGGATTCGCCGCGATCAGAGCCCCGACCGGGCCAAGGCGGCAATCATCAGTTGGGATCGAAAGTTCGGCTTGGTCAAGGTCAGCCCGTTGGCCAAGTGGACGAAGAAAGACGTCTGGAAGATGATCGTAGATCACGACATCCCTTACAACCCGCTGCACGATCGGGGATATACGAGCATCGGCTGCTGGCCATGTACGCGAGCGGTGTTGCTGGGCGAGGACGAACGCGCGGGGCGATGGAGCGGTTTTGCGAAGACCGAGTGCGGACTGCATACGTTGGAAGACGAGAAATGAACGTCTCCGCCCGTACCGAATACGCCTGCATCGCATTGCTCGAATTGGCGTTGCGCCACGAGTCGGGCCAGCCGGTCCGAGTTCGAGAGATCGCCGCCACGCACGGCATTCCGCCGCAGTTCCTCGTCCAGATCCTGCTGCAACTGAAGGCCGCCGGACTGGTGGCCAGCACGCGCGGCGCGGCGGGCGGGTATCGCTTGACGCGGGAGCCCAGCGAATTGTCGCTGGGCGACGTGATGGGCGTCATCGAGGGACCGCCGCAAAGTGTCAACGGCAACGCGACCGCGGAAACGCCCCAGTCGCGGATTCTCCAGGCGACGTGGCGCCGCGCCGCGGCCATGGAACGGCAACTGCTCGATTCCACCCGCTTCTCCGACTTGCTCGCCCAGATGCGCGAGCCGGGCGAACCCATGTTTTACATTTGAGGCGGCCACTTCCGTCCTCGCCGACCTCGCGTCGGTGGAGCGGTGATTATGCACTACAACGGTGGCGCGTCTGCTGGGGCGTAGCTGGTGCAAAATCACGGGCTCCAGCGAGACAAGCTCGGAGGTGGCCTAAGACGTTGGACAGTTGAGAACGCATCCAACTTCGAAAGCTCACGCGGGCTCGAACAACGCGATGCTGGCGGTGAAACCGTGGACGAAGTTTTTGCCGCCGACGGGCCCCCATTCGCCCGCGGCAAAGAAACCGGCCAGGGGGATGTCGCCCAAGGCGTTGCTGACCGCCACGGCGTCGTGATGCGGTTTGGGAAACATCCGCGTCCCGCGCCCGTTGCAGGTGAACAACAACGCCCCGCGCACCTTGCCGTCGGCCTGCTGGCGCGCGGCGGCTAGCAGCTGCCGCAGATCCGCGTCCGCCGTTTGCCAATCGCGGATGTGAAATTTGACCGTCTGGCCGACGCGAACGTAATCGCCGACGACTACCGCCCCGGCCTCCGGATCGATTCCCAATACGTTGCGAACCAAGAAATCGCCTTGTTCAAAGCGATCCTGGTACTCGCTGACGACGCGGCCCAGATGCAGCCCCTGGCGGACCATCTCCTGTTCTCGATTGGGCAGCGTGACCAGCACCTCGTGCAACTGGATCACGGCCGGTTTGCCGCCCAGTTCGTAGATCACGTTTTGTTCGGCGCGGGTGATCACAAAATGCTTTCCGATCGGCCGGCAACCTTGCGAGACGACCGTCCGCACCCGCACGGCTCCCGACAGCAGGACGGCGACGGCGCCTTCGGACAGCACCTGCCGCCCCAAGATCAACCGGCTCTCACCGGGTTGCGACCCTCCGCTGGCCATGCCGCCGACCACGGGCAGTTCCGGGTGGTCCTCGTTCATTCGCTCCAACAGAAATTCGGCGGGAAACGTGAACGGTTCGCCCAATGCCAGCATGGCCGCCGCGGAAGGCCAGGCGGTCAGCAACGCGTCCGGCCAACCCAAAATGGCACCTCCCTCCGGCGTCCGCTCGAAGCTTAGATGCATGGGCAGCACCTCGGCGCCCGGCAGCCGTGCCAGCCACAAAGACAATGCCGTTTCACCTTCGATCTCTCGAGCGGCTCCGGCGACCGATTCGGCCGTACAGCCGATCATACTTTCGGTGCCCAGCCGATCGCAAACCTGGCTGGCGATCGGACTGCATTGCTCGGCGCGATCCGAGGACACGAACAGAATCGCCAAATCGGGCGCCCCGCCCAGGGCGGCCAGGCTTTGGTTGCAGACTTCGCCCACAGCTTGTTCGGCATCAAGCGCCGTGGACAAGGCGGAAGCACAGCGAAATTCAGATGCGGGATCAGCGGAATTCATGTGTATTGCTCGCGTGTTTGGGTTTTTACAACGCCCCGCCAAAACGCCAAACAAGACTCCGGCAGGACAGTCATTGTAGCATGGATGGGCAAGGGCCGTGTGAGCAAGGAATTGCGCACAAAATCAGCGTCTATCAGCGGAAATTAGCGGTCAAAAAACAGTGGAATGGGGACCGCTAATCTGCGCTAATCGACGCTTATCAAGGCGGCCTTTAGGGACAAAACCGATTGTTTCTGAACGCCAAGCTCGGTAGTTCCTGTCTCTGCGATCTCTGGGCCTGCGTAGATGAGAACGGCACGCCCGGTCCCCTTCTTGCGACCGCGGTTGTAGAATGAGGCAGATTCTCCGAACGCTCTCATGTACTTCCAGACCAAGCGTGTGCAGGACCTATGACGGAAACGATTGAAAAACTGAAGTCCACTGTGGCCGAATTGGAAACCGAGTTGCAGGCGTTGGACAACGTCGATGACGAAACTCGCGAGGTTCTGGAACAAGCCGCGCTGGAGATCCTGGCCGCGATCGATCGAGCCGAACCGGGCGAAAGTGCGCCCGAGTCGTTGATGGACCATTTGCGCGCCGCGACGCAGCAGTTCGAGGAATCGCATCCCACCCTGACGGGAATCCTGAGCCGTTTGATCGACGGCTTGGGGCAAATGGGAATTTAAACCGCTCCGCCGCCCGCTGACGGGGTGCTAGCGCCCTCTTTTCGGGCAAGCTGGGGGGACTCTACCGGCCGAGCTGGCCGCCGATCAAGCGAGCAAAACCGTTCGGCCGATGAAACTCTGCGGAATCGTCTTTTGCGCCCGTCACGCGATATCGAGTTCCGGGGCGGCGCCGGATGACCGGCGCAAGATCGAACCGATCCTCCAGAGATACGGCCTGCGATGCGAAACAAGCGGACACGTCCACCGGCGGGACTCATGGCGATAGCATGGCTAGCTTTGGCGTGTGCCGGGGGGACGGTGAGTTCTGCGCCGCCGGCGCAGGCCTCGTCGCTGCGGCGCACGGCGATTGTCGAAGCGGTCGAACGGGTCCGCGAATCCGTGGTCAACATCCAGGGTCGCAAACTGGTCCGCGCCGAATCTCCGGACGCAAGCGGGGCGGAACCTTTTCGCCAGGTGAACGGGATGGGCACCGGGGTGATCGTCGATGCCCGCGGCTATATCCTGACCAACTATCACGTGGTCGAGAACGTCGAGAGCATCCAGGTGACGCTGGCCGACCGGCGCAACTTCATCGCCCGTTTGATTGCCAACGATGCGGTGACGGATTTGGCGGTGATCAAAATCGACGCCAGCCGGGCGCTGCCGGTGATCCCGTGCGGGATCTCCAGCGATTTGATGCCGGGCGAGCCGGTCATCGCGGTGGGCAATGCCTTCGGCTACGAACATAGCGTGACGCGGGGGATCATCAGCGCTTTGCATCGCGAAGTTCAAGTCAGCGCCACGCAGAAGTACCATGACCTGATCCAAACCGACGCGAGCATCAATCCCGGCAATTCCGGCGGTCCTTTGTTAAACATCGACGGCGAGATGATCGGGATCAACGTCGCGGTCCGAGTGGGGGCTCAAGGCATTGGGTTCGCGATTCCCGTGGACGAAGTGCTCGAGATCGCCGCCCGGCTGCTGAGTGTGGAACAGGTGGAGCGCGTCGTGCACGGGGTGATGGGCGAAACGCGCAGTGCGGAGACCGAGCGGTATTTCACCGTGGTCGGTGTCCGGCAGGGCACCGCGGCGTCGAAGAGCGGCTTGCAGCCGGGCGACGTGATTACGGCGGTGGAACAGGTGCCGGTCCAGCGGGCGATCGATTTCGAGCGCGCCCTGCTCGGCCGGCCGACCGGCCAGCCCCTGGCCGTCAGCGTCCAGCGGGATGGGCAAGCCCAGACGCTGGAACTCGTCTTGCCCGAGGCGTCTTCGGCGGGGGACGAGTTCGACCAGCGGACGTGGCGGATGCTGGGGCTGAAAATGGTCCCCGCATCCAAGGACGACTGTCAACGGTCGGCTTCGCGCTATCGCGGTGGGATGCGCGTCCAAGCCGTCCGTCCCGACAGCCCCGCGGCTCACCAAAACATACGGCCCGGCGATATTCTGGTCGGCATGCATGTTTGGGAGACGATCTCGAAGGATAACGTGCTGTACGTCCTGAATCATGCCGATTTGGACAATTTTCAACCGGTCAAATTCTTCATTCTCCGCGGCGCCGAGACACTGTACGGCTTCATGCCGGTCAAACCGGATGCGGTCGCCCAGGCGGCGCGGCGAACCGGGCGCGGCTGAACCCGTCGCGCGGCGCGTTCGTCTCGGGCCGTCAGGATTCGACATCCCCTTCCTTTCCGCTACAATGAACGCATGGAAGCAGAATTTCTCTCCTGGCTGCGCGGCCGACTCCCTGCGCATCCCCAATTGCAATTGGGGGTGGGCGACGACGCTGCGATTCTGCAGTTGGCCCAAGAGGCCCGTTGTGTCGTGACCAGCGATATGCTGAACGACGGCGTCGATTTCCGTTGGGATCAAAGCGACGGGCCGTTGGTGGGGCGCAAATCGCTGGCGGTCAATCTGAGCGATTTAGCGGCGATGGCCGCGCGGCCGCTGGCCGCTGTGGTCTCGTTGGCGCTGCCGCGCCGCAACGCGCTGGAAGTGGCCTGCCAATTGTATGAGGGCCTGCTGCCGCTCGCCGCGGAATTCGGCATGGCGATTGCCGGCGGCGACACCAACGTGTGGGACGGCCCGCTGGCGATCAGCATCACGGCCATCGGCGAAGTGACCGAGCGCGGACCGCTGCTCCGCAGCGGCGCTCGGCCGGGCGACGCGATCCTGGTCACCGGACGCTTTGGCGGCAGCCTGATGGGCCGGCACTTTCGCTTTACGCCGCGGGTCCGCGAAGCCCTGTTGTTGAACGAACGCTATGCGTTGCATGCCGGCATCGACGTCAGCGACGGCTTGTCGCTGGACTTGTCGCGGCTCGCCCAGGAGAGCGGCTGTGGAGCCGTGCTGGAATTGGAGGCCGTGCCGATCCACGACGCCGCCTATCGCATCGCGGCCGGCGGCGGGGCGACGCCATGCGAGCATGCCCTGGGCGACGGCGAGGATTTCGAACTGATTCTGGCGGTCCCCGCGGAAGAAGCCACGCGGTTGCTGGCCGACCAGCCCTTGAACGTGCCGCTGAGCCGCATCGGTTCGTTCATCGCCGAACCAGGATTGTATCGCGCCCAAGCCGACGGGCGGCGCCAGCCGTTGCCGCCGCGCGGATACGAACATTGATCCGTCAGGCCTTGATCGGCGAAGCCTTGATCGGTCAGACGGCGACGCTCGTCAAATCGCGGAATTCGGGATGGTGGCGGATCGGGTCGAAATCGCGTTCCAGCTCGGCCAATTCGCGATATTTCGGATCGATCTGCAGCGAGGTCGCCAAGTGCTCCAGCGCGACGGCGGGGTTGCCCGCCAGACTCCAGTAGCAGGCCAGATTATAGTGAACGATGGCTTGGTTCTCGTCGACGGCCAGGGCTTCCTGCAGCGCCTCGATGGCCAAATTCAAACGGCCGATCCGTTTGTAGCACCAGCCCAAGGCCAACAGCGCGTGGGTATCCTCCGGGTCCAATTCGGCAGAATCGCGCAGCGGCGGAATCGCGTCGTGGTACCGGTCCATGGATCGATACGCCAAGCCCTGCAAGTACCGCACGTACGCCGTGTGCCGTTCGGACTCGTCCAGCCGCTGCAAGGCATCCAGGGCGCGTTGCGCCACGCGGTCCCGCGAAGCGGGCTCCAACTCCAGCCGGGAGGGGCAAGCCATCAGCAGCTCCAGATAGCCCTCCGCCTCGCGGATGATCCGATTTCGAACGAGCCGTCGATACGTGGAAACGGCCATAGGAGTATTTCCATCTCAAAAACAGCGGATATGCTTAACATCGCACGGGCGGGCCGGATTTTTCCATCGCGCCTGTGCGGCTGCTGTCATTCTAACGTCTGTCCGTGTGAGTCCCAAATGTTTGGTCGCCGAAATGTCTTATAATCTTTCGCCGAGGCGTACGCTAGTCGAGGTCCAGTCGTGACAAAGACCGCAGACGGAAATCTCGTATGGTCCAGCCGCTGGGCCGCCGCGCTGGAGGTCGTGCTGATCCTGCTGGTGTTTTTTCTCTACGCAGGCTGGCCGCCGCCGGATATCAACGAAGCCCACTACGTCGCCAAGGCGAAACACTACTGGCAACCCGACTGGTGTCCGGCCGACCACTTCCTGGCATCGGCCGACGCCCACTTGGTCTTCTATTGGACCTTTGGCTGGCTGACACGTTTGGCGCCGCTGGCCGTGGTCGCTTGGATCGGCCGGTTCGTGACGTGGGGGGTGTTGGCTTGGTCGTGGCAGCGGCTCAGTTGGGCAGTCATTCCCAAGCCCTTTGTTTCCCTGCTGACGGCCTGCGGGTTCCTGTTGTTCAACGGCCGCTTTCACATGGCCGGGGAATGGGTGGTGGGCGGAGTCGAGGCCAAGGGGACGGCTTACGCGCTGGTGTTCTTTGCGCTCGCCGCGATGCTTCGCCGGCGGTGGAACGGCGCCTGGATCCTGCTGGGGTTGGCCACGGCGTTTCATCCGCTGGTCGGCGGCTGGTCGCTGGTTGCGGCCGGATTCGCCTGGCTCGCGTGCGGCCGGCTGCGGCCGCCGCTGGCCGGGATGTGGCCGGCGATGACAGCCGGCCTGATCCTGGCCTTGCCCGGGCTGATTCCCGCGCTGCTGCTGAACCGCGGCGCCGACACCGCCACGATCCTCGAAGCCAATGCGATCTACGTCTACCAGCGTTTGCCTCATCATTTGGTTTTCCACCGGTTCCCGCATTGGTTTATCGTGCGGCACGCGTTGTTGCTGGCCCTCTGGCTGATGGCGTGCCTGGCCACTCCTTGCCGACTGTCGAGCGGCGTGCTGGGCCAGCGGCCGCTGCGCGGTTTCGTCTCCGGCGCCCTGCTTCTGACGATCTTCGGAATCGTTATCGACCAGGCGCTGTTGCACCACTTGGACGTCGCGGCGACGCTGCTGAAATACTATTGGTATCGCTTGGGCGATGCCATGCTGCCGGCCGCGGCCGCACTGGCCGTGTTCGGCTGGGCGGTCGCCCTCCAGGCGCGCCGTCCCGCATGGGGGCAAGCGGTGTTGATCGCCGCCGGGCTGATCGTAGCCGGGAATCTGGCCTGGGTGAATTACGAGCGTCGCCGGGACTTGCGGCCGATGGCGGACGTCCAGATTCTGCCCTCTTGGACCGGCGATCCGGCGCAAACCCGCCGCATTTACGATGACTGGCGGCGGACGTGCCAATGGATCGCCGAGCAGACGCCGCACGACGCCTGTTTCATCACGCCCAAGATGCAACAGACGTTCAAGTGGTACGCGGAACGCAGCGAGGTGTGCTGCTGGAAAGATGTGCCGCAAGACGCAGTGGAACTGGTCGAGTGGTGGCAACGGCAACGGGATCTGTATCCCCGCCGGGTGGCGGCGGGGGGCTTGGTCGCCCACGGCGACGTGCGGCTGCGCCAGTTGGCCGAAAAATACCGCGCGGACTACGTGGTCCTGGATCGCTATGCCAGCCGGCGGCCGCTGTCGTTTCCTCGTGTTTATCCGTCCGGGCTCGGGCCGTCCAACAGCGCCTACGAGGTCTATCGGATTCCGCCGCCACCCCAGTAGAACGAACCGCGCGAATTCAAGGCCACGCTGCTCATGTCCGCCGTTCCCGATCCAGTCCTGTTTACGCCGAATTCGTCCAGCGAGCATCTGGCGGAGGCGTTGCGGCGGCACTTGGCCGCACAGGCTCGGACGGCGGCGCGCTATCGCCGGTTCGTGCCGGAACTCAGTTACGGCCGGCATCGGGGACCTGCCGGAGCGGATGCCCGGCCGGCCGCCGTGGTGACGCTGCTCTATCCGGCCTGTGGCCAGTGGTATCTGCCGCTGACCCTGCGGCCGGTATTTATGAGCGATCATGCCGGCCAGATCTGCCTGCCCGGCGGCGGTATGGAGCCGGGCGAAGCGGCCCGGACGTGTGCGCTGCGCGAATTGCACGAAGAGCTGGGCGTCGATCCGGCTCCGTTGCAAGTCCTTGGATCGCTGCCGCCGATCTACGTGTACGCCAGCAACTTTCTGGTTCGCCCGTTTGTAGTTTGCGCACCTCAGCGGCCGGACTTTCGCCTCGATCCGCGCGAGGTCGCCGAACTGCTGGAATTGCCGGTGGCCCATTTGCTGGACGAGCGGAATCATCGCGCGCAGGCGATCGTCCGCGGGCCGCTGTCGTTTCAAGCGCCCGGGATCGTGTTTCAAGGCCGGCATATCTGGGGCGCGACGGCGTTGATCCTCGGCGAACTGCTGGAGGTCCTCCGCGGCGATGCGGAGGCCGTGCCACAAGTGCGCGATTCGAAGCGTTAGCGAGGACAGGTCGCGGATGGCAGCCCATCCTCGCTGACGCTTCGGGTTACGATAAAGTCCACCCACCCGAAGATTTAGCCTTGACACGGCACTAGTGTCAAACGTCTGCCGCGGGCGTTATAATGCGGCCCGGAGTTTTCGACTGCCTTCCTTCACCCGCCGCGACTGTTTTCCTCATTCAGTGCCGCGGGGTGAGCCCACCAGCCCAGGAGAAAATGAGCATGCACAAGGCGAAAGCGACGCGACGCGACTTTCTGAAATCGGCGGCCCAAGCCGGCGCGGTCTTGGCCGTTCCAACGATCATTCCGGCGACCGTATTGGGCCGCAACGGTGCTGTCCCGCCCAGCGAGAAGATCGTCACCGGGGGAATCGGCATCCGGGGCCGCGGGATGGGCGATCTCCGCTGGATCATGGGCCAGCCCGACGTCCAGTTCGTCGCCATCTGCGACTTGCAGAAGAAACAGCGGCTGGCGGTCAAGCAATACGTCGATACCCAATACGGCAGCCAGGATTGTGCGATGTACCCGGAGATCAACGGCTTTCTGGCCGAGCGAACGGACATCGACGCGGTATTGATCGCCACGGGCGACCGCTGGCACGCGCTGGCCTCGATTCTGGCGATGCGGGCGGGCAAAGACGTCTACACGGAAAAGCCGTCGTCGATGACCGTCGCCGAAGGCCGGGCCGTGGTCGAGACGGCCGCCCGTTACGCGCGCGTCTACCAGACCGGCACCCAGCGTTTGAGCGAACCGAATCATGTCTTCGCCATCGAAATGGCGCGCACGGGCCGGCTGGGCAAGATCCACACCGCCTATGCCCACATCGCTCCGTGGGACGCCGCCGAGATGCGGCACGACTGGCTGCCGGCCGCTCCGGAGCCGCCCAAGGACGAGGTGGACTGGGACGCCTGGCTGGGGCCGTGCCCGTGGCGGCCCTTCAATCCCGGCTACGTCAGCGGCGGCTGGCGAGGCCATTACGATTTTCACACCAGCTGTATCGGCGAGTGGGGCGCGCATACCTTTGCCCAAGCCCAGGCCGGTTTGGATTGCGGCGAGTCCTCGCCCGTCCAGTACGAATACGTCGCCAACGAGACCGGCGACGGCATGGTCACTCATTTTGCCAGCGGCGTGAAGATGATCCTGTCCCGCGGCAACAAGTACTGGCGCGGTTCGTGCGGCGAGCGGTTCGACGGCACCGAGGGCTGGGCCGCCGCCGCCGACGGCTACTCCAAACCCGATGTCTCGTCACCGGCCATGCTGGGCGAGTTCAAGAAAGTCGTCGGCGAATACGTGGCGCGCACGGGCCGATCGCTGGACCACATGCGGAATTTCCTCGATTGCGTCAAGAGCCGCCAGAGCACGGTGGCCAACCCGGCCGTGATGCATCACTCCATGACGACCGTTCACGCGGCCAACATCTGCATGTGGCTGAAACGCGACCTGAAGTACGACCCGGTCAAGGAGGAATTCGTCAACGACGACGAGGCCAATCGCCTCCGCTCGCGAGCCATGCGGGAACCGTACGTGTACTAATCACAGTAGCCCACGAATCGAATACAACTCTCAGTCTCGAAGGAGAATCTCTCATTATGTGGAAAAATAAACTGACCATTGTCATGACCGCTGCGCTGCTGACTGCGGTCGCCGCCGTATCCGCCAACGTTTCCGCCGCCGAGGAAGCGGAGTTCATTGCCGTGCTCAAGTCGGACGCAGGGCACCTGGAAAAATCCGCCGCTTGCCGCCAGCTGGCCCGAGTCGGCACCCAAGAAGCGGTCCCCGCGCTGGCCGCCATGCTGAGCGATGAAAAGCTCGCACACTTGGCCCGCACCGCCTTGGAGACCATCCCCGGCCCGGCCGCCGACGACGCCCTTCGCGCCGCCTTGGACAAGCTCGAAGGCCGGCTTCTGATGGGCGTGATGGGCAGTCTCGGCGTGCGCCGCGACGCCCAGGCCGTGGATGCCTTGGCACAACGGCTGACCGCTGCGGATGCCGAAGTCGCCCAGTCCGCCGCCCGCGCTTTGGGCCAAATCGGCACGGCCGAGGCAGCCAAAGCGATTGACGCCGCGCTGGCCAAGACGCCGGCCGCCAATCAAGTTGCTTTCTGCGAAGGCCTGTCCCGCTGTGCGGAAGCGCTGTCGGCCAACGGTCAAGCCGCCGCGTCCCAAGCGATCTACGATCGCCTGCGCGGCCTCTCGCCGGCGCCGCACCAAGTTCGTGCCGGGGCCCTGCGCGGTGCGATCCTCGCCCGCCAAAACGAAGGCATCCCGCTGATGCTCGAAGCCATCCGCAGCGCCGACTGGATCCTGACCGCGGCCGCTGCGCGCACGGCGATGGAAATGCCCGGCGCGGAAGTCACCGCCGCGCTGGCCGGCGAATTGCCCAAGCTGCCGGCCGACAAGCAGCTGTTGCTGATCACCACGCTGGGACAGCGCGGCGACGGGTCGGCGGGTCCCGGCCTGCTGGCCGTGGCCACGCAGGGAGAGCCAGCCGTCCGCTTGGCCGCCGTCCGCAATCTCACGCATCTGGGCTACGCACCCGCTTTGCCGCTGTTGGGCGAACTGTCGCTCTCCGCCGAGGGCGAACTGGCCGCCGCGGCGCGGGATTGCCTGGGCAGCTTTCCGAGCAAGGAGGCCGACGCCGCCATCCTGGCCATGCTGGCTCACCAGGATGCCAAGGTCCGCAGCCTGGCGGTCGAGATGATCGGACTGCGTAGCGTCGCCGGGGCGACGGCCAGCCTGGTGAAGGCCGCCGCGGATGAGGAAGAATCCGTGCGTCTGGCCGCTCTCCGAGCGCTGCGCGATCAGGCCGGCGCCGCCGAATTGCCGGCGTTGCTGACGATCCTCGTCCGAGCTCGCGCCGCCGCCGAATCGCAGGCGGCCGAAAACGCCTTGGGCGCATTGGTCGCGCGCCAAAGCGGACCCGCCAGCGGAAACGTCGTCATCGTCAAAGCCGAGTACGGCAATCTGCCCGAAGGTCCTTCGGCGGACGTGACCGAAAAAGTGGCCGCGATGGTCAAGGACGGTGCGCTGGCGGTCGATGCGAGCAACGGCAATTTCGGCGATCCGGCGAACGGAATGGTCAAGAAGCTGCGCGTCGATTACACCGTCAACGGCGTGCCGGCCAGCAAGACCGTTCGCGAGCAGGAGACGCTCACGTTCACCGCCACGTCCACGCCGCCGGCGATCGTCGAAGCGATCTGCGGGGCGATCGGAAGTGCGCAAGGCGAGGCGAAACTTGCCCTGCTGCGGACGTTGCGATCGGCGGGCGGGCCCAAGGCCCTCGCGACGGTCAAGGCGGCGGCTGACGACCGCGACGCCCAGGTCCAGGATACCGCGCTTCGCGTCCTGTGCGAATGGCCCACGCCCGACGCCCTGCCGATCGTGGCCGAACTGGTCAAGTCACCTCCGACGAAGACCATCAAGGTCTTGGCGCTCCGCGGCTTTGTGCGCCTCGTGCCTCAACAAGACGCTCCCGACGCGCAGAAGATCGAGGCGCTGAAGGACGCGATGGCTCAGGCCGAACGCACCGAAGAAAAGCGGCTGGTTCTGAGCGCCCTGGGGAATGTTACCGCGGTCCAAGCCCTCGCGCTGGTGACCTCGCACCTGGAGGATCCCGCCCTGAAAGAAGAGGCCTGCCTGGCTGCCGTGGCGATCGCCGAAAAGCTCGCCTCCAGCCACAGCGCCGAAGTGATCGCGGCCATGCAGCGGGTCGCCAAAACGACGGCCAACGAGAAACTGGCGGCCAAAGCCAACGCCCTCGCCCGCAAGGCGAAGCAGTAGCCTCGGATCGGGCGTCCCGTTCGTTGGCCTTTCGTTCCCAAACGTCCTCCTGCGGCCCCTTCGGGGACCAAGGAGGACCTTGGGAACGAGAGTGAACCAACGCGACAAGGAGGATCTCAGCGGGCACACGCCGCTCAACCTGCGACTTCGGCCGGCCGGGTGATCTGCCAATACAGATTGACGCCGCTCGACTCGGCCGAAATCCGCACGTGCTGATGCGGAATTTCCGCTTGCGCCGCCACCGCGCGCATCTGTTCTGCGGTACGGTAAATCAGGTACCAGTTGCCGATCCACTCCATATATGCCCGGCTGGGATTGTGGGGGGCGAAATTGAACACCCAGGCCTCGCCCGCCGGACGCAACGCCTGCCAGAATCTGGCCAATAGGGCCGCCGCCGCGGCGTCATCCAGATAGTCGAACAGGCCCGAACAGACCAGTACGTCCGCGCCGTCGAGACAATCGCCGCGGCGGCCGGCTTGAGCCAATCGGAACAGGTTCTCGCGGACCAGCTGCAATTGCGAAGGCTCCAGCGGCGGCGCCAGCTGGGCGCGGGCGTAGTCCAACGCCGCTGGATCGAGATCCAGCAACACGAGCTGTAACCGCTGGCGTTGCGGCGGTGTCAGGCGGCGGCATGCCTGGAGGAGATCGAGAGCCGGACCGCTGCCGACGCTGACGACGCGAATCTGGCCGGCCGAATGCCGCTCGATAAAGCCCGCGACGGCGGCGGCGATCAGGGACGTCCGGTTGCGGACGGCGTGCGGAGCGGCTTGAGCTTGAAAGAACCGGTCAAAGGCCGCGCCCAACGGGTGCGCGCCAACATGGTCGGCGGCGATCTGCGCCAGCATCTCGAAATCGCCCGCATAGCCGCGAGGCTTGGTGCGGGCTCGCCATTGCAGCTCGCCCACTTGGAGCCATGCTCCGGCGATCCGCCACAGCACGCCGGATGGCAAGCGGTTCGCTTCGCCCCAGCAGCCGGTGCCGCTCAACCGGTCCAACGCCCGCTGCAAAGCGTCTCGCACCAGAGTGTCGGTCTGTGCCGCGTCGGCCCAGCGGCCAGTCGAATCGCAGGCCCGGCGCAGGTCATCGTCCAGCCGCCGGGCGATCTCTTCCACGCACTGCTGGACAGCGTCGCTGTCTCTTGGTTCCCCGTCCATTCCCAAAGTCGCTCTGCATCAATTCGGAGCGGCGTTTAACGGCAGCATCCGTTCCGTCATCGTGTCGATGTTGATAAGCTTGACGATCAGCTTTCCTGCCGTAATGCTCGATGCGATGGCGGGGCGGGCCAGAAACTCGCGAATCCGCTGATCGCGTTCATCGACGGCTTCGGCCAGCGCCGGGTAACGCTGTCGCTGCTCGGGCGAAGCGGCGGCTTTCTCGGCCGCACAGTCCGAATGCGTGGTCAGCACCACCAGTTCCACGCCGTTCTCCACCGCCAACTCGAGCATCTCTTCCTCTCTCTCGGACAGCACGGAGCCAGCCGTGCGGATGACATAGTAATAACGCCGCGTGTCGCCGGTCAGCTCGTTGGTGTCGATGCGGGCATCCATACATACGACCAGGGCGACCAGCGGATGACGCACGGTGCGCGGGAACCACTCTCGAACCGCAGCGGCCAGCGAGTTCTGCTCCTGAATCTCCGCCCACACATCATCGGGCGAGATCTCATGGGTGTGCTCGGCTTGGAAATCGTAGCTCTCCAAGTGGTCCTGCATGAAGTATCCAAGGTTCACCAGCCCGCCACCTAGGATGAATTGGGTGCGGCGGCCGGAAGCTGTCCCAAGCAGCCAAATCAGCAAGACGGCGAGCAGGATGACTCCAACGCCGAACAACTTCTGTCTTCTCATTGCATGTCTCCTCAACCCTTCAAAAAACGTTACTGATGAAATAAAGACGAACGAAAGAGTAGTATTCCCTTTGCAGGTCAACAACTGAGCATGTCGCGGTTAACTTCGCCCTTGCCGGGCCGAGCGCACCTGTTATAATCTCGCACCTCACCTGAAACGAATGTTGTATCGGCAACGTGACGAAATGCCAATGGCTAGAGCGATGATCCCTGCGATTCGCCACATTTCGTTTCTCTGTTTCTTGCTGCTGGCGGTGATGCCGAGCGGCGGCCCATCAATGGACCGGCCGCTGGGGTCGGAGGCGGCGGAACTCGAAGTTGCGTTGGCGGGGGGCGTTTCTCTGGGCATCGCCGGTGCGCGACCGCGGCGCCGGCTTGATGCTCGACACGGCTCCGGGCCCGCATGGCATCCCCAATTTTCCTCTCTCGTCGCCTCCAACCGAAGCCTTTGTCCGCGATGTGTTCGCAGCGCTGGCGATGCCGGCCCCAGGCTGCCCAACGGTCTGAACGCTCCGCTGCTGAATTGAACGGTAGTGGAAGTTCAACGATCGATTTGGTAAGGCACGGTTTTCAAGCAGCTGTCTCTCGTGGAGGATATTCTCATGCAACAACTTGTCCAAGGCATACATCACTTTCAAAAGATCGGTTTTCGGGAGCGGGAAGAATTGTTCGGCCGGCTCCAGCACGGGCAGTCGCCTGAAGCGTGTTTGATCACGTGTGCGGATTCGCGGATCGTTCCGAACCTGATCACGAATTCGGAACCCGGCCAGCTGTTTATCTTGAGAAATGTGGGCAATATCGTTCCGTGTTACGGCACGAGCAACAACGGCGAGTTGGCGGCGGTCGAATACGCGGTCGTGGAGTTGGGCATCCGAGACCTGATTGTCTGCGGCCATACCTGTTGCGGCGCGATGCAGGCGTTGGTCAGTTCGGCGGGCGCGAGCGGCCCCAGCCGAACGCCGCTGGTGGCGCATTGGCTGCGTCATGCCGAAGCCACGCTGGAGATCGTCCGCGAGCACTACGGGCATCTGGAGGGGCAAGCGCTGGTCAATGCGGCGGCCGAAGAAAACGTACTGGTGCAGTTGGAGCACTTGCGGAGCCTGCCGGTGATCGCAGCGAGGATTTCCACCGGTCGAGTGCGGCTGCACGGCTGGATGTACAAGATCGACAGCGGCGAGGTGTTTTACTATGAATCGGAACTCGGCCAGTTTCTGAAGTTCGGGGACACGTCGGTCGAAGGCGGCCCGCGCGTCGCGGACGGCGGGCGGAAACAGCGGTAACGCGGATTGGGCCTCGCACGCAACGTTGCGAAATTCGATCGCACCGTTGCGCATGCTGGCAGGCCGTCTTCAGCGCGTTATCCCGTGCCGGTGTACGTTTACGGCCGTTGGCCTCAGAGATTCGGACTTTAGATGCTTTGCGGAGATTCCATGGACTCGACTCAACCTTTGAACGGTCGTCCTCGCTTGCCCCTGGTTGCCGATTTATCGGCGGGCTTGGTCGTATTTCTCGTCGCCCTGCCGCTGTGTTTGGGCGTGGCGCTGGCCTCGAACGCCCCCTTGTTTTCCGGGATCCTGGCCGGAATCGTGGGCGGCTTGCTGGTGGGGGCGATCAGCAAGTCCCACACCAGCGTCAGCGGTCCCGCCGCCGGCTTGACCGCGGTCGTGGCGGCCCAGATCGCGGCGCTGGGCTCGTTCGAAGCGTTCCTGCTGGCGGTGGCGATGGCGGGCGCTTTGCAAATCGTGCTGGGCGTGATCCGCGCCGGGGCGATCGCGGATTTCGTGCCGTCGAGCGTCATCAAAGGGCTGTTGGCGGCCATCGGCCTGATCCTGATTCTCAAGCAGTTTCCCCATCTTCTCGGCCGCGATGTGAATCCCTTGGGGTTGATGGCTTTTGAAGAGCCGGACCATGAAAACACGCTCTCCGAATTGTTGCGCGCCTTCCTCGACTTTCATCCGGGAGCCGCCGTCGTCGGCGTGGCTTCGATCCTGATCCTGCTGGCGTGGGACAAGGTCAAGCCGCTCAAGAAATCACTTGTTCCCGGGCCGTTGGTCGCGGTGCTCGCCGGCGTCGGCTTGAGTCTGCTCTTGGCTCGCTTGGGCGGCCGCTGGACCATCGACGCCACGCATCTGGTGCAAGTGCCCGTGGCGGACAGCCTATCCGGCTTGCTCGGGTTCCTGCAATGGCCGGACTTTTCGTCCGCAGCGAATCCGCGGGTGTATCTGGCGGCGGTGACCATCGCTTTGGTCGCTTCGCTGGAGACGCTCTTGAACCTGGAAGCGGTCGACAAGCTCGATCCGCAGAAGCGGATCTCGCCGCCCAACCGCGAGTTGATCGCCCAGGGGGTCGGCAACATGACCGCCGGATTGATCGGGGGGCTGCCGGTCACATCTGTGATCGTGCGCAGCTCGGTCAACATCAACGCGGGCGGCAAAACCAAGCTGGCAACGCTCGTACATGGCCTGTTGTTGCTGCTGTGCGTGGCCCTGCTGCCGATGTGGCTGAATATGATTCCCTTGTCATGTTTGGCGGCCGTCCTGATCATGACCGGCTTGAAGTTGGCCAGCGTGAAGCTGTTCCGGCAGATGTGGCGCGAGGGGCCGAACCAGTTCCTGCCGTTTTTCATTACGGTGGCCGCGATCCTGCTCACCGACCTATTGATCGGCATTCTGATCGGACTGGGATTCAGCCTCGTGTTCATTCTGCGGAGCAACCTGCGGCGCCCGCTGCGCCAAATCGTCGAGAAGCACATCGGCGGCGAGGTCCTGCACATCGAACTGGCCCATCAGGTCAGCTTTCTCAACCGCGTGGCGCTGTCCCAGGCGTTAGCGGCCGTCCCACGCGACGGGCACGTATTGATCGACGCCCGCGACACGGATTATATCGACGCGGACGTGTTGGACTTGATTCTCGAATATCAGAAGGAGATCGCGCCGGCGCGCGGCGTGCAGGTCAGTCTGGTCGGCTTCAAGGAGCATTACGGACCGTTCGAGGATCGGGTCCAGTACGCGGACTATTCCACGCGCGAGCTGCAGGCCAGCCTGATGCCCGATCAAGTCGCGCAGATCCTCCGCGACGGCAACGAGCGGTTTTCCGCCGGGCAACTCTTGACGCGCGACCTGGCCCACCAGCGGGAGGTGACGGCGGGCTGCCAACATCCGCTGGCGATCGTGCTGAGCGGCGCCAGTTCGCGAACGCCCGTCGAAATGATCTTCGACGTGGGATTGGGCGATATCTTCTGTGCCCGGGTGACCGGGAATCTGGTCAGCGTCGGCGTCTTGGGCAGCCTGGAATACGCCTGCGCCGTGGCGGGGGCCAAGTTGATCCTCGTGATGGGACATGCCGACAGCGCCTTGATGCGGCTGGCCATCCACGCGTTCGTGGCGCGGCAGCGCGTGGCGGAAACGACGGGCTGTACGCACCTCGATCCGATCGTGGCCGAGGTGCAAAAGTCGCTCGATCCGCGCCGCGTCGAACGTTGGGACTCCCTCGCGCTGAAGGAACAGCAGGACTGTATCAATGATCTCTACCGAGCTCACATCCTGCGCATCATCGCGACCATCCAACAAAAGAGCACGGCGCTCCAGCGCCTGGTTCAGGAAGGGCGGGTGAAGATCATCGGCGGCATGTATAACGTGCGCACCGGAAAGGTGGATTTCTTCGAATGCAACGCCACGTGACGTCTGGCGAAGTGACCCTCCAACTGAATCTTATAATCCCTCGCGAGTCGCGACGTCCGCTGGTTTCCACGTTAAGGTGAAGGGAACAACACTTCCTTTCGCAAACGGCCGGAACCGCACGAGGTCAGAGCTGGAGCAGAGTTCCTAAGCCCATTTCCCGAGCGTTGGCCAGGATTCGTGAGGCGGCGGCCAGATCCTGAATGGCTACTCCCACGGATTTGAAGAAGGTGATTTGATGCGCGTCGGCGCGGCCCGGTTTACGTCCGCTGACGATTTCCCCGAGTTCCGCGGCGATACGATCGGCCGAATAGCAGCCTTGCTGAATCGGGACCAACAGGTCGCCGGCTTCCGCCAGCGCGGATTCGCGATGATCCACCACCACCCGCGCGCGCAACACGGTTTCGGTCGGAATCTCCTGCATTCCCGGCTGGTAAGAACCGACGCCGTTGACATGGGTGCCAGGCTTGAGATCGGCGTCCGAGAAAACGGGGGTCTGCGCCGAGGTGGCGGCGCAGACGATGTCCGCCTTTCGCACGGCCGCGGCAGAGCTCGCCACCGCCGTGACTTTGACGCCCATCGCCGCGCTCATTTCGCGGGCAAAAATTTCCGCCGCCTTGAGAAGGGGATCTGCAACCCATACCGTTTGGACGGCGCGCACCGCGCATATCGCTTCCAACTGGGTTCGAGCTTGGACGCCCGCGCCGAGGATGGCAACCGCGACGGAGTCGGGGCGGGCCAGCAGGTCGGTCGCGGCTCCGGAGGCTGCGCCGGTGCGAAGCGCGGTGACGGCGGTGCCGTCCAGGATGGCCAGCGCTTGCCCGGTGGTGCCGTCATACAGGGTGACAATCGCCTGGATACGCGGAAGCCCGCGCGCCGGGTTGCCGTCGAACACGGTCACCGCTTTCAGGCTCAACACATCCGTGGAACGTTGATAGCAAGGCATCAGCAGCAGCCTGCCGTGGTGCTCGGCCACCTCGATGTGCGAGCGGAGCGGCACCACGGCCTCGCCGGCGGACAGCGCTGCCATAGCAAGCTTCATCACCTCCACGGCCTCGGGCATGGGAAGCGCATGGCGGACGTCGGCGGCGGAGAGGAACAAGAGTTGATTGGAATTCATCCGGGGAGTCCATCCATGTTTAAAAGGGGTCATGGTATGAGCCGCGACACGCACAGCCGGCATCGAGCCTCGGCAAGGCGGCGGCCGACGGTGCCATCGCCAGGCCGCCTCGCGAAGTCACGCGCAATTCGGCCGGCATGACGAGGCCCACCGCGTACACAGCGTCAATCGTTTCATCGAGCGGAATGGGGTTCTGATAGCCGCCGAGAACGAGGTCCGCGTTCACCAACGCCGCCGCGGCGGCTGCGGCATTGCGGGTGTGGCAGGGGATTTCGACGATGCCCTGCACCAGGTCGCACACCGTGCCCATCGTGTTCTGAAACGCGATGGCGGCCGCATCGCACACCTGGCGGATCGTGCCGCCTGCCGCTGCGGCCACGCCCGCCGCTGCCATCGCGCCCGCCGCCCCAATTTCGACTTGGCAGCCCGCGACCTCCGCGGCGAACGTCGCGCGCTCCGCCACAATGACGCCGATGGCGCCGGCGGCGAGCAAAGCCAGGGCAAGCTGTTCCCGGCCCATGTCCTTCTCCTCCAGCAACGTCGTCAGCACGCCGGGAAGGACGCCCGCCGAGCCAGCGGTGGGCGCGGCGCAGACAACGCCCCGGCCACAGTTGACATGCATTGCGGCCAAGGCGCGGACGGCGGCGCGTGTGTGGAGGCCGCCGATGGCCAGGCCTCCCTTGGCGTCCGCCCGGAAAATACGCGCCGCAGTCGGCTGCAGTAATTGCATGCTGGGCAGATCCTGGCCCAGCCCGCGGCGCACGCTCGCCAGCATGATGTCCACCCGTCGGGCCATTTCGGTAAGGACTTCCCGCTCCGACAGCCCCAGTAGCGCCGCTTCGTAGCGCGCCGCCAGTCGTCCCGGGGAGAGGCGTTCTTTTTCGGCCAGCTGCACCATGCCCGCAGCGCTGTCGAAAAGCTGCGGTCCGCGCTTCACGAAACTCAACGGCGCGCCGCAAAATAAACGGACTCCGCCCGGCAGCGCGGCAAGGCGGTCCCGCAACTCGACCGGCGGTGGATTGCGGCGCCGTGCGAACAGCAGTACCCGCCCGCCTCGCTCGAAACGCTGGACGGGCGCCAGGTTCTGGTCGTCGGCCTCCAGCGCGCGGTGCGCTGTGGCCGCGCTCCCCACGTCAACGTCGGCCAGGATTTCATGACAGCCGCCGTCGAGACGCACCGGCCAGCCTTCCACCAAGGTGATCTCCACCGCTCCACCGCCGATCGACTGGCCGCTGGCTTCCAGGGAGCATCCGCTGCGGGTGCGCAATCGAATCTGAACCGTGTTCGGATGATTTGCCGTCTCCAGTTTCTCGACGCGGAACCGCACCTGCAACCCTTGGGCCGGAGCCAGGGCCAAAGCGCGGGGGAAACGGTCGTCCGTGATCGGCCAGCCCAGCAAGCCCGCCGTGAAGGCGAGATCGGACCCTTGGGTTTGATAACACCGCGCGTAGGAACCGTCTGGATCAAACAGGAACTCGGCCTCCGCAGGTGTTTCGCCCAGGAGCGAGCTGGCCAGTGCCGCCAGGTGGTACGAACCGGCGGTATGCGAACTGGACGGCCCACGCATGACCGGCCCTATGACGTCGTTGAAAATGCTGATGTTTTTCATGGCGTTGAGTATGTTCCAAACGCGAAAGAAACGAAAGACGGCGGCAGGCGGACCACCAGCGGATGGAGGCCGATCGGCCGTCCGGCTGCACGTCATGATCCGAGTTGGAGCAAGGCTTGCCTCCAAGCACGAGGTTCGCGTTGACGGCGGATCGTTTACCCTATTGCGGTTCCCGGTTGATTGCGGGTAGACTGCTCGTCCGCGTATGCTGCATGTGTGAACGATCCAAGCAGTGGGTGCGGTGTCAAACGGAATCGCTCCTTTCGCAGAATTCCCGATAACTTTTCGCTGTGGTCTTATGAATCTGATTCTCACCGCTCTGCGCCGTCCGCTGACCGTCATCGTCATCATTACGGCCATTGCACTGACATCCTTCCTTGCCATCGGCGGGGCGCTGTTCGAGCAGGCAGGCCTGCCATATCCCAGCGGTTTCCCCAAAGGCATGGAAGTGGATATCTTTCCGAGCTTGAATCTGCCCGTCATTTATGTCTGCCAGCCGTACGGCGGCATGGATTCTGCGCAGATGGAAGGCTTTCTAACCAACTTCTACGAATACCACTTTCTGTACATCAGCGGTATTCGTCATGTCGAGTCGCGGAACGTCCAGGGGGTGGCGCTGATGCAATTGCATTTCCATCCTGGAACGAACATGGCCCAGGCGATGGCCGAAACGATCAACTACGTGAACCGTTCCCAGGCATTCATGCCGCCGGGCACGGTCTCGCCGTTCGTGATGCGGTTCGATACGGGCAGCGTTCCCGTTGGCTACTTGGTGTTATCAAGTGACACCCGGAGCGTGTCCGAAATTCAGGATTTGGCCTTATTCCGCGTTCGCCCGATGTTTGCCAGCCTGCCCGGCGTCTCGGCACCGCCGCCCTTCGGCGGCAGCGCACGGACCGTGGTCATCACGGTCGATCCCCAGCGTTTACAGTCCTACGGGATGTCGCCGGAAGAAGTGATCACGGCCTTGGGCAAAGGCAATGCCATCAGCCCCTCGGGCAACATCCCCCTGGGCGACAAGTACCCCATCGTGCCGGTCAATTCCATCGTCCGCGATCCTCAAGAACTGGGATCGTTGCCGATCCGTATGGGCGAGCGGATGGTCTACCTGCGGGATGTCGGCTACGTCGAGGACGCGGCCGACGCGCCCGTCGGATATGCGCTGGTCAATGGACGCCGAGCGGTCTACATCCTGGCGACCAAGCGCGCCGACGCTTCGACGCTCAGCGTCATCAACAATATCAAACGCGCCTTGCCGCGTATGAAAGATGCTTTGGGCGTCGAGGGCGAGGGGATCGATGTCCGCTTCGAGTTCGACCAGTCGCCGCACGTGACGCGGGCGGTTGCGGCGGTCGCCACCGAAGGCCTGCTGGGCGCCGTGTTGATTGGCCTGATGATCCTGCTGTTTCTGCAGGATTGGCGCAGTTCGCTGATCGTGGTACTGAACATTCCGTTGGCGCTGATGGCGGCCGTGCTGGCGCTGTGGGGCACCGGCCAGACGATCAATCTGATGACGCTGGGCGGTCTGGCGCTGGCGGTCGGTGTTCTGGTCGATGAAGCGACGGTGGCCATCGAGAACATCCATATCCATCTGCAGCGAGGTCAGCCGCTGGCGCAAGCGGTCCGGGACGGATCTGCGGAGACCGCCGGTCCGCGGTTGTTGGCGATGTTGTGCATTCTGGCGGTATTCGTGTCTTCGTTCTTCATGGAGGGCGCCGCCCGATCGCTGTTCGTTCCGCTGTCGCTGTCGGTCGGCTTCGCGATGCTGTTCTCGTACTTGCTGTCCAGCACGTTCGTGCCCATCCTCTCGGTCTGGCTGCTCAGGCGTCAGCACGGCGCGCTGGGCGCCGGCCACGAGCAGGTGCCGGTCCATTCCCGGTTCGACCGCTTCCGCCGGATGTACGAAGGGCTGCTCGCGGGCTTCGTGCGGATGCGGGTGGTGGTGATCGTCGTGTATCTGCTGGTCAGCGGAGCGGTGATTGGACTGCTGGGCCCTCAATTGGGACGGGAGATTTTTCCGGCCGTCCGTGCCGACCAGTTCCGTTTGCGGATGCGCGCCGCCGACGGAACGCACGTCGTCCGGACAGAGCAATATGCCAAGCAAGCGCTGCAATTGATCGAGGATGAAGTCGGCGGCAAGAACATCAACCTGACGCTCGGCTACGTCGGAATGATCCACTCGAACTTTCCCGTGAACGCGGTCTATCAATGGTCCCGCGGTCCGGAAGAAGTGATCATGTACGTGGACCTAAAAAAGCACGCGGGAATCAGCGGGCACGAGGTGCAGGAACGGCTGCGGGCGAGATTGGCGGAGCAAATGCCGGACGTCCGGTTTTCATTCGAGCCGTCGGACATCGTGAACCAAGTGATGAGCTTCGGCTCGTCCACCCCGGTCGAAGTCGCGGTCAGCGGCCCGAGCTTTGCCGACAACCGCACGTATGCGGACAAGGTGTACGCGGAACTGGCCAAAATTCCGGCCTTGCGCGACTTGCAGGTGGGCCAGTCGCTGGATTACCCGACGATTCAAGTGAACGTGGACCGCGAAAAGGCCGGACTGGCGGGCTTGACGCCGACGGACGTTTCCCGGGCCTTGGTCAGCGCGACTTCGTCCAGCCGGTTTGTCATGCCGAATTATTGGGCGGATCCGAAGAGCGGCATCGCCTATCAGGTCCAGGTCGAAGTCCCGCGGCCAGTGGTGCGGACTCCGGACGGCGTCCAAACCATCGGCTCGGCCGAGGACCTCGGCCGCATCCCGCTAAAACGCACCGAGCACGGACAGGTGCTCGTCCGGGACGTGGCGACGATCGAACCGGGCACGATGCCGGGGCAATTCGACCGGTACAACATGCGGCGGCAGATCACCTTGACCGCCAACATCGCCGGCGCCGACTTGGGGACGGTCTCGCGGCAAGTCGCTGGAGCGCTCCAGCGGGCCGGCGAGCCGCCGACGGGCGTGCGCGTTGAAACGCGCGGCCAGCTTCCCCCCATGCACGCGATTCAAGCCGGCTTGACCGTCGGCCTGGGGTTCGCCGTCGTCGCCGTGTTCCTGCTGCTGACCGCGAACTTTCAATCGCTGCGGCTGGCCTGTGTGTCCGTATCGACGGCACCGGCGGTCGTGGCGGGCGTGGTATTGATGCTGTGGGCAACCGGCTCGACGCTGAATGTCCAATCGTTCATCGGCGCGATCATGGCGATCGGGATTGCGACCGCCAACGCCATTCTGCTGGTGACGTTTGCGGAACAGAGCCGGCGCGTCGGTCCGGAGGAAGCGTCGTCCGCGGCGGTTCCGCCGGCCGCCGGAATGAATGCTCGCGACGCCGCGTTGCATGGTGCACGGCGGCGGTTGCGGCCGATTTTGATGACCAGTTGTACAACGATCGCCGCCATGCTGCCGATGGCTTTGGCATTCGGCGAGGGCGGCCAGCACAACGCGCCGTTGGGCCGTGCGGTGATCGGCGGGCTGGCGGCGGCGACGTTCGCCACCCTGTTTGTGCTCCCCAGCGTGTTCGCCCTGATCCAAAGCCGCGCGAGCATGGCCTCCGCCTCGCTGGATCCGGCGGATCCGGCCAGTTCGCACTATATCCCGGCCGAAACCGTTCGTAGGTAAAAGCCGCCTAAGGAGATGTTATATGATACGCGATTCCTTTTCTTTCCTCGGAACCGTTGCGGCGATCGGACTGCTCCTGGCCGGCAGCGGCTGCAATCAGACAGCGACCGGGCGAGCGGCGGACGCCGGCGCAACCCCCGCGGCGGAGCAGCGCGACCGCGTTGCCGCAGGACGGGTCGAACGGAAAACCTTGACGCGGACCACGTCCCAACCGGCCAGAATCGACGCCTTTGAGGAAACGCCGCTGCTTCCCAAGCTGGCCGGCTTTGTGGCACAGGTGCTGGTGGACATCGGCGACACGGTTTCCAAGGACCAGACGCTGGTCGAATTGTCGATTCCGGAATTGCACGATGAACTCAAGCAAAAGGAGGCCCTGGTCGCCTTGGCGGACGCTGGAATCCGCCAAGCCGAGGCGGCCGTTCAGGCGGCCACAGCTGCCGTTGAGACGGCAGCGGCCAAGATCCAACAGATGGAAGCCGGCGTCGTCCGAGCCGACGCGGAACGCGCCCGCTGGCAAGCCGAACATGCCCGCATCACCGAGCTGGTGGCGGGACGCGCGGTCACGGAAAAACTGGCCGACGAAACGCTCCACACGATGCGATCCGCGGAGGGAGGCCACCAGGAAGCCGTCGCCGCCGTCGCGGCTGCAATGGCCGCTCGCAACGAAGCGGAGACGAACGTCCGACAGGCCGAAGCGGACCAAGGAGCCGCCGCCGCCCGGCTGCAACTCGCTCAAGCCGACTTGGCGCGGACGAACACCTTGATCGCGTATGCCACCATCAAGGCCCCTTTCGACGGCGTCGTCACGCATCGGAACGTCGCCACCGGACATTACGTCCAACCGGCCGGCGGCGGTGATGCGAAGCCGCTGGTCGTCGTCGCGCGGACCGACGTCGTGCGCGTTTTCCTGGACGTGCCGGAGTTGGAAGCGCCGCTGGTCGATCGCGGACAGAACGGAGGCGCGGCGACAGTCCGCGTCCAGTCGCTTGCCGGCATGGAGTTTCAAGGCAACGTCACCCGCACCAGCTGGTCGTTGGATGCCGCCAACCGGACGTTGCGCACCGAAATCGACATTCCCAACCCGGATGGCCTCTTGCGGCCCGGCATGTACGCCACGGCGACCATCGTGCTGGACCAGCGGACGGATGCACTCGCACTGCCCACCAGCGCGTTGGTTCGCGAGGGAGCCGATACCTATTGCTGTTCGGTCGAGTCCGGGAGCATCCGTCGCCAGCCGATACAACTTGGTCTGCGGTTTGACAAGGAAGTCGAAATCGTGTCCGGTCTGAATGCCGGACAGATGATCGTTCTGGCACGCGCCGAAACGCTCAAGCATGGGCAACAAGTCGAGGTGCTCCCGGCGGAACAGAAGAAATAGCCGCTGTAGCTGCCAGTCTTGCTAACCTGCCAGCAAGCTGGCAGGGGGCAGCGGTCTACGACGTATGCTAGCTGTCAGTCTCGCTTTCCTGCCAGGCAAGCCGGCAGGGGGCGTCAACATGCGTGCTTTGGCCAAACTTCCCCGCTAGCACCAAACGGTTTTTCGCCGCTTGGGCGTCGAGGATGAGTTGTCACACTAGCACCAAACGGTTTTCCGCCGCTTGGGCGTCAAGGATGAGTTGTCACACTAGCCCGACGCGCAAGTTTTGAAGTTGCGCATTTTGGGACCGGAATTTTGGCCGAAGGCCATATTCACCGTAGCCTGGGGCAACGCCCTAGGGACACGGGCGAGCATCCGTTGTTTGGCCGAAGGCCATATTCACCGTGCTGCGTAGGGCAAGGTGAGTATGGCCTTCGGCCAAATAGGCCGGACGACACCGTGTCCCTAGGGCGTTGCCCCAGGCTACGATGGGAGCAGGCCTTCGGCCAAACACGACCGGACCGCCGAATGCGCAACTTCGAAGCGCGCAAGCGAGGAAGAGCCGTGATTCCCTCGCTCGCGCGTCGGGCTAGTGTGCCTTCTCAAACTGAACGGAAAACCGCTCGGCAACCGTTTGGTGCTAGTAAACTCACCGAGATCGATCCTTCTTCCGTAGCCGCTACGAGCGGTGCGGCAGGGGCCTCTTGCGGCGCGTTCTTGGCCCGCAGCACGGCGGTCTTGGCTCCATCGCGCCGATTATTGGGAGAAGTGGAGTCCTGCGGATCGGAGCGAAGGAACGGCTGGAATGACTTGGAACATGTTCAAACGGCAATTGTTGTGGACGACCGCGCTGGGGATTCTGCTGGCCGGAGGGGGTTGCCGTACGGTTGATACCCCAGCGGCGACGACGGCGAACAGCACGCGCGGTGATGAATCCCTGGCGGGAATCTCGCCTGGGGGTCCTGCCTTGAATCCGTCTCTTGGCGGTCCGGTCCTGGTTCTACGTGGTGAAGGCGATCGTCCAATAGAAGAATCACCGCCGCGAAGGATGCCTGTGGCGCGGGTTGAGCCGTCGCCGGTTCCAGCGGGCCAGGGAGACGGCTTGGGATCCAGCCTGCAAACCGGCGCCGATCGCCCCGTCCGCCTGGTTTCGGCCGATACGTCGGCCCCCGGGGCCGACGAAGCGATCGACGGATCGCCTCTGGCGCCCGAGGCCGCCGCGCAGGCACTCGACTTGGCGAGCGTGCTGGCGCTGGTGGACGGCCAGAATCCACAGGTCGCTTTGGCACGCGAGCGGATTGCCGAGGCGTATGCCCAGCGGAACCGTGCCGACGCGTTGTGGCTGCCCTCGATTCGGGCCGGCTTGAACTACAACAAGCATGAGGGAGCGATCCAGGACGTGGTCGGCGACGTGTTCGACACCAGCCGCGGCTCGCTGTACGGCGGCTTGGGAGCCGTGGCCGTCGGCGCCGGCTCGCCCGCCGTGCCGGGCGTGTGGGCCAACTTTCACTTGGCCGACGCCTGCTTCCAGCCACGGATCGCCGGACACGAGGCGTCCGCCCGCTCGCACGCGGCACAAGCCACGCGGAATACTTTTCTCCGCGACGCCGGAATCGCCTATTGGGAATTGGTGCGGGCCGAGCAGCAGCAAGCGATCGTGTTGCAGACGCTGCGGGACACGCGGCAATTGGCGCACTTGACGGAAACCTATGCCCGGACCGGCCAAGGACTGCAGGCGGATCATCAGCGGATGGAGGCCGAGTTGGCCGTCCGGCGGAGCGAGCTTTTGCAGACCGAGGAGGCGGTATTCGTCGCCTCGGCCAAATTGGTTCGGCTGCTGGGAGGCGACCCGCTGGGGCGGATCGTTTCTGCCGAACAAGCGGTGGTGCCGCTGGAACTGACCTCCGACGATACCCCGGCCGCCGACTTGGTCCAGCTGGGGCTGCGGCAACGGCCGGAACTGGCCGAAAGCCGGCATCTCGTCCATCAGGCTTGTCAGCGTCTGCAGCGGGAACGGTTCGCCCCGCTGGTCCCCAGCATCCTGCTCGGGTTGAGTTACGGCGGCCTGGGCGGCGGTTTGGGCAGCGACATCACCAACACCGGAGACCGTCTGGACGCCGACGTCGCCGCCTACTGGGAACTTCGTCAATTGGGCTTGGGCGAGCGGGCCGCGCGGGCCGAAGCCTCGTCCCGTGTACGGCAAGCGGAACTGCGGCAGTTGGCCGATCTGGATCGCGTGGCGGAGGAAGTCGTGACGGCTCGCACACAAATTCAAAGCCGCGCCAGCCGCATCGAAATCGCCCGCGCCGGCATCCCCACCGCCGAACAGTCCTTCCGCCTGAACTGGGACCGAATTCAAAATGCACAGGGCTTGCCGATCGAGGTGCTGCAGTCGATCCAATCGCTGGCGGTGCTCCGCCGCGAGTACTTGAGCGCCACCGTCGATTACAACGTCGCCCAACTTCAGTTGTGGTGGGCCACGGGCTGGTTCTGCGAGCCCGTGGCTGCACCGCCCGCCGCACGCTGGCGGCCGTAACTCAAGTCTTCGAAGTTGCGCATTCGGCGGTCCGGCCGTGGTTGGCCGAAGGCCTGCTCCCATCGTTGCCCCAGGCTACGGTGAATGTGGCCTTCGGCCAGAATCCGGCCCCAAAAATGCGCAACTTCAAAAACTCAAGTGAGCGGCAGGTTCAGCTATTGCAGGAATCCCCAACCAAACACGAGGAACAGAAAACCCGCCGCCAGGACCAACGCCGGCAAGCGGAACCGGCGGTGCGCCTCGCCCTGGGCCAAGCGAAGCTCGCGCACGGCGAAGTAAGCTCCCGCGACGATCAGCGCCATCGAGATCACGCAGACCGCGGTCATCGCGAGAATCGACGCCGGTTGCGGCAGCGTCTTGGCGGCCAAGGCCCGCGCCGTATCGAGGCCCGCCGGGTCTTCGGCCGCCAGCGGCAAAAAGCCGATCCAGGAGACGAACTTGGCCAGCCCCTTGCACATGTGCCCACAGGCGATTAACACGGCCAGCGGCAGCGCCATCCGCCGCCAGGCATCCGAGATCCCCGCAGCCCCGCGCGCCACCACGACCAGCCCGCCCAGCAGGCTCCAAATCACGACGGGCACAACGAACAGCGTCCAAACGCCGTTGATCCATCCCCCGTATCGGGTCGCGCCCAGCCACGCGGCCGCTTCCTGCGGCACCCACAGAAACACCGCTTGGGCCGCCTTCCATTCGCTGAACAATTCGATCACGACGAATCCAGAGGCGAGCATCACAAACAAGGTGACGGGCCATGACGCGACCGCTTCCCGCGCGTCGGCCGGATGAAACGGACGGCGGAGAAAGAGGCCCATGTTGGCCGGCGGACACGCCTTGACGCACTGGCCGCAGACCAGGCAATCCGAACTGCGGTCCAATCGGGCCGGGTTCAGCAGACTGGGACAACTGCGGGCATCCAGCTTGGATCGATGACAGGCGCGAACGCAATCCCTGCCCGTGCAAACCGTGCATTCGTCCTTCGAGGCCGGGCGTATCGCGAGCATGCCGCCCCGCCCGTACGTCCCCAACAGCAACCCCACCGGACAGAAACCGCGGCAAAAGGCACGGTCCTTGAAGAAGAACCCCGCCCCGGCGGCAGCTGCCAACAGGCTCCACAGAAACCAGGACGTATAGGCGGGACTACGGTGAAGATCAACACCGGCCACAAGCATTTGGATCAATGCGTACAACGCGACAATCAACACGCCGGAACATAGCCATTTCCCCAACACCCGCTGCTTGACGCCCAGTCGATGCGCCAGACGCTCGCTGCCATTGGCAACCAGTTCAAGCGGACAGACCGCACACCACAGCCGGCCAAACAGCACGGCCGTCCAAACCATCGCCGGCCACCAGAGGCCCCACACCAGCAACGTCACCAAATTGCTTTTGGCGTACAGCTTGCCGGGAACGCCGTCGGGCGCATGCACTCCCCAGGCCAGTACGGCCAGCGCGATAAAAATCGCCAGCAGACCTGCCTGGAAGATATAGGGGAATCCTGCCCAACGCACCAGGGCGGAGATCGGCCGCAATTGCAGCAGGTTAAAGCCCGGCCCTCTGGGCTTGACGGGACCGCCCGCTTGTTCCGTGCGCACCGGCGTGTCTTGTTCCGTCGTATCGGGGACAGGGATCTGGTTTGCCCTCATCAATCATTCTCCTGAACGGTTCCAAACGCATATAGTCGATGGGTCGTGCGGACGTACAGCCGCCCGCCGGCGATGGCGGGCGTGGCGAAGACGGGTTCGTGAAGTTCATTCAGGGCCAGTCGCCGGAACGTGTCGCCGGCGGCGAAGACCGCGATCGTTCCGTGATGGGACGCCGCATAGATCTTGCCGTCGCCGGCGACGGGCGAAGCGAAATAGGCGCCTGCCGCTCCCAGACGCGTGCGGTACAGCAATCGTCCGGACGCCGCGTCCAGGCACGAGACGATACCGCCGTCCTTGACCATGTACACCCGTTCGCCATACAGCAGCGGCGAAGGAACCTCGGCCACGCTCCGGCTCTCGCGCCAAGCCACGTGGCTGCTGGTCACATCGCCTTGTCCGCCGGGACGAATCGCCAGCAATCCATGTTCCCGCCCGTGCCGGGAAAAGGCGACGGCCCGGTCCCATTCGGCACGGTCATACTGTTGATCGGCATTGGTATCGAAAAAAGGAAATACGTCCGCGAGCCGGATTTCCGCGCCCGGCAGATCGCCGGATTGAGCGCGGCGGACAATCGGCAAATCCGCGGCCAATTCATTCGCGCCGATCTTGCCGTCGCGATTCTCGTCATGACGAAGCAGCATGTCGTCAAACGGCGGCAGCGGGACGCGATCCTCCAGTTCGCCGCCCGGCCAATACGCGGCGACAAACAGGCGGCCGGCGCCCACAGCCGGCGTGCTGGAGGCCGCCGAAAGCGAGCTGACCCACCAGCGTTGGGCACCGTCGGCCAGCCGCCAGGCCATTACGCCCACCGAGTTGTGCAGGATCACTTCCACGGTTTCGCCATCGGTCCACGTCACGGGCGTCGCATAACCCGGCAAGTAGGGCAAAACCGTCTGCCGCCAAACGACTTTGCCCGTGCGGCGATCGACGGCCGACAACGACGGTCTGGGCGGAGCCTCGCAGCTGAGCAGCACGAACTGCCCCGCGACGATCGGCGAGGCGCCCGAGCCGTAGGGCGTCGGCGGAGCCGCCTGCGCCAAACGCCACAGCTCCACGCCCGCAAAGTCGTAGCACAACAATCCGAACGAACCGAAGTAGACATAAACGTGCCGGCCGTCCGTCGCGGGCGTGGCGTTGGCCGGAGTGCTGATCGGATGAACCTGTTCAATCGCCGCGGCCGGGGCGGCTCGCCGCCAGAGGATGGCGCCGTCGAGCCGATTCAGGCAAAGAGTCTCCAACTGCTGCGCATCGCGATCGAACGCGGTGAGGAAAATGCGATCGCCCCAAATGCAGGGCGACGAATGGCCGGGCGGCAGCGGCGTAGTCCAGATCGCCGTTTCGGGTCCGAATTCGACCGGCAAAGGTCTCTCGTCCGCAGACACGCCGCTGGCATTCAGGCCGCGAAATTGGGGCCAACAAGCGCTCGGCTCGTCCGGCACTTCGGCCCCGGCCAAGCCGCCCATGCCGGCGAGGCACAATGCGGCGATCAAGCACCCGATGCGCCTCATCCAGGCATGTCCCTTCGCGGGCCCATCCGTCACCTCGCGGCCTCCTTCGGCTTGATGAACAACACCTCGGCCCGGTTGATCCAGCCGGCCCGCAGGTCGACGCGAAACCAGCCTTCCGCGTTCTTCTTGTGAAAACGGACGGGGGACCGCCTGCCGAACTCTTGGAGATCGTACTCCGCCCACGTTTGGCCGAGATCGGGAGACACGATCAAGCCGGTGGCAAAGGGTGAAGCGGGGGCATAGTGTCCCGCCAGGATCACGCCGTCTTGAATGATCATGTTCGCGCACTCGTACCGCGGATTGAACAGCTGGGTATGCGCTGCGGGGTTGGCGATGTCGGACGGGGCACACCGGAATACGCCCCGATCGTGCGGCTGCGGGCCGTTCGCGTCGCTGATCCAGTACAGTTGCCCGTCCACAAAGTTAATGCCGCCGGCCTTGTATCGCGAGTTCAGCCGTTCGGACACAACGACGCGCCAATCCCAGGTGTCTTTTTGTGCGTCGTACGTGCCCCTGAGCCAATGGCACTCGTACCCTTCGCTGCGGTCGTGATCGCCTGTGCAGGCGTAAAACGCGTTCTCGGCGGGATTGTAAGCCACGCAGTGAATGTGGCGGCAGATCACCGGGTTGTCGGGATTGCCCAGCAGCGTGCCCGCCGGGCCTCCGCCGGCGGAGCCGTTATCGCGATGATGGGGATTCTGGCCAAAGGCATAAGCGATTTTCACCGTTTGGCCGTTGTCGGCCGAATAGTAAATATTGGGCGGCGCCGCGCCGCCGACGACGCTGCAGTAATTCCCCCAGACCAGCATCTCGCCGCCGTTGACGTCCCACGCGTTGACGCCCGCCAGGGGAGCGAAGTACCAGCCGGGCAGCTCCGGGTTTTGCGGCGTGTGGGGTAGATAATCGGAGCCGTCGGGATTCTTCACCGTGATGGGGCCGCAGGTCTCCAGGTTGTCCGTGCTCAGGTAGAGATTCGCGCGGGTGCCGAACAGGATGTTCCCGTTCTTCGCGATGTAGCTGAACGTGATATGGCGCGCGTCGGGAAATGTCTTTTGGTGCGGCCAAGTGCGACCGTTGTCTTCCGACAAGTAGACGGTGTCGTCGGAGAAGCCGAACGCCTTGGCGTCGCGTTGCGAGTCCACATACGGACCCGCCGGCTGTAAGCGATACCAGAAATGTTCGGTCGAGCCGGGCGGGGAAGCGGCTTCGTCCGCGCCCCACGAAGGCGGTCCGAAGGCCAGCATTCCGGCCGTCGCGGCCGTGGCACCCAGGAATTCGCGGCGAGTCACTTGCGATAGTCGTGTCATCGTAGGCTGCCTTTCGTGTTGAGGATTTTCGCAATGGTCACGGTGATTCGTTTTCGGAGGACTCCAGGAAGCTGGGCAGGTAGCCGCCGGTGGTGCCGGCCGCCTCTTGCACGGTGCGCCGCCTTTCCTCCCGCTGGGCGGCTTCGGCCGCTCGCAAGGCCAGGTACGATCCCTGCTGCAAGCGATCCTCGCGCCCCGGTCCGGCTCGGACGACGATGGCCGATTCCTGCAGCAGCCCTTTTTGCTTGTGGTTGATGGCATAACAGCGCGTCTGGCACAATCCGCAGCCCACACACTTGTGCGGCACGACCACCGGCGCGAGATAGCCGGAATCCTCGACGGGCATCCCGAGCGCATCGACCTCCGTCCCCACCCGCAAGAATTCGATCGCATCATAACCGGCCGCCGCGCATTCGTCCACACACAAGCGACACGCTTCGCGGCCCGCCAACGGCAGGCACGTCTGCTGGTTGACGACCGCCAAGCCCATGCGCGCGGCGCGCTTCTCTTCCAGCGGCAGCGCTCGGATCGCGCTCGTCGGGCAGACCTGTCCGCAGTTGCTGCAACTGGGTTCGCATCCCGACCAGTCGGCCACCACGTGCGGCGTCCAGAGGCCGTCCAGGCCCTGGGCGAACGCCAGCGGTTGCAGGACGTTGTTCGGGCACGCCTGGAAGCATTCGCCGCACCGGATGCATAATTGCAGGAACGCTTGCTCCGGCACGCTGCCCGGCGGACGCACGGGCAGAGAGCGGTCCGGATCGTCCCCCCCCGCTCCAAACGCCCGCGTCACCGATGCCAACGAGGCACCGCCGGCAAGTCCCCCCGCCACGCCGGCCGCGGTCGTCAAAAAACGACGGCGGCCGATCGGCCGCTGGCCGGCCGGCGGATCGGCCGCCTTCAGGTCCGTGCCGTCCCACCGCGCGACGAATTTGATCGCCTGCGGAGCGCAGACGCCGCCGCAAGTCTGGCACCAGGTACAGTCGGCCGGGCGCGTGCTGAAGTCGGTTTGGATCGCGTCGAACGGGCAGACTTGGATGCACTTGCCGCAGTCAATGCACGTCGATTCGACTTTCCGCTCCGTCGCCCGGAACAGGTTGCCCAACGAGAACAACGCGCCGCTGGGACACACGTACCGGCACCAGAACCGCGGCCGCAACAAGCCCAACGCCAACACCAGCGCGAACAGGCTCAGCGACAGCCAGTGCCCGGCGCCCCACGCCGGCACCTGGTGCCAGCTGCGCGTCAGGCCCATCTGCAGAGGACTGAGCGCAAAGTTCAAGAACCGCGTCAGCACGGGGATCGCCGCCACATATCCCGAGACCAGCACGCCCAGCAGGGAAGCCGCCAGCGTGCCGGCCAGCACGAAGTATTTCAAATGCACCCACCAACCGTCGGCACAGACGCGAAATCGCCGAAGGCGCTTGCCGACCGCCGCGTCAAACACGTCGATCAGCGTGCCCATCGGACAGACGTAGCCGCAAAAACCTCGCGGTACGAATATACACAAGGCGAGGATCGCCGCGGCCGCGGTCAACGACCAGACCCAGCTGCGCGCCGCGATGGCCGCCGACAGGCCGACCAGCGGATCGAGGATCAGGAACGTTTCGGCGGCGAGCCGTTCCTTGGCTCGCAGATCGTCCGCATAATGCGACGGCCAGCTGCCGGGGGCTTGGTCACTGAGCGACCAGGGGCCGAAGCTGGCCGCCATCCGCTCCAGTTGGACGGGAGCGAGCGGCTGGGCCGGCGCCAGCTGCAACTCGAGCTTCTCCGCGCGTTCCACCCGGAAGCTTCCCAGATAGAACAAGCCGTCGCCTGCGTCGCTGACATGTAAGGTCATCCCGGTTTGCAGCGGAATCGCCGGCGGCTGATCCGTGGCCAACGTCGCCGCACCCGTCTCCGCATTCACCTCGACCGGCAGCCAGCCACCCCAAGTACCGGCGGGGCGAGCGGTGTAGGGCCAGCAGACATAGAAGAACAAGCCCAGGAACACCAGCAGGCACACGGACTGGACGGTCCGCCGCAACGGCGAGGAAAGCCATGTGGGCCCCAGCCGCTTCAGCGCGCGGCGGAATCGTCCGGGCCGGTCCGCCGACAATCCGCCTGTCCTGCGGAATGGGCGAAGATACCAATTCAGTCGCATGCATTCTCCCAAATCCGTCATTGTATGATTGCCAGGGAAAGTTCTGCAACCTCAAGCCAGAACTCGTGACATGAGGCCCCTGGGCCTACCCCAGGGGAGCTTCACTTTCCACCCAGAAAACCGGCGGAAAGGATGGGGCGTCCGACGGTCCCGTTTCTAGGCGGAGAGTGAAACTCCGCCGAGGTAAACCCGGTGGCATCCGGCTGAACGACGGGCCACTGCCGAGTTTCGTCGCCGCAGCGCGGGGACCGGAACGTTTTCACTTGCCCATAATTCAGGGGCTCAACGAATAAATTTTCAAGTTCTTTTGTGGGCTGGTTTTCCGTTTCATGCCCATGTAGAATTCTCTGCGGCTGGTTCCACCAACGAGATGGATTCTTGGGGTGAATTGAAAGCAAATAGCCGGCTCATGGAGGGGAATCAGGAAAAACGCCTCCTTGTATTATCCAGTGGAAGTGCCGATGACTGCCGCAACCACCGAGCAGCGTACGAGTGAATGGAACGACGAGCGTCTTGCGAAAGCCCCCACGGGGATTTGCGGACTTGACGAAATTACCGAAGGCGGGTTGCCGCAAGGCCGTCCCACGCTGGTCTGTGGCAGCGCGGGTTCGGGCAAGACGCTGTTGGCGATGGAATTCCTGGTCCGCGGGGCGACCGAGTACAACGATCCCGGCGTGTTCATGAGTTTCGAGGAGACCGACCGGGAGCTAACGCAGAATGTGCGGTCTCTGGGATTCGATCTGGATCGCCTGGTCGCCGATAAGAAACTTCACCTCGATTTCGTGCGCGTCGAGCGGAGCGAAATTGAGGAGACCGGCGAATACGACCTGGAGGGCCTGTTTGTCCGCTTGGGTTACGCCATCGACGCGATCGGCGCAAAGCGCGTCGTGCTGGACACCATCGAATCCCTGTTTTCGGCGTTCAACGACGAGGCCGTTTTACGGGCCGAACTGCGGCGACTGTTCCGCTGGCTCAAGGACAAGGGGGTTACGGCGGTCATTACCGGCGAGCGCGGCAAGGACTCTGGCATCCTCACGCGTCAGGGGATCGAAGAGTATGTCTCCGATTGTGTGATCGTGCTCGATCATCGGGTGCATGATCAAATCTCCACGCGGCGGCTTCGCGTGGTCAAGTACCGTGGCACGACCCACGGCACCAACGAGTATCCGTTCATCATCAACAAGCGGGGCTTCATCGTCCTTCCGATCACGTCGCTACGGCTGAGGCACCAGGTATCACGCGAGCGGGTCTCGACCGGCGTCGCGCGATTGGACGCGATGCTGGGGGGACGCGGCGTCTATCGCGGCAGCACGATCCTGGTCACGGGCACGGCCGGCACCGGCAAAAGCAGCCTGCTCGCACACTTTGTGGATGCCGCCAGCCGCCGCGGGGAAAAGTGTCTGTACTTTGCCTTCGAGGAATCTCCCGACCAGATCGTGCGGAATATGGAATCCATCGGACTTTATCTCCAGCAGCACGTTCAAAGCGGCCTGCTTCGGCTCGAGGCGGCGCGGCCGACGGTCCAGGGACTGGAGTTGCATTTGGCCACCGTCCATCAAGTCATCGAAGACTTCCAGCCGCTCCACATCGTCCTCGACCCGGTGACCAATCTCGTCCAGGCCGGCACCGAATCGGAAGCACACTCGATGCTGCTGCGGCTGATCGACTATTTGAAGTCGCGCGGACTGACCACCTGGCTGACCACGCTGACCAGCGGCAGCCATATCTCCGACCAGACGGAAGTGGGCATTTCTTCGTTGATCGACACCTGGTTTCTGCTGCGCGACTTGGAATCCAACGGCGAGCGCAACCGGGGACTGTACCTGATCAAGAGCCGCGGCATGGCACACTCCAACCAGGTCCGCGAGTACCGGCTGACGAACGACGGCTTCGACCTTTTTGATGTGTACCTAGGACCGGGGGGAACGTTAACCGGTTCAGCCCGCCTGGCCCAGGATGCAAGAGAACGCGCGGAGGAGGCGCTCCGCGAGCAGGAACTCCACCGCCAACAGCTGCAGCGCGAGGCCGAACGCAAGGTGTTGGAGGCGCAAATGGCCGCCCTGCAGGCCAAGCTGACGGTTGCCGAACAGGAGATGAAAGTCGCCGCGGCCCAGGAACAGATCCGCCGCGCCCAGGCCGAGGCCAATGAAGCGACGATGGCCAAGAGCCGGCAGGCCGATGCGGTGTGCGCGCCCGTCGAATCGTCCCCAGAACCGATCGTTAAGGAGAGTCCGTGATGACAGATCATGAAGCGGCCTCGTCTGCCAACCACAAGTGGGACCTGCGGCTATATGTGGCCGGACAGACGCCCAAATCCGTCAAGGCTTTTGCCAACTTGAAGAAACTGTGCGAGGAGCACTTGCCCGGCGAATACCAGATCGAAGTCATCGACCTGATGGAACACCCGCAACTGGCGGCCGGAGACCAAATCCTGGCCATCCCCACCCTGGTGCGGAAGCTGCCCGAGCCGATCAAGAAGATCATCGGAGACTTGTCCAATACCGAGCGGGTCCTCGTGGGGCTGGACGTGCGCGAAGCCCGATCGGCCGTCGACCGGTAGCTGCCTGGAATCCGCTCTGGAACATACCGTACAATTCGCGTCCTTGCGAACCACTGCTAACTACAGGGGGAACCAACATGGGCGAAGACGAAACGAAGCCCGCGGCCGATTCGGCGAACGACAATCAGCGCGAGGTGGTCGCGGCCCTTGAGCACGCGATGATGGACCAGGCGCAGGAAACCTACGTGTTGACGCTTTACGTGACGGGAATCAGGCCGCGTTCGCAGCGGGCCATCGACAACATCCAACGGCTGTGCGAGGAATATCTGCCCGGACGGTATGAATTGAAGATCGTCGACATTTACCAACAACCGGCCCTCGCTCAGGGGGCGCAGATCATTGCCGCTCCGACCCTCGTGAAACTGCTGCCGGAGCCGTTGCGCCGGATCGTCGGCGATATGTCGGACGACGGCCGCGTGCTGGTGGCGATGGGCATCAAAGTGCCCGAGGACGGGCAAGGACCGGCGACTTCCGCTCCGAAACCAGCACCGTGAGAACGCTCTATTGAAGAAATTCTGGTAGGAATTATGGAAAGTCCCGAAAAATCGCGCGCGGATCTGGAACGCGAAGTCACGCAGTTGCGCGCGGAGCTTCTGGAAGCACAGGAAACGATGCAGGCCATCTGCGAGGGTCAGGTGGACGCCTTGGTCATCTCCACGCCCGAGGGCCAGCGCGTCTTCACCTTGCAGGGTGCCGATCAAGCCTATCGCGCCGTCGTCGAGCAGATGCAGGAAGGGGCCGTCACGCTGGTCGAGGACGGACGCATCGGCTACAGCAATCACTGCTTTGCCCGGATGGTCAAGCGGCCGCTGGAGGAGATGATCGGCTCGCACATCCGCCAATACGTGATCGAGCGTGACCACGATCGCCTGAATCAACTGATTCACCAGGCGCTCCGCGGCAGTGCTCACGGCGAGTTGACCCTCGGCGCCACGGATGGAAGCCTCATCCCGGTCCGCGTCAGCCTGAATCTGATGGTCCTCGACGAGCTGCCGTCGATCTGCCTGATCGTCACGGATTTGACGGAGCGAAAGCAGGCCGAACGTGTGCTCGCCAGCGAGCAATTCGTGCGTGCGATCCTGAACCAGGCGGCGGACGGGGTCATCGTTTGCGACGCCAAAGATCGGCTCCTGTTCGCCAATCCGGCGGCCCAGAGCATGGTGCAGTTTGACGCAGACAATCCCGTCACGAGGGTCTCGCAATTGTGGTCCAAGGTGATTGATGCGGAGGGGCGGCCGATTCCGGTCGAAGAACAATCGCTGGGGATCGCACTGAAAGGCCGGGCCGTAACGGCCCGCGAGAAACGGGTGGTTCGATCTGATGGAAGCTATTGCGACATCCTCCTGAGTGCGAATCCGCTGCGCGACGCGGATGGTCGGATCATGGGTGCCGTCGCCACCTTTAGCGACATTAGCCGGCGAAAGCGCGCGGAGGAAGCCGAACGCCAACAGCGCGAGTGGCTCCGGGTCACGCTGGCCAGCATTGGAGATGCGGTGATCGCTACCGACACGGCCACCCGCGTCACGTTTCTGAATCCTGTGGCCGAGTCCCTCACCGGCTGGACCCAGGAGCAGGCCATTGGTCACCCGATTGGGATGGTGTTCGCCCTCGTCCATGAACAGACCCGCCAAAGGGCCGACGACGTGGTGTCGCAAGTCCTGCGCGACAAACGGGCGGTTGCGCTGGCCAACGATCGAGCGCTCGTGACCAAGGACGGTTGTACAATTCCCATCGAGGCCTGCGCCGCGCCCATCCTCGATACGGCCGGCGATATCGTAGGCGCGGTCCTGGTGTTCCATGATGTTACCGCCAAACGACGTGCGCGGGACGAGTTGCAGACGGCGAAGGATGCTGCCGAGCGGGCCAATCGTGCGAAGGACCAGTTCCTGGCCGTCCTCAGCCACGAACTGCGCACGCCCTTGACGCCGGTGGTCATGGGCGTGTCGATGCTCCGGGCCCGAACGGACTTGGATCCGGCCGTCTGCGACATCCTGGAAATGATCCACCGCAACATCGCGATGGAGGTCGGACTGATCGACGACCTGTTGGATGTGACACGGATTGCGAACGGAAAGATCGAATTCCACCGCAGTCCCGTCGAGTTAAGCACGGCCATCTCGAGAGCGGTCGAGATCTGCAAACCGGAGATCGAGGCACGCGGGCTCCACTTTGGCCTCGACATGGGGTCGGACGAGCCCTACTGGGTCGAGGCCGACGTGCCTCGGCTTCAGCAGGTCTTCTGGAACTTGTTGAAGAATGCGGTCAAGTTCACGCCGTACGGTGGGTGCATCGGGATTCGCTGCCGGTCCGAGGACGGGTATGTGGTTGCCGAGGTGACCGACACCGGAATCGGGATCGAGCCAGAGGCGCTGCGGCGCATTTTCAAAGCTTTCGAGCAGACGGACCTGTCGGGGCCTCGGTATTTTGGCGGTTTGGGCCTCGGTCTAGCGATCTGCAAGGCACTCGTGGAACTGCATGGCGGTACGATCTCCGCGCACAGCGATGGTCCCGGCAAAGGAGCGACTTTGCGCGTCCGCTTGCCACTTTGCCCGGCCGTCGGCCCCGCCGAAGCGTCCTCGCCGTCCGCCCTGCATGAGCGCGCCATCCGCCCCTTGCGCATCCTGCTGGTGGAAGACCATGTCGTCACCGCGAAAATGACGCGCATGGTGCTCACCACGGACGGCCATACGGTCGAAACGGCCGGCGACGTGGCGACGGCCTTGGAACTGGCCGGCCAGCGCGACTTCGACCTGCTCCTCAGCGACCTGGGGCTGCCGGACGGCAGCGGCCATGACTTGATGCGAGAACTCCGCGCCCGCGGGCACAATTTCCCCGCCATCGCGCTCAGCGGCTATGGACAGGAGAACGACGTCCAGCGGAGCCGCGAAGCCGGCTTTGCCGCGCATCTGACGAAACCCGCTTCCCGCGAAGCCGTCGTGAAGGCCGTCGCGTCGGCTACGGCCCAACAACCCCCGGGCTAGTGCGTCGTCACGGCATAAAACACCAGCCTAGCGAACCGCGCACCACTCTACTTCACCACCAAGATCGGGCACGGGGCGCGGTCCAGGATCTGTTGCCGCTGGCGGGCCATGAGGTCGAACTTGACCCGGCTGGATTCGAACCCGCCCATGACCAGCAAGTCGACTTTGTGCTGCGCCAATTCGATCGGCACGATCACTTCGCTGTTGCCGGACCGCAGCACGCCGTCGAATTTGACGCGCTTGTTCATCGCCCGCTGCCGAACCTCGTCCAACTGGTGCTGGCCGCTCTCGGCCAACTCGCGCTCGAATTCGGCCATTTCAGAATCGACCAGAATCCGCTCGCTGAGCAGCTGCCGCAGGGTGTCGGTGTCGACGACCGCCAAGCCCGTGATTCGCGCCCCCAATGTGTGGGCCAGTTCGATCGCGTAATCGGCCGCATGAAAGGAGGACTTCGTGCCGTCGACGAGGACAAGGATATGGCTGATCGCTGACCTCATGATTCACCGCTCCCTTCGGCTTGCAGAGTAAGACGGTCCTTGATCATCTTTTGGATGACAAATGCTTCGCGCTCCCGTTCTTCCAGACTCGATAGAATATAGTCAATGGTCTCGGAATAATCCGGAATGAACACTTTGGACAGCGCATTGCAGCGGCGCTGCGTCTTCCGCAATTCGCGCGCCAGCCGGATCACGGAATTCTCCAACTCGGCCGTTTCCGCCAGCAGCGGCAGGACGTCGATGAACCGTTGCATGGCCGTGTCGGTTTGCGCGGACGTGCCTCCGAAGCCGAACTGGACACTCAACTGCTCCGTCTGCGCGGTCACCGTCGGCAGGCGAATCCCCATCAGGTTCTGCTGAGCCAACTCGATCTGATGATCGAACACGACACCCAGCGCGGCGCGGTCGACGGCGGCGGATCCGCCATCCAGCACGGCGTCGCGGAGCGACTCAAAGGCCGGCGCCAGGGCGGCGGACAAGCGGCGCTCGGCGTCGCGGGCCCGTCCCAGCCGGCTCATCAGTTCGTACACCAGAATCTGCCGCTTCTGGTCCAGCAGATCGTATCCTTCCTTGGCCGAGTCGAGTTGCCGGCTGAGCGTGAGATAACTGGATTTCGTCGGAGCGACGTTCAGCTTAGCCATCGGTACCCCGCTCCGCTTGATAATGCTGGTCCAGCAGCGCGTCGCTGACGCGGTGCAATTCGTCGCGGGGAAGCAGGGACAGTACTTCCCAGCCGAGGTCCAGCGTGGTCTGGATGGATCGGTCCTCGTCCTCGCCTTGGCACAGGAACTTGCGCTCGAACGTGTCGCCGAAACGCAGGTACTCTTTGTCGAGCAGCCCCAGTTCTTCTTCGCCCACGACGTCGGCCAAAGCCCGCACGCGTTTGACGTAGGCATAGCAGGCGAACAATTGGCTGGCCAAGGCGGGATGATCGTCCCGCGTGTAGCCCTTGCCCACGCCGTCCTTCATCAAACGCGACAGGCTCGGCAGTCCGGCGATCGGAGGATAAATGCCCCGCTGGTGCAGCGTACGGTCCAGCACAATCTGGCCTTCGGTGATGTAGCCCGTCAGATCCGGCACGGGATGGCTGATGTCGTCGGCCGGCATGGTCAAGATGGCCATCTGCGTCACGGAACCTTCGGACGACACGATTCGTCCGGCCCGTTCATACAGGCCGGCCAAATCGGAATACAGGTAGCCGGGATAGCCTTTTCTGCCGGGAATCTCGCCCCGCGCGGTGCCGACCTCGCGGAGACTCTCGCAGTAGTTGGTCATGTCGGTCAGCAGCACCAGCACGTGCCGGCCGCAGTCAAACGCCAGGTGCTCGGCCATCGTCAAAACGACGCGCGGCGTGAGCAGCCGTTCCACACTGGGTGCATCGGCCAAGGACAGGAACACGGCGGCCCGCCCCAGGGCGCCGGATTGTTCAAAGTTGCGGATGAAGTACTCGGCCACGTCGTGCTTGATGCCCATGGCGCCGAACACGATCGAGAATTCGACGTCTTCGTCCAACAGCTTTGCTTGGCGGACGATCTGGGCGGCCACGCGGTCGTGCGGCAGCCCGTTGCCGGAAAAGATCGGCAGCTTCTGCCCGCGCACCAGGGCGTTCATGCCGTCGATGGCGGACAGCCCGGTCTGGATGAATTCGCGGGGGTACTGGCGAGCGTGCGGGTTGATGGGCAAGCCGTTGATGTCGCGGCGGTCGGCTGACAGCGGCGGCGGGCCGCCGTCCAGCGGCCGGCCCAAGCCGTCGAAGACGCGGCCGAGCATCTGCCGCGAGACGGGCAGGCAGAAACTCTCGCCCAGAAAGCGGACCCGCGTCGTCTGGTTGGACAAGCCCGTGGTTCCCTCCAGGACTTGGACCACGGCCTGCTGGTCGGAGACATCCAGTACGCGGCCCAGACGAGCCTTGCCCTCGGCGTCCAGGATCTCGACGATCTCGTCGAAGCCGACATCTCGAACACGTTCGACAATGACCAGCGGACCGTCGATCTTGGCGGTACCGACGTACTGCAGCCCGCGGTCTTGGATGTCAAATTGCAGATCCGACACGTATATTCTTTCCGGCGATTAGGGGGTGAGGCGTTCTGTTCGGGATCCGGGACGAACTACGGTTTGACGTACTCCTTCTCCAGTTCCTCCAGTTCCTGATCCAGTTGTTGTTCGAGTTTCCGCAGGCCCTCCAATTCGTCGTTGCCATAGGCGCCTTTGGCGCGGATGATCTGGGGCACGCACGGCAGTTCCCGCACCCGCACCAGAGGCGCGCCGGCATGGATCACCGCGCTGGCGCGGCGGTGCAGCGTCATGATCAGCCGCAACAGCGCCAGCTGGCGGTCGGGATGACAGTACATGTCCTTTTCATCAAAGGCGCTCTGCGTCAGGAAACCGTCTTTGAGGATCTCGGCGGTGAACAGCATCATGCGCTGCGTGTCCGGCAGGACGTCGGGCCCGACCAGTTTGACGATCTGTTGCAGGCGGTCTTCGCGCTGCAGGACTTCGATCGCTTCCTGGCGGAGCCGGCTCCATTCGGGCGACCGCCGCTCCCACCACGGGCGAACGTCCTCGACGTATTCCGAATACGAGCGGAGCCAGTGAATGGAGGGATAGTGGCGGGCGTTGGCCAATTCGGTATCCAAGGCCCAGAAGCAGCGGATAAAGCGGCGGGTGTGCTGGGTGACCGGTTCCGAGAAATCGCCGCCGGGCGGGCTGACCGCGCCGACGATCGTGATCGACCCCGGTTGCCCGTTCAGGGTGGTGACGGCGCCGCCGCGTTCATAGAACTGGGCCAGCCGCGTGGCCAGGCTGGCCGGAAAGCCCTCTTCGGCCGGCATCTCTTCCAAGCGGGCCGCCAGCTCGCGAAGGGCTTCGGCCCAGCGGCTGGTGGAATCCGCAAACACGGCCACGTTCCGCCCTTGGTCGCGATAGTACTCGGCGAGCGTGATACCGGTATAAATCGAAACCTCGCGGGCGGCCACGGGCATGTTCGACGTGTTGGCGATCAGGATCGTGCGTTCGATCAGCGGCCGGCCCGAGACGGGGTCTTCGATCTTGGGAAACTCCTGCAGTACGTCGGTCATCTCGTTGCCCCGCTCGCCGCAGCCGACGTACACGATCAGGTCGGCATTGGACCACTTGGCCAGCTGATGCTGGGTGATCGTCTTGCCGGTGCCGAAGCCGCCGGGGATGGCGGCCGCACCGCCTTTGCCGATCGGAAACAGGGCGTCGATGATCCGCTGGCCGGTGACCAGCGGCTCGGAGATCCGCAGCCGCTGTTGGATCGGCCGGGGTTTGCGGACGGGCCAGCGGTGGGCCATCGTCAGCTCGCGAGGTCCCGCGGATGTGTCCACCACGGCGATCGTGTCGCGAATCGTATATTCGCCAGCCGGCGCGACGGACCGCAGCGTGCCCGAAACGTCGGGCGGAACCAGGACGCGATGCTTGATCAGCGCCGTCTCCGGCACTTCGCCCAGCAGCTGGCCGCCCGTGAGCGCCTGGCCGACCTGAGCCGCAGGCTCGAAGGACCAGCATTTCTCCGTGTCCAGCGGCGGGACCTTTTCGCCCCGCGCGATCCAGGCTCCGCTCATCGCCTGCATTCCCGGCAGCGAACGCTGGATGCCGTCGTAGATGTTTCCGACCAATCCCGGTCCCAATTGAACGGACAGCGGAGCACCCGTTCGCTTGACCGGCGCGCCCGGCTTGAGCATGCTCGTGTTCTCATAGACTTGGATCGTCGCCCGATCGCCTGCCAGACGGACGATCTCGCCGACCAGCGCCTCGTCCCCCACCTCGACGACCTCGTACATCTGGGCGCCGTACATGCCGGTGGCGGTTACGATCGGGCCGCTGACGCGAGAAACAACGGCACTGTTTTGGTTTGCCGACAAGATCACGATTCCTCTCCGGATGGTTCCGCACGGGTGTCTCGTCCCAGATGTTCCGCGATCTTGTTGCGGAGCAACGGCCACAGGCGGTCCAGGCGGGCTCCGAGGCTGTTGTCCCAGACCTGCCGTCCCTGGGGGTCGCGCACGATCACGCCCCCCCCGATCTTGGCAGGTACGTCGCTGACGATCAAGGTGACCTGTGGGCGTCCGGTGCGGGCCTGCACGGCGGCCGCCAGCGAGGCCCCGAAATCCTGCAGGTCTGGCGGCGATAATTCGAGCACAAAGGCGTCGCCTTCCATCCGCGTCACCGCTTCGGCGGCCAGACGCACGAGCGTGTCAGCGGTTTCACCCCCCCTCCGGGCCGCGAGCTGGCCGCGAACTTGCTCGCGCAGCGTCAACAGCTGTTGCTCGACGCGCGTCGCCCGCGAGCGGCCGATCTCGATCGGCACGGTAGCCAGCGTCAACGTGCGCTGCCGAGCGGCGGTCGCCTCGGCGACCGCCAGCTTGCTGTGGCGCTCCTGCACGCTGTCGTCCGTGGCTTTGGCGACCAACGCTTTGGCTTCGCGCTCCGCCTTGCGGACCGTTCGCTCGGCTTGGCGCATTGCGTCCGCCAAAATCTCTTCCCGCAGGACGTCGTGCGAGCTGGAATCAGACCGGTTCATCTAGATGCTCTCCTCTTCCTGACTGATGCGGATCCCCACCGCTTCCTGGACCAGTTGCCGAAGCGTCTTGCGGCCGGCGATCGGTCCCGCGGGGCCCGGGATCTCGACCAGCAGCGGCCGCTCGCACTCCAAGCGGATCGCGTCGACCTGAGACCGAATGTCCGCGGCGACGGCGTCGGTGATAATCACCACCCCCACGCCGCTGCGCTGAACGGCCTCGCGCAGGGCGGCGGCGGCTTCGGCGGCCCCGGACACGACCCGGCCATCGATCCCGGCCAGCCGGAATCCGCGCACCGTGTCCTCGTCGCCGATACAGTAAAACTTCACCGCGCCGCCCCCTGCAGCAGGCCTGTTTTTCAGGCGCCTGGAATCCTCATCACGATCAACATGGCGACGGCAAAGCCCAGCACGGCCAGCCCTTCGGCCAGGGCGACGAACAGCAGGCTGCGCGTCAGCAATTCGGGATGCTCCGCCGCCGCGCCCAGCGCCGCCGAACCGATCTTGCCGACGGCGTACGCGGCGGCCATGATGCTGAGCGAAGCCGTCACAGCCGCCGCGGCGGACAAGCCGATCGCGACGTAGACTTCCGTCATCGAAAACGTCCCCTGCCGGACGAGCGGATCCGGCACGGCGGCGATCTCCGCCGAGGCCATGGCAGCCGTGCCGAACATCAGTATGCCGGCCAGAGCGGCCCCGACGAGATGACAACGCAAATGCATCACGATACCTCCTTTTCCTTGCCGAGAAACGAGAAGGGCCTGAACGGCAGGCCGCTGCCCGAAAAGAACTTGCCAAAAAACTCGTAATACTCCAACCGCAACACCTGGACGGCGACCACGACGCCTTCCAGGATCAGCGCGACCAGGTTGCCGAAAATGGCCACGATGACATACAACACGTCGCCGATGCCCGGCGTTCCCGCGAGCGCTTCGGCCACGGCGAACGTCGCCATCAGAATCGCCGCGTGACTCATGGCGTAGGCCGCCAGCCGCACGAAGCTGATCGTGTTGGCCAAATATGCCAGCGTCGCTTCAAACGCTTCGATCGCCGACTCGATGACCGCCATGCCGAAATTGCCGGCATGAGGCTGGCGCCCGGCCCGTTTGCTCAACACATACTGCAGCGGTTCTTTCAGCGTCATCGCCAGCAACGGCAAGACGACCGCGACGACCAGAACGATTCCCGCCCAGCCCAGCTCGCTTAGCGTAGTGTATTTCACGATGAAAACCAGGCTGCCCCAGTAAAACGCGACGCCCACCAGTCCGAACTTGTCCAGCACGCCGTGCAGGAATTCCCCGCGCCGGAAGGAATTGATGACGTTCAGCACCACGCCCAGGCTGATCATCAACACGCCCACCGCCATGGCGGCGACCATCAGCCGCACGGGATCGTGCAGCGGGTCGTGCCATAGCCCGTAATAGTGCAGGGCCGGAATCCCGAAATAGCTGCCATACACCGCGCCGAACAGCGCGCTGGAGATCCCGGCCATCAGCACGAGCAGGCCGTAATCGCGTTTTTTCTGGTCGCGGGAGACCAGCATCGCCACGATCCCGCCGACGGCCAGCACCGCGCCGTGCCCGACGTCGCCGAACATGATCCCGAACATCAACATATAACTGACGGCCACCAGCAACGTCGGCTCCAAGTCGCGATAGCCGGGCAGGCCGTAGCCGGTCACCAGCGTTCCGAACGGCCGCAGCCATCGAGGCTGGCGCAGCAGCACCGGGATCTGCTCGACCGGGATGCGATCGGGACTCTCCAAATGGATAACACAGCGATCGGCGGTTACGCGCTTCAATTGCTCGACCAGGCCCTCGGCCTGTTCGGCGGGCACCCAGCCCGTGACCAGAACCGCCGTTTCGGTGTGCGGAAAATGCTGCTCGGCTTGCAGGATCGCCTGTTCCTGACGCACCGCGTATTCCAGCAGCCCCAACTCGGGAGCGATCTCGGCGGCCGAGCGCTGCTGCTCTTTGCGCACGCCCTCCAATTCCGCGGCCAGCCGCCCGCGTTCCGCGCGGCTTTCTTCGATCAGGGTTTTGACGTCACTGCCCGGCCCCACGGGAGGCTTCTCGTGACGAAAACCGGCCTGCTGCAGCGTGGTCTCCATCGCAAAGCGGCCTTTGCGGCTGGTCACCGCCACGATCGGCTGCCGCTCGCCCTGCGGCCGCAGCGGCAGCAGCACGACATTCTCCTCGCTGGTCGTCCGCAGTTTCTCCAGATTCTTGCCGGGCAGGCTGCCGACGGCGAAGTGCAGAAAGGCAAAGCTGCCGAGCTGTTCCAGGGGCAGGTCCACGTCCTGATAGCCGGAGATCTGGTCCAGCAGCACGGCCACTTGCCCCCATTGCTGTTCCAGTTGCGTGCGTCGCCTCGCAAGTTCGTCGCCCGCCCGTTCGAGGCCCTGTAATCGCTCGTCCACTTGGTCCAAGTTCAATGCGGCGGCGTCTTCGCACGGCGGCACATTCGCCGCGCCGCGCGCTCGGCGGGCGGCGTCGATTCGCCGTATCAGGTCGTCGCAGCGGGCCAGGTCGAGACTGCGGTCCGGCGGCTCCAGCGGAGCCGTTTGCGGGCCGGCCGCCGTGCGAGACAGGTGGACGACTCCCGCCCTGCCCAGTCCGTACAGCAGCGCGCGTTCGTCCCGTTGCAGCACGAGCGCATTGACCTGAATCATGGCTGCGGGCTTAAACATGGCAGGCCTCCTCGTCACGCGGGACCAGACGGCGGCGAATGGCGTCGGGCTCCATGTCCGTTCGGATTCCCTCGGACAGGGTGATCAGGTTGGCCACCTCGATGCGCCGAATCGCAGCAAAGGCCACGACCGCGCCCAGCCCCATGTGATTGTTCCGAAACGCGCGGCGGGCCAGCCGCAGATAACGGTTCCAGGCCAACGTTTCCAACGCCGCGGCATCCAGTCCGGTGCGGCCGGTTTCCCCGCTTTCCCCCTCGTCCGGCAACCCGCCCAGGACCGGCCCGACCGCCAGCTGGGCGGCTTCCCGCAACGTGCCGGCTTCCAGCATCCGCCGGAATCGGTCCCGCGAGATGCCGGCCCCGGCGACGTGCAAGCCGGCCAGCCGCTCCGCCGGCAAACCGTAGGTAAAACGTCCGCGGGCCACCAGCATCAGATGAAACGTATCCACCTCCTGCTTCGCAAGGATCAGCGAATCGCCGCGGGCGTCGCGGGGCAAGGATTTGGTCCGCTTCAACAGCTCGGTGTAATAGGCGCGGTCCAAGGCGGCTTCCAACACGATCGGCCGCGGCGTCTCTTGATAAGCCGCCGCCGCCTCGGCAAGTCCCGCGCGCAAGATCCCCTCGGGAGCCGCCGCCAGAAACGAATCGAACGAGTCGGCGGCGGTCAGGGCCTCGATCTTCAAGCCCAGATCGGCGGGCAATTCCACCAGGTATTGCCGCGCCAGGTCGCTCGATTTGTTCGTGGCGAAGGCCCGGGCCAGCACCTTGAGATTCTCGACCTGGACACGGACGCGCAGCCACGCCATCAGCGCCGCTCCGGACCCGTCCAGCTGGGAAGCGAAATCCGCCAACTCTTGGACCATCTCCAGGATCAGTCCCTGCTGGAACTCGGCGACGGTCGTAAAGCGAGTCCCGGGCGACAGCGCGCGCACCAGATCGGGCATCGAACGCACCCGGCACAGCGCGTTCAGCCGCTCGGCTTCGGCCAATTGTCCGCGCCGCCCGTGAAGCCGGGCTGCAAGATAATCGAGATCTACGGGCAGTGCGGATGCCATCAGACCCTCGTTACGGCGGGCTACGACGTTCCGCTTACGCAATGGATCACGGCGTTCATGACGGCCCGCGCGGACAGCGGGTCAAGATGGACCGCGGCCTCGATTTCGGCCGCCGCTTGGGCCAGCCGCTCGCCCCGTTCGCGCAGCGCTTCCCGCTCGGCAGTGGTGACGATCGCGTCGGCTTGTTCGGCCGTCTCGCGGCGCATGGTCTGGACGATCTCCTGAGCCCGGCGCCGCCCTTCCGCCGCCAACCGTTCGGCCTCGGCCTCGGCCTCTTCCAGAATGCGCCGGGCTTGTGCTTCCGCCTGGAGCACCAGCTTGACCACATCATGCATCGGCAGTCCGTCGGGCAAGATTATTCCTCCGAGTCAATGAGATCGAGCAGCTCGGCAGACGTGCGAGCTTCCACCGCTTTGCGATAGAACCCAGGAACTTGCACCAAGCGAGCGATCTCGACCATGGCGCGCAAATGCGGCCCGGTTTGGCCGCTGCTGGCCAACAACAGGACGACGACGTGGACCAGTTCGCCGTCGATCGCGTCGAATTCGATTCCCGCGCGGGATGTGCCGATGACGGCGACCAGCTTCGGAATGGAATCGTGCTTGCCGTGCGGCACGGCAACGCCTTTGCCAATTCCTGTCGTTCCCATCGCCTCGCGGCGTCGCACGGCCGTCAGCGCTCCCATACGATCGGTGATCCGGCCGCCCCGCACCAAAACATCGACCATCTCCTCGATGCACTCTTCCTTGTCCACGGATTCCAAGCCGACCTTCACGGAGGCTTCATCGAGCAGATCGCGCAGTCGCATACCATGGCCCTCGTTTTCTACATCAATGTCTAGAAGCGTATGGTACGTTCCCGCTCCGGCGTTTTCAACCATATGGTCAAGAAAGCCGTTTGGAGACCACGCAGGACGTAGTTTGTTCCCGGCCGTTGCGTCCCTCGAGCCGGTTCGGGGTCGTGGGGGGGGGGGTGTCGGGGTTTTTAGGTTTTGGATATAGAAGAAAGCGGCGACAGGACGCGGCCGACACAGAAGTTATTAAAGAGAAAACAACAGCACCGAGAAGA
>Ga0351864_10004_pt1 | contig 133948 bp, 93 predicted proteins | sample TotcelHFGM3001L9_FD_206758 | JGI IMG/M metagenome (GOLD analysis project Ga0351864, IMG submission 206758) | Enriched cells from coal bed in the Powder River Basin, Montana, United States - Total cells FGM rep2 HSBNCT.FGM.300.1.L9 ... | reverse complement strand
CAGCCACCTGCAGGTCGCGCAGGATCGACTGGAAAAGATCGGTAGGAATCAAGCGCTGACCGTCGGCATGAACCAGGAAGAAAAAGTCGGCATGAAGCATGCCTTGGACGCCGGGATGGAGATTCACTTGAAGGCGGGCATGAACGTGGTGATCGAGGGAGGTTTGCAGTTGACGCTGAAGGTCGGCGGCAACTTCATCGACATCAATCCGGCCGGCATTTTCATCCAGGGGGTGATGGTCATGATCAACAGCGGCGGCGCGCCGGGCTCGGGCAGCGGCAGCGATCCGGCCGGTCCCCAGACGCCGGAAAAGGCGGCGCCGGTGGAACCTGAAAAGGCCGACGACGCGAAGACGGGGAAGAAATCGGCGCCGGAGTCTTGAGCGTGGATCCTTGGCGGCAACGATGATGTGCGGATCGAACCATGCGTGTGATTTTGGAGATCATTTCGGGAACGAATGCCGGACGGAAGATCCGCCTGAGCGCCGATCAAGAGCTGCGCGTGGGCCGCACCGAATGGGCGGACGTCGCCGTGCCCCAGGACAGTTTGATGTCCGGCGTCCATTTCTCGCTGGGGAGCGATGTCTCCGGTTGCTATCTGACCGACTTGAACAGCAGCAACGGAACCTTGGTCAACGGCCAGCCGGTCCAAGGCCGGACGCTGCTGCGGGCCGGGGATGAAATCGTGGCTGGCGAGACGCGCTTTGCCGTGCATATCGAACAGGATTCGCGGGAGGCGGCCGGGGGCACAGTAGGCGGCACATTGCCGATAACCGCCGATGCATTTGCGGACGGCGCCCAGCGCGCCGCGGCGTTGGGGAATGTTCGGTTTACCGCCGAGACGTGCTCGTCGGGCCTGACGTTGTGCCGCGGCCACATCGAGCAACTGCCGCCGGAGCAACTTGCGGGCTTGCTCGCACGGCAAATCTCCCTGTACCTGATCGTCGACTTTCGGAAACTCGGCGTGCCGCCGCCCGAGGCCGTCACTCAGCGCAGTTACCTGTTTTCGTGGCTGCCCGCCGAGGCGGCTGCTGCCGTCTCGCCGCTGGTCATCGCGGCGCCGGAGATCAGCCAATGGCCGGCCTTGGTGGCCCAAGGCTGGGGCAACGACGCGCTGGTTTGCCTGTTCTCGCGCCAAGACAAAGCCGAAGTGGTCGCGCACCTGCAGGACGCCGCCTGCGTCAAGGGCCGGAAGGGAGATGCCAGCAGCGGCATGCTGGGCTTCTGTTGGCCGAGTGTGATGGCCATGCTGTTGGCCCACGGTCAGTCGACCCAGATTCGGCGCGTGCTCGCGGGCATCGAAGCGGTGCTGGTCGAGTTGCCGGATCTGCCGGACACTTGGCAAGTGTACGGCGAAAACTCCGTGCCCCAGTTGCTGGAGAAAACGGGGTTGCGGCGGCAAGACAGCGGTGTAGAAGAACCGTGCGCATGAATCCGCAGGATGTTGCGTTCGGGCGCCTTGGCGCGCACTGGAACTTGTTGGAAACCATTTTCACGTTGATTGGGGAAGGAACGACGAGATGGCACCGGCAGCACGTATCGGCGACATGCACGTTTGCCCCATCCCCGCGACTCTCGTCACGCCTCCGCACGTCGGCGGACCGGTGATGACGGGGTGCCCCACGGTGATGATCGGCTTTATGCCGGCTGCGCGGGTCGGCGATCTGGCCACCTGTGTGGGTCCGCCGGATGTGATTGCGATGGGTTCGATGACCGTCATGATCGGCTTCATGCCGGCCGCGCGGCTGGGGGATTTGACAGTTCACGGGGGAACGGTGGTAGCGGGGTTTCCCCAGGTGATGATCGGCTGAGCGGTGCCGCCGCGCCCAGTCGGCAGGACGATTTCCAAACCGATCCTGGGATCATGGATGCGGCCCACAAGAGGGCACATGAAGAGCCGTGGGCCCTCGGGAGGCATCTATCCCGAGCCCGCTGGCGGCCGTATAGTGTTGAAGAGGGCGCAGGTCGAAGAGGGCGCAGGTCGAGGCACTTGTTAATCGAGGGGGGATAGACACATGAAACGGGCAATGTTTGTTCTGACCACGGCGTTGGCTGCGGCAGTCGGGCTCGGACTTGTCGGGGGCGTTCGCACGGCCGAAGCCGCCGAGCGGACGACTCGCGACTTGGTTCGCAAGTACATCAAAGAAGGGAACAACAAGGAGCTGGGCAAACTGATCGGATTCACCAAGGAGGTCGCCCACGTGGTCGCGATGGACTACAGCATCACGACCCGGCAGGACGGCCAGGACAAGGACGTGGATCCGCAGACGCACCAATTCCAAATCGGCGACCAGATCCAGGTCAAGATCCAGCCGGTGACGGACGCCTACATCTACATCTTTCATCAGGGCGCCAGCGGCGAAAAGACTTGTTTGCTGCCGACCGAGGACCGCGGCGAGCAAGCTCCGCTGGTTAAAGGCGGGACGACGATCAAGCTGCCCGACGACGGGCACTTCGAGTTCGTGGCGCCGCCGGGCGCCGAGGAACTGATCGTAGTGGCGACGGAAAAGCCTACCGCCGATTTGGCCGCCCTCTCGAACGTCGTCTTCAAAAAGCCGGACGACCAGCTGACGCCGGCGGAACAGGAGGTTAAGAAGACCCTGATCAGCACGGTCAACAAGACCTTGAATTCGATCCGTGAACGGCAGACCAAGAGCAACAAGTTCCGCGGCTTGCTGGACCCGGGCGAGATGGCGGAGTTCTCGGCCACGGTCCGCCGCAGCGGCGCCACGCGAGGCGTTCTGGAGGAGCCGCCCCACGGCCAGGCGGGCAGCACGTTTATCGCCAGCGTCAGCACCGAGGCCCAGGATTCGCCGAGCCTGTGGGTTAACATCAAGCTCAAGTCCGTCCCTGTGGCGGAGCGCCGCTGACGGCACTGGGCAGAAGCATCCGTGAGGCACCCATGACCAGTCCATCGCCGCGCATTCTGATGGCGTTCGCCGTTTTTCTGGCCGCGCCGGTCCTGGGCGGTCCGGGAAACGCCGGCGAAGCCGCGTACCGCGACTTGATCCGCGTCCAGCAGAAAACCCCCGAGGATCCTTGGCTGCGGATTAACGCCGGCGGCCATACCGGCACCGTGCACGCCCTGGCCTTTACGCCCGATTCCAAGCGTCTCTGCTCGGCCGGGCTGGACAAGAACGTCCTGGTCTGGAATCTGTCGGCGATCCAGCGGGATTTGCGGCGCAGCTTTCTCCGCGAACGCACGATCCGATGGCAAGTTGCCCGCGGCCTGCGGGGCAGCATCTACGCGCTGGCCGCGGCGCCGAGCGACGGACTACTCGCGTTCGGCGGCTATGGTGCAATGGGCTCGTTGGGCGAGATTCTCCTGGTCGATCCGGTGACGGGTGAGCTGGTGCAAGTTCTCGAGTCGCATCGGCAGACGGTCTGCAGTTTGGCCTTCTCTGCGGACGGCAACCGCTTGGCTTCCAGCGACACGTCCGGACAAGTGACGTTGTGGACGCGCGACGGCTGGAAGCCGACCGTTCTCGTGCGCCCGGACGAAGCCACCTACGGGGCGGCCGCGGCGGGCGCGATCGCCGTTCAACCGAAGCTCCGCCCCCTCGCGATTGCCGGCGACACCTACGTCGCGATCCCGGCTTACCAAGGTCAAGCCGCCGCGGGCAAACTGCAGTGGAAATTGAATCTGGTGCGTTTGGACAATCCCCAGCAGACGCGTCTGCTCGATACCGCGCACGAAGGCCTGGTGACGTCGCTGGCCGCAGGTCCCGACGGGACGAAGCTGGCCTCGGCGGACATGCAGGGGAACGTCTACGTGTGGGACCTGGCGGGCGCGGCAGTCCGCCCGCCCACGATTCTGAGGGCGCAGCGGATTGCCTTGTCGCTGGCCTTCAGTCCCGACGGCAAGACGCTGGTGGCCGGCACGGCCGTGGCGCCCGACAGCGGACAGAGCCAAGTGCAGATTTGGGATCTCACCGCAAGGAAGCTCGTCCGCAGCCATTCGCTGCCGGATCATGTGAACGCCTGTGCGATCAGTCCCGACGGCCGGTTCGTGGCGTACTCCGGCGGACGCGATAACGAGGTTTGGCTTGGCTCGCTGACGGCGGCGGAGCCAGTCGCGGCCTTGCGCGGCACCGGGCGGCGGGTGTGGAAGGTCGCCTTCGCCGCCCAAGAGCCTTTTTATCGGATCGCGTGGGGCACGGAGGCGCGCGCGGGCAAGTTCAACGATTACGCCGATTTGGATTCCACGTTCGATTCCACGCGGCTGGAACTGGGGACGGAAAAGCCGGACGCCGGACAATGGCTGTCGGCGGACTGGCGGGCGGGCGAGTGGACGGTCCGGCGGGAGGCCGACGGCGCCTTACAGCTGCTGGAAAGCGGAGCGGCACGGGGGCGGATTGAACTCGACCCCGTGCTCGAAGGGCGGCCGCGCTGCTACGCTTGGATCCCCGGCCCCCAAGGTCAGCCGTGGGCGTTGGCCGTGGGCACGGATTTGCAGAACAGCATTTATGTGGTTCGCCTGGTCGAGCAGGGCCGCTGTCCGATTCTCCGCCAGTTTCGCGGACACCATGACTTTGTCACCTCGGTCGGCGTCTCGCGGGACTTGCGGTTCCTGGCATCCGGTTCGGCAGACGGGACGATCCGCGTGTGGAGTCTGGACGGCTTGGCGGAAGGGCAAGAAGTTTCGGGCCGCTGGGGCGCGGAGTTCGCCGTCCAGGAGGCGGTGTTGCGCGTCACCTCACTCCGCCCCGCCGGACCATTATTCCGCCGCGGTGTACGGGTGGGCGACGTGCTGACCGAAATCGGCTGGCCCGCAGAAGGAGACACGCAGAGCGAAAAGCGGCCCGCCGAAATCTTGAACCGCTTGCGGGACCTGCCCACGATGTCGCAGGTGGTCTTTCATTGCCGCCGCGACGGCGCTCCGCGGCCGGTGTTTCAGCTGGTGCCGGCCTGGCAGCCGATGGCGACGTTGTTCGTGGACACCAATCGCGAATGGGCGTTCTGGACGCCGGAGGGCTATTACGACGCGTCGGCCAACGGTCACACCTTGTTCGGCTGGCAGATGAATCGCGGGCTCCAGCGGCTGCCGGATTTTTATCGGGCGGATCAGTACGTCAAGACGCTGGAGCGGCCCGGAGTGCTGCAGCGGTTATTACCGGCGGGCGATCTGGACGCGGCGCTGCGCCAAGCCGCGGTCCAGCCTCCGGCCGAGACGCAGGAGATCTTGTCCCAGCACATCGCCGCGACGCCGATCATCGAAATCGTCTCGCCGCGGGCCGGCGAGTTGATCCGCGAGGGTTCGATCAAGGTCACGGCCCGGATCGCGGTGCCGGCGCCGGGAGCGCTGGTCCGCACCAAGCTGTTTGCCAACGGCGTCGTCGCGCCGCAGCACCGTTTGGTGCGGGAGCAAGCCGTGGCGGGCGGCATGGAGCGGATCTACGAATGGTCCGTGCGGCTGCCTAGCGATCCCCAGAACCTGATCCAGCTTGTCGCGGGCACCGACGCGCCCGTTGCGGCGATGGGCAACGTGCTGGTCGAGCGGCCGGATCCTGCCGTGGCGGAACGGCTGCCGCAGCTGTCGATCATCGCGGTGGGCGTCAATCGCTATGCGGATCCCGCAATCGCCACGCTCGATTATTCGCGGGCCGACGCCGAGGCGATCTTACGGACGTTCCGCGATCGCGCCGGCGAGTTGTACACGGTCAGACAGGCAACGCTGCTGGCCAACGAGGAAGTCACGCGCCAGCGGTGGCAGAAGACGATGCGGGATTTAAAGGACTCGCTGGCGGAAACCGTCGCGCCGGACGACTTGATCGTCCTGTTCATGGCCGGTCACGGGGTGCTGGACCCAAAGACCGAACGTTACTATTTCGTGGGCTACGATCTGCAGGTCGCCGATTACCTGGAAGGCCGCTTGACCGCCGGGATTTCCTGGGAAGATTTTCATCCGATCAACGACATCCCGTGCCGTAAGCTGATCGTGCTGGACACGTGCCACAGCGGCGCGATGCAGCCGTTGAGTACGCGAAACCTCAAGGCGGCCGTTCGCGCGGCGCAGGAGGATGTCTTTCTTTCGCTGACCGCGTCCGCCGGGAACGAGCAATCGGAGGAAGACGAGCAGTGGGGGCACGGCGCGTTCACCAAGTCGCTGCTGGAGGCGCTCGACGGCGGGGCAGACACGTCCGGCGACGGCTTCGTCACGCTCCGCGAGCTGTTCCGCTATGCCCAGGAAACGGTGCCGAAGCTGACCGAAGGCCGGCAGAATCCCACGGCGGCGCCGGAAGAATTGCTGCCGCTGATTTCGCTTCCTTTAGCACGGCGGAAGTAAGTCTGCCATGTCAGGGCAAGAACCACATTCGGCGGCGGGCAAGCCGGGCAGCTGGCGAGGCCGCAAAGCTCCGGCGACATCCGGTTGGTCCGCCGCGGCCAAAGGCGCCGGTTGGGCTCAGCAGCCGGATCGGTCGGCGGAATCCGCCACGCGCTGGCATCGCGTCAAAGTCGGCCTGTGGCTGTTGCTGGCCATCGCACTGATCGCCGGCTTTCTCGTGTATCTGATGTACCGGCCGATGCGGACGCCGCTGTTGATGGCGGCCGTTACCCGCTACGCGCCGCCGTGGCCGCCGAACGCTTGGGCTCAGGAAGACCTGCAGGAACTGACCGTGCTCGACCGGCGGGAGGTCGCCACCTGTGTCCAACTTGCGTGGGAATCACACGACGTGGGGCTGCGGCAACTGCGCAGCCAATTGGACGCCGTCCGGCCCGGCGGCCCGGGCAGGAACGTCGTGATTATTTATCTCAGCATGCATGGCGCGGTGGACGCTCAAGGCCGGCCGTGTCTCGTCCCGCCCGGCACCGCGGCCGACGACCGCGACTGGCTTCCACTCCGCGACCTGCTGCAGTCGTTGTTTCTGGAAGACCGCCCCGGCCGTGTGCCGGACCAGGTCCGCAAACTATTGATCCTGGACGCCTGCCGGATCGGCAGCAACTGGGGCACGGGAATCCTGTACAACGCCTTCGCCGAACGGTTGCCCGAATTGCTGGGCGATTTGAAGGTGCCGAATTTGGCCGTGTTGAATTCCACGAGTCCCGGCCAAACCGCCTGGACATCGCCGGATCTGGGCGGTTCCGTGTTCGGCTATTTCTTGTCCCGCGCGATGCAAGGCGCGGCGGACGTCGAGCAGGGAAACGGCGACGGCAAGGTGTCGCTGCAGGAGTTGTCTCGGTACCTGGCGGCCCATGTCCGGCAATGGACCTTGGAGAATCGTGCCGACGTGCAGGTCCCCATGTTGCTGCCCGCCGGGTTGGATATGGAACTCGTCTACGCCCGGCCTTTGGCACGCGCGGAATCGAGCCCGGCGTCTTCCGCCTCCGATCCTCGCTGGGACGACATCGGCCGGCTTTGGCTCCGTCATCACGAACTGGCCCGTTCGCATCCCTATCGCCTGAGCCCATTGGCTTGGGAGAGCTTTCAGCACAAGCTGCTGCGGCTGGAACAACTGACGCTGGCCGGCGGGGGCTACGTCGATGAATTTCGCCAGACAAAGACCGATGCGGTCGTCTTGGCGGATCGCTTGGCCGCGTTAACCGCGCCCCGGCGCTTGCCGGCGTATACGCTGCCGTTGGCGGCCCGTTTCGGCTGGTGGGATGAGGAGCAAGCGGAACGTGTGGAACAGCAATCCCCGTGGAACGAAGCGGAGCCGCCCGCGGCCGCGCCGCCGGCCCCGCAAAGCGAGCCACCACCGGACTCACAAGGTGGGGCACCGAGTGACGCAAAAGAGGCAGCACCTGCAGCTCGCAAACAGACGGCTGGCGAGCCGCCGCCGGCAGAAGCCGCTGCGGGGAATGCCGGTGCCAAAGAAGCGGGCGCTGCGCCGGCGGGAAACCCAACCACGCCCGCCAAACCGGCCGCAACCGCGGGGGCTGCCGCGGCTCAGACAAACGCCTCCTCCAAGACAGTCCAGTACGATTACTATCCGGCCGCCGCCGCGGCATGGACGTGGTGCCTCGACGATGCAACCCGGGAGCGCCTTCAGCGCGTATTGGAGTTTCTGCCCGACACGACCGGGCGGCCGGCAGTGGATGTCGCCGAGATTCAGTTCTTGCGGATCCTGTCCGAGCAACTGGATTGGCCGGCCGCGGCCGCACACGTCACGGATGCCTTGTTCGTCCGACGCTGGGCCAGCAACGCCGGCGCGCCGGCCGAGCCACACGTCCAGTATCTGATCTGGCCGCTGGTCGCCCGTGCCGACGCGGCGCGGCGGCGAGGCGATGACGCGCTCCTGGTGGGAACACCCGCCGCTTTGGTGGAGGCCGATGCATATTGGACCCAAGCGGTCGGCGGCGAGGAGGACGCGACGGGATACCGCCGGGCGGTTGGAACGGCGGATCGAGCGGCCGCCGCCGTGGCCCTGCGGGATCGCGCATGGACGGAGAGCCCGGGCACGGCTCAATGGGCGCTCAGCGGTTCGCGGCACGGCAAGCGCGGCGACCCGGGCAGCTTGCGCGAACTGGTGCTCGCTGCGCAGGCGTTGAGTGCCGAGATCGAACGGGCTGTCCACAAGGGTGGGATGACCCAAGAATTGGCAGCGGCCCAAACGCAGCTGGAGACCGAACTGGCCGTTTGGGAGAAGACGCTGGCCGACGAGAACTACCGCTTACGGGCGATGGCGGGTGACGATCAAAATACGTTGCGGGCCATTGAGGACTTGTTGTCCGTGCCGTTAGTCACCGGCGAAGACCGTAACCGGCTGCGGGAGAAATACTTGCGGATCGCCCGCGCGCTGTGGACGGCGACCGGGGGCGGAGCCACCAAGGTGGCCGAGCACGTTGCCTCCGGGACGACGGACGCCGGCCCGCGGCCGCTGGATCCGCTGCTGCCCTCGCGCGAGCATCTCGCGCTGACGATCCTCGACCGCTCGTTGTTGGAGTCCGTACAGGCAGCAGGCGAGGCCGGCGCCGCATCGGTCCAGGCTCGTTCCGCCACCGCTTCCGCGGATGTCGTATTATCTCGCGAGGAGCAGATCAAGCTGCTGACCACTCAAGGCGCGGCGGTCCGCAGCATGCTGGCGACGATCCGGACCACGGCCACCACATATCTGACAGCGACTCAACAGGCGGTGGAACGATCGGAATCGTCGCCGCAGCCGGCGGCGACCGTGCGTGCCGGAGCCAGCCAGGCGGATCGGCTGGTCCGCGCCGCCGCGGGGCTGTTGGGACGGTCCTTGTGGACGGATCCGCGCGACGAGCCCAGCCGGCAGCTCGCCGAGTTGGATTTGCGTTATCTACTGGGCTGGCAAGCCCGCCGTGCGCAGGACGATTTCTGGGGGTCGGCTTCGGACACCGCGCCGCCCTATTTCCAGACCGTTGTGGGAGAGTACTTGACGGCCGCCCGCGAGTTGGGCCAGCCGTTAGGCACAACCTCGGCAGAGGAAAAACGCCTGGCCGCGCAAACCGAGCGGCTCGTCCAGGCGGCGGCACAAGGGATCCACACCACGTCCCAGGACCTGCTGGTCGACGCCATCGAGACGCACCTTGTCCAATCGACGTCGGCGGCCCTGGCGGAGAACTTGCCCGCGGGCGTATCCGCTTTTGCCGTCCGCTTGGCCGATGGCGAGAGCGTGCCTCTGTCGCGGCCGGACCAGCTCGACTCGCCGCTGTGCCGCTTGAGCGTGGCCGTCGGGGCGGATTCCACATCGGAGCAGCTCCGCTATGCCATCGGCAACCGGGCAGACTTGGCGCAAACTCGGAGCCTGCAAACGGCCGTCTTCTACCGCGGCCACACGTGGCAAAACGAGTTCTTCGTCCAGCCGGCCCACGGTCTGGAGATCGTCTACGAGCCGCCGCGGTATCCCTCTCCGACCGTCACCGTGTTCGGCCAAGCGCGCCAGCAGGCCTCTGTCGTGTTTATTCTGGACTGCTCCGGCAGCATGATGCGCCGGCTGGGAGGCATCGAAACGCAAGGCCGGCTGATCGATCTGGCCCGCGGCACCTTGGAAGCCATCTTGTTGCGGCTGATCGGTCCTGACGACCCGTTTCGGGTCGGCGTGCTGGTGTACGGTCACCGTTGCGGCTGGAATCCCGCCCCGGGACGGCATCACGAGTTGGTGGTCCCCGATCCGGCGCGCCCCGGCCGGTTGTTGCCGGCGCCGCCCGACTTTGCCCTGCACCCCAATTCCGATGTCGAGGCGCTGTTGCCGCTGGGTGCGTTTTCGGACCGGGTTCGCCGGGACCTGGAACCCCGGCTCGATGCGCTGTCGGCGATGGGCCAGACGCCGCTGTATCTGGCGATCACTCAAGCGATCGAGGCGATTCGGCACGAGCCGCAAAAAAACCGGCTGCACGTCGTGGCCGTCACCGACGGATTCAACGATCAGACCAGCGGCGGCCCACCCGGCGCGCGCAAGTTCCGCAAGGATGTCGAAGATGTGCTGGATGCCTTGAGCGACCGGAGCGTCCAGCTGGACATCGTGGGATTCGATCTCGTGGCGAAGACGCCCGACGAGCAGGCCAGCCAGCGAGACGTGATCGCCTTGGCGGCGCGAACCGGCGGAGCCTTTCATTCGGCCGCTGATCCCAGTTCGCTGCTGACCGCCTTGGAGAAGTCGCTGGGGCTGGTGCAGTACACGGTACAGCCCGTCGCGGCGCGTCCGGCAACGGCAGCGGCGCCGACCGCGCCCGTTGAGCTGGGACGTTCTGTGACTGTCGACCAGCCGCCGGGAGTCAAGCGGGAGTACCGCGTCGCGCTGGTCGCTCCGGAGCGGCCGGCGGCGACCAACATCGTCTTGGAGGGTGGAGAAGCCATCGAATTGTTTCTGGTGGCCGATCCACAGCGGCGGGAGCGCCGTCTCGCGCATGGCCGCTATGACCGGGACTTGCGGGCCTCGGCCGGCGACGCAAGCGATCCGCTCGCTCCGAGCCGGCGATTCTTCCTGGGGGCGCATCTGCCGGAACGGCTGGGCCGCGCGGTCCGCTTTCCTCTGTCCATCCAGAATGCCGACGCCGAGCAGTTCAGTCCGCGGCCCGTCGAGGCGTGGGTGGAAATCCGCCCGCGGCGGCCCGACCGTTCGCTGGGTGCCGCGTACTCGTTCTACGATTTGACGTTTGAAGCTGATCGGCCAGTGCCGGTGTTGAGCTGCCTGGCGCCGGACTGGCCGGAGAATGCGGCCTCGGCCGCGATCCGGATGTGGTTCAAGATGTCTCGAACCGAACCCGATCAGGTTGTCCCGCTGGAGCGGTTTGCGGAGCAAGCCGTCGTATTGAAATCGGCCCCTGACGTGCGGTTCTCGCTGGAACTGCAGCGCCGCGAAACCCCCGAAGATCCGCACCAGGTGATCTTGACCGAGCGTCATCCGCCGGGTTCGGGCCTGGATGCCGCTAAGGTGGAGATGTGGCCGCCGCCCGAGCGAACGGTCCACCGGTACAGCTTCGAGACGGCCACCATCCGCCACACGTTCGTGTACGGCGCCGCGGCGGGCGGACAGGTGCGGGACGCGCGGGTGCTGGTCACATCCCGGCAGCGATTGGCCGAAGGCGCTGTCGCGCCGGCCGAAGCGTTGGAAGTGACGATCCCCCGCGCCGCCGTGCCGCTGGGGCGGTGAGGATTCGACGCCGTTCGAGACGGCTTGGAAGGGAACCAATGATGCATCATTTAGAGGCGGTCAGCCCAGGCGCGGGCGGCGGATACGCGGCCCTTGGCCTGGGACGGGAATCGCGAGAAGGCAAGTCTCGGAGAAGACGCTCATGAAGCGCACGTATGCTGCCGGCGAGGAGCCGGTGCCGGGTTCCGGCTACCGACTCACCGAATTCCTGGGGCGGGGCGGGTTCGGCGAAGTTTGGAAGGCGGTCGGACCCGGGGGAACCGAAGTCGCGGTGAAGATGATCCCTCTGGGCGGCATGGAGGGGCGCAAGGAGTTCCGCGCGCTGCAGTTGGTCAAGCGGATTCGGCATCCCAACCTGGTTCCCACCATCGCCTTTTGGGTGCGGGACGACCGTGGGACGACGTTGGATGACGCGGTGGTTTCGCAGCTTGATCTGCGGGCGCCGACGATCGACGAGAGTGGATTCCGCGCCACCGCGGCCGTGCCGCCGGCCGCCGGTTCGCAAGCGGTCGAGTTGATCATCGTCATGGGGCTGGGCGACGTCAGCCTGTACGATCGGCTCCAGCAATGCCAGGCTGCAGGCGAGAAGGGCATTCCCGCCGACGAGTTACTGCACTACATGGATGGGGCGGCTGCGGCGATCGATTACTTGAACCGTCCCATCCACGATTTGGGCAGCGGGCCGGTGGCGATCCAGCACTGCGATATCAAGCCGCACAACATTATGATTGTGGGCGGTGCGGCCCAACTGTGTGACTTTGGGCTGGCGCGGGCGATCGGTTCGGTGCGCATGACCACCGCCTTGGCCGCCACCCTCGCCTACGCCGCGCCGGAATGCCTGCAAACCGGCAAGCCCAGCGGCGCGAGCGATCAATACTCGTTGGCGATGACTTACTACGAGCTGCGGACGGGCCAGCTTCCGTATTCGGACGCCACGTACGGGGCCGTGATGTCCGCCGTGATGCAGGGCGACCTCGATTTCTCCGCGGCGCCGCAGGCCGAACAGGCGGTTTTGCGCCGCGCGACCTTGCTGGACCCGGCATCCCGTTTCCCCTCGGCGACGGAAATGGTTCGCTGCTTGAGAGCCGCCTGCAATGGGGAATCGGGCGGGCTCGCACCGGCCGCAATGCCGCGGCGTTCGCTCGCCGCCCGTGTGCTGACGACGGCTCTGCTGCTGGCGCTGGCCGCGGCGGCCCTGTACGGCGGATGGCAGTTCCAGGCCACTCGGCCGCCGGCGCCGCCACCACCACCACTTCGCGAACGGCAGGAAGACGTGGCTGCGGACACGCAGGCGGTGGAGGAGAGACAGGTCTCCGCAGCGCCGCCGAAACCGGACGACGTCCCCGCGCCGGAACCGTTATCCAGGAATCAAGCGGAGCCGCACCTGACGCTGGGGACAGCGCATCTGATGGAGGGCCGCTATGACGAGGCAATCGCCGAACTGCAACTGGCGGCCGTTGCCGATCCCGGCGACGTGAGAATCTTCAGCCGCTTGGGAAGCGCGTTGTTTCGGAAAGGCCAGCCGGACCAGGCCGTGAACGCGTTTTCCCGAGCCATTGCGATCGAGCCTGACGCGGTGGACTATGTCACCCGCGGCCGGGCTTATTTGGCCCTGAAACGCTACGAGGATGCCCATCGCGATTTCAACACCGCGATTCAGTCGGATCCTCGTCACGCCAACGCCTACTATTTCCGGGCGGATGGCCTGCTGAGCCAAGAGCGGTTGGAAGAGGCGGTGGCGGATTTCAGCCAAGCGATCGAACTGGGAGCGCATCAGGAAATAGATTTCTCGCCGGCCGACGCATACCTGTTCCGCGGCTACGCCGTCATGGCCCTGGGCCGTTTGGATCAGGCCGCGGAGGATTTTTCGCAAGCGATTGCGCGCCGGGACCCGACCGAAGCGGCGGACGACTACCGGATCCGCGCAGAATGCCACGAGGCCCAGGAGAAGGCAACGGCGGCCCAGTACGACCGGCAAATCGCCGACCTGCTGGATGCCGTCCAGGAGCGACCCGCGGACGCGGCGCCCTTGCGGGATGCGGCGGTCTTGCTAGCCACCTGTCCGTTACCCGAAATCCGCAACGGGGTGCACGCCGTGACGCTGGCCCGACGGGCCTGCGAATTGTCCGATGGCAAAGATGCCGCGTGCCTGGATGCGCTGGCCGCGGCTTACGCTGAATCGGGCGACTTTGACGAAGCCGTCCGCCAAGAAAAAGAGGCGGTTCGATTGGCGCCCGACGCGTCCAGCCGCAGCCAATACCAGTCGAGGCTGGAACATTATCAAGCGGGCAAGACGTACTGGTCCAAGCCATCCGCTCCCTGACTGTGGGGCGCCATTTAGACGATTCGCTGAGTCGTAACTGTCCGCCTAGAGACAAATTGGGCCGCCTCCTAGCTCGTCTCGGGCGAGCCCGTGATTTTGCACGAGCTACGCCCCTGGAGGCGCCCCCCACCGCCTCCTTCCCTGCCGCCGCACCCGCCGCGAGCGGGGCGGGTGCGGCGGCAGGGAAGGGAACCATCTCTGGGGTTTGTAGTAGTGCATAATCACCGGTCCACCGACGCGAGGTCGGCGGGGACGGAAGAGCGTGTGCCCGCAGTCTCGCTCTGCCGCGCGCCACGGTGCTAGCTTATTTTCTTGATACATCTTATTCATGGTGGCCTCGCACCGCGCCGAAGAAAGTTACGTGACGGTAGGGATTATGACGATTCGCACGTCTCCAGCGTAACGTCGCGGAAGCCAGAGATGGTAGTCGGACAGTGCCGCAGACGCGAGATTCGTCACGCGCAAAGGGGGGGTCAAACGATGAGATTCGGGCTAGCCGCGGGCTTGGTCGTGAAATTGACGTTTTTTTTCGCGTGCGCCGAGATGTTTGCAGCAGAGACGCCAGCGGCGCCCACGGCGTCGGCAGTCCCGCCGACGCTTTGGAGCTTTTTGGGACTCAAGCAATGCGTCGACAAATGCAAAACACACGTTGTCGTTCACAAGGAAAAGAAAGCCGAAAAGCAGGCATTGCAGGGGGGGCATCATGCGTGTCTCAAGCGACTGTTCGGCCATCATTGTCCCTGTGTGTGCGGCAAATGCGAACTCCTGAAGAAGAAGCCACCGGTAAAGCCGCTGGCGGATCCCGCGAACATGGAGTCGCAGAATCCGGCTATCAAGGCGGCTGCCGAAATCAAGACCGAGGAAGACCTGGCCCCCCAGAAAATCAAAGCCATTCGTTATCTGGCGACCATCGGCTGCGGATGCTATCCGCAGGTCAAGCCCGCGTTAATGGCCGCGCTGGACGACTGTACCGAGGAAGTTCGATACGAGGCGGCTTTGGCATTTTGGAGATCGGCCGGAAACCCTTGTACAGTATGCAATTCCAGCACGTGCTGCGATCCCGACGTGCGAGACAAGTTGCGAGATTTATCCGGCGGCACCGACGATCAAGGCTGTTGGAAAGAACCTTCATCGCGAGTCCGATCCGCGGCCTCCGGTGCGTTGAACCAGTGTGAAATGATCGCCCCGTCGGAACTCGTTCCCGAAGAAGAGCCGCGGGAGTTGCCGGCGCCGGAAATGGCGCCGCACGAGGCCGCCTCCGAGACGGCGGCGCACCAATCCGCATCGCCGACGGCGATCGCCGTCGGGCCACACGTCGGAGGCCTCCGTGTTTTTGACGACCCTTCGGACAATCCGCTCGCGTCTGCGCCGGCAGGGCGGGGCGAAATCCCGGCGGTCGAAGGCACGGTTCTTGCCACCGTCCAGCGAGAACGCGGTTCCAATACCATTCCCGCGCTCGCCGTGGGCCGGTCCACGGCCACGGGTCCCGCGGCATCTCAGCGGCCGATCCCGGATTCCCAACAGAAGCCGGGCACGGACAAACCTCTCGAAGAAACAGAATCCGATCTGCCCTGGGATGAAGACGCGTTGCCGGGAGAAATCGCGCCGGGGGAGGATCTCATGGCACCCTCGCCGTTGGATCTGGCCGGCACGTTCGGAGCCGCGCCGGGGCCCCACTCGGCCGCACCGTACATGATCGGCGACTTCTTCGGCGGCACGGCCTGTCAGGCCACCATCGTCCGCACCTTTACCTTTAACGATTTGCTGTTCGAGTCGGAGTCGGCCGGCGGCTTCTATACGGTTCTGCAGGATCAAGATTTGACGCGTGTGGCGCTGCACACGCAATTTCCCCAGGAGGGCTCCGTGCCAATCGTCGGCGTCAACGATGCGTCCGGCCAGCTGGGCGGCGCACCGTTGGAAGCCGTACCCACCGGCGGAACGTTTCTGGGCGGCTCCACGAGCTTTCAGGACTTTCCGAATGGAGAATCAGAGTTTTTCACTTCTCAATTCCAGATGGGATACGCGGTGGCGGTCGCCAGTCCGGGCACCGGCGGCGGAGTGGGGCGCATGAAAATCGGCGACAATACCAGTCCCATGCCCCGCGACCGCTTGATCTTCGACTACAGCTATTTCGACAACGTCCCGCTGGCTCCCGGCGGCGTCGGCATCAATCGTTTCAAATTGGGGTTCGAGAAAACGTTTTTCGACGGCGACATGTCGTTCGAACTGAAAGCGCCGATGGCGTCCACCGTAAGCAGCACCGTTGTGCAGGGGGCGGAGTCCGACCAACACAGCGGCGAGTTCGGCAACCTCGCGCTGGCGGTCAAGATGCTGTTGCGGCGAACGGAGACGTGGGCCGTTTCCGGCGGGCTGCAGGTCGGCCTGCCGACCGCGGACGATACGCGCGTCGTGCTGCCGGACGGCACGCCGCTGCTGGCGATTCGCAACAGCGCCGTCCACCTGGCGCCGTTCGTGGGAGCCTTGTGGACTCCCAACGAGCGGCTGTTTTCCCACGGTTTTCTGCAGGGCGACTTCGCCTCGCGCGGCAATGCCGTACTGGTCAATGACAACGGTGTGAATCTCTCCGAAATAGGTCGCCTGAACGATGCCAGCATTCTCACGGTCGACTGGGGCATCGGGTACTGGGCCATGCGGAACTCTTGCCGGCAGCGTTCCCTGACGGGACTGGCTTGGACGGCCGAGTTGCATTGGACCCGCTCGCTGCAGAATGCCGACACCGTCGAGTCGGGACCGTGGTCGATCAGCTGCGCAGAGAGTGCGGCCGGCGGGGTTGGCGACGGGGAGATCGACGTGCTCAACTTGACGCTGGGCTGCCATACGGTGTGGCGCGAGAAAACCCTCGTCACCGGCGGCTACGCGCTGCCGCTGTATGCCGGCAGCGGCGATCCGTTTGACGGCGAGTTCCGCGTGATGGTCAATCACCACTTCGGGCCGCTGAACCGCCCGCGGCAATTCTTCTAGGCGACGCTGTTGCGTCGATCCGCGAACACCTTCCGGAGTCCGGGCCATGCAACGCCTTACCCGCCGTTTCTTCTTTCTCGCATTGGTTCATTCAATTTCTACGGAAATGCTCAGCAAGATCGATTAACGTGAATGATTTCTCGGTTACGGGGCCGGGCCCCATCGCCAAATGTAGGCGTTGGATCTTTGGTTCGAAAACCATTGAATGGACCGTCATCTTGCCTTGACTCACCGCATGAAGAACGTTTTTGACATCGGTGAGGTCGAGCCGGTTGATTCTCTTCAGTGCCTCGAGCTGTGAATACCGCCTGCAATCAGTACTCGAAGCAAGTTCGGGGATCCGAAAATGATTGGTCGCACAACATACGCCATCATCGTGGCGGGTCAGAACACGTCTTGTTGTAACCTCGAAGACGGCTTGTCGGACCGGATCGCAAGCAGCGATACTAACACAACGGAACAACCGATTCTTTTCAAGCCACCGGTTGACTGCATCGACGTCCGCGCATTCTTCCATCAGCCGTCGACCGGCCACTCCGCTGGCCACTCCGTTCGGTTCAAATCGCGACGATCCGTCTATTGGAGGTCCCACCGACTGGGAGCCCAGAGCCAGTCCGCGGTCATTCATGCCACTAGCCAGCATGAGAAAGCCCGGTAGGTTCGGCATCGCAAACGCATGACCGTTGTTGGGCACGTAGACAATCAATAAGCTGAATTCCGCAAGTCCTTCCACGTACGGGAGATCCATATTTCGCCCGTAGATCGGCGCGTCTGCAGCCGAGTGGTCCGCGGCAACCATTAGGCTCGAGCATCCAACAAGTTCCTGAAGATCAATGATCGTGTTGGCCATGGCCAGCGACTTTATCGCGACCCCCGATGCTTCTGCCATGCCTTCCAGCTCTTGTCGGTATTCGAAAGGAAACTGTGCATACATTGCCAGCATCGCGGTGTCCGCGACCGGCCACAGATTGGCAGGTATCTGACGATGTGCGAAGCGTTCCACAAGTTGCATGGCCTTGATGGCAGGCTTCAACGCCAAGGTCCCGATTTGGTCTCCCATTTCGGCATGAGTCCCTCTGACAATCAACACTGGTATGTCATGATGGTAGCGAAGTTCGCCGAGCCCATGGCGACCTACAGGATAGCGGAACGCGTCATCCGCTCTCACTTCGAGTACAAGCAGGAACAAAGCGAATGAGGCTGCCAACGGAGTACTTAATCGCATTCGGTGTGCTGACGCCATGTCTAGAAATCCCTGTCGACGGATTGGTGGTGCCGAAGAAAAATAACTCCTGGCGGTCTTTTCCCGCCCGCGCCGTGTGTTCGCCTTTGCTTCATCTTTTTGTCCTTCATTCCACTGACTGCATGAAGAACGAATTGACGATCGACTGATCCGACGTTCCAGGTGACCAGCCTAACGATCTCGCTGGCAAGCAGCGAGGATTTCAGGGCCGCGAATTGTGGAACTTGCGTCGATCCGTTTTCGGATCCAATCGACTGCGAGTTCGACGACGGTGGCGACGGGCGGCGACAGGAGGCGGTCGCCCAACTCGAAAGATTGGCCGCCTACCGTCACCAGCGCCGCTGGGGGGGCGCGGCCGTATACCAGGCGTGCCAGCGCCAGCAGCTGGTCGGGACCCACCGTGTGAACCAAGGCTGCGGCGCCGACCTCGCCGTCGTCCAGGGGCCGGCAAACCAATTCCCCGGCGGGACTGGCCAGTGACGCGTCGATGAAGATGACGCGGTCGCAGACGGCGATCTCTTCGGCCAGCTCGGGCGTCAACTGATGAAGAGAAAGGACGCGGACACGATCCGAATCGACGACCTGCCTCAGCCGATCGGCCACCACGGGCCCGAAGGCGTCGTCGCCGCGAAGCGTGTTGCCGTACCCGACCACCAGCACGCGGCCGGCGGCGGGCGAAGCGGGCGGACAGAGATCAGCTGCGTTGCAGTTCATCGACGATCCGGCCGCGGGCATCTCGCAACTCGATCTGCAACGGCATTTGTCCTACGGCGTGCGACGCGCAGCTCAAGCACGGGTCGTAACAGCGGATGAGCGCTTCGACGCGGTTCAACATGCCTTCCTGCAGCCGGTTTCCTTCTACATACCGCTGCGCCACCTGCTTGACACCTCGATTCATCGCCAGGTTGTTGTGCCCGGTGGCGATGATCAGATTCATCCAGCTCATCAAACCCTGCGAATTGATCCGGTAGTGATGAATCAGCAGCCCGCGCGGCGCCTCGGCCACTCCGATGCCCTCGTCCCGATTGCTCCGCGCCCGGGCGCGGGTCCGCGGGTCGAGGATCTGAGGGTCTCGCAACAAGCGGTCGATCGTCTCCAAGGCGAAGATGATCTCGACCAGCCGGGCATAGTGATAATGGAAGCTGCTGGACACCGGCCGCGACTCTTGCAAGGTGCGAAACTCGGCCAGGGCCACATCGGCGAACGGAGTCCCGCACCGGTCGCAGTTGTTCAGGCGGGCCAGCGGACCGACGCGGTACATGCCGTGGGGATACCCGTGGCGCTTGTAGTACGGAGACTTCATATACGAATACGGCTCGACCGCTTCGCCGATCAGCCGCTGATATTCATCTGGCGGCACCATGTCCTCGACGATATTGCCTTCGGCATCCTTGATGCGAATCAGGCCGTCGTAGTGCTCCAGCCCGCCGCGGGGCGTGACCAGACTCAGAAACAGGGAGGGAAAGTTTCCGAAATGCTGCGCTTCGTCGGCGAACTTGCCGACCAGTTCCTTGAAAAAGGCGTAGGTTCGCCGGGCGATGGTCATGCCGTCCGGAATCATCTTGAGCATGGCGGCCCGTTTCTCTTCGGTCAACGGCTCGTTCACGCCGCCGGGCACCAGCCAGGATGTGTGAATTCGCTTGCCGCTCATGATCTCGATCATCATCTGGCCGATTTGCCGCAGGCGGATGCCGTCCTTGGCCAACTGCGGGAACTGGCGCATCAAGCCGAATACATTCCGCTGGGCGGGATCGGAGTCCCAGCCCAACAGCAGGTCCGGTGAGGATAGATGGAAGAAGGACAGCGCGTGCGACTGCAGCAACTGGGCCAAGTTGATGATCCGGCGCAGCTTGACGGCCGTCGGCGGAATGGACACGCTCAGCAGCTGGTCGCAGGCTTTCGAGGACGCCACCAGATGGCTGACGGGACAGATGCCGCAGGAGCGCGCGGTCAAGCCCGGCATCTCCCGATAGGGCCGTCCTTCGCAGAACTTTTCGAAACCCCGGTACTGCGTCAAATGAAACTTGGCATCTTCGACCTGGCCGGCGGAATCCAATTGGATGGTGATCCGGGCGTGGCCTTCGATACGCGTGACGGGCTCGATAGTGAGCGTGCGGTTGACGGCCATGCGATGTCTTACGCTCCGAAACGGGTAACAAGCGAGGTATCCGGCGTTCGCCCGGCGACCAATTCGCTGAGCACGTACCAGATCGTGTCCGCCGACGGGGGACATCCGGGGACGAACAGGTCCACGTGGACGACGGCGTGCAGCGGCCGGACGGGGGTCAACAGCTTGGGCACATGCACCGTCGGCCGTTGCGGATTCAGTTGGACGTTCTCCTGATAGGCGCGGTCCAGCACCGAATCCAGCGAAAACAGATTCCGCATCGCCGGGACGTTGCCGCAGGCGGCGCAATCACCCATGCCGACCAGAAAACGGCAGTTCCGGCGGAACAGCAGGGCCTTGTGCAGATCGTCTTCGGTGCTGACGGAGCCTTCGAGGACCCCCAGGTCGACGTTTTCGGGCAGCTCCTTGGCGTCCACCAGAGGGCTGTACACGAACTCCACCAGGTTCGCCAAGTCCACCAGCCGTTCGTCGATATCCAGCAGCGACATGTGGCAGCCGGAACAGCTGTCCAGCCACGAGGTCGCCAGCGTGATCTTCTTGCCTTCGCTCATGGGGCGTGCCTCATCTGTGACAAGTACGGCAGGAATTGCCGGTCTTTGGTCATCTCGCCGACCGACGTTCCTTGTTTGACTAACGCGCCGGTCGGGCAGACTTGGACGCACTTGCCGCACTCCGTGCACGTCGGACTTTCCCCCCAGGGGCGATTCAAGTCCGTGATCACGCGACAGTCGATTCCCCGCCCCATCACGTCCCAGGTGTGCGCGCCCTCGATCTCGCCGCAAACCCGCACGCAGCGGGTGCACAGCACACAGCGGTTATGGTCCAGCCGGAAATAGTCGTTGGACGAGTCGATCTGGTAGGCCTCGTTCCGGTACGGCACGCGGACGTGATCGACGCCGCATTGCTGGGCCAGCGTCTGCAGTTCGCAATGTCCGTTGGACACGCACACGGCGCAGACGTGATTGCGTTCGGCAAACAACAGTTCGACGATCATGCGGCGGTAACGCTGCAAGCGTTCCGTGTTGCTGTGGACTTGCATGCCCTGCGCGACGCGTGTCGAACAGGCGGAGACCAGCCGGGCGCTGCCCTCGATCTCGACGACGCACAGCCGGCAGGCGCCCCAGACGCTGAGTCCTTCCAGGTAACACAGCGACGGGATCCAGATGCCTTGTTCGCGGGCGACCGTCAAGATGGTCTCGTCCTCGCGGGCGCTGAGGTCGCGATCGTCGATTCGGAACGTAACGACGCGGACCGGCGGAGCTGGGCGTTTCATGCAGTAGCCTCCTTCGCGGCAGGACCGTGAGCGGGCGCGGCATTGCCCGAGAGCTTTTCTTCGTATTCGCGGCGAAAGTAGCGCAGCGTGCTCAAGACCGGATTGGGGGCAGTCTGGCCCAATCCGCACAAGCTGGTCCTCTGCACGACTTCGCACAACTCTTCGAGCAACGCCAGATCGTCCTGCGTGCCGCGGCCCTTGACGATCTTGTCCAGCAAGCCGTGCATTTCGTGCGTGCCGACGCGGCAAGGGATACATTTGCCGCAGGATTCGGTCATGCAAAATTCCATGAAATAGCGTGCCACCTCGACCATCGACGACGTTTCGTCCATCACGATCATGCCGCCCGAACCCATGATCGAACCCGCTTCGCGCAAGGTATCATATTCGACGGGCAAGTCCAGGAACTGTTCCGGCAGACAGCCTCCGGAAGGCCCGCCGGTCTGCACGGCCTTGAACTTGCGCCCCGCTGGCACGCCGCCGCCGATGGCATCGACGATCTCGCGCAACGTGATTCCCATCGCGACTTCGATCAGCCCGGTGTTCTCAATGCGGCCCGCCAGCGCGAACACCTTCGTGCCCTTGGACTTGTCCGTGCCGATGCCCGCGAACCACTCGCCTCCGCGGCGGATGATCGCCGGGACGTTGGCCAGCGTTTCCACGTTGTTGATCAGCGTCGGATAGCCCCACAAGCCGGATTCGGCCGGGTACGGCGGCCGCGGACTGGGCTGGCCGCGCTCGCCCTCGACGGATGCCATCAGGGCTGTCTCCTCGCCGCACACGAAGGCGCCGGCGCCCAGCCGCAATTCGAGTTCAAAGCTGAACTGCGTTTCGCAGATGCTGGAACCCAGCAGGCCCTTGCGAACCGCTTGACGAATCGCCGCCTTCAGACGCTCGATGGCCAGCGGGTACTCCGCCCGGATGTAGATGTAACCTTTGCTGGCGCCCACCGCATAGGCGGCGATGGCCATGCCCTCCAGCACGCGATGCGGGTCCGACTCGAGCACCGCCCGGTCCATGAAAGCGCCCGGATCCCCTTCGTCGGCATTGCAGATGACGTATTTCTGATCGGCCGGCATCTTGGCCACGGTCGACCATTTCAGCCCCGCCGGATAGCCACCTCCGCCGCGCCCGCGCAAGCCGCTGATCTCGATCTCGCGCAGCACCTCGGCGGGGCGCATCTCCGTCAACGCCGTGACCAGGGCTCGATAGCCGTCGGCGGCGATGTAATCGTTGATGTCCTCCGGATCAATCCGGCCCGAATTCTCCAGGACGATCTTCTGCTGGCGCGCGAAAAACGGCACGTCGGTGGGACACCGCAGCCGCTGGACCGGCTCACCGCCGAGACTCCCGGCGATCTCCGACGCATCCTCCGCGGCGACGCTTTGGTACAGCACGGGCTCCGCCCGCTCGCGGGATTGCACCTCGACCAACGGCCCGGCCGAACAGAGCCCCATACAGCCCACCGACTTGACCCGCACGTCGTCCCGCCCCGCCAGTTGTTCGTTCAGCCGCTCGAGCACCGGGCTCGCCCCCGATGATTGACAGCTGGCCGCCATGCAGACGCGGACGCAGTGCGGGCATGAATCCCCGGCGGCTCGCACTTCGGACGCGAGTTCTTCCAAATCATCAAGATTCATCTTCGAGCACCCTCTCGATCTTGCCCAAAAAGTCGTCCGCCGTCTGTTTTCCCAGCATCGTTCCATTCAGTACGGCGGCCGGCGCCAAGCCGCAGGCGCCGACGCAACGCGCATGGACCACCGACAGCTTGCCATCCGGCGTGGTTTGGCCCGCCCGGACCCGGTATCGCCGCTGGACGACGTCCACCAAGTCCCCTGCGCCCTTGATATAACAAGCCGTGCCGGTGCAGATCACGCAGGTGTGCTTGCCCTTTGGCTTGAGCGTGAACAAGTGATAGAACGTAGCGACCCCGTAGACCTTACTCAACGGCAGGCTGAGCGCCTGGGCGACGTAACGCATGGACGGATCGTCGATGTAGCCGAAGACGTCCTGGACGGTGTGCAACGTCTCAATCAACGCATGCCCGGCGTAGCCGTTGCGGCGCATCGTGACATCGACCATCTTCCACCGGTTGTCCGCGGTCGGAGCTTCCGGCTTGACTCGTTTCACGGCCATATTCTTGACTCCTGAAATCCGGCGTCTGCAAGGCAGCCGCGCGACGCTTTGACCACGGTCGCGGATGGCCTGAAGCGATCGGCACGCCGTCTCGGCCCGGCGGGAGAGGACCGCGTGACACGAGCGCCTCATGCTTTTTCGATTAGCTGTTCGACGTCGCGTCTGCTTATGGTAGAGAAAAGCGAAGCGGGCTGAAAGACGGCAAGCGTGGATTTCGGCGTTTGCAAAACGGTAGCGGGACCGACCGGCTGCATCTGTCCGCCGATCGGTCCCGCTGGTCGCTGAACTGTTGATCTTCGCCGCCGAGCGGGGCCGCTGATCCGCCCGGCCCCGGATTACATCCGGAAGGTCAGGCCCACCGACAATCCTTGCATCCAAAAACTCGAATCCTTGATGCCTGTAAAAGACGGATTGTTGCCCCCCGCGGGATCCAACGCTCCGCCGAACCACTGGCTGGAGTTAACCAGCGGCAAACCGCCGGGGCCCGTGGCGATTTGGTCGCCGGCCAGAGCCAAGGTGCTCCAGTACATAAAATCGTAACCGACGCTGGCTTCCAGATTCTTGGTGAGCTTGAACGTCAACTTCACTTCGGCTTCCGGGAGAACGGCGAACTTATCCTGCTTGTACGTTCCCATGTTCGTCGGCACAGCGAGAATGCCGGAATTGAAGAAGGAAGTGAATCCGCCCGCATCGGTGATGCTGGACCGCCCCGCGATCGTGACGACTTCGTTCATGTTGCCCAAGCCCACTTTGGCCAACAGCGAGAGAACGATGGGGCCTTGGCCGAATTCGCCCAACAGCCCGAGCGTACCACCGTGAAACTTGTTCTGCGTGTCGAACAGATCGTCGGCCGTGAGGCGAGCGCCGAAAATCTGCGGGGTGAAGTCCGTGCGGTGGTCGATTTGCAGACTGTCGTCCACCCGAGAGAACTGGTAGCCGCCAATCAGATCCAAACGCCGTCCGGGGGCACAGTAAAGCAGGTATCGCAGATAGCCTTCGGCGCCCAGCACGTCCGTCTGGTTGACGGCATGGATATCCCCTGCCAATGTGAAGATCTGTTGGCCGAAGGCGCGTTGGCCGGTGGCCATGAACGAAGCCGGTCCCACGCCGCCGGGTGCGCCCGGCCAGGTCTCGAAGAACGGCCGCGCCAACAGCGGGACCCCATTGACGTCCGAGGCGGCGTGAAAGCCGACCGTTTCCGTCTGAACCGCGAAGAATTTGCCGCCGGCTCCCAACCGCTCGGACGCGTCGAACCAACCCCCGAACGACAATTTACCGGCCGGTTGCAGACCGCCGCTCAGCTCCTCTCCGCCGAACAGGACATTCGCGCCCGGCACGATTCCTTGCACGCCGGGAGGGCTGGTACTCACCAATGGCGGCGTATCACGGCCTTCGAGCCACGTATGCATGTACTCGAAGCTGATCCAGGGACTGTAGACCCAGGGTTGGTGGGAATCCACTCCTTTTCCTTTCGCGTCTTTGCCGCTGTACTTGGCCGAATCCAGCGGTGCGTAGCTCGGCACGCTCGGAGCGGCAAAGCTTGCGGCCTTGGGAAACGAAGGGGCCAATTCCGGCGGTGCGACCAATTCGGAATCGTCGCCGATGTAGCCGCTGTAGCTGGCGTTCGGCCCGAAGCCGGAAACCTGAGCAAACGGCGAATCCCCAGACAGCGCCGCCGCGTCCGCCGCATGGCTTGGAGAAGCTCCCATCAGGAGCACAACCGCTGTCACCGTCAGTTTTGCGATTCTTGATGTCATGATTACAACCCGCTTCGGCTGAGTATTCGATTCCACGCTAACAACAGGATCGTCCGGCAGTGACGGAACATTCAGATGATCCGTCACGCTCCATAAATCTTGCCTAGTTGCCCCCGCTTAGCAACTACTGCGATTGATGCCAAATCTCGTCAATTTCTGCCAACTTCAGCCTTCCGTCCTTCTTTGCGGAACACGCTTGACAGATGGCGTATCTAACGTCGATACGGTTTATGTCGGCTGTATCGCCAACAACGATTAGAGCAATTTGCAGGGTTGTAGCGAACATTCTCGTCCTGCCGGTATAATGCCCCTTTGGAGTGCGGTGGTTCGACACCGTTTTCCGCGTTCAACGACACTCGAAGGAACCCATACGCCGATGACCTCGCGCGATCCTCTCAGCAAGCTTCCCCGCGGTCTGTCCGCTCGATTTCTAGCGGCTTTCGGTGGTCCTATCGCTCGCCGCATGGCCCACTGGGGGCACCTGTTGCAGCAGATCAACGATCTTGAACCGGTCTTGAAGAAGGAATCCGACGCGGAGCTGCGCAAGCGGAGCTTGTCGATGCGGTTCCGTGCCAAAAGCGGCGAGCGTTTGGACAAGATGCTGGTCGAAGCGTTCTCGTTGGTCCGCGAGGCGGCTGTGCGGACGCTGGGGTTGCGGCATTTCGACGTCCAGATGATGGGCGGAATGTCGTTGTTCTATGGAAATATCGCCGAGATGGACACCGGCGAAGGCAAGACGCTGACGGCCACGCTGCCCATGTATCTGCGGGCGCTGCCTGGCAAAGGCTCTCATCTGGCCACGGTCAACGATTATCTCGCTTGCCGCGATGCGGAGACCATGCGGCCGATCTACAGCCTGCTGGGCATGACCACCGGCGTGATCGAGACGCCCGACACGTCGGAAAAACGCCGCCAGTCGTACGCCTGCGATATCACCTATGGGACCGCCAAGGAATTCGGCTTCGATTTTCTGCGAGACCGGCTGCTATTGCGGCGGATGGGGCGGCAGGCGGCTGATTTCTTGGGCGAGGGCAGCAGCGAACGTTGGGACAAGAGCGGCGAGCAGCCCGTGCAGCGCAGCCCGTACTTTGCGTTGGTGGACGAAGCCGACAGCGTGCTGATCGACGAAGCCCGCACGCCGTTGATCATCGGGTCGCTCGGCGACAAAGCCCGTGAACAGGTCGTCGCCACGTATCAATGGGCGGCCGAGCATGCGCCAAAATTCGAGGAAGACGAACACTACGACTACGATCACGATACCAAGAAAGCAGAGCTGACCGCATCCGGGCGCCAATTTCTGCGAACCATTCCCCAGCCCGAGTTGTTGCGCAGCGTCGGCTTGGTCGATCTGTACCAGTACATCGAGCGGGCGATCAAGGTGTATCGCGATTATCACCTGGACAGGCAATATGTCGTGCGCGACGGAGAAATCGTGATCGTGGACGAATTTACCGGCCGCTTGGCCGAAGGCCGCAAATGGCGCGACGGCATCCACCAAGCGATCGAGGCGAAAGAAAACATTGAAGTGACGGTGCCCACCGGGCAAGCGGCCCGGATCACCGTTCAAGATCTGTTCCTCCGTTACCGCTTTCTGGCCGGAATGACGGGGACCGCGCGCACGTCGGCCCGTGAATTCCGCAAGATCTACAAGATGCGCGTGATCGCCGTGCCGACGAACCGCGCGGTGCTGCGCAAGCGCTTGGCAACACGGATCTTCGGCACGAACGAAGCCAAGTGGCAGGCGATCGCCGACGAGATCCTCCAGATGCATCAGCAAGGGCGTCCGGTGCTGATCGGCACGCGCTCGATCGACAAATCAGAACATCTGTCGACGTTGCTGTCCGAGCGCGGCACGGCACACCAGGTCCTGAACGCCAACGAAGTTGCCAAGGAGGCGCAGATCGTGGCTCTGGCGGGCCAGTCGGGAAGGGTCACCGTAGCGACCAACATGGCCGGTCGCGGCACGGATATCAAGTTGGGCGAAGGCGTGCCCGAGGCGGGCGGACTGCACGTCATCGTCACCGAGATGCACGACGCGGCGCGGATCGACCGCCAGTTGTGCGGGCGTTGCGGACGTCAGGGAGACCCCGGCACTTTTCGCTATTTCCTGTCCCTTGAGGACGAGATTCTCGAATCGGGTTTAGGACCCAAACGGGCGGAAAAACTCAAGGACCTCGGCGAGCGAACCAACGGTCAAGTCGATCGCTTTGCCCGCACCTTTCGCAAAGCACAACGCAAGGTCGAACGGCGGCACTTCCGCGATCGAAACGTGCTGCTGTACCACGAAAAACAACGCAAGAAGATTCAAAAGGAAATGGGGCAGGATCCCTATCTGGATACGCCCGACTAAGAGCTTCAGGCGATCAAAATTTCCTTCTTAACCACGTCATCGGCGTCGGAAATGGTCAATTTCAAGCCCCGTTCCTTGGCCTCGGCGGCGACCTTTAGCAGCGCGATCCCCATCCGGAACACGTCCGCGCGCGACGTCTTGCCGAATTTCTCTTTCAATTCGTCGATCGTTCGATCCAGATTCTCGTCGATCCCGACAGTAAACGTCTTGTAGGATCTCTCTGCGATCGCAGTGCTCGTCCGGCTATTCACTTCGGCCTCCTCGGTGTCCATCCTCTGCCACGTTTCGCCGACCAACGATGGAGGCTTCGGCGCCCATCTTCGACGAGACCAAAGGTCGGCTTGCTTAGACTTCGATTTCGAACAAGAGTTCCGTGCGATCGAGGGCGAAGACCGTCAAACGAGACTGGGAAACAAGTCAAGCTGCTCGAAATCCGACTGCTATGCTAATCCTATCTTCTATATTCCGTCAAGTATCATCAAAGCAACATTTACTTGTTATCTAAGTAATTTTCAAGCAAGCATCCTTGAATTTAACCCGCCTTGTTGGTATGGTAACGGTGCTGACGGGAACTCCGGCGACGGTTGCGTGACGTGTGACGGAGCACGGCGACTGGGGACGCGGGCGACTGGCTGCGGCAAGTGGGCTTGCTAGCGGGCAGGGGCCGACTTCTCCCGCTGGCAGTGATTATAATCCTTTTATTCATAACGTTTTGCGCAGGATTCCTCGTTTCTGTCTTAGCCTGCAAAGAATTCGGTACAAGCATACTGGAACTTATCGCCGCAACCGTCATCTTACATACAATTCAACTTTGACTGTTTTCTGGCTGGCAGGGGTTCGATTCTTACTTGAAATCCCCGCATCCAACGTGGCTGTCTGGGATAGTTCCTCGAGATCAAGCGGTGTTAGAACATGTCGAGCGATCAAGCAGTCAATGCTGACACCATCGAACAGACCAAGCAGCAGATTCGGGGGCTGGTGAGCGAAATCGCTCAACTGTCCAAAAGCGAGCTTGGTCCGGAAGAGTACTATCCCGCGTTCTTGCAGCGGATTGTGTCTGCGTTGGCTGCTATCGGCGGTGCAGTGTGGGTGATTCGCGACGGGCGGCGATTGGACTTGGCGTATCACATCAAGATGAGTGAGACGCTGTTATCGCCGGACTCGGAGGACGCAGCGCGTCATTTCGGCCTGTTGACCCGCATCGCAGCGAGCGGAGAGCCGAGTCTTATCCCGCCGCAATCCGGTACCGCCGACGAGCACGGGGCCGCCAACCCCACACGTTATCTGCTGGTCCTCGCGCCGATGCGGAGCGACAACCAGGTGGAAGGCGTGATCGAGATCTTCCAGCGACCGGATGCGCAGCCGGTGACCCAGCGGGGTTACCTCAAATTCTTGATGCAAATGTGCGAGTTGGCGGCCGAATGGCTGAAAACGCGCAAGCTTCGCCAGATCAGCACCCGCCACTCGCTGTGGGAACAGGCCGACCATTTTGCCCGCCTGGTCCATGAACAGTTGGACGTCCGCGAGACGGCGTATGTGATCGTCAACGAAGGGCGGCGCATGGTGGGCTGCGACCGCGTCAGCGTCGGGTTGATGCGGGGCCGCATCTGCAAGATCGAAGCGATCAGCGGTCAGGACACCATCGAAAATCGTTCGAACATCGTCAATTATCTCGGCAAGCTGGCCACGCGCGTCGTGGCGACCGGCGAATCGCTATGGTACGACGGGGCCGACGATGAGTTGCCGCCGCAGGTCGAAGAAGCGCTCGATCGGTACATCGACGAGTCCCACACCAAACGTTTGGCGCTCCTGCCTTTGCGGCGTCCCAAGCGTCTTGTGGACGCCCGGGAAACGGCCACCGGCGAAGCGGACAGCGAGAGCAACGAGGCCAATGAAATCATCGGCGTGCTGATCGTCGAACAGATCGAGAGCGATCTGCCGGAGGAGGTTCTCCGCTCGCGAACGGACTTGGTGTACGAGCACAGCGCCCGCGCGTTGACCAATGCAGTCGATCACGAGCGGATCTTCCTGATGCCCTTGTGGAAAGCCATCGGCAAATCGCGTTGGCTGTTCGGCCCCCGCTATCTGCCCAAGACGGTAGCCGTTCTTGCCGCCCTGGTCGTGTTCATGCTGTGCCTGGTATTCGTCCGCAAGGATTTCGAGCCCAGCGCCAAAGGAACACTCCAGCCGGTGGTCAAACGGGACGTGTTCGTGCCGGTCGATGGCGACGTGATCGACGTCCGGGTTCAGGATCGCGACTTCGTCCAGGAAGGAGATCTGCTCGTCAAGCTGCGGAACACCGATTTGGAGGTCAAGTACCAGGACGTCTTAGGCCAAATCCAGGTGAAGCGCAGCCGCTTGGTATCCGTGCGGCGGTCGCTATTCGAACAAACGGGCCGGTCGGATGTGCGGGCGCGGGACGAAGTCGAACGCATTCGCTTGTCCGGCGAGGCGGAAGAACTGGAACAAGAGCTGAAGACGCTGGACGAGCAGTATCAGTTGCTGGCAAAGAAGCGCGAGTTGCTGGCGATCCGCAGTCCGATTGCCGGCGAGGTAATGATGTCGTGGGACGTCCAGAAGTCCCTGATGTATCGTCCCGTGACGACGGGGCAGATGCTGCTGAGCGTCGCCGATCCCAAGGACGACTGGGAACTGGAACTATATATGCGGGAGAGTCGCGCCGGCCATGTCCGTCGTGCACGGGCCGACGCACAGGGCCAGCCGCAGTCCGGAGGGATTGGCGAACGGGTCAGTTACGTGCTGGCCACGGATCCGGGAGTCAAGCGGAGCGGAACGGTCCGCGAGGTCAAGGGGACAACCGAAGTTCGCCAGGACGAAGGAAATATTGTCAAGATCCGAGTAGACATCGACCGGACCCAACTCGGCGATCCACATCCGGGGGCCACCGTGACCGGACAAGTCTACTGCGGCCGAAGATCGCTCGGTTACGTATGGTTCCACGAGGCGTGGGAGTGGCTGCAGGTTCACATCTTTTTCTATCTTTCGTAAGCTCGCGCGGAGGGGACCAGATCCCCGCCGATAGCGGTGCGGCCAACCGGCGTCCCGGTCCGGCACATAGGAGTCTTATCATGAATATGACGGTGTTGTTGATGGCGAACCTGATCTTGGCGGCACAGCCGGCCGATCTCGGCAGTGGAACGTCTGCTTCCGTCCTGGAGTTGCCCAGCTGTCTGATTTCGTTGATCGATGACGTGAACATCCCAGCGCAAGAAGCAGGCGTGTTGCAGGAGATGCCAGCGAGAGAGGGGCATCGAGCCAAAGCGCGCGACGTCTTGGGCAACGTCGAAGAGACGGAGACACGACTGCGGCAGAAGGCCGCGAAGCTCAAGTTGGAGGTTGCGAACGAAAAAGCAACGAACGACGCCGAGGTTCGCGTCGCCCGGGCCATCGTCGAATTGGCCAAGGCCGAGTACGAAGAATCGATCGCCATTAACAAGAGCAGCGGCGGATCCGCCATTCCCCCGACGCAACTGCGCCGCCAGCGCGTCCAATGGGAGAAAGCGGCCCTGGACTGCGTGGCCGCCGACATGAATTTCAAGATTGCCGGTTTGGAGCGGAACGTGTCCGAGGCCGAAGTCGAAGCGGTCGACAACGAGCTGGAACGCCGCACCCTGCGGGCGCCCTTTGACGGCGTGGTCGTCGAGGTGTACCGCCAGCAGGCCGAATGGGTCCAGCCGGGCGAGCCCGTCCTGAGGTTCGTCCGCATGGACCGTCTGCGGATCGAAGGGTTTGTCAACGCGCGCGAGGTCCTGCCCGGACAGGTGGATGGCGCCGACGTGGAGGTCACCGTCGCCCTTCCCGGCGGCATCCAGCAAAAGTTGTTCGGAAAGATCAGCCACGTCAGCCCGCAGGTCGGCTCGAATCGGGATTATCGCATTTGGGCGGAAGTCGACAACCTGCCGGGCCGAGATGGATATCCCTGGCTGCTCCGGCCAGGCTCGACGGCGGGGATGGTGATTCGATTGAATCCGGTCGCGGACTTGAGATAACGCAGCTCACGATTAATCGGTTCATCGTTTATGGCAACGCTTGCGGAAAGTTTGGTCAGCACCACATCGCGACGGCTCGCCCTGCGAATGCGTCCGGATCTGTCGGTGCGCAAACATCGTTATCACGGCGAGGGTTACTGGGTCGTCAAAGAGCCGGTCGGGCTGAACTATTACCGCTTTCACGAAGAGGAATTCGCGATCCTGCAGATGCTCGACGGCGAGTCGACCTTGGACTCGATCAAAGAGCGATTCGAGGCCGAATTCGCGCCTCAGAAAATCACATTTCAGGACCTGCAGCAGTTCATTGGGATGCTGCATCGTAGCGGCTTGGTGATCTCGGAGACCGCCGGCCAGGGCCGGCAGCTGAAGAAACGGCGAGACGAAAAGAAACGCAAGGAATGGCTGGGCCGGCTGACCAATGTATTCGCGCTCCGCTGGCGCGGCGTCGACCCGGATCGGTTCCTCAATTGGCTGTATCGTTTTACGTGGTGGATCTTTCATCCCGTCTGCGTGGCCATGTGCGTGGCGTTGGGTATTTCCGCTTTGCTGTTGGTGACCGTCCAGTACGATCTTTTCTATTCCCGCTTGCCCACGTTTCACGAATTCTTTGATCCGCGTTCGGCCGACAAGTGGATGTACTTGGCGCTGACGATGGGGGTGGTCAAAGTCCTGCACGAACTGGCGCACGGCTTGTCGTGCAAGCATTTTGGAGGCGAATGCCACGAAATCGGCTTCATGCTGTTGGTGCTGACTCCTTGTCTGTACTGCAACGTGTCCGATTCGTGGATGCTGCCCAACAAGTATCGCCGCGCCATGATCGGCGCCGCAGGGATCTATATGGAGATGTTGCTGGCGTCGATCGCCACATTTCTCTGGTGGTTCAGCGATCGAACCACGCTGCTAAACAATCTGAGCCTGAATGTGATGTTCATCTGTTCGGTCAGCACGCTTGTCTTCAACGGCAATCCGCTGCTGCGATTTGACGGCTATTACATTCTGATGGATTTGGCGGAGATTCCCAACCTGCGTCAGAAGGCGACCGAGGTACTGAAGCGGTTCATGGTGGGGGTATGCTTGGGACTGGAGCAGCCGGAAAACCCGTTCTTGCCGCAGAAGAACCGGATTCTATTCGGGTTGTATACGGTGGCGGCGGTGTTTTACCGCTGGATCGTGGTATTCTCCATCGTGATGTTTTTGATCAAAGTCTTCGAGCCGATCGGCTTGAAAATCGTCGGGCAGGTGATCGCGGCGGTTGGGTTCTTTGGTTTAGTCGTCCAGCCTTTGTGGCAGTTGGCGAGGTTCTTCTACATGCCGGGGAGGATGCACAAAGTGAAAAAACCTCGGGTGGTCGCGTCGCTGGCAGTCGTGGCCTGCTTGCTGGCGGCGGTCGTCTTTCTTCCTTTGCCGCATTCGGTCAAGTGCGAGTTCGAGATCCAGCCTCGCAATGCGAGTGCCGTGTACGTCGAAGTGCCGGGGCGCATCGAAGAGATCCTGGTCAAAGAAGGTCAGCCGGTCGAACAGGGGCGTGCCCTGGTGACGTTCAGCAATCCGGATCTCGAATTCTCGGTGCTGAACCTGGCAGGCCAGTTGGAAGTGACGCAAACGCGTTTGAAAACCGTCGAACGCGAGCGGTTCCACAGCGATCAGTCCGGGCTCCAAATCGGCCAGCTGACCGAGTTGTTGAACACCACCAAGAAGCAATTGGCCGAGCAGCAACGGGAATTGTTGCGGCTCCAGATCCTCGCTCCCGCCGCGGGCGTGGTCATCCCCGCGCCGTCTCGGCCCGCTGGCGGCGACGTGCAGGACGGCCGTCTGCCGGCTTGGACCGGCTCGCCGCTGGATCCAAAGAACGTCGGGGCGGCCTATCCCGAAGGGGAATTGCTGTGCCGTATCGGCGATCCGACCGACCTCGAAGCGCTGTTGATCGTCGACCAAGCCGATATCGACCTGGTCGATTTGGCGATGGTCCAGGAGAGCAAGCCGCGGGTCAAATTGGAGGCCGACGCATACCCGGGGCGGGCGCTCAACAGCCATGTCGAGCAAGTCGCCCGCGTGGAATTGAAAGACGTGCCGGATAGTTTGGCGGCCCAAGCCGGAGGCCGTCTGGAAACCAAATTGGACCGTTCGGGAGCGGTTCGTCCGTTGAGCACATCGTATCATGCCCGCGTTCCGTTGGACGACCAGGGCGACTTGAAGGGCCTGCTTTGTCCCGGGATGATGGGCCGGGCCCAGATCTACACCCAATGGCAGTCGTTGGGCCAGCGGCTGCACCGTTACTTGTCCCGCACGTTCCACTTCGAGTTGTAACCGTACGGGTTCTGATGAACCCGAACCGTTTTGTGTTGTTTGCACCCGTTTCAGGTAAGGTTAGGAGAGTTAGTATGGCGAACGAAGAGAATGCCCCCCAGGTTGCGGAAGACCAGGCCGCTCAGGCACCCCAGGCGCGTCCGGCCCAGGCCCAGACCCAGTTGCGGGTCGATGACTCGAACATCGTGGCCCTGTACGCGAATTTCTGCCGCGTCACCGGCACGCCCGAAGAGTTGATTATCGACTTTGGCCTCAACCCCCAACCGGTCGGCATTCCCACGGAACCGATCAAGGTCGGCCAGCGGATCATCGTGAATTTCTTCACGGCCAAGCGACTGCTGGGCGCGCTGTCGATGTCCGTCCAACGGCATGAAGCCGTCTTCGGCGTGCTCGAGACCGACATCAACAAGCGGCTCCGGATGCCCCAGGCAACCGGTTGATTTGGCGAACAATGAGGCCGGATCGGATGCGCGCCGTTCGCAGGAGGAGCCTCTTGCCCCGTCGGCCCGATCCGGACGAAATCCCATCGGACTGTGTTTCTCGCCCGGAAAGCGGGAAACACAGTCCTTTGTCTTTGGCGAACAGCGGGCTAACGGCCGATTCGTTCGTGCCGGGCGGCGCGTCACGCCGAGTTCTTCAGCGTGCCGGCGTGCGGAGTTACGCGAGCGATGTTGGGCGTCACGTCCGCGTGGACGTTGCCCAGCGCCCAGGCCAGTCCGCCCATCAAGATGGGCTGCATCGGCTTGCCTTCCCAGACGTCTTCGCGGTGCGCCAATGACGTGAAGTACACGCGGCCTTGGCCTTGCATCCGCGCCCACGTCGAGGGAAACGGCGGCCGCTGGTAACAATCGCCTTTCATGCCTGCGGTTTCCTGCACTAGGATGACGTGCAGGTCCTGGGCGAAATTCTTCATGGCGTACCATTCCTCCAACAACTCGAAGGACTCGCCGAGGCCCTCGACGCCGGGGAAATCGGGCGATACGATGCGCATCGTCGCCTTCTGTTGCGGCCCGTGCGCGATGAACTGAGCGCCCAGCATGGCCAGGAAGGGATCGACGGTCGCGGTGTTCTCGTAGGCGGGGCCTCGCGTGGCCCAGCTGTTGCACGTCGAGTGCAAGCCGACGAATGCTTTCCCGGCGTCGATCGCTGCCAGGAACCGCCGTTTGCCTTCGGCCGTCATCGGCGGTTCGTTTTCAGGATTGGGCTGCGTCAAGTCGCCGTTGGTGTAGAACACGAACGCATCGTACTGGCTCAAGTCGCCGTCAAATACGCGGCCGTCCTTGGTGCAGACGACCTCGATGCCGGCTTGCCGGCCCAGTTCGCTCAGAATTCGTTCCGAGTGGCTCAACGCGCCGCCTTGACGAACGACCACCGAGTGATAGAAACCGACGTTGCGGGTGAAGTACAGAATGCGTTGACGTTTGCCGTCGGCGGCCGGCGTCCAACGGCAAGGAAAAGCGGCCGCGCTCAACACGGCGGCGCCCGCGGCCTTCAACATGGCTCGACGTTTCATGGGAGTGCTCCTCAAAGGCAGTGTGGTTTCACGAAAACGGGATAGAGGATAATATACGCGCCGATCGCCATCGGTTCCATCATGCCATCCCAACCCCTAACCCTTCGTCCTTCGTCCTTCGTCCTTGATCCTTGATCCTTCATCCTTCGTCCTTACCCCTTAATCCCATGACCGGAATTGAAGCTCTCCTCGAAATGCTGGCATCCGCCGGCGTGCGGTACATTTTCGGCAACCCTGGGTCGACCGAACTGGCGTTGAACGACGCCCTGGCCGGCGACGCTCGGTTTCAATACATCCTGGGCTTGCAAGAGGTTCCCGTGGTCGCCATGGCGGACGGTTACGCGATGGCATCGGGCTCGGTGGGCGTGGCCAACGTGCATATCGCCTGCGGCTTGGGCAACGCGATGGGCATGATGTACAACGCCCACTGTGCGGGCACGCCGCTGCTGTTGACCGCGGGCCAGCAGGACCGGCGGCTGCGGATCGAGGAACCGGTATTGATGAGCGATCTGGTCCAGGTGGCGCGGCCGTGGACCAAGTGGTCCTACGAGGTGCAGCGCGCCCAGGACGTGCCGGTTGCGGTCCGCCGGGCCGTGCAGACGGCGCTGACCCCGCCCACCGGCCCAGTGTTTCTGGCCCTGCCGCTGGACGTGCAAACCGAATCGTCCGACCGGTTCGACTTGGTCCCGCCTCATATTCCCGACCGCCGCGTGCGCCCGCCGCGCGAGGCATTACAGCAGGCCGCCGCGATCCTGGCCGGTGCGCAGCATCCGGCGATATTGGCGGGCAGCCGAGTTGCGGAGTCCGGAGGATCGGCCGAACTCGCGGCGCTGGCCGAGCGAATGGGGGCGGCGGTCTATGACGAATCGGTGACTTCGCACGGCCGGCTGCCGATGGCAACCGATCATCCGTGTTACGCCGGCTCCTTGCCACTTTGGTCGCCGGAGATTCACCAGTTGTTGGCCGGCCGAGACGTGTTGTTCGCCGTGGGCATCAACCTGTTGCGGCAGTACTTGTACCACGAGCCCGAGCGGCCCCTGCCCGCCGACGCACGGCTGGTCCAATTAGATGACCACGCCTGGGAGATCGGCAAGAACTATGCGGTCGACGTGGGCCTGATGGGCGATCCGAAGATGGGACTGGCCGAGTTGGATTCCCTGTTGGCCCGGGTCATGACCGGCGAGCAGGTTGCCGCAGCAAACCGGCGGCGAGCGCGGTTGGCGGAGCAGCGGGCCGACGAGCGGGCGCGGCTCGAAGCGGACCTGTGCCGGCAGCGGGACCGCCGTCCGATGACGGCGGCCACCTTCATGGCGGCCGTGGGCCGCGTTCTGCCGCCCCACGGCGCCGTCGTCCAGGAAGCCACCACCACGCACCAATTGCTGCTCGAGCGGCTGGGTGCGATCAAGGATCCCGGCGGCTACTTTGCGCATCGCGGCTGGGCGCTGGGCTGGGGCATCGGCTGTGCGCTGGGCGTCCAGCTGGCTTGGTCCGAGCGGCCCGTAATCGGTCTGCTGGGAGACGGCGCCGCCGTCTTCGGCATCCAGGGCCTGTGGACCGCCGCCCGCTACCAGATCCCCGTCGCGTTCGTCGTGGCCAATAATGCCCAGTACAAGATCCTGAAAACGTGCGGCGACGTGCTCAAACTGCCGCACTTCGCCGGCCGTCAGTATCTCGGCATGGACCTGGTCCAGCCCGAAATCGACTTCGTCGGCTTGGCGCAATCCTTCGGCATGGAAGCCGACCGCATTGGCGACCCTGATGCACTCAGCGAACGCTTGCGGGCATGGCGTGACAATCCGCGGCCGCTGCTGTTGGACGTGCCGATTGACCGCGAGCCGAGGTGAGCAATCCCTGCGCGGCTTAGAAGGACGCTCTTGGTCCCGAAGAAACACGCGACTCACCAGGGACAAGATGGGTTGCCCCCGCTCGGCCATGACGTCGGTTTCCACCAGCCATGCCACAAACTGCAACCCGACCACGCGGAAGATCCCCGGTTCCTGTTCGCCAATCTGGCACCCCAACAGTTCCAACGCTGAACTTGCGGCCGAAAACTGGCACTCGAAATGGCCCGAAGCTAGAATGGCGGTTTGTGGTTACGGCGAAGCAGCAGGCCATGCTGGTCCCCGCGGCTTCGCGTTTCCATCGGTTTCTTCCGTCAATCGCGCGCGGCTTTCACGCGACGAAGCCGCCTGCGGGAGGCAATGTCATGTCACGGGCGTCCCTGTTTACTTTGGCTCTTCTGCTGGCGATCGGCAAACTCGGTGTGGGGCAGAACGCGGTGCCGGCCCAGAGGCTGCCATCTGCAGCAGGCGATTCCCAGCCCCCGGCGGCTGCGCCGGCCGGCGACGTGCAACCCGCCCCGGGCGAACCCGAGGCCAAACCGGCTGTGCGCCAAGAACACATCATCTACTTGCCGTTCAAGAACCTGCAGGACGTGTTCGAGGACGAGGATTCCTCGATCGTGCTGCCTTACAAACAGTTTCTGGAGATGTGGAATCGGCTGGTCCAGCCCGATCCGCCGCCCGTCAAACCGCCGGTCAACGCGGTCATCACCCGCGCCGACTACACGGGATCCGTCCAGGGCGAGCTGGTCCAACTGGACGTGGCGTTGGATGTCGAGGTGTTGAGTGCGGACTGGGCTCAGCTGCCCGTGCAATTCGGCACTGCCGCGATTGGATCGGCGCGGACGGATGACGGCAGCGTATTGCTGCGGGGCGTCGGCGAGGGGCAGTACGAACTGCTGGTGCGGGGGCAAGGCAAACACCAGATCAAGCTGAGTCTGGTCGCTGGCGTGAAATCGGCCACCGAGAGCCGGAGCTTCACGGTCCAGTGTCCGCCGGTGGGCGTCAGTAATCTGGAGCTGGCCATCCCGGAGAAGGATCTGGCGGTGCAAGTCACCCCGCACCGCACTTCCGAACTGCGGTCCGAGCCGCCGGGCACCACGCGCGTCCGCGCTGTCCTGGGAGCCACCACGCTGTTCACCGTCAGCTGGCAGCCCAAGTCGGGCCGCACCGATCAGGCGGCCGGTCTGGCGAACGTAACCGATACCATTGCCGTCGATATCGGCGACGGTGTGGTCCACACGCACGCCGCTTTCGACTATCAAATCCTCCGCGGGGCGCTCGGCGAATTGACGGTCGAAGTCCCGGCCGATCACCGTCTGCTGGACGTCCAAGTGCCCGGCTTGCGAGATTGGCAGACCGAGGCGGCGGAGGACCGCCAGCGAGTGACCGTCCGGCTGCACGCCCCGGCCACCGAGACGGTCCGCCTGGAGCTGCACACGGAGACGCCCATCCCGGAAGAAACGTTCCAGGTGGCCCTCGTCCGCGCGATCGGCGTGGCGCGCGAAAGCGGCGTCGTCGCCGTGCGCAGCGCCGAAGACGTGGGACTGGAATACGTGCTCCGCGAATCAATCACGCGGATCGACGCCGCCGACGCACCCTCGTCCTTGCAGAAACCGGGCAGCACGTTCTACAAGTTCTTTACACCGGACCACAACTTGTCCGTGGTTGCCGCCGCCCAAAAACCGCGCGTCGTGGTCCACAGTCACCTGTCGGTGCTGCTGGACAAGACGCGGCTGACCACCCGCGGCGAGTTCCGGTACCAGGTTTCGCGATCCGGGGTCTTTTCCTTGGCGTTCCGCCTGCCAAGCGGATTTCAGGTCGACGACGTCCGTACCGAGGCGATGGAACGGTTCGAGGTGGTCCCGGCCGACGACGCGCAGACGCTGACTGTGTATTTCACCCACAAGCAACTCGGCGACCTGACGCTCAGCGTGATGGCCAGTCAGCCGCGCGACAAGCCCGCCGGCGAGTTGGCGCTGCCGCTGATCGAACCACTCGGTGCGACCCGGGAGGAGGGACTCGTGGCCGTGATTGCCCCGGAATCCCTGGAGGTCAAGACCGAGGCGGCCCAACTGCGAGCCGCTCGGGCCGCCACGCCTGCAGAATTGACGGCCAAGGGGTTCCAGCCGACCGTTCCCGAAGGCGCGACGCTCGCGGCCGCGTTCTCGTTCGTCACCCGACCCGTCGGCATCGTGCAGACGATCACCGAACGGCCGCGGCGCACGCTGGCCGCCGTTGCGACCATCGCCAGCGTCAAGGAAGATGTGGTACAGGTCACGACCACGCTTCGATATCAAATTCAGTTTGCCGGCGCGGACACCTTTCGCATCGCCGTGCCTGCGGCCGCGTCCGACCGTCTGCAGATCGAAGGCGAAGGCCTCAAGGAACGCCGCAAATCAGCGCCGGCGGCCGATGACGCCGCCGTCGAGTGGACGATCGTGCTGCACTCCGAAGCGCTGGGCCCGCGTTCGTTCGTCGCCACGTACGATCAGCGGATCTCGATTCCCGAACAGGGGACGCAGTTCGAACTGCAACCGATCAAGGCGCTGGACGTGGACCGCGAAACGGGCGAGATCGCGATCCACAAGGACCGGGCCCTGTCTGTCGATGCGACCGCAGCAGGTCTGGAAGAGATCGATCCTCGAGAGCTGTCCCAGCCGGTCAGCTCGGCCCAACCGCATCTGGCGTACCGCTATTTTCAGCATCCGGTTCGGCTCACGTTGCAGGTGACGAAACACGAACTGCAGGACGTCGTCAGAACCGTGGTCGACCGCGCTTACGTCGAAGCGGTGGTCACCGAAGACGGCCCGATGACGGTGCGTGCCCGGTACGAGGTGAAATCGAGCGAGCGGCAGCGGCTGGCGGTCACGCTCCGCAAGCCGCGCATTCTGGGCATCACCGTGGCGGGACAGGCCGTGGCCCCCGAAATCGCGCCCGCCGCGCCGGACGGCAGCCCCGACGACAAAACCTATTTCATCAACGTGGCGCGTACCGCCGACTCGGACGAGCCGTTCCAAATCGCCACGGTCTTCGAGACTCCGCGGCCCGACAAGGAACTCCGGATCACCGATCTCTTGCAGCTGCCGCTCCCGCGCTTCGAGGACGGCGTCAAGTTCCAGAAGCTGTACGTGCGCGTCTGGATGCCCAAAGACTATCGCCTGGTGGGTGATCCCGGCGGATTCACCAGTCACATCGGCGTCGGTCTGTGGGATTCCCGCGCAATCACCCACACGCCCGACAATCCCGACAATTGGTTTCCCAAAGACGCATCTTCGTTTGATTTCCAGGTCGGCGGGACGACCTACTTGTTCAGCAGCCTAACCGGTCCGCCGAACCTGGTCATCGGGTATTGGCACATCCCTACGATGACTCTGATTGCCAGTTCGCTGGCCCTGGCGTTCGGGGTCGTGCTGCTGTGGTTCTCGCTCGAGACCAAAGTCTACACGGTCCTGGCGCTGGTGTTGGCGGCCTTGTTCGCCGCTTTGTTTGTGCCGTCCCTGGTCAACAGCTGGCTGCTCGCCGCTCGGTTGGGAATTGCCGGCGTGGTTGCCCTGTGGCTGATTGCCTGGCTGTTGCACGTTCGCCGGACCGGGTGGACGCTGTCGACGTTCGCCGCATCCCATGCCGCCGTGCCGGTGGTTCCAGGGGCCGACCGCCCTGAAGACAAGGCTCGCAAAGGGGAAGGAGGCGGCGATGTGCAGTGAGAAATACGCGTTACTGTTGTGTCTTCTGCCGTCCCTCGCCGTCGCCCAGGTCACGCAGGGTCCGCCCCGAATCCGCAACGTGTACATTCCGGCGGATCAGCTCCAACTGTTGTTTGACAGTTCGTCCCAAGGCGTATTGATGCCGCGCGACAAGATCTTGGACCTGTGGGAAAAGGCGCAGCTTCACAGCCCCTCCGAAACCGCTCCGCCGACGGATGCCGTCGTCACGCGGGCCGCCTACGAAGCACAGCTCGACGCGCACGAGCTGCGTATTACCGGCCGCATTCAGATCGCCAAGTTGCGTGGCGGCTGGCAGGCGATCGAGTTGCCCTTCGGCGGACTGGCCATCGAATCGGCTCGCGTGGGTGACCAGCCGGCCCGGTTCGGCCGCCGGGACGACGGCACGCTGTTCTTGGTACTCGAGGAGGTTGGACCGTTCGAACTGCAACTGGAGATGTCCGTCCCGCTGGCCAGCAAAGGCGGAGACTTGGCAGCTACGCTCAAGTTGCCTCCGGTGCCGGCCACGGAGATTCAAATTCAGCTGGCCGAGGACAAGCAACTGTTGGTCGGCGAAACGACGCTGCACGCCGACCGCACCGATCGCGGCCAGCAGACGTTTCGCGTCGCCGTCGATCCCACGGGCTTGGTGCCGCTGGTGATCGCCGATCGTTCGGCAAGCGGCAACCGGACGCCGCTGGTCTTGGTCCACAGCCGCTTGATCGGCCGCATCGAACCCGCCGGACTTCGCTGGGAGGGCGTCCTCGATCTGGACGTGTACGCTCGTCCCACAGACGCCTTTCAACTGCGATTGACGGCCGCGGTGGATGTGGCCGAGGTCGAGGCGCCGGAATTGAGCCAATGGACGATCCGCGAACAAGCGGACGGCACGGCGCTGGTAGCGCTCGCTTTCCGCAAACCGTTTCTCGGCCGGCGTGCGGTCCGGTTGCTAGGGTTGGCGCCCGCGCCCTTGGCCGCCGAATGGAACGTGCCCACGGTCGCGGTGCTGGAAGCCGCATCGCACGTGGGGCAAGTTTCGCTGACAGCCTCGCCGTCGTTGCAAGTCGATGTCGGCGCGCTGGCCGGGATTAGGCCCGAGCGTCTGTCACACGCCTCGCCTGACTCTTCTCCGGCGGACGCCAACGCGCCGTTGACGTTTACGTTTTGGGACGAGGATTTTCGCTTGCCGTTGCGCGTGACAGAACGCCGCCGGACCGTGCAAGCGTCGGTGGCAACGCTGCTGGAGGTGAATCGAACAGGTGTCGTGTTGCGGGGCAGCGTGAGGGTCGAACCGCGGCACGCTCCGTTGTTTGATGTCCGAATGCTGTTGCCACGCGAGTGGGAAGTGACCTCCGTCCTGTTCGCCGGCCAAGCCGCGGCCTGGGAATCGGTGCCGCAAGCCAGCCCTGATCCTGCCGTGGACCCATGGCTGCAAACCGTCCGATTCGGTCTCCAACGACCGCTGAGCCCCGGCCAGACGCTGGATATCTCCGTGACGGCCCAACGTCAATCGGAAGATTGGTTGCAGGGCGACGACGCCTTCAGCGAGCTTGCGTTGCCCGAATTGCGATTGGACGGGGCCGACGAAGTCGAAGGGACGGTGCTGGTTCAAGCCCCGCCGGACATCGAGTTGCTGGTGTCGGGCTTGTCTGACGATTTGCAGCCCATGGCGGCCGACGGATCGACCGGGAATACTGCCCGAACTGCGGGTACGGCCCTGCAGTACCGCTACCAGGACGACGCGCGCGTCAGCGGCCGGCTGCAAGTTCGGACGAAACCGGCCAAGGTGTCGGCGGAAACGCTGGCCTTCGTCCGGCTGGATCGCGGCAAGCTGGACGTCCATTGTCAGATTGATCTGCACATCCGGCAGGGCACGGTGCGTCAAATCCGCTGGACGCTGCCCGCGGCGGTCGGCGAGAAAATCCAGATTGCCACGGTCGACTCGCCGGCCCGAGTGATCGAACAGCGCCATACCCTGCTGCCCAACGCCGATGACGCCGACGGCGAATTGTTCTTGTGGCAAATTATTCTTGACCAGCCCGTGGCGGGCCGCCTGAGTGTGGCCTTGGATTTTGGCGAGTCGTTTTCCGCGCCGACGGCGATTGGCCGCACGTCCGAATCGTCGGCCGAAGAATCCGCGTCGCCGCAGGCCGGGATTTCCGTCATCGTTCCCGTCCTGGCTTTGCAGAACGTTTCGCGGCAAAGCGGGATGGTGGCCGTCGAAGCCGCGGACGATCAGCAAGTCGCGTTCGCCGCCGGGAACCTGCGCGACTTGGATCCGGCGGACGTGTTCCAAGGGCGGGCCTACGTTCCCAGCGAGCGGATCGTGGCCGCGTATCAGTATCCGCGGTTGCCGTACCGGCTGACGCTCTCGGCCACGCGTCACACGTCCGAGCCCGTACTGGCTGCGATTTGCGAATCGGCCGAGATCGTCAGCGTCGCCGGACCGCAAGGCCGAATGCGGCACCAGGCACGATTTTCGGTGCGCGGCCCCGGTCTGCAATACGTGCCCGTCAAACTGCCGGACAGCGCTGATTTGTGGTCCGTGATGTTGGACAACGAGCCGGTTGAAGTGCGGCGAAGCCAGGACAGGTACCTCGTCCCCGTGCCGGCTGCGCAGGCAGACTCGGCCAGCGAAACGCGTGAGTTGACACTGGTCTATGAAACGGACATCCCGCGTTTCGCCGCCAAGAGGGTTTGGGAGCGGCTGTCGCCCCAGACGCTGCGTCAGAAGACTCCGGAACTCGCCATGCCTGTGTTGGGCACGACGTGGTACATCCATCCGCCGGAGGGAACGGATTGGGTGTCGACCGACGGCGAGTTTCGGCCGGAAACACTGCCCGCGCGCTCGGCGTTGGTTACGCGCCTGGCTGCGTCGATCGCTCACCACAGCACGTCCGGGCTGCCGTGGAAGATCGGCGGACTCGTCGCAGCCGGCATCTTCGTGGGCTTATTCGCGCTGGTCAGGACGGGCAATAAGGGCGGGTTCAGCGTGGTCGAACTGCTTGTGGTCATCGCCATCATCGGCGTTCTCGTCGCTCTGTTGCTGCCGGCCACGCAATCGGCGCGGGAAGCGGCACGGCGCACGCAGTGCCATAACAACCTCAAGAGCATCGGTCTTGCCCTGCACAACTATCACGAGACGTATGGGCAATTCCCGCCCGCAACGATCGGTCCCGGCAACGTACCTCGCGACCGGCAGTTCAGTTGGATGGTGGCCATTCTGCCCTTCCTGGAGCAACGGAACCTGTACGGCAAGCTGCGGCTCGAATTACCCTGGGATGATCCGCAGAACTTATCCGTGCTGCAAAGCGCCTTGCCCGGCGATCTGTTCTGCCCTTCCGAGGTGCAAAGGATGACCGGCGAGGGATATGCCAAGACGTCCTATGTCGCGATCACGGGCGCCGCTCCGTCGCCCGAATTTCGTACCTCGCGAGGGATTATTGGATTCGATCGCGGGCTGCGGATGGAGGAGATCACGGATGGTACCAGCAACACGGCCATCGTGGCGGAGGTGACTGACGGTGGCCCGTGGTTCGCCGGTGGTCCGGGCACGGCCCGCCGAATCGACGATTGGATTGCCCGCAAGCCCTGGAGTCAACATCCGGGCGGAGGGATCTTTTTGTTTGCCGACGGTTCGGTGCAGTTCATCACCCCGAACGTTGACTCGCAAACTCTCCGCCGCTTGGCTATCGCTCAAGACGGACAGACCGTCAAGCTGGACGACTCGGGCGGGGCCTACTCGCGAGCCCGGTCGGACACCGGCAGCGCGACGCCGCCGCCCGCGTCGTCGCTGGAAGGGGAGCCTCCGGCCGAAATGGACAAGGAAGCGAAAGAGGAAAGGGAAGAAGAAGTGATCGCCGAACGTCTCACGCCGGCGCCGGCCACCCCAGAGGACAAGCCGGCGGCGCTGGCGCCGCCAACGCCGACCGTCCAGCGTGACGACCGCGCGCGACTGTCTCTGCGCGTCGCGCTCGAGCGGCCGGAAGGCGAAGCGATCCGATTCCGCCGCGACGGCGGGACCGGCGAACTGGTGATCGGCTTGCAGGACCACACGTTGGCGAGCACTCTGCAATGGCTGATTGTCGCTGCCGCGGTGCTGGCCGCCTGGACTTGGCGACAGACATCCGGACGGCGGCACGGGATCGCGGTTGTCCTGGGACTGGCCGTGCCGATCGGCTTGTCGGGATTGGTCTCGCCGGCCTGGACGCCCCTACTGGATGGGCTACTGCTGGGCACGCTGGCCGGAGCATGCTTGTGGATCCTGTTGGGAATCATGGCGGCAGCCAGGCCGTCCGTGCCGAGAGCCGCGGCAACCGCAACGGGAACGGCAACCGCGATAGGCATCGGTTTGCTGTTGGCCGCAGGCGTGAGCATCGCGGAGGAACCACGCCCCGCAGCCAAGACGCCGATTCCCTTGGAGTCCGCGCTTTCGCATGTGCCGGCCGGCGAGCAGGGCCCGCCTCACGCGCTGAAGGGCGAACCGCAACCAGGACAGCCCGGCTTAACCCTGTACGTCCCGTACGATCCGGACCGCGACAAGCCATTGCAGAACACGCAGATCTACTTGCCGCACGACGAGTTCCTGCGGCTGTGGAATCAGGCTCACCCTGACGAGCCGAAACCGTGGCCTCCGGACGTGCCGGCGATGGTCAGTCACGCCGTATACTCGGGGCAGCTTCAGAACGATGTCGCCCGCTTCGCCGGCCGCCTGCTGATCCACCAATTCGCCGAGGGATGGGCGCGCGTTGCCTTGCCGCTGGGCGACGTCGCCCTGGAACAGATCGAGATCAACGGCCAGGCGGCCACCCTGGCCGGCGCCGATTCGGCCACGGCGGGATCGGCGTCCCGGCCCGTCCAATCCATCGAAGCCGAGTTGGGCAAGGATGCCCGTCCTGCGTCGGCCGCCCCCGACGTCCGGCCTGCGATCTATCTCGACGAGCCCGGCTCACACGTCGTGGACCTTCGGTTCAGTGTGCCCGTGAATCGCTTGGGCGCCACCGGCCAGCTGGCGGTGCCGTTGCGCCAGGTCTCGGCCGGCCTTCTGCGGTTCCAGTTGCCGGCGGACGAGTTGGATGTCCAAGTCAGCGGATGCTCCGGGGGCTGGCGTCGGCACGGGCCGGAGCCGGACGACGCCGGCACGCCCGAACGGCCGGGCGCCAAACGTCCCGACGAGTCCACCGCACCCGCCGCCGCGGCGGAAACCGCCGGCTCGTTTGTCAGCATCCCGCTCGGCGCCAACAATGATGTGTCCATCCGTTGGCAGCCGCGGCGTGTCGAGGCACGGGAAGGACACTTGATCGGCGTGGATCACGCCCTGCGGATCGACGTGTTGGATTCCGGGATTCATCTTCACAGCCAGTTCCACTATCGGATACAGCAGGGAGCGGTCCGCGAACTGCAACTGCGGATCCCGCCCGATGTGGCGATTCAACGCGTCGATGGCGCGGAAGTCGCGGATTGGTCGGTCGAGACCGATCCGATCGCCGAACCCGACGGGGAAACGCAACGGCTCGTCATCGCACTGAAGGCGGACCTGACGACGGGCGCGGATCTGGACGTCCACGCCTTTTGCCGCGATCGTCAGGTGACGGGAACGATCGGCATTCATGCCCTCGAGCCCCTGGGAGTCGTCCGGGAAACCGGGCGCATCGCCATCGGCTGTGCGAGCCATTTTCGCGTTCGCGTCGGCCAGACGGACCGCATCGACCAGATCGATCGCACGGGACTGGAGTTGCCGCCGAGTTCCCGCGCCGGCTGCGCCTTTTTATCGGCCTATCGGTACACCGCACGGCCGTGGCGTCTGCAACTGGAGATCGAGCGTTATCAGCCGCGCGTCGAGGTGACCGATCGTACGGCCGTGGCCGTGACGGCGCGGCAAGCCACCATGCGGAGCCTGCTGACCGCCGAGGTCACCGGCGCCCCGATTGCGGCGTTCGCCGTGCGGCTGCCCGCGGCGCTTCGCGTGGCTCAAGTTCGCGTTCCTTCTGCCGCGGACTGGTTTCTCGAGCGCGACGACCGGGGCCAGCGGCTGCGCGTGAAATTGAGCGAACCGGCCACCGGGAAACTGGACTTGGCATTGACGGGCACGATCGCGCGAGACGCGACGCAAACCGAGTTCACCGTGCCCGGCGTCACGGTCGAGGACGCCCAATTCCAGCGCGGCCAATTGGCGATCTATCTGGACGACGATCTGGACGCGATCTTGAGCGACGACCGCGGCGTGCGGCCCCTCGATCCGGCCGCCCTGGACAGCGAGCTTCGGCCGGACAGCGGCCCGCCCGTGCGTTATGCTTTTCGATACGATTCGCCGCCGGACGGTTTGCGTCTGCAGCTGTCACCGGCTCCGCCGCGATTGAACGGCGATGTGACGACCGTGGTCAGCGTTCGCGAGGGCGCGGTGGCGTACATCAGCCAAGTGACTTTCGAAATCCGGCAAGCGGGCCTTTCGCGGTTTCAAGTCGTCACTCCGCCCTGGCTGGGCGACGATCTCGAACTGCAGGGCGATCAGATCCGGCAGATTCGTTCGCGGATCGCCGACGGCGGGCGCCTCTGGGACATCGAGTTGCAGCAGCCGGTGCGGGGAACGTATCGTCTGCACCTGATGCAAACCCTACCCCTGCCGGACGATGGAACGGTTTCCGCCGCCGTAGTATGGCCGCTCGATGTCGAACGGTCGCGCGGTCACGTGATCCTCGAAAACGGCACGGCGGACGAATTGGCGGCGGCCACGATGGACGGTGCGGTCCCGATCCCGATCGCCGACGTGCCCGAAGGCGTGGCGGATGCGGTCCGCCGACAAGCCATCGCCGCCTATCGAATCCACGGCGATGCTGCCGTGTTGACGTGGCAACGTCGAGTGCGGGAGCAGGACATCGGGCTGAAGGCCACTATTCCTTTGGCCGACTTGACGACCGTTATTCAGGCCGATGGCCGCTACCGCGCCCGGGCCGCTTACAACATCCGCAACCGGACCTTGCAGTTTCTCGAATTGGAACTGCCGCCCGACAGTCACGTGTGGTCCGTCCACGTTTCGGAGCAGCCCGTGCGTCCGGCCACGCTGCACCGGCAAGGCCGGCCGATCACGTTGTTGCCGCTGCAGAAAACGTCGGCCGGCGACTTCTCGTCCAAAGTCGTCGTGGTTTACTCCGGCCAACTCGGAGCACCTCTGCACCGCTGGACGCAGGTCCGGCCGCCGGCTCCGCAGATCGTCAGCGACGTCCCCGTCTCGCGGACGCTGTGGACGGTCTGTTTCCCTCCCGAGTATCAGGTCCATCCCGCAAAACGCGGAAGCAATCTGGAACTGGTCGCCGCGGCGTATCAGCACGAGGAGCGGAAGCTCTCGTTTTTGGACGAAATGCGGGAGATCGTGCAAGTAGCCGGCACCAAAGGCAAATCGGCCGCACGATCCAAAGCCTGGGACAACCTGAAGAAGATCGATCTCACGCTGCAGGACTACGCTGAGGGCGGCGCCCAGGTCGCCCCGCAACAAGCCGCCGTCGTTCGCGAGCAGGCTCAACAGGTCGAATCCGAGATCCGGAGATTGGAGGAGTTGAGGCCCGACACCAAGCGAGCCGATCTTGACGCGGCCTACTACTTCGGACCGCTGAGGCGAGGACCGGAAGAAGGCCCAGAGATTGCCGATCCGGTACGCGACTTGGAGGAGCTTCCCGAATCGGATATGCCGCGCGCTGATCGAGACGCACCGGAGGACAAACGCAAGGAGCTGCCGGATCAAGCCCCCGACGGCCCGGAAGAACGGCGCGGCGATTTGCGCAAGCAGGCCGCCGAGCAACTGGCGAAACTCCGGGCGATGCAGCAGCAGGAAGGCGGCCAGCAGCAAGAAGCCGCTCCGTCACAACCTGCGAAGCCGCCGGAAAGCGAACGCGAAAGGACTACCGCGGACCTGCCCCAGGCGGTCGAGGAACAAATTCAAGAACCGTTGGCACGGGATGCGGAACCCGCGCCGGGGCCCCCCGAAGCCGCAGCCCAGACGGGTCGCTTGTCGCTCGATTTGGACTTTGCCCTGGTGGGCACGGCGTACCATTTTCGCAAGCTTCACGGGGACCCTCGCTTGGTGCTCGACGCCCGCCACGAAAGCCTGACGCGGACCGCGTTGGCGCTGATTTGGGCCGGCCTGTGCCTGGCGCTGGCCATGACCATCACGCACATCCTGAAACGTCCGAACGCGGCCGCCCTCGCCCGCCGGTACTGGCCGTGGCTGGCCGCCCTCGCCGGCATCGCGTGGCTGTTCCTGCTGCCGGCCGGCGCCTGCGGATTGGTGCTGCTGGTCACGGCGTTGTGCGTGCTGGTCCGCCGAGTGCGACAGCAGCGCGGATAGCAGGTCCAATCGTCTACGGGGCGTCTGCGGTGGCGGCAACGGCGGAAACGCCCGGGCGATAGACACCCGGTTTGTCCACGCCGTCGCCGGTCCAGTCGCCGGCCACGGGCAAGTCGCCGGGGCCGCCAAGGGTGAACACCGCGTCGTGGGCGTCCAGTTCGTGATTGCCATTCATGTCCACGATCCACAGACCGTTGCGGTAGATACCGATCTCGTCGATGCCGTCGCCGTTAAAATCGCCCACGACGGGCAGATCGCCGGCCTGGCCATATTGGAAAACGCGATCATTTTCCGACCAGCGGCCGTCGCCATCGGCATCCAGCCGCCACTGTCCGTCCCGAAAGACGCCGATGTTCTTGATCCCGTCGCCCGACCAGTCGCCGGTGACGGGGATCTGAGCGCCGGCGCCGTAGCGGAATACGTGATCGATGACGTCCGCGCGCGTGGTGCCGACCGCCGTGCGGCGCAACAGCCGCAGGCCGCTGGCGGCCTCTTTGGGCTGAGGCGGAACGTTCTTGGGCTTGGGTACCGGCGACGTGCGGTTCCGCATGTCCGGCAGGCCGGATTCGACATCCATCGCCTGCGGATCCCCGGGCCACGCGGGCCCAAAGATGCCGATGTCGTCTTTGCCGTCGCCGTTCCAGTCGCCGGAAACGGGGAAATCGAGTTCGTCGCCCAGCCGCGCCCACAAATCCGCATCGTCCCAGCGGCCGTTGCCGTTCAAATCCAGAAAGAAGTGCCCGTCGCGGTAGACACCGAGATCGTGTTTGCCGTCGCCATTCCAGTCGCCGATCACGGGGACGCTATCGGCGTCCCCGAAGATGACTTCGCGGGCGGCTCGCACGCCGCCTTCCGCGCCGATACGCGTGCCCAGCGTCCAGTGGCCTCGATCCAAGGGCTGGGCGTACCAGTCGGTGACATCCAAGAAAGTTACGGAACGCCAGACCAAGCCGCCTTGGGTTACCGGATCGCCCCTACCGCGCGGCGCTCCGGCATCGATCACGCTCAAGTGCCAGCTGTAATCCAACATCCCGCCGGTGCCGATGTAGCCGAAGCTCAGCGGGCTGTCCGGCGGAGGAGGCGAGATCACCGGACGCGGAGCCGGCGGCACGAATGCGATTGCCGGCGCCGTCTGGGGAGCCACGTTATCCGGAGGAACGGGAGGCGGAATAATCACCGGCCTCGCGACGGAGAGTTCGCTGAAGTTGTTTTCTTTCGACACGGCGCCGGCCGCCAAGGGAATCGAGACGATCGCATCCCATTGCGGATAGTGACTGCGCCCGGCGCGCAGCTGCGGATCGACGTCGACATTGAAATTGAACGCCACGCCGCCAGTCGTGCCCGGCGTGTCGAGTCCGTCCACATAGCCGGCCGGCTGGATCTGCGTTACATCGTACAGACCGGGCGGCAAGCCCGCGAACTCGTAGTAGCCCGCGGCGTCGGTCAGCGCCGTAATTACACCGGATTGGTACGTGGTGGGCAAAGCCCAATCGCTGGTAACCGGCAATCCCGTTTCCGCGTGGCGAAGCTCCAGCATCACGCCGGGCAACGGGCGATCATCTGCCGTCCGGCGTCCGTTGTGTATCTCCCAATCCTCAGACGCAGGCTGGCCGTCGTACCTGCGAATCTGGGCACCGTCCTGAAAGACGTAGCCGGACAGCCGAGCGGCCGGTAATTCGAAAAAGTCGTATTCGTTCAACGCTTGCCCCGCCGGTACTCGGATGCCGGTAATCCGATCGGGGACGCTTGCATCGCCGCCGTGCGAACCGGCTCGCTGGCCGCCGTGAAAATACTCGCGAGGCTGAACCTCTTCGACGGCGTACTGGCCGGGATGCAGTCGTTCAAAGCGATATCGGCCCGTCGCGTCGGTAGTGGTCTGGGCCAGGACCTGCCCCGCAGAGTCCAGCAAGCGGATCGCGACGCCCGACAGCAGTTGCTCGCCGCCGTCCCAGCGGCCGTTCTGGTTCGGATCCAGATGCACGATGCCGGTCAAACTGCTGGGCGGCACTTCGTAGAAGTCATAGTCGGTCAACGTTTGGCCGGCGGGCACACCGATCGCGGAGATCATATCATCCACCGACACGTCGCCACCGTGCGAGCCGGCGCGCTGGCCGCCGTGAAAGTAGCCACCGGGCTGGATTTCCTGCACGGCATACTGGCCGGGACGCAGTTGTTCAAAGCGGTATCGCCCCGTCGCGTCGGTGGCGGTCTCGGCCCGGATCTGACCGGTGGAGTTCAGCAAGCGGATGGTGACGCCCGACAGCGTCTGCTCGCCGGCGTCCCAACGGCCGTTCTCGTTCAAGTCCAGATGCACCAACCCCGTCAAGCTGCTGGGCGGCACTTCGTAAAAGTCATAGTCCGTCAACGTTTGGCCGGCGGGCACGAGGATGGCGGAGATGCGGTCGGCGACACGCGCGTCGCCGCCGTGCGAGCCGGCGCGCTGACCGCCGTGAAAGTAGCCACCGGGCTGAATCTCCTGCACGGCGTACTCGCCGGGGCGCAGTTGTTCAAAGCGGTATCGGCCCGACGCATCGGTGGCGGTCTCGGCCAGGATCTGACCGGTGGAGTCCAGCAAGCGGATGGCGACGCCCGACAGCGTCTGCTCGCCGGCGTCCCAGTGGCCGTTCTCGTTCAAGTCCAGGTGCACCAGCCCCGTCAAACTGCTGGGCGGGACCTCGCAGAAATCATAATCGGTCAAATGCCGGCTCGAACCAACGGCGATATCGCTGATGATATCTTCCAGACTCGCATTGCCGCCGCCGGAACCGGCCCGTTGACCGCCTTGAAAATAGCCGGCGGGTTGATGTTCCCGCACGGTGTACCGGCCGGGCGCCAAGTCGGCGAAAAGGTACTTACCTTGGCTGTCGGTTTGCATGCTGGCCAGGAAGGTCCCGGAACCGTCCAGCAACTCGATGGTCACGCCGGCCAACGGCTGCTCGTCCGGATCGAATCGGCAGTCAAGGTCCAAATCGGCGAAGACGCGTCCCGCGATGCTTCCGGAAAGTAGTTCGCCAAAATTGTAGTCCCGTCCCGCGTCGCCCCAGCGCAGTTGAATCTCGCGAATCTCGTCGCCCGGATTGACGGCGACGCCGACGGTAATGTCGGCGATCGTGCCGGGCGTATCCAATCCGTCCCAATATCCGGCCGGCTGGGATTCCACGACGGTGTATTGACCGGCGCGGAGGTCGCGGAATTCGTAGGCTCCGTCCAAACCGGTTTGCCGCGTGGCCAGCACTTGCCGGTTCTCATCCAGCAGCCGCACGGTGACGCCCGCTAACGGCTCTTCGCCCGGATCGCGCCGTCCGTTGTTGTTGCGGTCGTGGTACACCGTGCCGGCCAGCGACGCCGGTGCATGCTCACAAAAATCGTAGTCCACCGCCGCTTCGCCGGACGTCAGCACAATGCCGCTGATCGTATCGTTGGCGGACACCGTGCCCCGCGGCCGCCCGGCAACCGTTCCGGCGCGATCGGGGCCGTCGATCAACCCGCCGGGCGTCTGTTCGACGACGGTATACGTCCCCGGCAACAGTCCTTCAAAACGGTAACCGCCCAGCGCGTCCGACCGAGTCTCGGCGATCTGGGTGCCGGACGCGTCGAGCAACCGCACGAGCACGTTTGCCAGCGGCAACTGGGGACCGCCGGGCGTGTAGCAGTCGCCGTCGGGGCCGGTCAAACGCGTGTTGCCGCGGATCGACGCCAGCAGGAACTCGCCGAAATTGTAATCGGTGCCCTCGTCACCCCACAGCAACGCGATCTCGCCGATCCGGTCGCCCGGCTCGTCGGCCCGGCCCACCGTCCGGCCCTCGACGGTGCCGGCGCGGTCTCGACCGTCAATCCAGCCGCGGGGTTGCGTCTGGACCACCTCGTACACGCCGGCGTGCAGAAAGACGAATTGATAGTAGCCTAGCGAATCGGTCGTCGCCACAGCGACTTGTTGGCCGCTGTCATTCAACAGCCGGAGCGAGACGCCGGAAAGTCCCTCTTCGCCGGATTCTCGCAGTCCGTTGTTGTTGCGGTCATGGTAGACGTAGCCGGACAGCCGGGCCGGCAGGTACTCGCAGAAATCATAGTCGACCGCCTGCTGGCCGGAGGCGAGCACGATCTCGCCGATCGTGCCGTCGGCGGTCCGACGTCCGACTTGCCGCCCCGCGATCGTTCCGATTTTCTCGCCGCCGTCGATCAAGCCGTCCGGCGTGATCTCGGCCACCGCATAGGTCCCGGGATACAGGCCCGCGAAGCGGTACCTGCCATCCGCATCCGTCTTCGTCTCGGCCAGCAATTGCCCGTTGGCATCCAACAGCCGAACCGTGGCATCCGGCAAGGGGACGCGCGCCGAAGCCGTCGCGTCACAGTCGCCGGAACGGTCGGCCACGCACACCTGACCTTGAATCGAGACGGGTACCAGTTCGCCGAAATTGTATTCGATTCCGGCGTGTCCGCCGCCCAAGAAGATCCCGGTCAGCGCGTCGCCGGGGTTCTGGACTTGCCCGCGGATTTCACCCGCCACGGTTCCCACCGCATCGAGCCCATCCAGGTAGCCCGCTGGCTGGACCGGTTGCACGACGCGATACACGCCCGGCGCCAAGCCGCCCACGACATAGTAACCGGAACTGTCGGTCGTCACGGTTCGTGACGCTTGCGGGCTGATCGTATCGACCGCCGAAACCACGATCTGCACCTGGCGGAGGCCTTCCTCGCCGGCGCCGCGCCGGCCGTCGTTGTTGCGATCGTGATAGACGTAGCCGCTGATCTGCGCCGGAGCGGCTTCCGCAAAATCGAAATCCACGGCATGCGTTCCGCCCAACGGAATGGCAATGTCGGTCAGCAGATCGCGATCATCGGACACGGTCCTGCCCGTCGGCTGCCCTGCCACCGTGCCGGGAACGGCGCCCACGCTGAACAATCCGTCCGGCTGGGTTTCTCGCACTTGGTATACACCGGGCAGCAGATTCAGGCCGGTGCCGAACAAATAGCGGCCGTGGGCGTCGGTCGACGTGGTATGGCCGGTGAAGCGATATTCGCCGCCGTCCAGCCGCCACAGCGCCAGCGCGACGCCGGCCAGGCCGGACTCGCCCGGATCTTGGCGCAGATCGAGATTGCTGTCCAGGTAAATTTTGCCTGCGACGGAAACCGGCAGCGGCTGCTGCTGCGTCTGGGCGACGGCTCCGGCCGTGCGACTGCGCTTGCCCAGGTGGTCGTCGGCGGGCAGATCGAGTTGGGTGCCGGTCAGCCGCGGATCGTAGCGGTCGAAGAATTCCGCGGTTGCTTCGGCCCGGTGGTAGTGGGGTGCGGCGAAGGTGGCCTTCAAGCGGGAAGCGTGAAATTCGATGCCCGACGTAATTGGATCGATGCCGTCGTTGATTGACGCGATGTCCGTCTTGGCCGGATCGAAACGCACCACCTCATCGACGTCGATCGTAAAGATCAGTTTATCGCCGGCGTGAAATCCGGTCAGTTCCAGGACCAGCAGCGTCCCGCCGTCCTCGACCGTCGCGCGCACCGTAGCTTGCGGGTCGGCCGTTTGCAGAGCCACCAGCACGAACGGATGCGCGAGATCGGCCCCCAAGCCGCCTTGGACGGTGTCGAAAATCAAATCTCCGCCGCCCAGTCCCGGCACGTTCTGGTCCGTGTCGATTTCGACGCGGGTCAGCTGCGTCCCCGCGGCGCCGCCGACGAAGGTCAGTTCGAATGTGTCGGGACTGACATCCGAGCCGGTGTCTTCCTCGATGTACACGGCGCCGACGTACAGCGGGGCTGCGGACAGCAACTGTCGCGGCTCCATCAGTTCGAACCCGCGCAGACGAGGCGTGTCGGTGGCGCGGCGTAGCAGCTTTCGCTGGCGGTGCGTGATCCGGTGCAGCCAATCCTTGGCGTGATTAAGCAGTGGCAAGATTCACCTCCGTGTCTTGCGGCCCTTCCTTGGGCGCCGGCGATAACGGGGCCGGCGATACCGTTATTTCAGTTCTGTCGTGGGCCTCGGGGCCGTGGCAACGCGATCCTTGATGGTCCAAATCCGCACGACCGTGTCATAGCTGCCGGAAACGAGAATCTGGCCGTTGCTATCCAGCGACATCACGCTGCCCTGATGCCCGGCCAGCTGGCCGACTTCCTGCCCCGTGGACAAATCCCACAATCGAATGAGGTTATCGCTTCCTCCTGCCGCCAGCTCATGCGGTCCGAAGAACGCCAGCGAGAAAATCTTGGCGGGCCGGCGCGGCAGATCTCGCCCGCTACGGCTGTCGAAGCTCCAGATGTGAACTTTGCCATCCTCGCCCGACGATGCCAGGAGCTTGCCGGTCGGCGAGAATGCCAGGGCCCTGATGCGGCCCTGGTGCGCCGTGTATTCTTCCGGTCCTTGCCCGCCGCGCAAGTGCCAAATGCGCATCCCGCCGTTCCGCCCGCCCGCCGCCAGCAACTGGCCGTCCGGCGAAAACGACAATGCCCGCAGATCGTTGCACGGCCCCTGCAGTTCGCCGACCAGCTTTCGCGTGGGGATGTCGTACAGCCGCACCTGAGCCGAAAAGCCGCTGGTCGCCAGCCTGGTGCCGTCTTGACTCCAAGCCAATTCGGTCACGGCGTGGCAGTTCTGGTCCAGAACGCAGATCGGTTCGGCGATGTTGGGGTCCCACAAGATCACGCGGCCGTCGTGACCGGCGGAGGCCAGCATTCGTCCGTCCGCCGAAAATTTGACGGCGTGGACCCAGTCGTCGTGACCCACCAGACAGCGGGCGGTCCGTCCCGCAGCCACGTCCCACAGGTAGATCCGGTGGTCGTCCCCGCCGGCTGCCAGCAACGCTCCGCCGGGTTGCAAGCAAACCGTTGTCACCACGGGCGCCGCCCCTTGGCCGCTGCTAGCAAGCATCTGGACCGCAGCGCACGGCCAATTGCCGCCGAGTTGGTCGGCGGCCGAATCGCGGGCGGACGCGAACAGAACCAGGATCATCCATCCCGCGGCCGTCGCCCAAACACGGGCCGGCGAGCGTCGCCAGACAGTCCGGGCCCTTGTGACAGCAACACCTGCCGGCCCCCGCCTGGTGCTTTGCTCCTTTGACATTGATCGCTTCCCTTCCAATTCCTTCATATTCCCTCGGCGCGCACTCCCGCCTTTTCGTCACTTCCTTTTATCGGTCCGCCGGTTCGTTGCGGCTCAAGCGAACCCGAAAAACGGATCTGTCAAGGGCGCAACTAAGCTGGCGGTCAGACGCATTTTGGCGTATCCTGGGGAGCCTTTCTGTTTGGGCAAGGTTTGTCAAACGAAGGAGAGTCTGGGGGATGAAGAAATACGTCGTGTGGTGCGGGATTTCCGCCCTGCTGGGCGGCCTGATATCGGCCGCGTTCGTGACGCACTCGGTCGAGCCTCGCTTGTCGGCCCAGGAGGTTCCCGGCAGAGAACTGCGGCGTGTGATCGACGATGACTTTACCAGCGAAGAGCGTGTCAGCATCGCCGTGTACGAGCGCGTAAACCGCAGCGTGGTCAACATTACGACGCTGATCGTGCGGCCGGACATGTTCCTGATGTTAGAGCCCCCGTCCGAAGGCGCAGGGTCGGGGTCGGTACTGGATCAAGCGGGCCACATCCTGACGAATTTTCACGTGGTCGAAGGGGCGAAACAAGTCAAGGTGACGCTGTTTAACGGCGAGACGTACACCGCCCAACTGATCGGGGCGGATCCGGTATACGACACGGCTGTGCTCCGGATCGAAGCGCCGCCCGAATCGCTGGTTCCCGTAGAATTCGGCGATTCCGCCGGGCTGCGAGTCGGCCAGAGCATTTATGCCATCGGCAATCCGTTTGGCCTGGAACGCACCATGACGACGGGAATCATCTCCAGCTTGAACCGCTCGCTGCCGTCGCGCAACGGCCGGACGATGAAATCCATCATTCAACTCGACGCGGCGTTGAACCGCGGGAATTCCGGCGGACCGCTGCTGGACAGCCGCAGCCGGCTGATCGGAATGAACACGGCCATCGCCAGCCGCAGCGGAGAAAACACCGGTGTCGGCTTTGCCATTCCCGTCAATACGATTTCCCGCATCGTGCCGCAACTGGTCCGAAATGGACGAGTCATCCGCCCGGATCTGGGGATTACGCGCGTGCTGCAAACGGATCAAGGCTTGGTAATCGCGACGCTGACACCGGGAGGAGCGGCGGAGCGGGCGGGGCTGCGCGGATTCCGCATGATCAAAAGCCAGCGGCGCTTCGGTCCGTTCCTCAGCGAAGAGGTGCAAGTCGACCGCAACTACGCCGACCAGATCCTCGCCCTCGATGGCCAACCGATTAAATCGGCCGACGACCTGCTGTCAGCCATCGAAAGCCGCCAGCCGGGCGAAGAGACAGTGGTGACAGTCCTGCGCGAAGGCCGCCGCCTGAACGTGAGCGTCGTCCTGGGCCAGGAAGAGTAAGCGTGCCGTAGCACAACAGGCGGAGGACCGGATCCAGTCCGCTCCAGCCCGTTGTTACTTCCGCACGCAACACCGAATCGGTCACATCAAAGGAACGTCTCGGCCGCCTCGAAAAGGCGGCCGACCAAGTGTAGAAAATGACGGCCGGCGGCGGTTTCCTGTAACTGCTGGGCTGGCAGCACGAGGTAGATCGTCGCATCGTGACGATTGTCTTCGGCCAAGAACACCAGCAGGGTTTGAGATACTGAAACATGTGAGGTCCAATGGGAGCGAGTCTCGTCCCGCCTCGAAGGCCGCAGCTACGCGCGTTCTGCTGCCTCCTCCGGTGCCTCCTCCGCAACGGCCGCAGCTCTTAATCGAACGCGGCGTCATTACGAAAGGCTCGCAGAATTTCGTCTTTGCTCCGGCCCGCTTCGCCCCACGCGAATGCGCGATTGACGTCGGCATTCAGATATGTAACCAAACCGTACACGGCCAGCGCCACGGAGGTCGGCGCGCAATAGCACGAAAACACGGTTACCAATCCGCCGGCCAAGGCCACCATGCCCAGCGTGCGGCTGCGAAAGCGATAGTTGCGCAAGCCCGCAAGGAAGTGCAGCACAGCGGCGACGATCGTCAACAGACCCAAAGCGCCGTAAATCGCCAGCATCATCCACGCAATCGCCTCCGGCGGCGGTCCTTCGCGGCCGCCCTGGACGCCGTCCATCCGCATCAGCAGCGGAACGACACCGGCCATGACCGCCAGGAACACGCCCATCAGCAACTCGAGCCCGCCCTGGACCATCATCAGCACGGCAATCACCGGCACATGACCGACCATCTTGCGGCTGGATACGCGCGCCGCAAGGGAATCCATGGAAGGGTCGGCGACGGTCGAGCGCGGCGGCGCGTACGGGTTGTCACTGAACGGATTGCTCTCGCCAAACGGATTGCCCTCTTGGGGATCTGTCGGTGGCTGTCGGTGCATCGACATCGTCGCTGTCCGCCTCTCCGTTACCGCTCGCTTCGTACGACCGGACGCATCACGTAACTGCTGCGCCCGCAATCACCCAGATCCTTCGTAACGCTGGATGTCCGTGCCGGCCACGACACAGCGGCATCAGCGTTTCCGACCTTCGGCATATCCGTAACGGGGATTTCGCACGTCAAAATCCGTGTCGGTGAAGCCGTTATTCAGTTTCAGCCGGGTGTAAGTATAGACCTCCGCCAAGGGCGGATCGGTATTCGCCTCGGCCGGCCAGTCGTAAGCCTCGAAGCGAATGGGCAGATCCCATTCGTCGTCGACATACACTCGCCATTGGCTGAATACGAATCGCTGCCGGTCATCCGGATTGCGGACGTAGATGCAGCGGCAATTCCGATCGCCGACTTTCTGGCCGGGCAGCGTGTCGACTTGGCATGCGGCGTCTTCGAGTCCCTTTTCCGCGGCTTGGCCGATCCGCCGACAGAGATTCAAAATACCTACTTCCGTCAGCGGATGGCGCTGGCCTTCCATGGCCACGATGCCGTCGGGTTTCAGGGACAGCGTGCCCAACAACGTGCCCGTGATGCCCGTCGTGTGCGCCAGCAGATTGCCGTCGTTGCTGCCCGCCACGTAGATCGCTTCGTCTCCGCGGCGGTCCGACGGATCGTAGAAGTACACGTACACGCTGAACGGCTGATGGCGGACTTTGACCAGCAACCGCTGGGGATCCCCCAGCACGCCTTCGTCGGCTTCGCGCTTGAGCAGGATGGCCGAGTAGTCGGGCACTTCCTTTTCGATCCTGGACGCCGTGCGGTTGGCCCACGTCCGTACGGCCAGCAGGGGATGCTTCTCGCCAATTTGCGACATGCTGTGCGACGCACCCGTCGCGGTGCTGACAGGCACCGCCGACAAATCGGCCGCGGGAGCGGCTCCGCGGAGTCCAGGGACGGCGGCCAGCCCCATCCAGATGGCGAACATCAGCAACCTCGGTTTCGTATTGACGGAATAGTACGGCAACATCCCGGTCCTCCTGACACTTCCTTGGGGTTTCTCAAAACGTCATTGCGGCCTGGGCGGCGCAACGCCCGCCATCAGATGCTTCATCTCGCGGACCGCGCGTTCCATGCCGACAAACACGGCCCGCGCGACGATGCTGTGACCGATGTTCAACTCGTGCATGCCGGTGATTTCCGCCACGGGCCGAACGTTGTGATAGTTCAGTCCGTGGCCGGCGTGCAAGGCCATGCCCAACTCGCGAATGCGGCGCCCGGCGGCGGCCAGTTTGACGAGTTCGTCTTGCTGGCCGTTGCCGCGCGTCAAGGCGTATTGGCCGGTATGCAATTCGACGGCATCCGCGCCGACTTCTGCGGCCAAGTCGATCTGGTCGATCAGCGGATCGAGGAACAGGCTGACGCGGATGCCGGCCGTCTTCAATTCCCGGACGGCTTGAGCGACCGCGGCGCGATGCGCGACGGCGTCCAATCCGCCTTCGGTGGTGACTTCTTCCCGCCGCTCGGGCACCAGCGTCGCCTGGTCTGGCCGGATTTGGCCGGCGACCGCCAGCACGTCGCGGTTGCAGGACAGTTCCAAGTTCAGTTTGACCGTTACCGTCTCGCGAAGCAGCCGCAGGTCGCGGTCCTGAATATGCCGGCGGTCTTCGCGGAGATGGACGGTAATCCCATCGGCCCCGCCCAATTCGGCCGCCGCGGCGGCCCACACCGGGTCGGGTTCATAGGTCTTTCTCGCTTGCCGCAATGTGGCTACGTGGTCGATATTGACGCCGAGTTCTGGCATGGCTTCGATCCTGCGAGGGTGGTCCCAGGGGGGGCGAAAAGCGACTCCATCATCCTACCAGCGCCGGCCGGTTCCGACGACGCCCGATTCCGCACGACTCAGAACCGCACCGAAGCTCCCGACCCGACGAAGTAATCCTGGGCGGCTTCGTTCAGTCCGACGCCCGCTCGAAAATCCAGCTGCAAATTGTCCGTCACCAAATATACCGGGCCCCCGTTCCCATAGTACTCCGGCTTGACCAGATCGGCACCGCTGGGCATCAGCGCGTACCACTCGACGTATCCTCCCAGACGCTCCGTCACGGAGAACCCCACCGTGATCGACTGGGCGAACAAGGTGTAGCGGCTGTGGGAGGCAGGATCGACGTCCAGGTTGAACTGAGTCGATCCGGCCAACGATAGCCGCTCGGTCAAGTCCCAGCCGTACAGCCAGTTCAGGCCGGGCAGAACGCGGTCCTTGGGCATTCTTGCCGGTCCGGGCAGCGGCTCCTCCAATTCGGAAAACGGCTCACTGCCGCTGGGCACCAGCATCTGCGGGACCAAGGCCATCTCCGGCAGAATGCCTTCCTGGGGCGTCAAGCCGATCTTCAGCCCCAGGTACAGGTCGCTTGCCCCGCCGTCGCTCAACCGCCCCGCATCCTGGCTGCGCCGCACTTCGCGCAGATAGTTCGCCGCGATCCGGAACTCGAGCCAATCGAATCCGAAGCCATATCGCAGCAGCGGCTCGCCGATCGAATGCACCGTGGTGCTCTCGCCGTCGGTCGAGTCGTGAAAGTAGGTGTAGCCGAATTCCAACTGCGCCACGCCCCGCCCCACGGTCGAACTGGCCTCCGTAAAGTCGGGGCGATCCGTTACCAACGGTTCCGCCAAGTTCGGCCCGCCGCCAAAACCAGTGCCGTAGCTCCACTGCAGCAGTGTCTTGCGGTTGTTGCAGCATGCGTCCGCGCCGCGCGGCGTCCACGAATCGTCCGGTTCACGATACGCGATCGCTTCGCCTGAGATATCCTGGGCACCGATCGGCAACGAACAGACCGCCGTTATTCCCCAACAAACCGTCACGCAGACCCCAGCCCAAACCGTCCGCCATCCATCCATAGCCACCCGCCTCCCGAGATTCGTCTTCCTCGATGTTTCATCGAACGCCGCGGCTCTTGCGTTGCACGAGATTAACGGGCACACTGGCGCCGTTTTATGGCGGTCCTGGAATAATCCTTAAGATCGGCGGGACCGAGCAAGCCGGTTTCGGCCGGGCGGGCCATTCGCGGCGGTGGAGCCAAACGCGTTGGAGCAATGCCATGAGGGGGCGCAAAAGCGGGGCTTCCATCGGCCGACATCCTGCGATCCGGATCAGTGCCGCCGCTCGAGCGCCCAGGCGACCAGGGACGGGCACAGCCGGTGGAGCCAATGAAATGCCTTGGCCTCCCAGCCCGGCAGCACTTCGCGCCGCCCGCGGCAGATGGCCCGCACCGTCGCGACGGCCACCGCGGCGGGCGATTGGCCGCGCGGAGACCGCCACGCCGTGGCGGCGGTCTGTTGCAGCATCCGCTCCCAGATCTCGGTCTCGACCGTGGCCGGGCTGACCAGCAGGAGGTCGACGCCGTGACCGTGCAATTCGGCCCGCAGCGCCTCGCTGAATCCGCGCACCGCGAACTTGGCGGCACAGTATTCACTCAAGTGCGGGATGGCCACGTGACCGAGAATCGAGCCGATATTGACGGCGATCGGCTTCGACCCCAGACGCAACAGCGGCAGCGCCGCCCGCGTCAATTCCACCAGCGAGAAGAAATTCACCTCGAAAATCTGTCGCAGCCGGTCCGGTCGGGCATCCTCAAATCGTCCCAGCGCCGCCACGCCGGCGTTGTTCACCAAGATGTCTAAGCCGCCCAGTTGCGATTCCGCCCTGTCGAGCACCGCTTGACGCACTTGGACCTGGGTTAAATCGCCGGCGACGATTTCCGCGCGGCGGCCCAGCGCGCGGATCTCGGCGGCCAGCGTTTCCAGCCGCTCCTGCCGCCGAGCGGTGATCACCAGATCGGCGCCTTGCCGAGCCAGTTCCGTCGCGATCGCCCGCCCGATGCCGCTGGACGCCCCCGTCACGATCCCCCGACTGCTTGCGATTTCCCGCCGACTCAAGTTTCCAGCCTCGTTTCGTTCACCCGGCCTCAACAACCGTGCTCGTGAATTTTGATCCCTGAAAAAGGAGTCTCGCAACTGTATCTTCGGTGTTCCTGTTTTCCTGCCTCAATTTTCCCGCCGGCATTTCTAGCGTGAGGCGAATTTTTTGCCCTGGCCGCAAATCGCCCCTTGCGTTACTATCCCGCTTGGGACCTTGCCCAGAGCGTTCTTGTCGTCAAGGAGGTCAAGCGTGGAGACGATCAAAACGGCTGTCGTCGTGGTGTTGCTTCTGGCTGTGCTGTACGGGGTTTTCGTCGTGCTGAACAAGCCGGATTTGACGCCGCCGCCGGAAATAGCGGGCTGGAACGGCGAAACCGCGGCGATGCTGGACGTCGACCTCGGCGCTCCCGGCACATCGGACGGGCTGAATCCGGGATCCGAGCCGGCGGTGACGCCCGTGCTAGCAGGTGAGCCGACCAACCTGGCCCAATCGCCTGCGCGGAACGCAATGACGAAGATGTCGGATGCGGTCGAAGCCGAATCAGTCCCTCCGCCGCTCGACCAGCCGACACGGGCCGATCCGCCGGCTGAAGCAGAACACGCCTCGGCCCACATCGACGCCGCCGACGTTCGCCGGCCGCTTCCTCCAGCCGTCGACGCAGCGCCTTCCGCGGCGGAAACCAGTCCCGCCGTGGCGGAAACGCAGGGGTCGATCTATGCCCAAGCCCCCACGTTGGCCTCTCGCGAACAAGCCGATTTCCGTTCGATCCGAGCGTTTGACAATGCCTGGAACTCGGCCACCGCTCAGCTGCAAAAGGGACAATGGGCCGAAGCTCTGCTGACCCTGTCGTTCTTCTTTCACGACCCGGACATCAGCGGCGAAGAACGCCAGCGGCTGCTCGACCTGCTGGACCCCTTGGCCGGTAAAGTGATCTATTCCAGCGAGCATTCGCTCGAAGCGCCGTATGAAGTTCGTCCAGGCGATCGGCTGGATGCGATCGCACAGCAATGCCAAGTACCGCTGGCGCTGCTGCAGAACATCAACGCAATCGCCCATCCCGAGGCGATCCAGCCCGGCACCAAGCTGAAAATCGTGCGCGGTCCGTTTCGTGCCGAGCTTGACTTGAAACGTAGCGAATTAGTCCTGTTTCTCGGCAAGTACTATGCCGGGCGGTTCGCCGTCAGCGTGGGCAACGACCCGACGCCGCAGCCGACCGAGTGCCAGGTGTTGGCGAAACAAGCCGGCCGTGAGTACGTGGGACAAAACGGAATCCGCATTCCGGCTCGCAGTCCAGGAAATCCGTATGGGGATATTTACCTCGATCTCGGCAATGGGGTTTGTGTTCACGGCAGCCCCGACGCAGTTCCCGCCCAAGCCGGCTTGGGTTGTGTTAGCCTGTCCGATGAAGACGTGGCAGACGTAGCGAGTATCCTATCCATCGGCTCCAAAATCACGATCCGCTGAGACTGTCTCGCCCCCTCTTTTTCATTCCTCTTGGTCGTGGTAGAACTGCGCCGGAGGAACATGCCATGTACGATAAACAGGCCCTGATGGCGTTGATGCGCGAAAAGGCGCTGGAATTCGGCGAATTTACCCTCGCCTCCGGCAAGAAGGCTTCCTATTATCTCGATTGCCGGAAGATCACGTTGGATTCGCGTGGCGCGAATTTAATTGCCGAGGGGATTTTGGAACTGCTCGGCGACGACCTGCCCGATGCGATCGGAGGCATGGCGATCGGCGCGGATCCGATCACCGCCGCGGTAATCACCGTCGCGGACCGGCAAGGCAAATCGTTGCGCGGCTTCATCGTGCGCAAAGAAGCCAAATCGCACGGCAAAGGCCGGGATGTCGAAGGGCCGGTCCACAGCGGCGATACGGCGTTGATCGTCGAAGACGTCGTGACGACCGGCGGCAGTTCGCTGGCGGCCATTGAAAAGGCCCAGGCTGCAGGATTAAAGATCCAAGGCGTTGTGGCCATCATCGATCGCTTGGAAGGCGGCGCCGAGGCGTTTGCGGCGGCCGGATTGACCCTGCGGACGCTGCTGACCATCCGTGACTTTGGCATCGAGCCCCCTGGCGCCTAGAATGTACCGGCGGCGGGAACAGGCAACCCGAAGCGCCCGCACGGCGAGGGCGCAGTCGGGCCAAGACTAACCCCCAACCCCCGAATTCAATGCAAGGTTCTTCGTTGACCGTTGTCCCATATCCCCACCCCGCGCTGCGGCACAAGTCCAAGCCCGTGCGGCGCGTGGATGCCGAATTGGTGCGCGTGGTGCGCGAAATGTTCTCTTTGATGTACGCCAGCAACGGCATCGGACTGGCCGCAAACCAAGTCGATCTGCCGTTGCGGTTGTTCGTGATCAATCTGAGCGCCAAACCTGACGAGGGCGAGGAAATGGTGTTCATCAACCCCGTGCTCAGCAAACCCAAGGGAAACGAAGAATCGGAAGAAGGCTGCCTGAGCTTCCCGGAACTGTACGGTCCCGTGATCCGGCCCAAGCAGATCAGCGTCCAGGCATACAACTTGCAAGGCGAACAGGTCCGCGGTAATCTGAACGGCATGTTAGCCCGCGTCGTCCAGCACGAGTACGATCATTTGGACGGCGTGCTGTTCGTCGATCGCATGACTCCGACCGCCCGTGCCAAAGTGCAGCCGACACTCGACGAATTCGAACTCAGCTTCCGCGCCCTGCGGCAAACCGGCGCCATGCCTGGCGACGACGTGATCGCCAGCCAACTCGCTCAGTGGGAACAGCGTTATGCGTGAGGGGCTTTGATCTTCATTCCTCAATCCGCGCCCTGCAGACGGTACGGCAAATCGCTGGGCGGCAGTTCTACGGTCAGCCAACCAGCGAGAGCGGCGGCAGGGGAAACGGGAACCGGCTTGCCGCCCATCGAAACGGCGAGCTTGCTGACGCGGAGGGAAAGTTTGACGGTCACATCCGTGTTCAGCTCGAACGTCCCGTCCGCGAGCCGCCGCACAGACACGGACGTACTCTGACGCACGCGATCGCCCACGCCGCATTCCCACAGCCGCAGGACACCCGCCGAACCGAAGGCCGCCGTGGCGACGGCTGGACCGGTCAGCTCAAAACGGCGATTGTCCAAGTACTTGGCCCGCCAGAACGTCTTCTGCTGGTCGTCGGAGGCAACCCAGCCGTCGCGGTCGTGGTCGATCTGCTCGACCAGCGGGCGGAGCGTGGTCGTGACGACGCCCGCCGCGGGGTCGATTTCGGCGATCTGACTGCGGAAATAGTCCGCTCCTCGATCCAGGGTCAACACGCTGCCCTGCTCGGCTGACTCGACGGACATCGCCGTATACGTCGTCTGATGGCCGGGAACGCCGATCTCGAAAGCAGCCGCCGTGCGCCGCGCCGGCCAAGCTCGATCGATCCACAACCGCTTGCTCAGATAATCGGCGCGGACCACTTTTCCGATCCGCTCTGCTGCGGCCGGAACCAGCCGCACCTCGGCGGCCTCCAATTGCCTGCCGCCGACCAGCGTCGCTTGCCGCAGCCCGCCGTCGTCCGTCGAGTAAAACGCGAACTCGCCGGCGACCCGCAAGGCGTCGGAGACCTGCCGGACGAGTTCGGGCCGCCCGTCGGCAAAGCAGATATCCCGGTGGCCGTTCCGCGTGCGGACCTCGACGGCCACCGCGCGGCGGCCGTCCCGCTCGTTGCCGGCCACGGTCAGCTCGCGGCGGGCCGCGATGAACGGCTCGCCCGCATACGGTTCGATCAACGCCACAAACGCATCGCCCGCCGCCCCGTCGGCCGGCGACCGCCGGACCATAAGGTGGCTGAAGTGATAGTTCCACTGGCGGCAGACGACCTCGCCGCGCAGGGCTCGCGCGTGGTGCAAGCCCAGCAAGTGCAGTCGCGTGTGCTTTCGCGGACCGTTCGCCGCGTAACTCTTTCCCGCCATCTCCTTTTCGCCCTGTCCGGGCCCGTCCACCTCCAACGCCATGCGCCACGTGGCCTCGAAGGTTGGCGGCGCATCGCCTGCGAAATTCAATTCGGGCATCAGCCGGAATTTGGCCAGCAGTTCGGCTTCCTCCGCCGCGGCTTGCGATCCCGGCACCACGTTCGTCGCGTTCCAGGCAAAGTCGTCGTTCAGCGGACCGTGAAAGGCGTACGTCAGCTGCCGCCCGCCGCCGCTGCGGAACACGTCGAAGACATACGAGTTGGCTGTCGTCGCGGCTGGAGGCAATTCCGCATCCAGCATTTGCTGCGTGACGCTCAACGGCTGCGAGCCCTGGCCTTCGTCGACGTCGATCAAGGCGACCTGCCGCCGCAACAGCGGGACGTCCCCCGGCGGTACGGCTTCGGCGGCGACGTAGCGCGCGCCGGCGTGGTCGGCCAAGGCGTTGACCCAGGAATGCCGATACGCCGCGGCGCCGTCGACCAGCATCGTGTTGTGGACAAAACTGGCCGAGTCCGTCGGGATCGTATAGCCCCGCCGCTGGCCGCCATCGATCGTCATCGGCAGGCCATGCGCGACGAGTTGCAGATCGAGCGAGTCCTGGTGTTCGTGCCCGACGCCGTAGCCCACGCGAACGTAGGCCGCGCGGCGGAAACGATAGTCGTCGTGTTCCACACCCGCTTCCAAAATGCCGGCCCAGGTCGGTAAGACCCGCGAACGGTTATCCAGCCACGGCGCGCGCGGCTGCCGCGCCGCCGCCGTTTCGATCTCGGCCCGCTCAGCATCGGTTTCCGCGCCGCGGGGCAGGTAATGCTGCAGGATAAAGGCAAACCGCGGGTCCCGCGTCCACCGCCACCCGGAGCGCGCAAAATCCAAGTCACGGAGCGTATGGCCGGGGCCTTTGTCCGGTCCGCAGACGTCGCCGATCCGGAGGAAATCACGGCCGCCGACCACGTTTTCCAGCCGCCAGTGCGTATGAGCCGCCGGCTTGGGATAGCGCTGCTGGTCGGACAAGTTGTATTTCGGATTACCGCCGGCCCGCAGGTAGCGGTCCAGCGATTCCGCGACGCGGCTGGCGCCTTCGCCTTGGGCATAATACGTCGAACCGACAAACTCGGTGCCCTCGCGGTTCGTGCCGCTGATCATCGTGTCCTGAATGCCGCCCACGGGCAGCGGATAGATGAACGTGCGGGAGAACAGCCACTCCATCCACGGGTCCGTCACTTGCCGGTCGCCGACCACGGTGGCCAAGTTGGCGATGTCCATCGGATCGGTGTGATAGTGATAGCGGAGGATGCGTTTGGCGACGGTTTGCACCAGGTACGTATCGATCAGCCGAACCACGTCTTGCGGCGTTTTGACCCAAGGCACGAAGCGGCCCACGGACTCGGCCAGCTGCCGATTGTCGCGGATCGCGTCGAACAGTTCGTCGTACTGGTACATCAACGGATCGACGTACATGGGATAATGCGGCAGGAAGAACGCCACGGTTTCGCGGCGCCGGCAGCTGTAGTCGCGGCCGAACGGGCCGGGATCGTGGACTGTGCTGGTCAGATAGCGGCTGACGTCGAGCATCGGAAAGGCATACGCGAACCGCACCAGCGTCAAGGCCGCGTCGTGCGCGTCATCGGCCTGGCCTCGCTGCTTGTATCGCTGCAATGCCGAACCGACACGCTGGTAGTACTCGCGAACCACTTGATGGACGTGGTTGCCGATCGGCGTCCAGGCGGCTCCCGTGTTCGGATCGCCGGCGTCGGGAAAGAACAGCCCCGCGCCGTCGTCTTTCAGCGGATACGGGTCCGGCAGCGGACGCCGCGCGTGCAAGTCGTCGAACGTGTAGATCCGCTGCAGTTTGGAATTAGCGAGAAAGATCTGCTCGATCGGCACATTTGCCCAGGCGACGTCCTGCGGCCGCGCCGGCGGTGTCCAGGCTCCGTACCGCTCGACGATCTGCTCGCCGCTCATCGTGTCGGCTCCGGCACGCACGCCGGGCACGGTGCCGTAGCCGCTACGGCCGACGGCAAACTCGCTGCCCTGGGCATTGGCGGGCGGAAAGCCGTTCCAGATGGCCGCGTCGCGCTGGCGGCGCTGCTCGGCCGACAGCGGTTCGGCGGGCTTCTGTCCTTTCTGGACCAGTTCTTGTCGCGCCGCCTCGGCTGCCGGTTCGGCGCTGCGGATCGTCGTCCGCGTCTTGAGCGCCCGCCGTTCGGTACCCGCCAGCGCATCGTCCAAGCTGACGTTGTGCAGCAGCAGGTCGAGGGCCGAGCCGCGGTCGAGACTCAATTCGGCCCGATACGCCCGTTTTGCCGGGGCGTGAAAATAGAACTCGGCCACGCTGTACAATTCGTCGCAGTAGCCGACGTGCATGCGATAGGCCGACGGCTGGCCGTCGAGTCCGTCGTTCACTGTCATGCGCACGTACAGCGGCAGCCGAAACGGTCGCAGCTTGTCGGTTTCAACAGCCCCAATCAGACGCACGGCATACAGGCCTTCGTTTAATTCCCCCAAATCCAGACGCAACACGGGCGAATCGATTTTCATTCGCACGACCGGGACCGGCTTGTTCCGGCGCCCGGTCGGCCGCGGCGACTCGTGCCGGGGAACCCAATACACCGGTTCGGCATACGGCTCGATCAGCTTCGGATCGGCGCCCGCCAAGTCCGGGGTGGTGAAGTTCTTCAGTTGACTCTGCCGATCGAAGAAGCTGCGAATGGGCATGTACTTGAACATGTACGCCCGCCAGTGCTCGGCCGAACCGTCGTACAGATCGCACTGCGGCGCCATGCCTTGCGGGCCCCACTCGCGATACTCCTGGCCCATGTCCACGACGACTTGTCCTTGGGCGGCCAGTTCCGGGATACAACCCGGATATCCAGCCGGCTCGCCGTGCCCTGTGGCGTACAGCGGCAGCCGATTACCGGCCAAGGGTCCGCCGATTTCGTACGCGGTATCGGCCGTTTGTGCGGCAGCGGCCGCGGGGACAACTCCGCAGACGACGAGCATCCACAGTTTCTGGGCCGTCATGATCGTGCTCCTGGTTTCGCAAACTGGACGGTTGGATCGAGTCTCCCGGCGCGACGCATTCGTTCAAACGTAACGCACGACGAGGCTGCCGACCAGCAGGGAACGCAGGAGCCTAGCGGATGCTCGGCGCGTTGGATGAACCGGGAGCCCCGGCGGTGTCCGCCTGCGAGGCGGCCGGCTCGGCCAGTTGCTGCTCCACGAATTCTTTTTTCCGCAGCATGTCTTCGGGCTCTTCAAAGTTGAACAGCAGCGGCAATTCGCCGTCGACGACCGGCGTGGCCATGCCGGAGATCTTCCAGCCGTCGCGCTGCTTTCGCAGGACCCAGATGACCTCGGTGGCGGTCATCTGACCTTCGGGACTCGGCTCCATCCATGTCGTTCGCACGTGAGCGCCGTCCATTTGGTCGCTGACGTACTCGGTCTCGCTGATTTGATACGACAGCGATTCGGAAGCCTGCGACTGGATACCCAAGCCGCTCCGTGACGTCTCTTCGCGCGCCAGGTCGCTCAGCAGACTGGCTATGGTCGCGTCACTGCCTCGGCGCAACGCTTCGTAGAACTGGGCCACGACGGCCGCTGGTCCGGAAGCCGCCGCGGACGCCGCACCGTCGGATCCGGAATCGGCGCCGGCAAAGCCCGTGCCACCCGATCCCGCAGGACCGGCGTTCGCGGCGTCCGAAGATCCTTGAGGAGCGCCGCCACAGCCGGCGAAGCCGCAGATGAGAACGGTTAGGGATAGCATCCGAGCCACGATTTTCATAACGCACTCCATCCCACGAAGTAGGTTCTACCAGCGTCCAAGCCGGCCCAAGCCGGTGGAATTCCCGATCAGCGGGCGGGAGAGTGTCGCAAGATCGGCTGTTTGCGTCAAGGCGAAAGCGAGGTGCCGGCCGTGCTGGTTTCGTCGAGTTTGCGAGGGTTCAACCGTGAAACCGCCGTCATTTTCGCCGATGCACGCCCCAACAGATACCTCCGCCGGGAGCGGGAGGTAGAATGAGAGATAATCCGGCGGGGCGGAAAACACGCGTGGACGCCCGCCGGCCGAGTCACCTTCGATGCTAGCAACACGATGCGAATCGCCTCGATTCCTCATATTTACCGCAATGTCAAACGCTGGACGGAGATCGTCTCGGTTCTCAGCAAGTACGGCTTGGCCGATTGGATCAGCCGGCTGAACGTCGACTTCTTCAAAGACCGCTTGAAGGATCGAGACGGCGAGGCGCTGGCACGCCACACGCCGGAAAAACGCATCCGTCTGGCGCTGACCGAACTGGGACCCACGTTCATCAAACTCGGCCAGTTGCTGAGCACGCGTCCCGATCTGGCCGGCGTGCCGTTGGCGGAAGAGTTGAAACAGCTGCAGGCCGATGTTCCCGCCGACCCCCCGGACATGGTGTGTTCGTTGATCGAGGAGGAACTGGGGCAGCCGGTTTCGGAACTGTTCGCCGAATTCGACGATTGTCCGCTGGCTTCGGCGTCCATCGGCCAAGTCCACGCCGCGCGGCTCGCCAGCGGCGAGCAGGTCGTCGTCAAGGTGCAGCATGTCGGGATCGAGGAAATCGTGCGCGAGGACTTGGACGTGCTCGCCGGTTTGGCGCTGCTGGCCGAGCGCGTGCCCGAACTGGCGGCCTATCGCCCCTGTGCGACCGTTGCCGAAATGGGCCGCGTCCTGCGGCGGGAATTGGATTTCGGCCGTGAGGAGCGAAATCTCCAGCAGTTTTGCGGGCGGTACAAGGACGATCCCACCGTTCGCATCCCTCAGCCGTTCACCGAATACTGTACCGCCCGCGTGCTGACCATGGAGCGCGTGGACGGCATCAAGCTTGAGGAACGGGTCCGGCTGCTGGCCGAAGGGTTCGACTTGGAGGAAGTCGCCCGCCGCGGCACGCGGCTGTACCTGAACATGATCTTCGAGTACGGAACCTATCATGCCGACCCCCATCCGGGAAACCTCGTGTTGCTGCCCGGCAACCGGATCGGCCTGCTGGACTTTGGCATGGTGGGACGGCTGGAGGAGCGATTGCGGGACGACATCGAGGAGATGCTGCTGGCCATCACCGGCCACGACGTCTCGATGCTGACGGCCGTGATCATGCGAATCGGCGAAACGCCGCCGGAACTGGAGGAACGTGCCCTGGCAGCGGACGTGGCCGATTTCCTCAGCGATTATGCGACACAGTCCATGGAGCAACTCAACCTGGGGTGCGCCCTCAGCGACATGACGCAAATCATCCATCGTCACAAGATCAAGCTGCCGGCCCAAGTCGCGATGCTGCTGAAAACGCTGATTACCTTGGAGGGCACCGGCAAGCTGCTCAGCCCCGCCTTCAGCCTGCTCGAACTGCTCCAGCCGCTGCACCGGCGGATGCTGTTCCGGCGGCTGTCGCCCCAGCGGCAGTGGCGAAAGTTCATGCGGTTTTACGTCGAAACGGAGCGGCTGGCCGAGATTCTCCCGCGGCGTGTCACGGAGATTTTGGAGCAGATCCAAGCGGGCAAGTTCGATGTGCATCTGTATCACCGGGCGCTGGAACCGTCCGTCAACCGCCTGGTCTTGGGCATGTTGACCAGCGCTTTATTCTTGGGTTCATCCTGGATGCTCGGCAACCGCGTCCACCCGCTGCTGTTTCCCGACAATGTTTACCTGGGATTTCACCAGATCTCGATTTTGGGGCTGAGCGGCTGTGCGATCAGCGTTTTGATGGGCCTCCGCGTGCTGCGGGCCATTGGCAAGTCGGGGCACCTGGACAGCAAGGATTAGCCAGGAATTACGTCAGCCATTCCCGTCTGACGAATCGGCTGGAAAGCCTGACGGACACGAGCCCCTATCGCCGGGACAACTCTGACAGCGACAGCCACCCACCGATGGATACGTCGGCGTCAAGCCGGCGGAACTCTGGCTCGGCTTGCGGACCCTGGCCGAAGAGTTCAAAATACCGGGGGAAAGAATCCGAGGTGTTGGTTCGCAGCTGTTGAATTATTACGGTTTGATATGGAAGCAAGCCCGCGAAGGAGCCACGATGCCCCCGGCCTGTGAAATCGTCGATTTTGCTACCCTCAATGGCGTCACCTGCCCCTGCGGTGTCGCTCGCCGAGCCTTTCAGGACGTGGCAGACTGGCCCGGCACGGTCCACGTGACGGAGATTTCCGCCGAGTCGCGTTTGCATTACCACCGTCGCTTGACCGAAACCTATTACTTCCTGGAATGCGGTCCGGACGCCCAGATGCAGCTGAACGACGAAAAAATCGCCGTCCATCCCGGCTTGTGCATCCTGATTCGTCCCGGCGTCCGCCACCGCGCGATCGGGCAAATGAAAGTGCTGATCATGGTGATTCCTAAATTCGATCCAGCCGACGAGTGGTTCGACTGAGGCCTGCCGGTTGAAATCCTCGTCCTTTTTCCTACAGTGACGTGAAAAGACGCGCAAGTACACGTTGATCGGAAGAGGGAGGATCTTGCTGTGAGAACATCTGTAAGTCTGTTGATCGGTGCCATTCTGGCCATAGTGGTGGCCGCCGGAAACGCCGGAGATTGGGCACAATGGCGCGGGGCGGAGCAGACGGGCGTATCGCGCGAGAAGGGGCTGGTCGAAGAATGGGCGTTGGAGGGCATGAAGAACGTGTTGTGGGTCTCGCCGATCGGCGGACGCGCGACCCCGATCATGATGAACGGCCGGGTGTACTTGAATTGCCGCACTAGCGACGACATCAATGATCCGCAGCAGCGGGTCAACGCGGGGCAACAAGTCGTCTGTTGGGATGCAGCGAGCGGCGAGATCGTTTGGCAGGACAAGTTCAACGTGTTCCAGACGGACATTCCGGCGCCGCGCGTGGGTTGGGCCAGCATGGCCGGCGATCCGGAAACGGGGAACGTGTACCTTCATTCGGTCGACGGCTTGTTCCGCTGTTACACCGGGGACGGCGAGCTGGTGTGGGAGCACTCGTTGTTCGAACAGTACGGCAAGATCTCCGGTTACGGCGGCCGCACGATGACGCCGATCATCGACGAGGATCGGGTGATCGTCAGTTTTTTGGCATTGAATTGGGGAAAAACCGGGGTGCCACCGCCGAAGCACATCTATTATGCATTTGACAAGCGAACGGGGAAACTGCTGTGGGTATCCGCGCCCGGCGGGCGGCCCTTGGACACGAACTATTCCTGCCCCGTGGTGGCCGTCATCAACGGCACGCGGATGCTGATCGGCGGCAACGGCGATGGCGGCATGTACGCGATCAACGCGCGGACGGGCGAGCCGATTTGGGGCTTTTTGATGTCCAAACGCGGGCTGAATACGACTCCCGTCGTGGATGGGAATTATGTTTACATGGCCCACGGCGAGGACAACATCGACAGCATTGCGTTCGGGCGGATCGAGTGCATCGATGCCACGGGCCGAGGCGACGTGACGAAGACGCATTCGGTATGGCGAGTGGACGAGATCAAGGCGGGTTACTCGGGGTTGTTGGTCCACGACGGAATTCTGTACGTCGTGGCGGATACGGGAAATCTACACGCTTTCGACAGTCGGACGGGCAAGCCGTTGTGGATCCACAAACTGGGTACGGTCGGCAAAGGCTCACCGGTGTGGGCGGACGGCAAGCTTTACGTCATGGAGGTCAATGGCAACATCCATATCCTCCAACCCAGCCGCGACGAGTGCCGGTCGCTGTGCCATGTGGCGCTGCGTGCTGCCGACGGGGCGGGCATGGACGAGATCTACGCCTCGCCGGCGATCGCGGACGGCCGGATCGTGTTCGTCACGCGGGATCGCACGATTTGTGTTGGAACGAAGGACCACCAGCCGTCCAGTGATCCGATTCCACCGCTGCCGGACGAAACGGCCCCGCAGGAAGAAATCGCCTTGATCCACTTGGTCCCTTACGAAACACACTTGTCCGGCGGCGGCGAGGTCGACTACGAATTGCACGCTTTCGACGCAAACGGGCGTTTTTTGGAAAAACTTGAACCTATGCTGGAGCCACAAGCCGATTTGCCGGACGCCAAGGTCGCCGGCAACAAGCTGGTTTTCGGCAAAGATGCGACGGAGCAAGGCGGACACGTGTCGGCCAAGCACGGCGAGTTGACGGCCACGGCCCGCGTTCGCGTGTTCCCCAAGTTGCCATGGAAATGGGATTTCGAAGGGCTGACGGGCAGCCAGGTGCCGCCGAGTTGGATCGGTGCCACGCGGCGTCTGGTACCCATCCAGGACGAGGGCAACACGGTCATGCAGCACACCCCGGGCGGAGGGGCGCCAAGCGCCTATATTTGGCTGGGACCGCCGGATATGAGCGCGTACACGATCCAAGCCGATGCGCTGATGCGCGAGGAAAAACGGCGGTTACCCAGCGTCGGACTCACCGTTTGCCGTTATAATTTGATCCTCAAAGGCAACAACGCCAAGCTGGGTTTCCAGGACTGGGCCCCGCATCCGCGAATCGGCAACGAAGTTCGTTTTCGTTCCGATCCAAACGTCTGGTACACGCTCAAGATGCGAGTGGACATCCGACAGGACGGAGCCTATTTGTATGGCAAAGCATGGAAGCGGGACGATCTAGAACCGGAGGCATGGACGATCGAAGCCGTCGATCCGAATCCCAATGTCCACGGCAGTCCCGGTTTGTATATGTACTCGCTGGCCCCCTGCCTTTTTGATAATGTATCTGTTTCCCAGAATTGATTCGTCGATCCCTACCGGATGCTCGAAGACAAAGGAAATCACTCATGCTCGCCAAGCCCCGCCTCCTGCTGCCGGCAATCCTGACGATCGTCGCCGCGATCCTAATCGGGGGCTGTACGCCTCCGCCCCCCCAGCGTCTCAGCTATGATTCCGGCGAGGACTCGGATGTCACCGACGCGGAGCCGGACTGGGAAGCGTCCAGCCCGCCGGAATATGTCATGCCGTCGATCGATCCCCTTGACGAACCGGCCCCAAAAGACGTCATAGAACGGGCTCCCGAGCCGCCCAGGCGGGAACTGAAGCCGATGGATGAACCCGCCCCCGCCGTAAACGAAGAGGCGGAGGACCATAATAAAGATGCGACTGCCAAGGCGGCGGAAGAAGCCGAAGAAGAAATGGAAATGGATGCCGAGGCGGCGGACGAGCCCGCCGCCGCGGAAGCCTCGCCGCCCGAGCAGGCGCCCGGCACCAAGCCGGCTGAGCCCAAGGCGGCTGAGCCCAAGGCGGCTGAGCCCAAGGCGGCTGAGCCCAAGGCGGCTGAGCCCGAAACGGCTGCTTCTGATCCCGCTCCCGCAAATGCCTCGGCCGGCGATCGCGTGGTGACCGGAGATTGGCCGTGTTGGGGCGGAGATGTCCATCGTAACATGGTCAACGCCACCACCAGAATCGCGATCGATTTTGAACCCGCCGCGACGGCCGAAGAAGGCAAACGGTTGCGATGGGTAGCCAAGCTGGGTTCGCAGACGTATGGTAATCCGGTGGTATCCGACGGCAAGGTGTACGTCGGCACCAATAATGGCGGCGAGTATCGGCCGAAGCACAAAGGCGACCGCGGCGTGGTGCTGTGCTTTGACGAGAAGACCGGCAAGTTCCTGTGGCAGCTGACGCGTGAAAAACTTCCCCAAGGACGCGTGAACGACTGGCCGGAGCAAGGCATCTGTTCGGCGCCGTTTGTCGAAGGCAACCGCTTGTGGGTCGTGACGAACCGTTGCGAATTGATGTGTTTGGACACGGAAGGCTTTTACGACAAGGAAAACGACGGGCCCTATACCGACGAAACCGATGCCGAACAGCAGGATGCCGACATCGTCTGGGTGCTGGACATGATCGAAGAGATGGGCGTGTTCCCGCACAACCTGGCGACCAGCTCGCCGATCGTGGTCGGCGACTTGGTCTACATCCTGACGTCCAACGGTGTCGACGAAGCCCATTTGGAACTGCCCTCACCCCGTTCGCCGTCCTTCATTGCGGTCCATAAGGTCACGGGCAAAGTCGTCTGGGAAGACAACTCGCCGTTGGACACGATCTTGCATGGCCAATGGAGTTCGCCGGCGGCCGGCGTCGTCAACGGGCAGACGCAAATTTATATGCCGGGCGGCAACGGTTGGCTGTACGCGCTGGACGCCCAGACCGGGGAACATATCTGGGAATTCGACTTGAACCCTAAGGATTCCAAATGGGAACTGGGCGGACGCGGCTCGCGGAACAACATTATCTCCACTCCCGTGTTCTTCGAGAACAGCGTCGTACTCGGCGTCGGACAGGATCCCGAACACGGCGAAGGCGTGGGGCACATTTACCGCATCGATGCGACGAAGAAAGGCGACGTCAGCCCCGTGACGCCCGAGAATCAGCCGAATCCGAACTCCGCCCAGATCTGGCATTGGGGCGGCGTCGACAAAGACGGCTCGTTGACTGGGGAAAAAGACAACGACTGTTTTCGCCGCACGCTGTCCACGGTCGCGATCCACGACGGTCTGGTGTATGCCCCCGACCTGAGCGGCCGCATTCACTGCCTGGACTTTGCGACCGGCAAACGCTATTGGGAAGCCGATATCCTGGCCGCCGTCTGGGGTTCGCCGATGGTCGCCGACGGCAAAATGTTCCTGGGCGATGAAGACGGCGTATTGTCGATCTTTGCGGTGGGCAAAGAAGAAAACAAGATCAAGGAGATCGAGTTCCCCTCATCGATCTACAGCACGCCCACGATCGCCAACGGCGTGATGTTCATCTCCGACCGCTCGCGGCTGTACGCCATTTCGACGCAATAGTCGTGAAGCGGACCGGTGGATAGGATCGGCAAATCAATGGAGTGTCGCGATTTTCAGTGTGGTCATCCCGCTCCGCCGTGACGACTGTAATTTCAGAATTCCTGATATACGGAGCCATCGAAATCAGCGGTCGTTTGCCGTTCAGCCGGATGCCACCGAGTTTATCTCGGCGGAGTTTCACTCTCCGCCCGGAAACCCCATCGCCCGACATTCCATCCCTTTCCCCCCGCCGCCGACGGAAAGAGAGACGGTGCCGTGCGCCAAGGATGGAACGGTCTCGGTGGATTGGAACCAGTCCTCGCTGTATTGCGTGTCATCATTAAGACATTTTGTCACGCCCGCCATCATCGCAGCCGAAGCGAACCGACGGCTTTGCGCGGCGTCTCGCGAGAATTTTGTTACTCATGCCTGTTGTTGGAAGTAGGCTTGATTTTGCGGTTTGGTTACTTTACGTTCTGAGTTGGGTGGTTGCTCTGCCTGTCCTTTTCGTAGGAGGTGACATCATGGTCCCGTCGCGTGGTTCTCCGAGTCGAGCGTTTACGCTGGTCGAACTGTTGGTGGTGATTGCGATCATTGGCATCCTCGTAGCCTTGTTGTTGCCCGCCATCCAGGCCGCTCGGGAAGCGGCCCGTCGCACGCAATGTTCCAACCACCTGAAGCAATTGAGTCTGGCACTGCAAAACTACCATGATTCGTACAACTCGTTCCCCTACAACGCCGATCCACAAAGCGCCGATGTCGCTACGAGACAGAGGGGTCCCTCTTGGTTCGTACGGATCTTGCCCTTCATGGAACAGGGAGCGATTGTGCAGCAAGCGATATTTTCTGGCGACTGGTCACTTCAAGACGGACCGAGCCCGAATACGGCCCTTTTAAACGGGCTTATTATTCCGGGTCTTTTCTGCCCATCCTCGCCTTTGCCTCAAACGAAGTCGCTGTCAAGCGGCTCCAACCCGGGTCCGACAATCGTGCAGTTGCCCAACTATGTGGGTATCGAAGGATCGTATTACGTGGGCGGTACATCCGCTACGGCCGCACCGCAGCCATACCAGGATACCTATGGCCGCGCAGTCTACAACGGTGTAATCCAAATCGCAGAGTTTCCGGTCCGGATATCTCAAATTACTGATGGCACCTCAACTACGCTGGTGGTGAGTGAACAGAGTAATTTCCAGTTCGATGCCAATGGCAATAAAATCGATCGGCGTTCGAGCGGGCATTGGGGCGGTGCGTGGAGTTGCGGCGCTTCAGCACGAAACTGGACGCAAAATGTTACCACCATCCGCTATCCGATCGCCGGTGGCTTTGGGCTCAGCGGAAATACCCAACCTTACGAGGTTAACATCCCTCTGTTTTCGTCCCATCCGGGTGGCGTTCTTGGCGCCTTGGCAGACGGATCGGTGCGTTTCATTGCTGAGAACATCGACTTCAGTACCTTGACGGCACTGGCAGATCGTGCCGACGGTCAGCCCGTAGGAACATTTTGACCCCATGAAAACAGCAAAATTAAAACAATTGTTCGTGGCGATCGTCGTTGCAATGTCCGGTATTAGTTGTGGCGGCAATCCATCTGGCACCGGGCGAGTTCATGGAATCATCACATTAGACGGCCAGCCCTATCCCGACGCACAAGTCGTCTTTACGCCAGCGGAGGGGCGTCCCTCATCCGGGATCACGGACAGCAACGGTCAATACGAATTGACGTATGTGCGGGACGTTAAGGGAGCGGCTATCGGGAAGCACACGATCAGTATCACGACAATCCAGAAATCGTCTTCTGACCGAGGCGATGATCCACCGTTCAAGGAGACGATTCCCGATAGATATAATGTCAGGACGGGATTATCCGAGGATGTTAAGCCCGGAGACAACAACTTCGATTTTGCTCTGACGTCGCAGTAGCCATCCACTCCAACTGTGGCATTCAAAGCGGCGTAAGCTTCCAGCTTGCGAGTAGTGCGAACTGCAAGCTGGAAGCCTACGCGACTTATTTCCTGGCCGGTCCTTTGAACGAGGTGAATCTTCAACTGGAGGTGGATGCCGCGGTTTATCCCAGTCTCCACTTCGCCTGGCGCAAGACGGCGCGGCTCGACCCGGACATCAATTCGTACCAGGCGCTCACCAGCGTGCCGTCGTCCAACTGGACCGTGCTGGGATAGCCCAAGTCGCCGCCCGCGCCGTCGCCGGAAACGACGATCGATTCGGACCACGTGCGGCCGTGATCCGCGCTGACCCGCGCTTGGTTGCCGAACGGAGGGCGGCGGTGGCCGTAGGTCATCAGCAGCCGATCGTCCTGCAGACGCACCAGGTGCGAGGGCAGGCCCCAGACGCCAATCGCTTGCGGCGTGCTCCACGTCCGGCCGCCATCATCCGATTCGCATTGCAGTGTTTCGCCCGCGTTGACTTGGTTGTGGTTGCGGATCTGGACCAGAATGCGCCCGTCGGCCGCTTCCACGGCGTGCAGTTCATGATAGTTCCGATGCGCGTCGCCGTCCCGAGTCGGAATGGCGGCCAGCCACTCCCAGCTCTGGCCGTCGTCCGTCGACTGACAGACTCCGACGCGGTTCTCGCCGCGCCAGAGTTCTTTGCCGGCATACAGCAGGCGTCCGTCGCCCAGTTGAATGGGCCCGTGAGGACTGTTGACGATCGTGTCATACCGGCCCGAGAACGTGACACCGGCGTCGGCCGAGCGAATCATCCAGACGCTCAACGCCGCCTTGCGCTGATCGGCGTTGACCCGGCCGTGCGCCCCTTGCCAGCGCGCCAAGCGATCCGCGGGCCATTTGCCGTCTTTCTCCGCCTTGGTCAGGATCGGTTCGTAGGCGAGCGAGGTGAACGTCGTGATCAGAATCGAACCCTTGGCCGTCTCCAGCACGCCCGCATCGCGATCGTCGATCGGGCCGTCCATGACGACCTCGGGCCATGTCCACGTCTGGCCTGAATCGTGCGACCGCATCAGTTCGACGCGGCCAAATGGACAGACGTGGGCCTCGCGGCCCGCGGACGAAACCAACAGCAGTTGTCCGTTGCGACAGCGGGCCAGCGTCGGCCAGCCGTGGTACAGGTCGGGATGTTGGCTGATGACTTTCGTTTCCAGGATTTCCGCCGGCGGCGCTGCATGCGAGGAACGCCCGACGTGAAACATCAAGCCGGCCGCGGCTGCGCCGGTAGCCGTTAACCACTGGCGGCGGTGAAGTGTGATCGACATGAGCAATTCTCCCAAAGGGGTTGGAGGGATGGAATGCAGACGGGGCTTCGGCCATGCAACACCGCCAGCAGGCGGCACAGCAAACGTCGTCGGCCTAATCCTATAACGCCCCATCTGCAATCGCAATCACCGGGCAGGTCCGCCACGGTTCGCGGTCCGGGCGTGGAGCGGTTGCATTCCGCAGGCGGCTGTCGCACAATACACGTGCGTCAGGAGAGTCTGACGTACTGGAATGCGGCCAGGTCGCGTTCTGAAACGAGGCCTCTGCTCTAGAACCCGCCGAGATGTGCCATGTGTGCCCTTCGCGTTCGCCCCACCCCATCTGTCCCGTGGGCTCTTCTTGTGCTCGCCTTCTCATCCGGCCACGGCACGTTCGCCGCGGATATGCGGGTTCGCATCGGTGACCGTGAATTGTCGGCCGTGCCAGTCGGCCGCCAAATGGCGGCGCTGGTCGAAGCCGATTGGATCGACCAGGACGAAGCGTTTCGTACCGCTGTCGGCCCAAGCGAGCCGCCCGCGAGCGCGGCATCCGGCGTCGCGACGTGGCAGGATGCGGCCGGAGGCTGTGACGGCGTCAAAACGGGCGGCTGGGGCTTTCACACGGCCAGCAATGAAAGCGATCCCTGGTGGCAGGTCGACTTGGGCCGGTCCTATCCGCTGGATCGCGTGGTGGTCTACAACCGCACCGATGGCAACACGGCACCGCGGACGCGCCAGCTGCAGATTCTGGTGGCCGAAGACGCTGCAAACCCCAGATTCATAGAGCTGTACCGGCACACGGGCGAGCCGTTTTTCGGCGTTCGGGAAAAGCAGCCTTTGACCGTCGATTTGCGCGGCCGCGGCGTGACGGCGCGCGTGGTGCGCGTCACGGTGCCCGGCCGCTGTTCGTTCGCCTTGGACGAAATCGAGGTCTACGGCTCGGAACAACCGGGCGTGAATTTAGCGCTGGGCAAACCCGCCGACCAGAAAAGCGTCGGCGCAGCGTCGCGCGTCAAGCCCGGCGCGGCACCTTGGGGCGCACCCGTTGCCCAGTCGCCGGCGCCGCAAGCGTTCAGCCTTGAACATATCCGCGCCGTGGTCCGCCGCGGCGAGCAATTGGCCGAACGATTGCGTTGCTTTGGCGGCGAACCGCCTGGCTTGGCGGCGTTGACCGAGCAACGGGGTCGGATCGAGGCTCGCTGTAGCGACATGATCGCGGCGGGAACGGTTCCGGAGGAGCAGCGCCGCGAGTTGTACTTCGCGGCCCGCCGCGTGTTGCGGCAAATCGCGTTCTGCCATCCGCTGCTGGATTTCGACCACTTGCTGTTCATCAAGCGTCACGATCCGGGCGGGTTGTACCACATGGTGCATCAGTTCTACGGTTTCGGAGCGCGGCCCGGCGGCGGACTGTACGTCCTGTGCGATCCGTTTTCCGACGAGCCGAAACTGGTCGATCTGCTGCAGGACGCCGTGGTTCAGCACGGCCGACTGGCCGGCCGCGCGCTGGAGCCGGGCAGTTTCCTCTCGCCCGATCTGTCCTTCGACGGGCGGAGTATTTTGTTCGCCTATACCGAAGGCCGCGGCGCCGGGATCGAATGGTCGCCGCGGGCCAGCTTTCACCTGTTTCGCGTCGGCGCCGACGGTTCGGGACTGGCGCAATTGACCGACGGCCCGTGGAACGAATTCGATCCTTGCTGGCTTCCCAACGGCCGGATCGCATTCATCTCCGAGCGGCGCGGAGGATATCTGCGGTGTGGCGGCTCCGCGCCGCCCTATGATTCCCCGACGTATACGCTGCACTCGATGGCCGCCGACGGCGGCGATCTGGTGTGCCTCAGCTTTCACGAAACGCAAGAGTGGCAGCCCAGCGTCGATCACAACGGAATGATCGTCTACACCCGCTGGGATTACGTGGATCGGGACACGAACGTGGCCCATCACGTTTGGAACTGCTATCCCGACGGACGCGACCCCCGCAGCTATCACGGCAATTACCCAGTCAAACGCGAGTCGCGGCCGTGGATGGAGATGGACGTGCGGGCCGTGCCCGGATCGTCCAAGTACGTGGCGACCGCCGCCGCCCATCACGGTCACGCCTACGGCTCGCTGGTGCTGATCGACTATCGGCCGCTGGACGACGGCGCGATGTCGCAGATCGAGCGGATCACGCCCGATGTGCCGTTTCCTGAATCCGAAGGCGGCAAGGCGCTGATCCGCGCGCGGATGGCCTACGGCACCGCGTGGCCGCTGAGTGAGGACGACTTCCTGTGTGTGTACGATCGCCATGCGGCCCAGCGCGGAATTTATTGGATCGATCGTTTTGGGAACCGCGAACTGGTGTATCGCGCCCCGGAGATTTCTTGCTTGAGCCCGATTCCATTGCGGCCGCGTCCCTGTCCGCCGACGATTCCCGATCGCACGCGCCAAGCGGCGAACGGCGAGGCGGCGGCGCAAGCGGGCGACGCGATGGGCACCGTCGCCGTGGCGAACGTCTACGACGCCGACTTCCGCTGGCCTGAACAGACCGAGATCACGGCGTTGCGCGTGATCCAGGTCTTGCCCAAGACAACCCCGCCGGTCGATCAGCCGCGGATCGGCGCGGCGACACAGACCAATGCCCGCGCGGTACTGGGAACCGTGCCGGTCGAGCCGGACGGCAGTGCCTACTTCGAAGCGCCGGCGGGCAAACTGATTTATTTTCAAGCCTTGGATCGCCGGGGAATGGCCGTCCAGTCGATGCGTTCGGGGACGTACGTTCATCCGGGCGAAACGTTAAGTTGCCAAGGCTGTCACGAAGCGAAGCACCGGCCGTCGGCTCGGCAGGGCGTCTCGTTGGCGCTGCAGCGGTCGCCCTCGCGGATCCGCCCCGAAGCGGACGGCTCGAATCCGTTCAACTACCCGCGGCTGGTCCAAGGCGTCTTGGATCGGCATTGTGTGGATTGCCACCGCGAGCGAAATGCGGTCGACTTGACCGGCGCGCCCGGCGCCAAGCACGGCTGGACGCGGTCCTACGAGAATCTGGCCGCCAAGTACGGGTTTTACTTCACCGTCAGCAACGGTTCCATTCACCGCGGCGTGCATGGCGGTAGCCGCACGATCGCCGGCCGCTTTGGCGCGCGCGCCGCCCCCTTGCTCCCGTACTTGGACCACCAGCATTACGGCGTCCGCCTGTCGGACGAGGAATTTCGTCGCGTAACGCTGTGGCTGGATTGCAATTCCGAGTTTTACGGCGCATACCATGATCTCCAGGCCCAGGCCCGCGGCGACGTCGTTCGGCCACAGCTGGATTGATTCACCAGCCCAGCTAAAACATCGTATCGTCGTTTAACGGCCAGCCGCCGGCGCGGGCACCCCGGCTTGGAAACCATTCGACAATCGTTAAGATGGGAACCGTTGATCGAGAATATCGCCTTTCCTTCCTCACACTTGGGAGAACACCATGATTCGTTTGTTGGCGCTGACCGCCCTCGTTCTGTTTGCCTTGCACACCGCGGCTGCCGATGATGCTTCAGTGGCGCCTGCCGAACCAGCCGGCATGAAGTGCATCTTCAACGGAACCGACCTGACGGATTGGAGCGGCGACCCGAGACTGTGGTCCGTCAAAGACGGGGCCATCCGAGGCGAAACGACGGCCGAAAATCCGGCTCATGGCAATACGTTCCTGATCTGGACGGGCGGCCAGACGAAGGACTTTGACTTGCGGCTTTCGTTCCGTTGCAGTGCCACGAACAACTCGGGCATTCAGTACCGATCGAAACACATCCAGGACGATCGCGTACGAAACCAATGGGTCGTCCGCGGTTATCAGCACGAGATTCGCAACGAACTCGCGCTGCCGAATGTCTCCGGATTCATCTACGACGAAGGCGGCAAGCGAGGCCGAATCTGCCTGGCCGGAGAGAAGGCCGTGTGGGGCGCGGACGGCAAGAAGCAGGTCACCGGCACGCTGATCGATGCCGAAGGATTCAAGAACCTGTTCAAACTGGACGACTGGAACGACGTCGTGATCATCGCCAAAGGCAATCACATTCGGCATTACCTGAACGGAACACAGATCTTGGATTTCACCGACGATCCGTCATTGGCATTGCTCGACGGCGTCCTGGCGTTGCAGCTGCACGCCGGCAAGCCGATGTGGGCCGAATTCAAGAACATTCGCATCAAAGCAATCGAATAGCCCCAAAAGGCTGAGGAGCGGACGATGAACGCAAAATTCCTGACCGCGTTTGCCGTAGCGGCGCTGCTGGTCTCGATGCTCGGCCTGGAGAGGCAGCTTTCGGCCGTCGAGCCGAAGGCTTCCTCCAGCTGGCCCGTGCATCACGGGGCGCAGCGAACAAACCTGTCGCCGGAGACGGGCTTGTTGAAACAGTGGCCTACGGACGGGCCGCCGCTGATCTGGAACAACGCTGAGTGCGGCGACGGCTATTCGGGCGTATCGATCGCCGAAGGCTTGATTTTCACGGCCGGCAACTTTGACGACGTCGAGATGGTACTGGCGCTGGATATGGACGGCCGGCTGCAATGGAAAACGCCCAGCGGCCCCGCATGGCAACTGGCCAGTCCCGGATCGCGGTCCACGCCCAGCTACGGCGGCGGCGCGGTGTACCTGGTCAATCCTCAAGGCCGCTTGACGGCGTACGAAGCCCGCACGGGCCGCGTGCGCTGGGCCGTCGATCTGGTCGAGCGGTTCCAGGCGCGGTGGGGCGTGTGGGGCATGGCGGAGAACCTGATCGTCGCGGACGACAAGGTGTACTGCATGCCCGGCGGGGCGAAAGGCCGGGTCGTGGCCCTCGACCATCAGACCGGCGAGACGATCTGGGCCAATACCGATATCGTGGACACCGCGGCCTATTGCTCGCCGACGATCATCACGCATCGAGGCGTGCGCCAGTGGATCAGCATGACGCAGCGGTCCGTCGTCTCGCTGGATCCGCAAACGGGCCGGTTGCTGTGGTCCCTCCCGTTCGTGCCCCGCTCGCCGCAGAACTCGCTGACGCCTGTCTACCAGGACGGCTGTGTATTCGTCGCCAGCGGTCATGCCTCCGGCGGGTCGCTGCTGAAGATCGCCGACGATTCCCGCTCGGCCGAGGTCGTGTGGCACCGCCGGGACTTGGACAATTGCCATTCCGGCTCGATCCTGCTGGACGGCAAATTGTTCGGAGCGGCGTGCCGCCAAGGCGGGCGGCACTTCTATTGCGTGGACTTCTTCACGGGCGAATCTTTGCAGCTGGATCGTACGTTGGGTAAAGTCGGCCTGACGTTCGCCGAAGGGATGGTGTATGCGATGGGCTACCAAGGAACGATGTCGCTGCTGAAGGTCCTGCCTCAAGGATTCGAGATCGTGAGCCAGTTCGAACTGCCGCGCCGGCCTCCGAACACCTATCTCGCACATCCCGTCGTCTGCGGCGGACGTTTGTACCTCCGCGGTGACGGACAGCTGTACGCATACAACATCCGTGCTGGCGAATAGAATCGCCAACAGCAACGCAGAAGGAATCTCCGCGGTGAGTACGAACCTGGGGCCGATCGACTCGGCGGTCATCGTCCTGTACTTGGTCGGGATCGTCACGTTGGGTTGCTGGGCCGGCCTGCGGCGGCGCCGCGCCGGCGCCGTGGGATCCGATTATTTCCTCGCCGGCGGCACGCTCACTTGGCCGGTCATCGGCCTGGCGCTCTTCTCCACCAACATCTCGACGATCCACCTGGTCGGATTCGCCCAAGAGGGATACGACAACGGCTTGGCGTACGGCAATTTCGAGTGGATGGCCCCCTTCACGCTGATCGTGCTGGCCCTGTTCTTTGCCCCGTTCTATATCCGTTCGCGAGTCGCCACGCTGCCCGACTTTCTCGAGATGCGCTATAACCGGCCCTGCCGCGATTGGCTGGCCGTCCTGTCGATCGTCGCCGCCGTCTTTATGCACATCGGCTTTTCGCTGTACATGGGGGCCGTGTTGCTGCAAGGGATGTTCGGCCTGAACCTGTACTTCAGCATCGCGGCCACGGCGATTCTGACGGGCATCTATACGATCGTCGGCGGCCTGCTGGCGGTCGTGCTCACCGAGTCGATTCAATCCATCATCCTGGTCATCGGCGCGGTGATCATCACCTCCATTTCCTACTATCACCTCGACGGCGGTTTCTCGGGCATGTACGACACGCTGGCGGCGGCCGGCGAGCTGGAAAAGGCCACGATTTTGCGATCGGCCGACGATCCCGCGAATTTGCCTTGGTACGCGGTGTTCCTCGGGTACCCCGTAATCGGCATCTGGTATTGGTGCGCCGACCAGACGATCGTCCAGCGGGTGCTGGGCGCCAAGGACGAGAACCATGCCCGCGTCGGACCGCTGTTCTGCGGATTCATCAAAATCCTACCGGTGTTTCTCTTCGTCCTGCCGGGGCTGATGTGCTACGTGCTGGTCCAGCAGCAGCGCATGGATCCGAACCAGATGGCGAACCTTTCGGTTCACGAAAAAATCGTGCTGGACGGGATTGAGGTGCCGGTCGGTTCGGGCCGGATGACGCTGCAGGGAACGTCGCTGCTGGCCGCGGGCAAGCAGCTGGACATCGCCGGCAAGCAGGCGTACATCGAGGACGGTCTGCTGGTCGTCGACGGCCACGCGCAAAAGGACACCAAAGACACCTACGGCTTTATGATGCGCCAGTTGCTGCCGGTGGGCGTGCGCGGGATCGTCGCGGCCGCGCTGCTGGCGGCCCTGATGAGCACGGTTTCCGGCGCGTTGAACTCGATCGCCACCTTGTTCAGTTACGACATCGTCAAGCGGTGGCGTCCGCAGACGTCGGACCGCGCGCTGGTGACCGTCGGGCGCACGACCACCTTTGTCGCCATGATCGTGGCGATCATCTGGTCGCCGTTTATCGAGCGTTTTGGGAGCATGTATCAAGGCATTACGGCCATGATCTGCTACATCGCCCCGCCGATCACCTGCGTCTTCCTGTTGGGTGTCTTCTGGCGCCGCGCGTCAGCCGCCGCGGCCCAAGCGACGCTGTACATCGGCTCGGCGCTCGGCTTCGTGGTATTTCTGCTCGACTGGAACAAAGTCGCCTGGTGGAACGTGCCGCCGATGATGGCCACCTTTTACCTGCTGGTCGCTTGCATCCTGATTCAAATCGCGATCTCGCTGGCCGTCCCGCATCGCCATACGCCGACAAGTGCCCGGCTGGTCTGGGCGCATCCGCTGGAATGTCTGCAAAGCCCCGGTTGGCCGGGCATCGGCAACTACAAGCTGCTGGCCGCGGTGCTGTTTGGCACCATGATCGCCCTGTATGTCGTATTCGCCTAATCTTTGACTTAATCCGGGCCCTGCCCGCAGCCCAACTCGTTTAACCGCGACCCAACGGGGAGCGCGGGAATGGAGGTCGTTGCGAGCGTCCGCGCTTCCCGTTGGGTCGCGGTTAAACGAAGATGCGCGGACGCCCGCAGAAGCCTCAGGCACCATACAGCGGCTGATACTTGCTTCGCAGCAGGTCCAGCAGCGGTTGATGGGACAGTGGGCGGCCCGTGACGGCGGCGACCAATTCGGTGGCGGAATAGCACTGGCCCCGTGCGTGGATGCCGTCGCGGAGCCACAGCAGCAGCGGGCCGAATTCGCCTCGCGCGAGCAAATCGGCGAGCCCGCCCAGATCTGCGTCGGCCTGTTGAAAAAACTGGGCGGCGTACAGATTGCCCAGCGTGTAGGTGGGGAAATAACCGATTAAGCCCGCGCTCCAGTGGATATCTTGCAGCACGCCGTCGGCGTCGTTCGGAGGTTCGATGCCCAGGTACTCGCGGTATTTGTCGCGCCATGCCCCGGGCAGGTCGGCGACGCTCAGATCGCCATTCAGCGCCGCCCGCTCCAACTCAAAACGAATGATGATGTGCAGATTGTACGTCGCTTCGTCCGCTTCGATGCGGATCAAACTGGGCCGCACGTCATTGATGGCGAAATGGAAATCGTCCGGTGACACGTCGGCCAGCGCATCGGGAAACTGTTGCTGCGCCAGGGGGAAAAGGTATTGCCAGAACGCTCGGCTGCGGCCGATGGCATTTTCCCACAGACGCGATTGTGATTCGTGGATACCCAGCGACACGTAGCTGCCCGGCGGCAAGCCGTAGTGGTCGATCGGCAGGCCCTGATCGTACAAGCCGTGGCCGGCTTCGTGCAGGATGCCGAAAAAAGCCATCGGAAAGTAGTGCTCGTCGTACCGCGTCGTGATCCGGCAGTCGTGCGGGCCCATGCTGCTGCAGAACGGGTGATGCGTCACGTCCAGCCGCCCGCGCTGGAAGTCGAACCCGATCGCCTCCGCGACCAGTTTGCCGAACGCTTCCTGAGCCGCTACGGGATAACGCCGGCGAAGCAGTTCGCGCTGCGGCTTGCGGCTGCTGCCGACCAAGGCGGCCACCAGCGGCGTCAGTTCTTCCCGCAGTCCGGCCAGTACGCCGGCGACATCGGCCGTCCGCGCCAGCGGCTCGTAATCGTCCAGCAGCGCGTCGTACGGCTCGTCGGCGTAACCGGCCGCCTCGGCCTGCTGGCGTTTCAGTTGGTAGATCTGCTCCAGGTGGGGCTGAAAAAATGCAAAGTCATCGTTCTTGCGGGCTTCGGTCCACGCCTGCTGGCCCAGCACGCAAGCCCGCGCCAGTTCTTCTACCAGCGTCTGCGGCAGCTTGCAGCGTTTCTCGTAATCCCGCCGGACTTGGCGAAGCGTCGTGCCGGAGGGACTGTGGGGATCGGCCTCCAACGGGCTGCCGGCCAACTCGTCCAGCCACGAGCCGACCTGCGGGTCCGTGCGGCGGCGATGCACCAATCCGGATAGATACGTGATCTGCTCGGCCCGGTACTCCCCCGCCGCCGCCGGCAACATCGTCCGTTCGTCCCAGCCCAGCAATTCTTGGATCGATTCGATCAACGCCGTCTGACGGACGACAACACACAATTGATCGTACACGGCGGACGGCGAAGATTTCATCAACGGCTCCTTGCAGTTACATGCGAACCAACTCGACAACGGATTTCCGAGTCCGGCTTGAATCCGCAGGGCTGGTAAGGTGATAATAGCGGCACAGTCCGAGCGGTGGAAGTCGTGACGCTCCAAAAGAAAGCGAGTCCCATGAGAAACATCACGTGCGTGCCGAAGTGCCTTTTTCTGATCGTGTGCTGCAGCGCCGCCATCGTCGGATCGCTGACGTCGGCGACAGCCGTCGCACAGTTCGGCGTCACCCCGGAACAGCGGGAGAAGGAGCAACGCGAGAAAATCGAAGCGGCGATTCCGAGCCGCGCGGTGGTGCCGCCGGCCAAGCCGCGAAAACTGCTGATTTTCGACCTCAACGTCGGCTATGGCGGACACGGCTCGATCCCGACCGCCAACCTCGCGTTCACATTGATGGGTCAGAAGACCGGCGCGTTCCAGACGGTGGTCAGCCGCGATCCGGCGGTCTTCCAGCCGGACAGCCTGCGGCAGTTCGACGCCGTGTTCTTGAACAACAACGTCGGCAACTTGTTTGAAGATCCCTCCTTGCGGCAGAGCCTGGTCGAGTTTGTCTACGGGGGCGGCGGCCTGATGGGCGTGCACGGGACGACTGTCGCGTTCACTCGCTGGACCGAAGGAGCTCGCGAGGATTGGCCGGAATTCGGAATCATGCTCGGCGGCCGGGGCGCGGCGCACAAAGCGGCCGACGAACACGTGTTCATCAAACTCGACGAACCCGCCCATCCCCTCAATCAGGTCTTCGGCGGCCAAGGCTTCGAATACCGCTCGGAATTCTTCCGCGTCCACGATCCGTATTCACGGGACCGGGTGCGGGTGCTGTTCAGCATCGACACCCAGCGGACCGACATGAGCCAGACGCCGAATCACGGCGGCGTGGTGCGCACGGACGACGACTATGCCTTGGCGTGGGTGCGGAATTATGGCCGCGGCCGGGTGTTCTATTGTACGATCGGCCACCAGCCAGCGATTTTTTGGGACCCGAATATGCTGCAATTCTACTTGGCCGCCGCCCAGTTCGCCTTGGGAGACCTGCCGGCGCCGACGGTGCCGAGCAACAAGCTGACGGCGGCGATTCGCGCTCAGGAACAACTCGGCTGGCGGCTGGGGATCGAAGCGTACACGTTTCACAAATACACCCTGTTCGAGGCGATCGACAAGACGGCGGAACTCGGCTTGCCGTACATGGGCGGTTTGAGTTTCCAAAAAGTCAGTGCGGACATCCCCAAGAACTTCGATCCGCAGCTGACCGACGACGAGTTGAGGCAGATCCGGCTGAAACTCGACGCCGCGGGCGTGCGGATGTTGACGTACTACTTCCAGGCGATCCCCGGCGACCCGGACGGCTGCCGCCGCGTGTTCGAGTTCGGTCGCAAGATCGGCATCGAGACGTTCATGTCGGAGCCCGCGCCCGAGGCGCTGGATACGATCGAACGATTCTGCGACGAATACGAGATCAACGTGGCGTTGCACAATCACGACCAGAAGGGATCGCCGCACTACTGGAACCCGGAAGGGATCTTGAAAGCTTGCGAAGGCCGCAGCCGGCGGATCGGCGCCTGTGCCGATCTGGGCTACTGGATGCGTGCCGGCATCGATCCGATCCAAGCGGCCGGGATGCTGAAAGACCGCTTGCTGACCCTCCAGATCCATGACTTGAACGAGCGAACGGCTGCCGGTCACGATGTGCCGTGGGGCACGGGAGCGGGACAAACCGAATTGTTCCTCAAAGAAATCCGTCGCTTGGGCATTCAACCGGCCATGTTCGGCCTGGAGTATTCGTACAACTGGTTCGAGTCGATGCCCGAGATCGCGAAGAGTATCCAGTTCTTTGACCGCGTCACGCAGGAATTGGCGGTAACGCAGGAGCGTTGATGACAGCTTTCTTCCCCCGATGAAACCGGCCCTTTGACCGCCGAAACAAACGGAGCGCCCCTTATGAAGCGGTTGTTGTACCAGACGCAATTTCCTGCGCGGTCGATCACGCGCCGTCGTTTTTTAGGCGCAGCGGCGGCGGGCGGCGTGGCCGTCCCCTGGATCGTATCCCGTTCGGCCGTGGGCGGTGCGGCGACCGTAGCGCCCAGCGACCGGATCACGATCGGGTTGATCGGCCGAGGCGTGATGGGCCGCGGCCACCTGCGACGGCTGGCGGGCGATCCAAACGCCCAAGTGCTGGGCGTGTGCGACGTGGACCGCACGCGGTGCGAGGAGGGCGTTGCCTTGGCCGACGAGACCTACGCCGCCGAGCGGGCTGCCGGGACCTACCGCGGCTGTACCGCCTATAACGATTACCGCGAGCTGCTCGCCCGTACGGACCTGGACGCCGTGGTGATCGCCACGCCGGATCATTGGCATGCCCTGCAAGCGATTGATGCGGCCAAGGCGGGCAAGGACATCTATTGCGAGAAACCGGTTTCGCTGACGATCCAGGAGGGACGACGCCTGGTCGAAGCGGTTCGCCGATATGGCCGGGTGTTCCAAACCGGGACGCAGTATCGCTCGATTCCAGCGATTCGGAGAGTGTGCGAATTCGTTCGCAATGGCGGGTTAGGCCGTGTGAAATCCGCCTTCACGATCTGGAATAACCTCCGCGGCTGGATCGGATCGCCTCGGTTTCGGCCGCATGTGGATGCCGCCCGAGTCGAGCAGCTCGGCCGCTCGTACATCTCTCTGGATTTCGCGCTGCCAGCCGAGCCGGTGCCGGATGGATTGGACTGGGATCTGTGGGTGGGTCCCGCTGCGTGGCACGAATACAACCGGCTATATCACACGAACCCGGCGCCGGGTGTGGTTCCGTGGTCGTTCTGTGAGGATTTCGGAGCGGCCTCGGTGACTTGGCACCATTCGCACAGCGCCGACGTGATCCAGTACGCGTTGGGCGTGGAAAACAGCGGGCCGGTCGAGATTCTGCATCCCAGCGGTGGCGAGTATCCGACGCTGACATACCGCTATGCGGATGGAACCCTGCTGCACTTGGTGGATCACTGGGGAATGGTCAAAGACGTCTATGGTGCGGTTCCGGCGGCGGCGCGGCTGGACGGTCTGTTCGGCGGCGTCTTCGTCGGCGAGCGCGGCTGGGTGACGTCGATGACCGGTGGCGGACCGATCCAAGCTAGCCCGGAATCGTTGTTCGACGAAATCCAGTTGCCGACGCGCGAGTCGAATCCGGGCGTGAACCATCATTACGAAAACTGGTTCGAATGCTTGCGGACGAGGCACGGTCCCAGTGCCGACGAGGAGATCGGCCACCGCGCGGCGAGCCTGGGCCACTTGGCCGGCATCGGCTACAAACTCGAGCGATCGCTGCGCTGGGACCCGGGGCAAGAAGATTTCGTCGGCGACGACGAGGCGAACCGTCTCGCGAGCCGCGCGATGCGCGAACCGTGGCGGATGTGACGAGCGGGGTACGACGCAAGAAGAGGTTGGCAGAAACATTAAGGCCGAAAAATTTGGTGCGGTGAAACTTCGACCGCCTTATTGCTACGATGGTTGCAACAATCGGAGGCTTGATCATGCGGACTACTGCTATTTTCGTTATCTGGATGCTGGTCTCGTTGCCTGCTGTCGGGGCTGACCCTGGGGCCAAGACGCCGCTGGCTCCACTGTTCGATGGCATGTCCTTTGCCGGCTGGGAGGGCAACTTGCAGGCGTTCAGAATCCAAGACGGAGCCATCGTGGGCGGACAGCTGGACAAGCCGGTGCCGCGGAACGAATACCTCTGCACCACCAAGGCCTACCGTGATTTCGAGCTGCGTCTGAAGTTCCGGCTGCGCGGCGAGAACGTCAACGCCGGCGTCCAGTTCCGCAGCGAGCGCGTGCCGGGAACCAGTGAAATGATCGGCTATCAGGCCGACATGGGTCAGCACTACTGGGGCTGCCTGTACGACGAGCGGCGGCACAAACTCCTGGCTGGCCCGACCAAGGAGGAGCAACAGAAGCTCATCCGCCGCGACGACTGGAACGACTATGTGATCCGCGCCGAAGGAAGGCACGTTCAACTGTGGCTCAACGGGCAACGGACGGTCGATTACACGGAACCCGACCCGACGATTCCCCAGGAGGGCGTCTTCGGGCTGCAAATCCACCAGGGCGCCGCGAGTGAGGCATGGTACAGGGACATCACGATTCAGGTGCTCCCCGACAAGCCGCAAGTGCAGTAGGCCATCCACTAGCTTGGAAAGGTACGTCTTGACCGCCGGGCAAGCTGCGGCAAACTACCATAAACGGTGCAATTCAGGAGCGTCAAACGATGAACACGTCGAAGTTGACCCGCAGGAACGCCTTGAAGGCGATGACTGGCTCCTCTGGTCTACTCCTGGTCTTGCCCGGCCGGCTGATTGCCGAGGCCGCCGAGGGATCCCTGTTTGGACTCCGAGAGCGTTTCCCTTCGCCCGTGAAGATCGCCTCGATCGAGTTGCTTCGCCGAGACCAGCACGACTTCGTGCGGGTCACCTCATCGGACGGTGCCACCGGCACGGTCCTGGCCAGCGAGCGGATGGCCTACCTCCACCCGATCTTCATCCAGCGGGTCGCCCCGTACTTCATCGGCAAGGATGCCCGAGCCTTGGAGAGCCTCGTCGACGGTGTCTACGTCCACCAGAGCAACTACAAGCTGGCCGGGCTGGCCCTTTGGGTCTGCGTCGGTTGTCTGGAGTTCGCCATCCTGGACCTCCTGGGCAAGTCGGCCGGCAAGTCTATCGGGGAACTGATGGGAGGGGTCGTGCGCCGCGAGATCCCAATCTACCTGTCGAGCATGCGGCGAGACGCGACGCCCGAGCAGGAAGTGGCTTGGCTGAGCGAGCGGCTCACGGAGACCGGGGCGAAGGCCGTAAAGCTGAAGATCGGCGGCCGAATGAGTCGCAACGCCGACGCCTCGCCGGGCCGCACGGAGCGACTGGTGCCCCTGGCCCGCAAGACCTTCGGCGATTCGATCACGCTTCAGGTGGACGCCAATGGCTCTTACGATGCGGCGAAGGCTATCGAGGTGGGCCGGATGCTTCAGGACCACGGCGTGTACTTCTTCGAGGAGCCGTGCCCGTGGGAAGATTTCGAGGCAACCAAGCAGGTGGCCGACGCCCTGGACATCCCCGTGGCCGGCGGCGAGCAGGACTCCAGCTACGCAAAGTTCCGTTGGATGGTCCGCAACCGTGCGGTGGACATCGTGCAGCCGGACGTGATTTACAACGGCGGCCTCATTCGCACGTCCCGTGTAGCCCGACTGGCAGCCGCGGCGAAAATGGACATTACGCCCCACGCTCCGCAGCCAGGCTACCATGCCGCTTACATGCTGCATCTCGCTTCGATCACGTCCAACCTCGGCCGGTTCCAGGAATACCCGGCGGCGAGGTTCGAGCAGCCTTCGTGGTACGGACCGCAGATCCAGGTCCGCAACGGCGCGGTCCCGGTGCCCAGCGGGCCGGGCATGGGGATCACGATTGATGCCAAATTCCTCGAAAAGGCAGAGTCCCTGGGAAAATGTTGACCGTGCGTGGAGGTTACGGGCAACATGATCGCGACGGAAGTCCGGTAGTGTTCGCTACGCTACGATAGCGTTTATTGAGCCTCGACGCGGGCGTGCCATCAGGGCCGTCGGTCGCGATTTCCGTGAATTCTATTTGCTTGGCGCGGTTCGGCTACACTGCGGCGTGCAGGCTGACGAGGGTTGGGGAAATGGCGTTGGATGTCTGGACGGCCTCCGGGCGGCGCAAGCGACTGTTGGTGCTGGGCGTCGCCAGTATCGTGTTCTGCGTTTGCTCTGGCCTGTTATCGCACTTCGCCAGGCACCCGTTCAACGGCATCGACGTAGACCGCTTGGCTGATGACTTACATTCAAGCCTACCCGTTGGCTCGGCACGTCAGGCGGCGGAGGAGTGGTTCGCACGCCACGGCATCGAACACATGAAATACAGCGACGATGCCGAGCTGGTGGGCAGGATTTCCAACAATACCCTGCTCGAACGGGCGGAAATCGAGATTTTGCTGGATTACGACCGTGGAGGGCTTAAGCACTCTACCGTTGAACGACGCGTGTTTCTACCGCGGTGAAAGCCCATGCGTTTTCGGGCAATGCACAATAATGTGAATTGTCCGTAGTAGGAATGCGGCTTGGCGAACTGGACCGTTGGCTGTTGGTAGTCGAAGGTGCGAGATCGTAAGATCGTAACCACCGCGCGCACCGAAGCCGCGATCCGGTCGTGGAAAGTGGTTGGCGTCATCGGCGCGGCCCGGTGACGCGGAACGTTCTGTGCCTCATGGAGGCGTCCATATGGGACTCGATGCTGTTGAGTTGGTGCTCGAAATCGAGGAAGCTTTTTCGATCAAGATTCCCGACGATGTGGCGACCCGTCTGGTGACCGTTGGTGACGTCCACAAATACATCATCGATCACGCCGACGTGGGCGTCGCTCCCAAAGTATGCCTTTCCGCAGTCGCCTTTTATGCGTTACGCGGCGCTGCACGATCGGTTGGCGTCACACGTCGCCTGCGTCCTCACGACTCAACCGCCACCCTTTTTCCGGAGTCCAACCGCCGTCATTTTTGGCAAAGCCTGCAAGCGACCGCAAATCTGAAGTTCCCGACGCTTCGACGGCCACCCTGGTTGGTGAAAGTGTCGGCCTGCGCCGTCACGGTGCTGGCCGTCTGGATGGGTTTTCTTACTTGGCGATCAACCACGTCGGAACTGGCAGCGATTTTGTCCGTGATCACTTCGGCCGCGGTGGTCGGCGCGGTGCTGGCGGCAATGACGGCACCCTTCGCGATCTACCCAGCGAGTAACTTCAAGACTCTTCGCGGTCTTGCTGAATCGATACTTGGCCTGAACTTCAAGGTGTTGGCGGAACGGCACGACGGTGCTCGATCTGCCGATGTTTGGATCGCATTACGGAGTATCATTGTCGAGCAACTTGGCGTCTCGCCGGATCTCGTGACGCCAACTGCCAGTATCGTGAGAGACTTGGGGTGCGACTGAGCAGCAAGATCGATGGCCCCTCCCACACCACGAGAGCATGCGGGTCCGCACCAGCGGTTTGGCCTCGAATAACAGGCCTGCACCGGTGATCCAGCGGGCTTGCTGAGTGATACTCGTAGGGTCGGCCGTTCAACGCTGACAAATGGGCTGCTGCTATCACCGTCGACCAGTGCGGTCTCTGAGCCGACCACCGATTGGCGACCGCTTGACACGCAACGGATTCCGCTGACAATTTATCATTGAGCACGGGCGGGATAGCCCGCCGTGTCGGTCGGCCTATTACCAGGCTGCCGTGCCTGTGATAGGCGGTTCTGGACAATCACAAGTTACGTGCTGGTTGGGAACGTGCTGCAGGAGCCGGACATGGTATTCGAGAAGCCGTGCCGGTCGCCGGATTCGCTTGCGTCTGTTGCGTCATCGCGTCCAAATCTCCGGTCGCGTGCTCGCCTTGCGTTCCTGAGCCAAGCGTGTTGGACTATTGCATGTGTCGTCCTGGGAATGTCCGAATCGTATCCTTGGCTGAGCTGGGCACGAATATTGGCTCCGCTCCTTAATTGGTCATTGGTTCCTGCGGCGATTGTATTCCCGCTGTTGGTCTTCAGACTATCCGTACGCGACGGGATATCACCCGCGCGCACGTTGTTCGCGTTCTTGTTGTCCATGGTCCTGAGTCTCGCCACGTTTTGGGCGATTATTCCATTGACCTAAACCCTTATCGCGTTGCCCTTCGGAGGTTGGCATCGGGGTCACAAATAATTGCCGACGCTTGCCGGACCTGTGACAAAAATGGCATCTGACCATTCGCTGGACTAGAGTCGCCGATCTGGTCGGAATCAAATGGAGAGCTGATTGACGGCGACCTGGTCAGCTCGGCTATTTATATTTATGCGAGAAGGGAGTGCCAACTGATGGGCTGGCGCGGTGGTCACGGGATTACGGCGATCGTTCTTGCGATGGCGATTTCTGGGTGTTCCGCGAGGATTAACCCTGCCCAATCCGCCGCACACGTCACCGCCGAGACGCTCGCGGCCGAGTTGGAAGAGGCCTATCGAATGTCGTCGCCAGAGAGACTGGCTGCTTTCCTTCGGAAATGGCACGATTCGCTACCGCCCAAAGACGTGAAGGAAATTAAAGACCCGATGGAACGGGAACTCTATTCGATTTTCCAGAGCCTCTTCAGACCATTCGACCTCAATACCGTCGCTGGAGGTGAGGGCTATGCGGATGTGAGCGAAATGTACCGACGTGTGACGTACATCATCGTGCAGAATTCTGTTCGCCTCCAGGTCGAGGATAGTCCCGAACAGATCGTCACAGACTTCCGACCCGCCTTCGACCTCGACGAGGTCGACCGTCTATATCTGACTCCGACCTACCGCCAAGCGCTGGTCGCCTTTCTTGAAGCCGATGACACTTTGGGCGCGATCGATGTGGACAAGTCAATCCGACGCATCCGATTCTTGGAACCATTCGTTCGTGTAATGCCGGGTCACTGGAGCGGCTGGGATATCGAGTCACCACCGACTGTTGACTCCGTGGCGTTAAATGGGGCGGCCACTAAGGCAACCGTTTTCTTCTCGATACACTCGGCCCACGGATGCGCCGCGATGGAGCGGACGCCTGACCGTTGGCACGTGAGTGATACAGGAATCTACGCGATCGAATAACGGTGTGGGAACCACGGCGTCGGCCGCGTGTCCGAAGGCGGCTGAACTCGTGGCCGAATGCCGGATGCCCCCATAACCCAGCCTTCCCTTTTTGCTTTCTTCAAGATCCTTGCAATGCCGCCCCTTACGCATGTAAACTATCGCTCGAATAGCCCGCCAATATCCAAGCCAACCGGCCAGAGAAGGCTCGGCCGTTCAACGCTGACAAATGACAATGGCTGGTGAGGGCACAAAATTGATCAGACGTGGTTTGATCCTTGCGTTGGTCGTTCTGCTTTCTGTGAGTACTGACCTGACGGCCTCCGTTAGAGATCGATCCCACTTCTCCCGAAAAGGGGCTCGGACCATAGCCCGACTGGTCGCCGATGCCTTGCCGAAGACCGTGCCCGAACTACAACCGTGGCTGAAGGACTGGCGTTAAGGGAGGAATCGTACGATGCGTTATCTTGCCATGGTCGGGCTCCTGATTCTCCTGGTTGCGTCGTCGGCGGTCGGCGCCGAAAACCTGGTGACGAACCCTTCGGCGGAGGAATCGGCGGCCGACGGGACGCCCAAGGGATGGGGGAAGTATGCGGGAGCGGGTGGTGTGAGACTGGCGGTAACGATCGACGAGAGGCACTCCGGCAAGTCGGCGGCCTACCTGGAGTTGGACAAGTGGCACACGCCTAAAGACGCCCAGGACTCGCCGGAGAACCGTAGCGTCAGCGGAGCGATGATCCTCGCGGAAAACGACGGCTATCGGGTCAAGGGCGCCTTGTCCTGTAAGCCCGGCGCGAGGTACGCCTTTTCGTTCTGGTACAAAGGGACGGTCTCCGCGGCCAAGGTAACCGTGACCGGCTGGCCTTCCGAGAAGGCGGACCATAACCAGCGTATCAGCGTTTCGGTCAACGCGAAACCCTTGCGACCCGGCGACCAATGGCAGCATTGTGCCGGCAGCTTCCGCATCCCCGCAGAGGTCGAGCGGTTCGTTGTGTTGATCCTGGCCTCGGGCCAGGAAGCCAAGGGCTTCCGGCTGGGCAAGCTCTACGTGGACGACGCCCAGATCGTGGCCAAGGAGTTTCCCAACGGGGAACTCCGGGGCTTGTGGTGGGGATTCGTGAAAGCCCCAGAGGCCGAAGCCGGGCGCCGGGAGATCGACGAAAGCCTGGACAACCTGAAAGCCGCAGGCATCAACAGTCTTTTCGTCTCGACCGCCTCGCTGTACGTCGCCGCTCTGGATCGTCCTGAGTTGCAGCAGCACCAGCCGCAGGCCGTATGGGATGCCTACGGCGAGATCCTTCGGGCGGCCAAGATTCGGAACATGCAAGTCCACGCCTGGTTCTCGCCGTGGATCTACAAAAACACTTCGAGAGCCGTCGAGCTGCGCGATCATCCGGAGTGGGCCGCGGTCAATTCCGCCGGCGTGCCCGACACCAAGGGCCTGTGCTTCATCCGGCCGGAGGTCCGCAAGTTCGAGCTGGACCTGCTTGCCCGGCTCGTGGATCGCTACCCGGACCTCGCCGGAATCCATATCGAGGAGCCGGGCTTCAACTGGGGGACAGATTACTGCTACTGCGAACACTGCCAGACGCTGTGCCGCCAATGGTTCGGGATCGAGATCCGCAAGGATCCGGAATCTGTCCGGCCCATGCTGCACAACTTGGCCGCCTTCATGTGCAGCGACTTCTTTGCCCGGCTCCAGGAAATGGTGCTTGCCAAGCGGCCGGGCATGTGGCTGTCGGCCAACGGCTCGGGTGGCCGCAACACGGACTGGTACATCGGCCGCGACTGGACTACCTGGGCTCGTCGCGGTTACCTGGACTTCTACGTGCCCCAACTCTACACCAAGAGCGTCGATGCCTTCCGGAAACGGGGGCTGGAGACCAAGAGCTGCCTGGGAGAGTGCGATTTGGTGACCGGTATGGCCGTCAGTTGGAGCAGCATCTACCCCGAGCGGCAGGAGCCGCAGGTGATCAGGGCCCAAATTGCCGCATCCAGGGAACTGGAAGCCCGAGGATTCATCGTGTTTCATCGCGATCACTTGTACAATGAACACCTGACGGCGATCCAGGAGGCCGTAGAAGCTGGAAAACCCGCGTCGGAGAGCAAGTAGTATCAACAACGATGAAGACGCGGACCATGATCTTGATGTTGTGCCTCACCACTCCCGCTCTGGCCGAAGACGAGGACTACAAGCTGGGCCCCGACTCGATGCGTCAAGACGGCGTGCCGCAGGGCACGGTGACCAAGGACGTTTGGCACAGCAAGGTGTTCCCGGAGACGGTCCGCGATTACTGGGTGTACGTGCTTGCCCAGTACGATCACAAATTCGCGGGCGGCACTCGCGGGCACAGCGGCAAGCACGGCGGGGCGATCCTGCCGGATTCGTTGCGCTGGCTGTGGCGGGCCGACGAAGCGAAAGCGGACACCAAGTAGTCCTCAATCTTCAGCAATCATGCCGCAAGGAGATGAGTATGCAACGAAAATCCAAAACCCGTAAGCTGGTCCTGAGTTGCCTCATCTTGCTCGTAGCCCTTGCCGACGCCTCGGCCGGACCGCACCTCGCATCGCTCGACGTGCCGCTGACAGTTCACGAGGTTGCAGGTTTGGAACGTCAGCAGGACGTCTGCTCGACCGGCGTGCCGCTTCCTTGTGGTCTACTCCGGGAGCCGGAGGGCATCGCCTTGTTCGATCCGTCGGGCGAAGCGGTGCCCGCCCAGTTCCGCGTGTTGGAACGGTGGCGTGATCAAGGCGAAAGCCGGGGCGACCTCTCGATCCGATGGTTGCTGGTCACATTTTTGGCGGATGTGCCGGCTGGTGGCAAGAGTGTCTATCGGCTGAAGGGCGGGCAGAACCCGCTTCCGCCCAGCCGCGTCAAAGTCGAGGATCAAGGCGACGTTTGGACGTTGGGCGGCTTGGCGTTCGCCAAGAACTTTTCGCGCCCGTTCCAGTTGCTGCTCACCAACCCGGACGACAAGACGATCAGCGCCGCCGAGTTGCCGGTGACATGGACCGTGTGGGAAGCCGGGCCGATACGGGCCTGCCTCAAAGCCGAGACTCCCACGGTGCCGGGCAAGTTCGGCTTCATCGCGTGGATCTATGCCTACGCCGGCCAACAGCGTTGGGACATGACCTTGGTCCTCAAGAACACACCCAACGAGACGCAGGGACCGCTTTACTTCAAGGACTTCTCGGTTGTCTGGGAGCCGGCCCAGATCGCGGGCGCTGGCGACTTTCTGCTGGGCGGCCAGTGGGGCAAGGCGACGGTTGGCCGAATCGACGCGGGGCAGTCGGCCTACCTTCACCAGGACTCGGACGGTACGGACCAATGGAACACGTTCGGTAAGGACTGGCGGATGAGCCCCGTGCTGGACTGGACCAATGACAAGTCCAAGGCCAAGGCCGGACTGCCGGCATTCCGGGGTTACCGAGTCATGGCCGGAGGCAAGGAACTCGACATGGGCGACCTTGCCGCTGGCTGGGCCGTTCTCAACGGACAGCAGGCCGGAGCCTTGGCTGCCGTGCGCGACTACCACCAGCAGTACCCGAAGGCGACCGAGGTGTCGCCCGGCAGGATCGCGCTGCGGCTGTGGCCCGGATACACCAAGTCCTTTGGCGGGCTGCATTGGCTCGACGACTGTACCCGGAAATGGCACGACCTTTCTTTCCGCATCGCCTCCGATCCGTTCTCAGCCGAGGAAGCCGAAGGGCGGAGTCGGGCACTGGACTTCCCGCTCGTGGCTCATCCAACGGCGGATTGGTACTACGCGGCTGGGGTCTTGAGCCCGTCGCCTGAACACGCGCGCGCGAAGGAGTTCGCGGGCGGCGTGGTCCAAACTCAGTTCGGGACGGGGCGGAACTGGGTGAACTTCGGGGGCGATGTGACCGACCAGATCCGGCGGCGCTACCACGAGGCCGACCTGAGCGGTTTTGCCTGTACCGGCGACCCGGCGGAGGCCAGGCAACTGTACAACACGAGCCGGCACTCGTCGGGGATGACCCCGCTGTGGCTCGATGACTACCAATATCCCCGCGACGTTGCCAAGCTCACTCACGCCCAATACTGCTCTCTGGCCCGCGAACCGGGCACGTATCGGCCGGGAACCTGGCATCATGGCTACATGACGTGGAACGATGCGCACTTCTGTTGCCAGGAGGTATTTGACAACTGGCGTCTGTTCGGCGACCCGCTGGCCCTGGACGCGATCGTGACGATTGGCCGCTGGTGCCAAGCCTACGTGGACTTCCGCGAAGCCCACCCCGACCAGCTCGTCGCGGGAACCCGCGCTGATGGCCTGCCGCTGCACAATCTCTGCGAGGCTTACCGTATCCTGGGCGACGAATCGATGCGCCAGAGCCTCGAACGATTCGCCGAAGTGTGTTGGCGACAGGTCGACAAGGAGCGTGGCAATTATGGGGTGATGGATTCCTGGGAAGGCGGCCAGGACAAGTGCGAAAAGCCGTTCATGATGGCCCAGGTGATCCAGGGCCTGCGGAGCTATTGGGAACTGACCGGGTCAGAACGCACCGCCGACCAGATTTACGGCATGGCCGACTTCATTCTGGACGAGTCCGCCCTGGGCCAGTGGGGCTTCAACTACGTCGTCTTGATCGATCCGGAGAAGAACCGGTCCTTCCGCGCTGCCAAGCGGGCCGAGGCGGACAGGGACGGCAAGCACGTCAGCTACGGCCATCTCGCCTGGGTCTTGGCGTGGGTCCACCGGAACTTCGGCGACCAGCGGTTTCGCGCGATGATCGACGGCATCAATCCTCAGGCCTATCCGTATGTTTTGCGGGCCTACACCGGCTACTATCCGGAACGGGCGGACAAGTCCGCGCCCGAGACGGTCAAGGATCTGACCGCCACGTCTCTGGGCGACGGCAAGGTTCAGATTTCCTGGACTACGCCGGCTGGCGAGCCGGTCCGCTATCAAGTGAAATGGGCGGACAAACCGTTGGTCGAGCGGCTTCCCTGGCCGGAAGACGTCAACACCGCAGCCAACTGGTGGGCAGCCACGCACGCCTCGGGCGAGCCGCTGCCGAGGGCCGCAGGAATCCGAGACTCAATTCAGGTCGAGAACATCCCGGTCGGAAAGCACTACTTCGCCGTTCGTTCGTTCGACGCCGCCTCGAACCGTAGCGGCGTTGGCAACATGGCCGAGGTGGACGTCCGATAGACGTGATGCCAGACGAGTTTCGTCAGTTTCGGGGTAAAATCAACGATAGGAGGTGAACCGTGCGATGCTTGCTGCTGATCGTCGCGATCACTGGCTCTCTGGTGACGGTGGCCTCGGGTGCCACGCTCCGCCATCAAGCCGGACCGCCGGGTGCCGACGTATCGCGGGCCGGCGCGACCGAACTGATCCTCACCGACGTGGTGTCCCAGCACGGGATCACGTGGCAGTTTACAGACAAAGTCCGCGTCGGCCGGTTCGTCAACGGCGATTCCTATGTGGTCGGGCCAGTGACGATCGCTGCCATCACCCCGGGACCCCAGAACGGGCGCAACGGCTCGGTGCTGAATCTGCCCCCGGTCAACGCACGTAGCGGCTTCGACAGCCGCGTCGCGGGAGGCCGCTACGACCCTAGGCTCGTAGTCCAGTTGCCTCTAGTGATGAAGCCGGGTGACGCGCTGGTGTCGAGCATCAGCGTGGAGACGATGCGCGAGTTGCCGGCTCCGCTGCGTCCCGCCGATCGTTCGCACAGCCCAGTGCGCAGCGTAGCGGTGCTCACCTGCCTGGGCGAGCCTGTACCCGCCGACGCCTTTCGGCCCTCGTATTGCGATCGGCAACAGAGGATTTACCTGGCCAGGAATCTGCGGCGGGACCTGCTGCCCCGGCTTCCACCGGCGGAAGGTCCACCCGGCGAAGCAGGCTGGGTAAGCAAAGCCGATCCCCGAGAATGGGCCGACCGCTTCCAGCGGCCGTGGATCGATACCTGCGCGTTCAACTTCGATGTGCCCGCCGAGTACATGCCGCACTACGGCCGCGAGGTGGGCCGGGCGGTAGGCATCGCCAGCTTGGTGCTCATGTGCGATTTTCCGGCCGAGCAGAAAGAGCGACTGTTGGTGAATTTCGTCCAGTACGGAATCGACCTGTTAGGAATCGTGCGGGCCGGGCATCCGGGCTGGCCAGCTCACGGCGGCCATGGCAGTGGTCGGAAATGGCCCATCGTCTTCGCCGGCATCCTGCTGGGGGACCCGGAGATCCAAGGATTTCAAGGCAAGTACCCCCAGGCGAGATTCGGCGAGGACATGCAGACCATGCACGGCACAGGGTGGAATGGAGCGAAGGCGTTGTACGCGGGCCATGTGGGCGCTGCTGGAAGCAAGAGCGAGAAGGGCTGGGGCGCGTACGAGCACCTGCACCCTTCTCAATGGCAAAGCATGCTCGGCGAGAGCTACCGCCGCTGTTGCACGAGCAACGCCTGGGTCGGCCAGGCTCTGGCCGCACACATCATGCACGCCGAGAGAGCCTGGAACCACGATGCGTTTTTCGACTACGTCGACCGCTGGATGGAAGAGGACGATACCGAGTCGATCAAGATCATCCAGCAGGCCACGGGGCAGGATTACTCGGCCAGTTGGCTTCGGCAAGGTCAGGCCTGGGACCCGTTCGTGAAGTCGATGTGGAAGAAGTTCCGCCACAACCTGCCGCCCGCCATGGCGCCAACGGTTCCGCCGGGAAGGAACACAGAATGATGAACGATCTCGCAGTTCGATCACTGCCTTTGGCATTGGCCTGCCTCTTTTGGGCGTCATTTCCCGGCCACGCCGACGATTGGCCGCAGTGGCTCGGCCCGCTGCGCGATGGTGTCTGGCGCGAGGACGGCGTCGTGGACCGGTTCCCGCCCGAGGGACCGCCGGTCCGGTGGCGAACGCCGATCGGACCCGGGTTCTCCGGGCCGGCCGTCGCCGGCGGTCGAGTGTTCCTGATGGATCGCGCCGTGGAGGAAGGGGCCGCCGCCGACGTGAAGACCCGGTGGGACTACCGCGACAAGACGCAGGGCCAGGAGCGCGTGTTGTGCCTGGACGAGGCCACCGGCAAGGTCCTCTGGCGGCACGCCTGGCCGTGCGCGTATGAAACCGCCTACGGCTTCGGGCCGAGGGCCACGCCGACCGTCTGCGGCGATCGGGTCTATGCGCTCGGCGCCATGGGCGACCTGTGGTGTCTGGAGTCGGCCACGGGCCGGGTCGTGTGGCAGAAGAACTTTGTCCGCGACTACCACGCCACAGTTCCGCTGTACGGCTTCGCCAGCGCTCCGCTGGTCGATGGCGAACGGCTGATCGTGATGGTCGGCGGGGAAGGCCAGTTGGGGATGGCCCTGGATCGGCACACGGGCCGGCAGTTGTGGAAGGCCGGCACGGCGTCGGAACCAGGCTACTGTGCGCCCCTGATCCGCACGCTCTCAGGCCGGCGGCAACTTGTCATCTGGCACGGGAACGGCCTGGCGGGATTGGAACCCGAGTCGGGTAAAGAACTGTGGTCGGTTCCGCACCACATCTCGCTCGGGATCGCCATTTCGACACCGGCCATCGCGGACAACCGGCTCGTCGTGTCCAGTCAATACAATGGCGCGATGATGCTCGAGTTCCGGCCCGAGGAAACGGCGCCCACGGTTCTGTGGCAGGCTTCGGCGAGTTCCGCGCCGGAACGGCAATGGAAGAAGGCCGGTTTCAACACCACCATGAGCACGGTGCTGCTGCTCGACGGTCATGTCTATGGCGTGTCGTTATACGGTGAGACGTGCTGTCTGGACGGAGACACGGGCCAGTGTGTTTGGACGACGCTTCAGCCGACCAGCGGCGGGACCGAGCCCCGCGAACGCTGGAGCACATTGTTCATGGTGCCGCATGGCGACAGGGTCTTCATCTGGAACGATCATGGCGATCTGATCCTTGCCCGCCTGACGCCCGCCGGCTACGAGGAGATCAGTCGAGTCCGCGTTTTGGAGCCCGACATGCCCTCGACGGGCAGCGGCGGCCGCCTGGTCGTGTGGTCGCATCCGGCCTTTGCCAACCGCTGCCTGTACGTGCGCAACAACCACGAGATCGTCTGTATGTCCCTCGCCGCACAGTCCCACTCGTTGGGAAGCGGGGGAAACAGAAACCAGGAGCCGGCGCCATAAATCGGAACGTAGGCCAGCCACGACGCACCGAATGACTCCCCTTGCGAGGACCCGTCCATGCAAACAATCCGGAGATCATGGCGAAGGGCGGGCCGCGGTGGCTATACTGCCTGCCATGGTACGTGGGCAAGGACTCGAAATGGAACCCGCCGGACTGGGTCAAAAAGGTCCACAGCCATGAGCTGTTCATCACGCTGGACCGTCTGCCGAAGTGGAGCCGACGCGATCAAGGACCTGCTGTTACGCAAACCTTAAAGGAGACCGAGAGATGAACTGTTTGCTTCGATACTGTTCGGTGTGGGCCGCGGCCATCGCCGCCACGGCGGCAATCCACGCTGCAGAGCCCCGTATCTCCCGCGAAGCCATCGAATGGTGCAACATCTGGATTCCCGACACGAACGAAACGAAACTGCCGCGGGTGCTCCTGATCGGCGACTCGATCACCGGCGGCTATGGTCCCAAAGTCGCAGACGCCCTGAAGGGCAAGGCTTCCGTGGCCCGGCTGACGACCTCGAAGTCCATCGGCGACCCAGCCTTGTTGGCTGAGGTGGCGCTGGTGCTCGGCCAGTGCCGTTTTGACGTGGTCCATTTCAACAACGGCCTGCACGGCTGGGGCTACAGCGAAGAGGAGTACCAGAAAGCCTTTCCTGAACTGGTGGCGACGATCCGCGACCACGCCCCGCAAGCAAAGCTGATCTGGGCCACGATCACGCCGATGCGGCAAGCGGACAAGCTGGACATGATCGCCGAGAACACCAAACGGGTACAAGCAAGAAACCAGATCGCCGAGGCGATCGTGGCCCGTGCGGGGATTGCCGTGGACGATCTGTACGGCCTGGTGAAAGATCATCCGGAATACTGGGCTCCAGACGGCGTGCACTTCAACGCTCAGGGCGTCGCGGTTCAGGTCGAGCAGGTGACGAAACGGATTGCGGAGACATTGCCGTAGATCACTCCCGCGGACCAGGTTGGGCGTATTTCAGGTTCGGTGACCAGGTTTGGCAAGCTCTGAAACAAGAAACTAGCACCAAACGGTTGCCGAGCGGTCTTCCGTTCAGTTTGAGAAGGCACACTAGCCCGACGCGCGAGTTTGAAGTTGCGCATTCGGCGGTCCGGTCGTGTTTGGCCGAAGGCCTGCTCCCATCGTAGCCTGGGGCAACGCCCTAGGGACAGGGTGTCGTCCGGCCTATTTGGCCGAAGGCCATACTCACCTTGCCCTACGCAGCACGGTGAATATGGCCTTCGGCCAAACAACGGATGCTCGCCCGTGTCCCTAGGGCGTTGCCCCAGGCTACGGTGAATGTGGCCTTCGGCCAGAATTTCGGTCCCAAGAATGCGCAACTTCAAAACGCGCGAGCGAGGGAATCACGGCCCTTCCTCGCTTGTGCGTCGGGCTAGTGTGACAACTCATCCTTGACGCCCAAGCGGCGAAAAACCGTTTGGTGCTAGTCGGCGGCGGGGACCGATGGGCCCGCGATGTCCAGGGCTTGCGTGATGTGGGTGACCGCCTCTTGGGCAAGCAGCTCATAGGCCGGCTTCGTCCAATGAAACCGGTCGCCTGCAGCCAGGTCCAGCTTGGCGACCAAGATGCCGTAAAAGTCGGCGATGGAGACTTGGTTCTCCTGCATGATCTTCGCCCCGATCTGGTTCCGCTCCACCATCAAGGGATTGAACTCGGAATCGAGGGCGATGGGCTTCGTCTTGGTGGTCATGGGCGTCGTGGTCACGAAAATGAGCTTGGCCTTGGGGGCAAACTTGTGGAGGTTGGCCAAATGGGCGCGCATCAGCGGCTCGTACTGCCCCTCGGGAATCCGACCGGGCGTCCAGGCGTGCAGCCCGATGTCGTTGAACAAAATCACGTCGTACGTCTGTTCCGCGAAAATGCCCTTCATGTCTGTGGGCAGGTCCTTGGCCCCGATGTGCTTGGGGGTGATCCACACGTCGAGGCTGATCTTGCCGCGGAGCAGCTCGGCGGCCTTGCCGTGGTAGCCGCCGAGAATGGAATCTCCGATTAGCAGGACGCGGGGCAACGCGGGATCGGCGACGAGCACCTGCCGCACGCCCCCGCCGCTCGTTTTGGACTTCGCCACATCCTTGAGATCGCCCGTCGACTCGGCGCCGATGGCGGACGCCGAGATGCAGAACACCCCGAGCAACACAGAGCGGCGAATCACGGCTGACGGAAAAGCGGACATCGGGGTTCTCCTCAGAAAGTGCGAGAATTCGTTCCAGGTAGCCAAAAGGTACTTCGGCTCCATCTCATGGCCGTGTCGCAAATCCCTGCTGCTTCAACCATGGCAGGAATGGATCCATCCATGTACCCCAGGTATTCGGCTTGTGGAACGCGAGGTGTCCGCCCCCCTGAACGCGCCAGTAAAGCAGCGGAACCTGAAGCTCCTTCAACCGTGCCGCCAACGGGTCGGAGAAATTGATCGACACGTTGTCGTTGTCGGCGCAGGCCATGAACACAGGGGGCAACGGAGCCTTCAGCGGATACTTGTCCACCGTCCAGATGTTCCACGGACACATCAGCAACACGAAATTCGGACGGCAGCTCAGACGGTCCAGCGGGTCCTGGGCCTGCGGATCTCCGTCATCGGCGTGGGACATCAGGTTTACAAGCAGGTGCCCGCCCGCCGAGTAGCCCTGCATGCCAATCTTCTGCGGGTCGAGATTCCAATCTTTGGCTCGGCTGCGGACCAAGCGGATCGCGCGTTTTCCTTCCATCAAAGCCAAGTCAGCGGTCGTGGGGACCTTGTACAGCAGCGCGATCACGGCGATGCCTTGCTGCTGGTAGTCTGCCCCGAATTCGGCAACGTGCGCTTTGTAGTCCAGCAGGCCGTACGCACCACCAGGGCAGATGATCACCGCCGTGCCGGTAGCCCCGTCCGCGGGCGGCAGAAAGACGCGGAGTTCCGGCTTATCCATGCGGCGGATCAGGCCCCGGGCATCGGGTTGCTGGTTTTGTGGGTCGGGAACCTTTACGCCCGGCGGCAAACCGTCGCCGGGCCACAAGGAAACCACGGCGTCCGGTTCGACAGCTCTGGCCCAGCCGCCGAGCATCCCCACTGACAAAATCAGGCCGGCAATCCTTTTCCAGTTCGTTACCATTGGCATGCTCCCGTTGCCTCGTTCTCGGCGGACTTACAGCGCCAATCAGCTTAACCTCGGTGGAACAGGACTTCCAGATCCCCGCCTGCCTTTCGCGGCACCGCTGAATTGCCTTCGTTCTGGCTCATGTGGTGAATCAACATATCATGCGTCTGCCAAATGGCAGCTGCGCGATCGGCTCGACCTACGCGATGGTGAGCTCCGGCGGCGATGATGACGGGATTCGCTTCGAAATCTATCTCAAGTACACTGACGGTGTTGAGGCGGCTCGCGGACGGCTCGGCCCTCATCTCGTACAATGCGTTCTCAGAGGTGACGAGTTCATGGTTTTTTCCTTCGTCAACGCGAGGAGACGAGCGACCAATGAGCGATTTCGACGGCGCAGCTTCCCCTTTGCCGCGACGCCGCGGGTGTCGATTCAGCTGCCGCATGTTGCTGCTCGTTGTGGCTGCCGTGGCGGTCTATCTTGGCATTGGGGTGCGTCCCTGGCAGCGGCATCGCGTCTTGCAGACGATCCGCCGCGAGCTGGGCGGTGGCGTATTATACAGTTACGAGTAGAGGCCAACTGAGCACGATTGGTCGAACTCGGGCGAGGCCGGCCCTGGACCGACTTGGTTACGCCAAAGCCTGGGTGAGCCCCTTTTCGACGATCTGTTCTGCGATGTGGCCGGTGTTACCGTGGGTGACTTCCTCGTTCACGTCGGCAGCCCCACGCGTCCCAAGGACGACCGTTCTCCCGGTGACGATACGCATCTGAAGTGGCTGCGAGAGGTCTTGCCGATGTTCGATGACCTCAAGTTCTTGTGGGTAATGACCTCCAGCAAGGCAACGGACAAAGGGCTTGCGCACTTGGCAGACGTTGCCCAGTTGGAACAACTCGACTTGGACGAATCGCGTGTACCAGCGCCGGCCTGCGACATCTGACCGGGGCCGTTGGGCTGAAGCACCTGATCCTGCGTAGTACCAGCGTGGGTGATGACCTGGATTGTCTTCGTTCCTTTCCGTAACTGAGAATCCTGGACCTGGGCGAGACCGCGGTGACCGACGCCGGTCTGCGCCACGTGGCGGCGCTGTCCAAGCTTCGCACGCGCCTGTTGGACGGCACGAAGAACACCGACGATGGCCTGATGCAGTTCCGAACCCTGACGTCGATCACCGATCTATTCCTCTGCAACACGCAAGTCACCGACGCAGCTCTCGTGCATCTGAAGGAGTTGCCGTCCCTGCGCGGGTTGGACCTGCGGAACACGCAACTCACCGGAACGGGCCTCGCCACCGGCATCAAGACATCCGCGGCCGGTGCCTTACTGGCGGTTGTATATATTTCCATGAGGTAGGCAATTCCCGGAGGCCCGATTGAGGTTCCTGCGGATTGGGGCCGGCCAGGCTCCGATCTATCATAACGGAATACTCGACGCCCGAGAGCCTCGCGACACGGTTGGTTAGCGAGGCAAGCTTTTCTACCTGCCCAGGTTCAGGTTTCGGAGGGGCGGTCGAACACGGGACTGTGCCTGAGCATCCGCAATCAATTAAGGGATTATTCTATGCTGCGATATCCGATTCAAAGTTCTCGACGATGCCCCGCGCAGGCGTCTCAGATCCGCGTCGTCAGAGTCATGGACCCGGCAGGTCTCCACCTTCGGAGGTGCTTGGCCGTCGTCAATGCCGTCCGCAAGTATGAGGCCCGGGTCACGGTTGTTGGCAACGGACAAATTGTCGATGCGGCGAGCATCTTGGGGCTATTGTCTATCGCAGCCATCCCCGGAACGGAACTTGTCCTGTCCGCCAAAGGACTGACTGCGGACGAAGCTCTGGACGATATCGCCAACGTCTTTGCAGACATGCCGACTGCATAATCACGATTCTCATGCGTCTTGTCCTGATCGATGCGAACGTCAACGAAAATCTCGGTTGGCTTTCGTCCCCTCAAGTACGCGGGACACCGCCACTCGGCATCTGGAGCATTCGCCACCTGATCGAAGTACTCAAGGGGTATTTCGACTCCAGCCGCTTTTGCCTTGGCAAATCCGTAGTCGATGGCCCGGCGATAGGAGGCCGTGTCGTACCGGTCGTGCTTCGGTCGTTTAGGCTTGCGTCGTTTGCCGGCCTGCTTCCGTGCCGCTCTGGCCCGCAGCTCGCCCGGATAAACCTTGGTCTTGCGTTCGTGTTTGAAGTAGGCCGGCCGGTTTCCAAACGCCAAGCCTCAGATTCTTTGGGGCTGAACAAAAACGTTTCTGCATCCCGTTTCATAAACGACTGCAAAATAGCTTGAGCCTTGGGACCGAGCGGAATCAGCCGCCGGTGGGCTTTGCAGACGTTACCGGATCCGGGCCGCTGTTTTGTCCGCGGCTGAGCCACTCAGCGACCAGACGGTGGTATTTTTCCCAGCTTTCCGGCGAGTCGTAACGGCCGAGGTAGTGGTCCTTACCGTCGATTCGCACCACGCCGAGATTCTTCGGCTTGTAGTGGCGGTACTTGGGATTCGATCGTCGAGCTTGGGACATGTGCGGCACCATTCCTTTCGCAAAGTAGTACCGGTACTACTTCGCAACCGGGTTAATGGCCGCACTGCCCGACGCAGGCAGGTACGCTAAGTCAAGCGTTCGGCGAGGTTTACGTTAAGAGCGGGCGAAGGGACTCGAACCCTCGACATCCAGCTTGGGAAGCGACCGTGCCACAGATGTAAGTGATACAGGCAAAGGACTTACGGCGTCCGATGCGGCTGCTTGCACCATTGCTTGCACCAGCGGGGGAGAAAACGTGAACGGGAGACCGGATGACGCGGGACGGGGTGGGCAGCACGGGAGCGGCGAGGCGACGAGCGACCCGCTCGCCACGGTCGCGACGCTGATCGGTTCGCTTTCGCCGGCTGATCGCCAACGGCTGGCGGGTATGCTCGCGGTACAGTCCAACTCGTAGCCACTGGGAAACCTCAAGTGCCCGGTCAAGCGATGAGCGGTCGACAGAGTTCTCAAGGTGCCACATTGCGCTGGACGTTCCTGGCCCGCTGGAGGATCTCTGGCGAGCCGAACCGCCGCTCTCCACCGCGATCAAATCCAACATCACGGCGTGGCGTGAGCGGACGGGCGACCGTGGCAGGCAGCCGGGATCGTCGCGAGGATGTTCATGGCCCAGGGTCGGTTGAGGACTCAGCGGTAAAGCGAGGTCAGGCGATTTGCCATGCCATCGCCCTATCGTTCGCGGCGCGGGCAGGGAGGCGCATTTCCGGCGTCGTGGGACGTGACGACGGCCCCCGTGCTAGAATCAGCCGTCGATGCAGGACAACGCCGGGCGCGGCCGACGAGCAAAATCGACGGGGGCCCATCCTCCGTTTCACAGGATTTTTCCAGACCCCCTCGCCATCGCGAAAGACCGGTAACGGTTATCTAGCTTCCAACTGCGGACCATTTTCGGGAATCTTGAAAGGCAGACGGGTAGGGATCGGCTAGAACACCGCGAAGTCTGTTCCCCACGCAGTAAACAAGCCGTCCACGGCGTCGCTGAAGCTGCGGGGCATTGCTCCGTCCGCAGTTTGCGCGCAAGGCACCCGAAGCCGGCTGCGCATCGCGATCGGGGAAGGCATAATGGGTGGAAGTGGAAGCGTCTGGGACTTGCTCCACGTCGCGAAAACGGCGTCGTCGACATTGGTTTTGCGAACAAGTTTGACGTCGGGCTGATCCGCTTGGATGGCATTGTCGATGGGGAGGCCAGCCCACGGGGCTTTCTGTCCGAAGTGCATCTGCTTCACCATTTGTGCGGGTCTGCTTGCGGCAGTGGCCCAGTCATCGGCAGAAGGCTCGGTTTCCGCTTCGCCCGCGGCGATCGAGTGGGTGTTGATGTAGTTGATTACCAGCAAGGCATCAAGCGGAGTCGCCGAGCCATCAGCATCCACATCGTAAAACGCCGGCGCTCCGCTGGCAGGGGGCGGAGGTAGCGGACCGCTGTCGTTTTGGTTGATGAAGTTGATGATGGCCAACACATCGTTGGCAGAGACGTCCGCGTCATTCGGCGTCACATACGGGGAAAACTCCGCGTCGGCGGCCAAGTCCGCCGGTTTGCGCTGGTTCGTCCACGGCCGGTACAGCACAGTGTCGTCGATGACGAGGGGCGACGAGCTTGGCACGCCGGCGCCGTCCTGCCCGGCCCCGCCCCGTAGCGTGACCCTCACGCTGCCGGTGTTGGTTACTCCGTTGATAGCCACGTCGTAGGTCTGCCCGCCACCGGTCACTGTGACCAGAGGCGTTCCGGCGGCGTCGCCGGTGACAGCAAAATCTTCCGACGTGAGGCCGGTGACCGGCTCGCTGAATACCACCGTGAAGTGGATTGGAAGACTGGACGCCGGGTCGAACTGACCGGCCGCCTGACTGAATGCTACGGCTGGCGGCAGATTTTCGACCTCGACGGTAAGGGCTTTCTCAAAAGACAATCCCTGCCCGTAGGTGGCCCGTACGCGTATGGAATAGAAGGGCTTCGTTTCGTAGTCGGGGACCGTGGCCGTTTTCAGGGCGTCCCCGGCGATGGTAAAGGAAATGTTGTCGACGTCGCCATCGCCTGGCACGAGGCTGTAGGTGAAAACATCGCCAGATTGGGAGCCGGGGGTAATGAGTGTGCCGACCACGGTCCCTAGCGGACTTTGTTCGAGCAGGTGGTTCGACGACAGGTTCACATCCTCCGCCGGAGTGACCACCGAAACAGCAGCCGACAAGAGGCTCTCGCTGCGGGTAAACGTGTCATCGCCAGAATACGCGGCCGTGACAGTGTGTGCTCCAACGGCCAGGGTTTTAGTGGTGAACACCGCAGATGTCACGCCGTTGGAGGTGCTGAGTGGAATGCTGCCAAGCGTCGTCTCCCGGTCCTTGAAGGTAACAGTTCCTGTTGGGATCGCCGCGTGCGGTTCCGTGGAAATGACGGTGGCTTGGAACGTCACGGCGTCGCCGAACACTGATCGGAATGCGGAGGTGTCGACCGAGATGCTCGTGTCGACCTTGACGTGCAAGAGAAAGGCGTGATCCGATCCGGCGGTCCTCGCTTCACCCACCACCTGCCCGCTGTCGTTGATGCCGTAGGCCCGACTGTCCGAGCCACCGAGCGTTCCCAGGTCGATCATCGTGCCGTTGCTGTAGAAGAAAGCATGATACGCCCCGCTGGCGGTTCGCGACCGACCCACCACCTGTCCGCTGTCGTTGATGCCGTAAGCCTCACTGAATCCGCCGCCAAGCGTCCCTAAATCGGTCATCGTGCCATTACTGTAAAGAAAAGCGTGAGTGGTCCCGCTGGCGGTTTCAGCGTAGCCAACCACCTGTCCACTGTCGTTGATGCCGCGGGCAAAACTGCGGCTGCCGCCGAGCGTTCCCAGGTCGGTCATCTCGCCGTTACTGTACAAAAAAGCGTGGGGGGTGTCGGGGCTGGCGCTAGCGTGGCCTACAATCTGTCCGCTTTCATTGATGGCGTAGGCATAACTGACGTACCCGCCGTCGAGCGTTCCCAGGTCGGTCAACGTGCCGTTGCTGTAGAGAAAGGCGTGAGCCAACCCGTCGGTGATCGTAGCGTAACCCACCACCTGTCCGTTGTTGTTGATGCCGTTGGCATGACTACTGCTGCCCCCGAGCGTTCCCAGATCGGTCATCGTTCCGTCGCTGTAAAGAAAAGCGTGATAGGGCCCCCAAAGGTTCGTGTAGCCCACCAACTCTCCGCTGTTGTTGATGCCGTGTGCAAAACTGCTACTGCCGACCTGCGTTCCCAGGTCGGTCGTCGTGCCATTACTATAGAGAAAGGCGTGATACGCTCCGCTCGCGGTCTCAGCCTTGCCAACCACTTGTCCGCTGTCGTTAATGGCGTAGGCACAACTGTTGAGGCCGAGTGCCCCTAGGTCGATCATTGGCGAAAACGAGACTGACAAGGGTCTGCGATCCTCAAGCAACTCGATGAGTAGGCGTCGGCCGCGCAACGTGCGGCGCGGAGTGGGGGGCAACCGATGCCGACAGCGGGATGCGCGCGACGAAAAGACCGTGAATGTGGTGGTCATGCGACATCTCCGTGGGTTTGGTGTCGAGCTACATGTACGGGGACTTCAACACGTGCAGATGTTGATTTCTGCGATGCGTCTGCAGTTCTTCGGGCGTGAGTCGCGGGTCTGGGGTAGTCGTCTCGCGTAATGATCCGTCAGGGCGGAGGGACAGTCAAGCTCGGGACCGCTATTCGAGTCATGGGCTGAAGCGACCCTCCTGATTCCAACTATAATTGGAAGACCTTCCGCGATCAATCGGGTAATCTCGCCTGCTATGTTGGGCGATGAGATCCGCAAGGCCAGACTGAAGGCAGGTTTGACGCAGGAGGAACTGGCGTTCCGGGCCGGCGTATCCCGTCAGTACGTGAGCCTGCTGGAGTTGAATCAGAAGTCGCCCACCGTCGATCTGCTGATCCGGGTCTGCAAGGCGATGGGGGCATCGGCTGGCAAGATCGTCGCCCGCATCGAGAAGGCAGCCTGAGGGGGGCCGGCCGTGCTGCCCGACGATGGTTTGGCCCGCAGACTGCCCGCATCTCATCGCGCTTCGGGGCGTGTTTGGGCGTCCATTTCGCTGCCACTCGTTGAAACCGGCCGCTTCGCATGTTACGTTACTGCCATCGGATTCCCTGCGGTTTGGGGTGGCCGAAGGAGTTCGTCCGCTTGGCCCGGTAGAAAGCGAGTTTTCATGTCGGCCATCGACAAACGATCGCTCAGCGAGCGCGACATCTGTACCAAGTACGTCATCCCGGCTGTCGGGGCGGCCGGTTGGGACATCCAGACCCAGCTTCGCGAAGAAGTCTACTTCACCAAAGGACGGGTGATCGTCCGAGGAAAGACGCACAAGCGGGGCAAAGCGAAACGGGCTGATTGCATTCTGTTCTACTGGCACAACCTGGCCCTCGGGCTGATCGAAGTCAAGGACAACAACCACGGGCTTGGCGACGGGATGCAGCAAGGCTTGGGGTATGCCGATACATTGGACGTGCCGTTCGTGTACAGCACCAACGGCGATGGCTTTCTGGAACACGACCGCACAGTGACCCGCGGGATTGTCGAACGCGAGTTGGCGTTGGACGCCTTTCCGTCGCCGGCCGAATTGTGGCAGCGCTATTGCCGCTGGAAAGGGCTGACCGCGCCGCAACAGGCGATTGTCTCGCAGGACTACTTTGACGATGGATCCGGCAAGCAGCCGCGGTACTATCAATGGATTGCGATCAACCGCACGATCGAAGCGATTGCCGGCGGCCAGAGGCGGGTTCTGCTGGCAATGGCGACGGGCACGGGCAAGACGTACACGGTCTTTCAGATCATCTGGCGTTTGTGGAAAGCGGGCGCTAAGAAACGGATCCTGTTTCTGGCCGACCGAAATATCCTGGTGGATCAGACGCGGACGAACGATTTCAAACCGTTCGGCGCGGCCATGACCAAGATCCAGAAGCGGCAGGTGGATAAGTCCTACGAGGTTTACCTGGCGCTGTATCAGGCCGTTACGGGCACCGAAGAGGACAGAAACATCTTCCGGCAGTTCTCGCCCGATTTCTTCGACTTGATCGTGGTGGACGAGTGCCATCGCGGCAGCGCGGCCGAGGATTCCGCGTGGCGGGAAATCCTGGATTACTATTCGTCGGCCACGCAGATCGGACTGACCGCCACCCCCAAGGAAACCTGCTACGTCTCGAACATCCATTACTTCGGCGAGCCGGTCTACACGTACTCGTTACGGCAGGGCATCGAAGACGGCTTCTTGGCGCCGTACAAGGTGGTCCGGATCGACTTGGACAAGGATCTGACGGGTTGGCGGCCGGAGAAAGGCAAGCGGGACACGAACGGGCAGGAGATCGCGGACCGGGTTTTCAACCAGCGGGATTTCGACCGGACGTTGGTCCTGGACCAACGCACGGAACTGGTGGCCCGGAAAATCACCGAGTTTCTGAAGGGAACGGACCGCTACCAGAAAACGATCGTGTTCTGCGAGGACATAGACCACGCCGAGCGGATGCGTCAGGCCCTGGTGAACGAGAATGCCGACCTGGTGGCCGAGGATTCTCGCTACGTGATGCGGATCACGGGCGATAACGACGAGGGCAAGGCCCAACTGGACTTTTTCATCGACCCGGAAAGCCGCTATCCGGTAATCGCGGTCACCAGCCGCTTGATGGGCACGGGCGTCGATGCCCAAACCTGCAAACTGATCGTTCTGGACCGCTGCATCGCGTCGATGACCGAGTTTAAGCAGATCATCGGCCGAGGTACGCGGATCAACGAGGAATACGACAAGTACTACTTCACGATCATGGATTTCAAGAAGGCGACGGAATTGTTCGCCGACCCGGATTTCGATGGCGATCCGGTGCAGATTTACGAGCCGCAGGGCGGAGAAACGCCCGTGCCGCCGGACGAAGGCGACGGTTCGGGAGCAACCGGCGAGGGCGGAACGGGCGATGGCGGCGCGGCGAACGACGGAAGCGGCGGGGAAACCGGCGACGGCGCAGGGGACGTGGTGTTCGATCCTCCGCCGGGCGGTGGGCGGCGGGTCAAGTACGTGGTGAATGATGTTCCGGTGTGGGTCGTCGCCGAGCGGGTTCAGTACTACGGTGACGACGGCAAATTGATCACGGAGTCGCTGAAGGATTACACGCGGAAAGCGGTGCTGCGCGAGTACGCATCGCTGGACGAGTTCCTGACCCGTTGGAATGGGGCTGAGCAGAAGAACGCGATCATCGACGAGTTGGAGGGGCAAGGCGTGCTGTTGGATGCCTTGGCCGAAGAGGTAGGCAGGGAGTTGGACCCGTTCGATCTGATCTGCCACGTCGCCTATGGACAACCGCCGTTGACGCGCCGCGAGCGGGCCGAAAACGTCCGCAAGCGGGACTATTTCGCCCGTTTCGGCGAGCAAGCCCGATCCGTGCTGGAAGCGCTGCTGGACAAGTACGCCGACGAGGGACTTGCGTCCCTGGAAGACATCGGGGTCCTCCGCGTCCAGCCGCTGAACCACTTTGGCACGCCGCTGGAAATCGTTAAACTGTTCGGCAATCGGGACAAGTTTCTGGAAGCCGTCCGGGAGCTGAAAGCGGGCCTGTACGAAGCGGCTGCGTGACAACTGACCAATGACAATCTCCACCACGATCAAGACCATCCAAGACATCATGCGCAAGGACGTGGGCGTCGATGGCGACGCGCAACGCATTGGCCAACTGGTCTGGATGCTGTTTCTGAAGATTTTCGACGACAAGGAATCCGAGTGGGAGATGATGGAAGCCCGCTATCGCTCGCCGATTCCCGAGCGGTTGCGCTGGCGCAAATGGGCGGCCGACCCGGAGGGGATGACGGGCAACGAGCTGCTGGAGTTCTGCAACAACGAGCTCTTCCCGCAACTCAAGGAACTGTCGTTGGGCGGCAACGGCCGGTCACGGGCCTTCGTCGTCCGTAGCGTGTTCGAGGACGCCTACCAGTACATGAAATCCGGCACGCTACTGCGGCAGGTGATCAACAAGCTCAACGAGGCGATCGACTTCAACGACTCGCAGAACCGCCACCTGCTGGGCGACATGTACGAGCAGATCCTCCGCGATCTGCAATCGGCGGGGAACGCCGGCGAATACTACACGCCGCGGGCGGTGACCCAGTTCATGGTCGAAATGGTCGATCCGCAGTTGGGCGACACGGTCCTGGACCCGGCGTGCGGCACGGGCGGGTTCTTGACGTGTGCGATCGAGCACATCCGCCGCAATTATGTCAAAACGCCCGAGGACGAGCAGACCCTGCAAGCGTCGGTACGCGGCGTCGAAAAGAAGCCGCTGCCGCATCTGTTGTGTACCACCAACATGCTGCTGCACGGGCTCGACATCCCGTCCAACGTCCGGCACGACAACACGTTGGCTCGGCCGCTGCGCGACTATGGCCCCAAGGACCGGGTGGACGTGATCGTGACCAACCCGCCGTTCGGCGGCATGGAAGAGGACGGCATCGAGTCGAATTTCCCGAAGACGTTTCAGACGCGGGAAACGGCCGACTTGTTCTTGCTGCTGATCATGCACGTCCTGAAGCCCGGCGGGCGGGCGGCGATTGTGCTGCCGGACGGTACGCTGTTCGGCGAAGGCGTCAAGACGCGGATCAAGGAGCGGTTGTTGGACGAGTGCAATCTGCACACCGTGGTCCGGCTGCCCAACGGCGTGTTCTCGCCGTACACGGGCATCAAGACCAATCTGCTGTTCTTCACCAAGGGCGAGCGGACCAAGCAGGTCTGGTACTACGAGCACCCGTATCCGGCCGGGGTCAAGTCGTACAACAAGACCAAGCCGATCCGCATCGAGGAATTCGCGGCGGAAAAGAAGTGGTGGAAGCGGCGGAAGGAGAACGAACAGGCTTGGAAGGTGCCCGTCGATCAGATCAAGGCGGGCGGATTCAACCTGGACATCAAGAACCCGCACGACGCCAGCGATGCGCACGGCGACCCGGAGGAATTGATGGCGGGATACCGAGAATTGCTGGGGGACATCCAGCAGACACGCGATGCGCTGAAGCGGGAGTTGATGGCGGCGCTGGGGGGCTCACGCGAAGGCGCTAAGGCGCGAAGATAAATGGGTTCGGCCGACTTGGGCGTGACATGGAAGCCAGTATGGATACCACGACTTTTTTTGATAACTTCGAGCGTTTGGCAGAAGCTCCCAACGGGGTTGGGAAACTGCGAGAACTGATTCTGCAAATGGCCGTGCAGGGCAGGCTGGTGCCGCAGGATCCGAATGACGAGCCGGCGGCTGTGTTGCTCGGTCGAATTGATGCCGCGAAGAAAGCGCTTGAACGAGGGTCGCGTGTTACCAAGGATGCGGTCGTTCCGGAAATTCAGGCGAGTAAGCTTCCCTGCCGAGTGCCCCCAAATTGGGTTTGGACCCGATTAAGACGGGTCGGCATCGTCTCGCCTCGAAACGAAGCACTAGACGACACGGAAGCGTCGTTCGTTCCGATGGCCTTGATTTCGGCGACCTACGCCGAGCCGATACAGATGGAAACTCGACCTTGGAAAGAGATCAGGCAAGGATTCACCCATTTCGCCGAGGGTGATGTCGTGATGGCAAAAATTACCCCGTGCTTCCAAAACGGGAAATCAGCGGTTGTGCGAGGTTTGCGGAACGACATTGGGGCGGGAACGACTGAACTCCACGTATTCCGACCAGTGGCGGATACGATGTGTCCAGAATACGTTCTTCTTTACCTGAAGTCTCCGCGATTCTTGGCCGATGGCGTTGGTCGAATGACCGGTTCCGCGGGCCAGAAACGAGTGCCAACGGAGTATTTCGCGAACAATCCGTTTCCACTTCCCCCCCTCGCCGAACAGCGTCGCATCGTCGCGAAGGTGGACGAGTTGATGAGGTTGTGCGACGAGTTGGAGGGGCGGGTCGAGCGGCAGCGGGAGGCGCGCGAGCGGCTGTCCGCGGCGGCGCTGGACCGGCTGGTGACGGCCTGCGAACCGAACGAGTTCGCCACGTCCTGGCAGCGGATCTGCGACCACTTCGACCTGCTCTACGACGTCCCCGAAACCCTCGCCCAACTCCGCCAAGCGATCCTGCAACTGGCGGTGCGCGGGAAGCTGGTGGCGCAGAATACCGACGACGAACCGATCAAAGCTACAATTCGGACATCCCGAGATAGTGCCGGCCTCCCGCCGACACAATACCTGACAGGCCAGGGCGAAAGCGGACATTTTCCACTTCCCGCTGGATGGTGTTGGGTCACGTTGAAAGACGTCGCAGATCATCGACTTGGAAAGATGCTCGACCAAGACAAGAACACCGGATATTTTCATCCATACTTGCGGAATACGAATGTTCAGTGGTTTTGCTTTGCGTTGGGCGACATCAAGGAGATGCGATTCGAGGAAGAAGAACTCGATGAGTACGAGGTTCGTTCTGGGGACCTCTTGATCTGTGAAGGTGGACACGGAATAGGGCGAACTGCCGTCTGGGAATGCCAACTCGAACGAGTCATGTTTCAGAAGGCTCTTCATCGAGTCCGGCCTTTGGCATGTCTGAACAGCTACTTCCTTGCATTCTGCGTACGCGCTTACGATGCAAACGGAACACTCCAGCGGTATTACACAGGTGCCGGGATACCACACTTCACTGGAAAGTCCTTGGCCAAAGTATTATTTCCGCTACCTCCGCTGGCCGAACAGCGCCGCATCGTCGCCAAAGTCAACGAGTTGATGTCGCTTTGCGACGCCTTGGGGGCCAAGCTGCGGCAATCGCAGGCCGATTGCAACCGGTTGCTGGAGGCGGCCGTGCATCACTTGCTGAAGCAGCGCGCGGTCGAGGCTGCGTCCTGTCCGGCTTGAAATGGCAATGCGAGTTCGTCGAGCGGCTGAAGGCTGGTGGACGGCGGTTCTGGCCTCGGCTCCGGCGTGAATGGGAGCGGGAACTTGAAGGTGTCAGGGGTGAAGACGTGGCGTAGTAGGTCAGCCGGATCGGGGATTGCGGTGCGGGCCGGAGGGACGCCCGACGATGGGAGAGTTGGTTACCGGCGCCCGGCCAGTTAAGTTGGCATCGTTTGCCGGCCAGCGGCGGGCCGGCTTCCAGATCGAGCTGTGACGTAGGGGAGTGCGATTTCGTGGACGACGACATCGGGAGGACGGGAGAATTCGAGGATGATGTTCTCGAAGTGGCGTTCCCTCGCATTTACGACGCGGCGGCATGGGGGAATGTTTGCGACGATTTTCTTGACCCACTGGCCGAGGAACTTGGCGAGTGGGTCAGTCGCCGTCCAGTCGCGGATACGGGGGGCATGGATGTTGTTGAGTGGTTTGAGGAACTGACGTACATCATGATGCCCTTTGCGCACGTGGTTGGATCGCAAGACATCACCGATCGGTGGAACCGAGCTCGCGTCGAGATGGTCTTGTACGGGTCTCCTGAATTCCCCGCTCACTTCCAAGCGGAAGCGAAACGCATGTTGGACGCCACAGAAGCGGCGTTGAAGGAATTCTCCAATTGTCGCCCCACGTACGCGAGGTTCGTGGTAGACGGCTTCCTTGCGGTGGAGGTGGAGGAGTTTCGCTCGTACCTGCGCAGTTGTAGCCTTACACTGCGACAACGGCTTCGCCACGAGGCTGAGACTTCTGACGAGACGGAGCAACGGCGCGCGTCGCGGCCGAAGCCAAAGGCGAAGAACAGACGCGGCCGGCCGAAGAAGACCGACCCCACGGCCGACAAGCGGGTCTGGGATGCCAAGAAGACCGGGCAATACAAGGGGTTCGAAGATCTGGCGGCAGCGCTGGGCCTTGAAGTGGAGGACGTGCGACGCGCTCTTGATCGACATCGGAAGAGGTTAGGAAAGCCCGGGAATAAATCGTCGGACTGAAGCCTGACGATGCAGTCAGATCTTTTTTGCGAAAAAAATCTATTCTCTGCAACTGTGGGCAACTCAAGCCCTTCCGGTTCAACCTGCTGAAATGTTCGTGCTGGAATAATTCGTTTCCGGCGAGTTTTCCATTCCATCGGTGAAACTTTCGGACGGCTCGCAAGCAATGGGGCTTGCGGCTGGCAAGTTACTTCCTTTCCGAAAGGTTTGTCCGATGTCTACAACGATTCAGAAACCGCCGGCCGAGGAGCCGGCACGACCTCTTGGCGATGTCAACGCTGTCGCCACGCTCTGCGATTGTTCGCCGCGTCATGTTTACCGCCTTGCGGATCGGGGGGCGATGCCTCGCCCGATCCGGATCGGCGGACTTGTGCGCTGGCGGCTGAGGACGGGGAACCCCGTGACGGGGGTATTGGATTGGTTGGAAGCTGGTGCCCCTTCTTGCCGAGGAGGTGCGCGATGAGTGACTGGATCTTTGCGCGGCTGACGGTTGGCCGCCTGCTGGCGGAAATTCGCCGGCAGACTTTGGTTCGGCGGGGGCAACGGGCTTTGCTGGGGCAGCTGCTCGATGGGCATACGGCAACGGTGGATGACGTGGCGGCCCTGCTCGTCCTTCCGCCCGAAACCGGCAGGCGGTGTCCCGATGCCATACCGCGAGCGCTGGCAGAAGCAAGGCTGATTGAGCCGCTACCCAATCCTCGATCACCGGCGCCCGATGGCTGGTCGTCAACGACGATTTGGACGCTCGGCAACCGCGAGGATGCGGAAAAGTGGCTTGTCGAGCATGTGGACTTGCCGGTCGTGTTCACGGCCCGCGAGTTTCTCCGTTCCCAACACGAATCGGGCAGCCCTGGTACGGCCGCCCGCGATTCCCGAATCCTTTAGCGCGGCGACGTTGAAGCCGCTTTCATCCGCTGGCGCCCTGCTAATCGCCCCCCATGTTGGCGGTTGTCCGCGATCCGTACTTCAAACACTTGGTCCGCAGGAGATGGTAGATGTCGAACGTAAACGAAGCTATTGAAATGGTGTTGATTTCAGAAATCGAAGTTGACGGAACCCAGACGCGCGCGGCGCTCCGGCCCGAGGCGATAGGGGACTATGCCGAAAAACTCGGCTCTGGCGAAGAAATGGACCCGTGTGTCGTGTTCCGCGACGGGCACAAGATGTGGCTGGCAGCCGGACATCACCGACGCGATGCGTACAAGAGCCTCGGTCGAACCGAACTCCCATGCGTCGTCAGGCAAGGGTCAAAGTGGGACGCGATCGAGTACGGCATTCGAGACAACTTGCAGCATCGTGGCGAACGCCTGTCCCGCGAGGACAAGCGGCACAACGTCTTGCTTGCGCTGCGCGAGAATCACGAACTAGCCGACGTTGCCATCGCGGAACTTTGCGGCGTCTCCGATAAGACCGTAACGAAATGTCGGCGAGAATCCGAGTCGTCCTCGGAAATTCCGAAGACGACCAAGCGTGTTGGCCGCGACGGCCGGCGCCGAGACACAGGCAACATCGGCCGAAGGAAGCGGAAGAAACCGGCGACGGGGGGCGAGCGTGTGACAAACGGACGTGCGCCGAAAACTGACGCGAGCGAAGAAGTTGATCCGCAGCCGAAGCATTACATCGATGCGAGCCCGCCAGCCCCGCAGCTACCGTCGAATCCTGGAGGCGACGCGGCACATAGTCACATTCGGGACGAACTGCGGAAATGCTGGGGGGAGTGCTGCAGAAAGCTGGGAAAGCTCCAAGATCAGTTGTGTGACCTGTTCGAGTTGACAAAACGGCTGGGGTCGGAGAAAGCCAAGAAATGCAGAGCTGACCGGGACCGCTGCCAGAGCTTCGCAACGGGTCTGGGTGAGGCAATCGAGTCGTGGCGGAGAGAACTTGGCATTTCCGACGAATGATGCCTTCTCGACGAGCAACTGAACTGAAGAACGGACCGGCGTTTTGGGAGGACGTGGATGAGTACAAATTGCGGGATTGGATCGAAACGTGGAAGACGTGTAAGGCAGAAGCTCGCTGGGGGACGCCTACCGCAACTGCAACTGCCCGGGGGCAGAAACCGGGTGATCGACACGGCCCGTTTGGCGGGCCAGTTACTGGGCGCTACCGGAAGGTTCTTCATCCGTGGCGGAAAGCTATTTGAACTTCAAGCATTGGACGGCCAAGTCAAGTTGGAACACGTCAAGGCAGCGAAGTTTGTCAGCGCGATCGAGGAGGTTGCCCGCGTCGTCAGATGGGACGAAAGCCAAAAACGGGCGGTTCCCACCATTTTTACATCGGCTGCCGCGGGTTTGGTTCTAGAGTCGAGCGAGTTCGCAAAGGCGATTCCGGAAATCAGGTGTATCACGCGCTGTCCGGTGCTCATCGAGCGGGATGGAAGACTGGTCCAGGTGGCGGCGTTCGACCGGGCATCGGGTATCCTGGCCGGAGGCGTGCGGGCCGCGGATCTTGGACTTGATGAAGCCCGGTCGTTACTGCGGGAGTTGCTGACAGACTTCCACTTCGTGTCACAGTCCGATCGTTCGAGGGCATTCGCCGCGTTGCTGTCGCCGGCGCTGACTTTCGGTGGCCTCCTCGGCGCCTATCGTGCCCCAGCCATTGTCGTTGAGGCGAATGAGTCGCAAACCGGCAAAGGGTTCTTCGTGCGTCTGATCGCAGCCGTGTACCGTGACGTACCTGCTGCCGTCACGCAGAAAAAAGGTGGCGTCGGGGGGCTGGAAGAGGATTTCGACAGCCGGATCCTGGAAGGCAGGTCGTTCATCAACTTTGACAATATGCGAGGTAGGTTCGATTCCCCGAAGCTGGAGAGCTTCCTTACGGAGGACACCTACTCGGCCCGTGTGCCCTACGCCGGCTCGATTCAGATTGATCCGCGCCGGACCATCGTCCTGCTTACGTCGAACCGCGCCGAACTGACCCCGGACTTGGCCAACCGAGCGAACACCGTGCGTTTGCTGAAGCAGCCCATTGGCTATGCGTTCGCCAGCTACGCCGAGGGCGGATTACCTCAACATGTGCATGCGCATCAGCCGCAGTTTCTCGGAGCCGTGTTCGCAACGATCCGCGAGTGGCACGCGGCCGGAAAGCTGGCCAGCAAGGGCATCGACCACGATTTTCGAGGCTGGGCCGGTGCCTTGAATTGGATCGTGATGAACATCCTGAACGAGGCTCCGTTGATGGCCGGGCATCGTGAAGCGCAACGCCGGATGGCGACGCCTGATCTGAATTGGCTTCGAGACGTGGCCAACGCCGTCGAATCCAGCGGCCGAGTTGGGCAGTGGCTACGTGCAAACCAAGTGGTGGACGCAATCCAGGGCAATTCGAGTATCGAAATTCCTGGGCTCAGGCACGGAGATATCGAGGATCCGTGCATACGTGACAACGTGTTTCGCGCCGTCGGCCTCCGACTGAGCAAATGCCTTGGCGATGCAAGCAAGTCTGAGGTCGATGGCTTCATCGTCGAACGTCGTACCACAACCGACCGGGAGGACGGCTATCGCGAGAGGACGGAATACCGCTTCGAGTATTCCACAGCCCCGAAGTCGGCCCGTAGCGATCCCGAAGGCGCCCCCCGAAGAAAAACTTCCTAACCCCGAAGTGCCCGAAGAGGTTGCCAGCCTTGTTATGGAGGATTGTTCTTGAATAAAAGAGTTATGAAAGTCTTCGGGGATCTTCGGGGATTCGGCGCGGCTGCTGGAAGGGCTTGCCAGTGGTGCGGCGCGAACGTGGCCCCACTCCAGCCCCTGCTGGCAGACCCGATGGCGAGCCCTGGCCGATGAATCGTTGCACTGGGAAGCAGGTTGCCTTGGTGACGCTTCGCCACGCCGGCCCCGGGGCAGAAATCCGGGCGTGCCATGTGGTGTCGGACCGTAGGGGTGGATGTGTCGTGACGTTGGATACGCGACCCAAGCGTACCTCTGGCCAGCCATCGTTCGGCGGGAGGATCGGGCTTGTTTCGCTCGGGCGGGATGCAATTCGTCGATGCGTGGTTCTCTCGCGCGAGTGGCGGACATCAGGGAATGGCGACTCGCGGGACGTAATTGGTTTGCAGATTCGACTTATGCTCGGTCGCAAATGCCCCCCCGGCACAAGCTTCGACGCTGGCATGATGACTGGTTCGCGCGCGTGCGTGCGAGAGAACGGTGCGAAGTAGTCGGGTGTGCCGTCTGCCGGGGCGTTTCCGTGGCGGGTTTCCGTGGCGGGAACACGCCAGAAGAAAAAAGGGACCAAGATGTTTGACATCGGAACCGATACTTGCTATAAATCATCCATGCCGAAGAATAAGCCGAAACCGACGATTACCGAAGTCCTGCAAGCCGCAATCGAAAACAGCGGGCTGACCCGCTACCGGATCGCGGTGGATACGGGGATTGAAGAAACGTCCCTGCTGCGTTTCGTTACCGGCCAAACGTCTTTGAGATTGGACAAGGCGGATGTACTGGCGCGATATCTGGGGCTGCACCTGGTTGAGGATCGGGACGCTGAACCACTGCGACCGACGCCGGAGAATTTGGCGCGGCCGATGTTGAGCACGAAAAAGCAACAAAAAAAGGACTAAGATCATGGGCGCCGTTTTCCGAAAGACTTTCACGAAGCCGCTGCCGGCTGGCGCGGAGATTATCACCCGCAAGGGCCAACGGTTCGCCAAGTGGCGGGACGCTAAAGGTAAGTTGCGAACAGAATCTGTGACCACGGGGAATGATGGACAGGATCGGCTGCTTGTCACGGCCGGCACGTTCACGGCGAAGTACCGCGACGGGCAAGGCATCGTTCGAGAAGTCTCGACAGGATGCCGCGACGAAACGGCAGCGAAAGCTGTGCTGGCAGACATGGAACGGCAGGCCGAGCGGGTTCGATCTGGGCTGCTAACCGCTGCCGAGGCAGCCACCGTCAATCACCAGGATCTGCGGCTGTTGGATCATGTGGACGCATACCTGACTTCACTGGAAGCGGACGGCACAACATCGGAACATCGCGCAAACGTTCGTCGGGCCTTGCATCGGATTTCAAAGGAATGCAGCTTCGGTCGGTTGGGGCAATTGAACCGCGATCCCTTGGAAGCTTGGTTGGTCGCCCGGGCCCGGGAGGGCATGGGAGCGAGAACCAGGAACACCTACAGGTCTGCCGCCGTGGCTTTCTGCAACTGGTGTGTCGATACGGGGCGATTACTGGTGAACCCATTGGCCAAGGTGTCAAAGGCCAATGAGGAAACGGACGTCCGTCGGAAGCGGCGGGCTTTGACCGAGGACGAGATCGGGCGGTTGTTGTACGTGGCCACGTGGCGGCCGTTGGCCGAGTACGGTCGGGAGACAATCCGAAAGGACAAGCAGGATGCCCACGGGCGAAAGAGCTGGAAGCGTGCCCCGTTGGAGTTGGAGCACATCGACGCGGCAGTCGCACGGGCACGAGAGCGGCTGAGCGAGAATCCGGCTTTCGCAGCCGAATTGGAACGTCGTGGTCGCGAGCGGGGGCTGGTCTACAAGACGGCTGTCCTGACGGGGCTGCGACGCGGGGAGTTGGCCTCAATCACCGTCGGGCAGATTTGCTTGGACGTTGATCCAGCTTACCTGATCTTGGAAGCGGCAGACGAGAAGAGCCGCGATGGCGCAAACATTCCATTGCAGGCCGACCTGGCCGACGATCTTCGGGGGTGGCTCGCCGAGATGGTTGCGGAGCGTCAGAACGACGCGAGTGAAGCTTTCGGCGTCCGGTTTGACCAGAATGCCGCGAAGGCCCCTAAACCCCACAGAAGCGATTCTGCGCGACGGAAAGGGCATTCTTGTCAGGAACGGACTGGATTACCGTCCGACACGCCGCTGTTCCATGTGCCCCGGCAACTGTTCCGAATCCTGGATCGCGATCTCCGGGCGGCTGGCATTCCGAAGGTTGACGACCGTGGACGTAAGATAGATGTCCATGCCCTTCGTCATTCGTTTGGAACTCTGCTGAGCAAGGCGGGCGTTACCCCACGGACAGCCCAGGAGGCGATGCGTCACAGCACGATCGACTTGACGATGAACGTCTACACGGATCCCCGGTTGCTCGACGTGGCTGGGGCGGTCGAGATGCTTCCCGCGTTTTCGTTGTCCGGTCCCGCGGCAGGGTACGCCAAACGAGTCGTCGCGACGGGTACCAATGATCGGCTAGCCGGCACGCTTGCACCAACGCTTGCACCAGCGACCGACAATTTAGTGCAAGCGGGGTCATTTCCAGTCAAAGCCATCGACAAACTGGACGATTTGGAACCCGACGAAGCGTTCGTCGTAAGTCTAAACCCTGTCAAAAGAAAACAGCCGTTGTCCCATCGGGACAACGGCTGTCATCAAGAGCGGGCGAAGGGACTCGAACCCTCGACATCCAGCTTGGGAAACGGCTTGGGCACCACGCCGAAAAGCCAAGAAATCCTTGGTTTTCCAACAGTTTTGGCCTATTTTAGCGACTTTGTTGGCAATTGCAAACCGGTGCAAATCGACGCGTTTCGACGCGTTTTTGGTGGTAAACGGGCGGATAAGTGGTAGAAGTGGTAGAGTGACAAATCGCGGAAAACCGGACGAAGCCAATCAGCCGCAGCCGGATGGTTAAGTCCAAGGCTTCGCGTACAATCAACCCCGGCCGGGAGGTGCCGGACCAAGCAGTCTGCGGTCTGGAAAGCACATTGCTGCTTACCCTCCCGGCCCCTTTCGGACAGCTTGTACGGAATACACTGTGACTGGAAAACCGCTCGTGGCCATTTCGTCCGGAGCCCCTGAGGCACCCATTAAGGGGGTTCGTCGTATTTGGGCTTAAATCTCGATCCTGGAAATTTTTTCCAGTTCGCTATAAAGCCGCCCCTCCCCGTAGATGGTCCTTTGGCCTCCGCTCCGCCGGTTCAGACTGCCCGCTGCCAAGTTACAGTGTCGATCCCGCAATCCTGGAAATTTTTTCCAGTTCGCTATAAAGCCGCCCTCCCACCACGGAGAAGGTGCAAACGGAGCTGGCTGGTTTGTCTGCAAAAGATCCTACGGACCGTTCGTAGGATCTTTTTCTGTTCACAAATGGCCGGAAAGATTCTACGGACCGTTCGTAGAATGTTGTTTTTTCGCTGCCGTTTTGCTGCCCCTGCTGGCGGAATTGCTGCTGGTCGATTCACGATGTTGGAACGTCGCGATTTCTGACAGGGGGGCAAGTGCCAGCGATTGGAGATCCGGCTCCGGGACCAGTTCTGTCATATTGGCGCGTTTATGGCGCCAGAGCTGGCCGGTGACTGGCCGCCGCGGGACTGGCCAGAGAGCCGTCAGAGGTATCGCCACGGGTAATGGACAGCCTTGGCCGCTTTGCTTAGATTCACACGCACGGCAGTAACGTTCAGCACCCGCCAAATCGGAGACCCGCAACATGGCCAACGCGAAATCAGCCCCGGAAGCGACACCGGAAATCGAACAAACGAAAACCAAGTCCCAAGCGATCCGTGACGCCTTGGCCGTGGATCCGAACGCCATGCCCAAGGCCCTCGCTGATAAGCTGTCGGACGAAGGCTGGAGCGTCAGTGCCCAGGAAGTCAGCCAGATGAAGTACCAGCTCAAGGCCGTAAAGAAGAAGGGAAAGAAGAAAGCCATTTCCAAGCCCGCTAAGGCCGCTGTAACCGCTGCTTCGACTGCCGAGGCTCCTGCTGACCTGGTTTCCGTGGCAGCGTTGCAGAAGGTGAAAAAGCTGGTGCAAGAGCTGGGCGGCGTGAAGGAAGCGAAACAGGCGTTGGCGGCGTTGGGGCAGTTGTTGGATTGATGGGGGTGGATGCGTGGCAAATAGAAACGGTACTGCGGCTGAAGGCCCCCGCCGTCATCTTTTTGAGGATTCTTCCACGATGCGGATTTCGTCATCGGTCAGGCCGTACAGTTCGTACACCAATCGGTCAATCTCGTGATCGGTCGCTTCGATCTGACGCTGGAGCGCGGTTTTCTCATGAGCTGTTTGGGCGCTCGCGGATCGTCTTTGAAGTTGATGCATTTGATTGACCAGGGAGCCCAATCTGGGTGATGCGTCCGCTATTGTCGAGGGTATCGGAAAGGGATCAATGTACTGGGCTCGGAATTCCAGATAGCGGTCTCGTGCTCCTTCAAGCGCAGCGCAGACACAGCCAAAGTAAAAATTCGCCACACGTGAATTCAGCACGCCAACGAGCGCCCGATCGGCAAGTGGAAGAACAAACATTTTGTCGTTCACGAGAAAACCGTCTCCATCAATGACGAAGCGACATTCGTTGGCAATGATAGGATAGACGATTTTTGGCGTTTCCAGGACGGGCAAGAGGGCGACGGCAGGCTGTTGTAGCTCAAACCACTGCTGTGGCCCCGCACGTTTTAACAAGTTTTGGCGAAACTGTGTGAGGTAATTCTCGACGGCCGGATATTCGCGAATATCCACGTTGGGATGGCAGTAAATGACGAATCGCCCCGCCGGTTTAACAAGATAGCGTCTTATGTCTCTGCCAAATAAAATCGGCTTCAATATCGCGTCAGAATTTGGATCGGATTTGACCAGTGCGTTCCTGGTTGCCTCATCTACAACGAATGCGTCGTTGAGCCCCGTTTTTAGCCCGAATAGCGCTCTGGTATCGTAATGCCCAGATAACGGCTTGCCGCAGTCTTGAAGTCGCGACAAGACGTCCGAATGCGCAGCAGGGATGAGACGCCACTCGTCTCCGGAAAGGGCTTGCTTGGCCAAGCGAAACTTTGAGGATTCGGCGTGTTGGCTGACGCTGAGTCGCCCGCCAGAGATGGCCTCAAGGGTCTCAGGGTCGGGAACCGGCACGTATTCTGTTTCAACGCGTGGTTCCAGCGTTGGCGTCGCAAGCACCACGACTGTCCGAACCGTCGCACCAACGAAGACGTTGGCCCCGGCAAAGTCTGTCAGACAAGTGACCTTTGCACGCGTGGACAGTACCCGTCGCAATGGACGCCCGTACTTCGCGCGTATGAACTTGTTTGAAACGATCATTCCAAACAGCCCTGCCGGGTTCACCAAGCGAACCGCGCGCTCCAGGAAATAGGAATACAGGTCCGCTCGCTCCTCGTGCGACTCGTAGTGTTCGCCCAGGTACTCTTTTATGGACTTGAACATCTCCATTCGCACGTAGGGCGGATTCCCAATCACGGCATCAAACCCGCCAGATCGCATGATCTTCTGAAATTCGGCTTGCCAGTCGAAGACGTTAATTCGCATCCTTTCGTCTTCGTCGAACAGATCGAGCTGTCTGCCGTGATAAAAATCTGGGCCGATAAGGCTGTTGCCGCATTTAATGTTGTCGGCCAAATCGGGCAGGGCTCGCTGCTTGGCGAACAATTGACGCTGAAGCGTTTCCTTCGTCTCGCCTTCGAGCACCTTCAGCAGCAGTGACAGCTTTGTCACTTCGACTGCCTGGGAGTCGATATCCACACCGTAGATGTGATCGAGCAGGATGCGTTTACGTTCGGCGGTAGTCAGCCGCCACTCGCCGTGATGGGTTTGGTACACGCGGTCTTTATGCCGGCTCGGATCATTGGCCATGAACCAGTTGCGATACCAGTCCAACAAATACTGGTAGGCCCCGATCAGGAACGAACCGCTGCCACAAGCAGGATCTAAGACGCTCAGTGGCCGACCAGCTTTGACCGGCTTCCAGGTTGGTGTCCGGACCGCGACTTCATGTGCCGTCTTCCCATCCAGCAGCTTGCCCACCGTATTTTGGACGATGTATTCGACGATGTACGTTGGCGTGTAGTACACGCCACCCGCCTTGCGCACTTCCGGTTTTTCTTCAACCTTGGCTTGATGGCCAGCCGTCAGCCGGATGACCTTGCCCAAAAACTGTTCGTAGACCTGACCCAGGATATCCGCACCGATGACAGAGAACTCGTAGGGGCTTTCCGGATAGTACAACTTACGGATGATGTCCTTCAAAACGGCGTCGTCGATACCGAGTGCCAAGGTCCACTCGTCCGGCGATTCGTGCCGGCTCTTGTCCATCGCGAAGTGGAAGAGGCCCGAATTGTAACGCTCGTCCGCTTGCCGGAACAATTCACAGAGGCGGCCGTACACCTTTGTGCCATTCAGCAGTGGTTGGAGCCGGCCGTAGGGCTCAATGCCACGGTCTTCGCAGATCCGCAGAAAAATCATGCGGTCGATGGTTTTTTGGACGGCGAAATTCAGTTCACGTTGGGACAACTGCGGATTACGAATGGCCAGATTGCGGGCAAGCAGCAGGCGCCACTGTTCGATTTCGTCCAAAAATGCCGCGTCTACCTCCGTCGTGCCGCGTTTTTTCTTGGTCGATTCCGCGTACTTGTCGAACGACCCCTTGAGCACGGATTCGCGGGAGAAGATCGCGGCAATCTCGTCCCAGCGGTCTTCATATTGGTCAAACGTGATGTACATCGTCCGAGCCGTGGACGGATTGTCCGTTTTTTCCGGCCGCACACGGCAGTCGTATACCGCGAACTCCTCGAAATCTGTCAGAATGCTCAACGGTAGTTTGGCGGACCAAGCATAACGTCGAAGCTGGAACGCCGGTGCGATGTCGTGCTTGATTCTGACGGCTGGTTTCTTGGCCTCGACAAAAAACTTCCGCACCCCGCCGATCCGGAACGAATAGTCGGGAGCCCTGGTGGAACCGCCGATCTTTAACGGGTCTTCATGCATCACGTCCTTGTACGCTTCGGCGTAGCTCTGTCGGTTGTAAACGTCCCAACCCAGCAACTCGAACATCGGGTCGATGAATTGCAGACGCAACGAAGTTTCGCTGAACGTCTCCGACATGTACATTTCCGGATGTTCGCGAAACTGCTCGACAAGTCTGATCAGCTCGACAGGGGCGGCCATGCGGCGGTCTCCAGGTCTCAGTTGTTCAAAAATGCCATCGCTAAACGCGACGGACAGTGGTAGCGTGAGCCACAAATGTCAGGCTGCAACCCCGGCGTTGTGGCAGCGCTGGGCTGGGCCTGTCCGCCACACAGCGGGCATTTGGTCGCCAAGGCCCGGATTCTACCCAGTGCGTTGCTCTCCCCGCAACCACCCCCTGAGGCAGCAACGACGCCAGCCCAGCCTCTGGCAACGCTACGTCAACATCTAGCTGGTCGTCGCGCGTTGAATCGTCGCGTAATGCTCATCAGCCCATCGTCTGATATGCAGGTTTGCCCCGTTTGAAG